>JAABUQ010000654.1_pt1 | contig 80681 bp, 55 predicted proteins | sample 5560001 | NCBI WGS metagenome assembly JAABUQ01 (sample SAMN10711888, study PRJNA513371) | rock metagenome | isolation source: Antarctica rocks | place: Antarctica: Victoria Land, Finger Mt nord | collected 2015-12-18 | reverse complement strand
CGGAGGTGAGGATGTCCCATTCTTGGTCGCTGATGGCGGCGAGGGTGGCGAGGACGTTGTGGAGAGGGGGGTTGGAGAGGAGGTAGATGGCTGATTCGGGGTCGCGAGGGCGGGGGGCGAGGCGGTAGAGGCGTTGGAGGGCGAGGGCGGTTTGGGAGAGGAGGTCGGATGAGGGGGTGTTGGTGGGGGTTTGGGAGATGTTGGAGGCGGTGGAGGAGGGGCGGGTGGGAATGACGCCGACGAGGGCGGAGAAGGCAGGCCGTTGATCGGGCTCGAGGCGGGTGAGCATGGCGAAGGTGAGGGTCTCGTCGTCGACGTCTTGAGGGGCTGAGATGGGGTTGGATGGTTGAGAATCGAGCCACCGGTTGACCGATTGTTTCGTTTTCTTGGATTGATTGATGTAGTGCTCCTTGTACTCCTCTGGCACGTCGATGTCCAGCTTCTGACAGGGCGCTTCGGTGGTGGAGATTCCGAGGCCGACTTGAGCGGAATCGAGGACGAAAGCTGGCCAAGGTGGCAGCTCACGTCGACCAGACACATATTCTAGGATTTCGCCCCAGCTTACTCCTTCACCACCGTAATCCTCTGGCTGTGGTATTGATTGACAGATAACGCATGTGCAGGTGTCGGATGAGATGTCCCGAGCGAATACAGCTTCTAGTCTGTCCAGTAGTCTTCGTGCAATGGATCTGTAACCTGTCGCGACAGCCATGGACCCATTCTTAGAGACTACCTTGGTATAGTCGTCTAGCGCGTTGTTGAACGGCGCAAAGAACCTTGCGACTTGGTTGGCGTGGGGTACGGGAGGTTGATTGATGTCTTGAGGATGGCTCGGACCTGCGCCCAGAAGGCTCTTCGGTACACTCTGTGAGAGTCCTCCATTTTGCAAAAGGTAATCGACCTTCGGCTGTTGAAAAGGTACATTCGGCGGCGGCGGCGGAGGCGGTGGCATTGGGGACCCTCCGAAGGTATTACCGTAGCCCTCGCTCAAAAGGGAGAAAGCCGGTGTTTCTTTCCTATCTGGTGGGAATCCAGGATCTGTCAACGTGGGTGTTCTTGGTGATGAGTCAGGTTCTGTAAGTGGCGAGGCTGCGCGATGCTCTTGGGCGGAAGGAGGTTGAAGTTTTGGCTGGTTCGGTGCCACTGATGTTGCGTCAGAGTCGGTGGCTGTTCCGGTAGCAGACGAAGCATGAATGGGAGACAAGGATTGACGAGAGCGCACGCCGGACGAGATGTGCTCCACCGTGACTGGTTTCGGCTTCGCTTTTGACGGGGTACTGGTCTTGGACCTTCTCGGGGATTTTCCATCGTCTTTGACGTCACGGTGACTTGTTCTTGACTTTGTGGAGGGACGTCTCTCAGACTTCTCTTCACTGACGGAGCTTGCCCGGCCCAGCTTGCGCTTCAGCTCATCTGCCGCTCGTTGCAAGTCCGTTCTCTTGCGTTCCACCTTTTCTAGCCGTTCCACCTTCACACCCTTCTCCGGCTGCCCGAGGTATGTCAGAGGTGGGCTTGGCGGGGCTGCTACGGTGACGTTGTTTGGTCCATCTTCTTCACTCTGCTTCTTTGTCTGGTGTAGATCTGTTGGGTCTGGCGTGTAGTAGCTGAGTCTCGGGTTGACCACGTTGTCCCGACTGCCAACGGCTTCCTTACTATGCGCTTTAGAGAAGCTTGGATATGGCAAGCTGGTCTTGCTAACATTTGGCGGAGTCGACGAAGCGCTCCGCTCCAGCTCTGGGACGGGCATAGAGGTTCGGCGCTTGGTGGGAGGATTGGGAGTGGTGAGAGTGGTGGAGGATTTGAGGCGGTCCTTGGACGACGTGTTGCGGGACGAACGCGTCGACTTATGACGCTTCTCTCTGAATGGTCTCTCGACCTCGCTTTCACGAGCCTTTGAAGGCATGGCGGTGATAGTGATGATAATCTGAAGTTTGAAGCTGGTAGATGATGAATGCAAGGATGCGTTGGCGCCAGCGTCAACCTGCGCTAGAACAGCCGCCCTATCGTCCGCCGTAGTCTTGGCGCAGCTCTAAGAGCTAAGAGCCAGCCCAAAGCAGATTCATAGTTCATACGGATTCATATACCAAGAGACGAACAAGATCTACTTACTTGACCATGATTGAAACCCTTTCCATTCACGGATCATGGGTCCTATCTCGCGGAAACAGTGAAAAGTATGGTCGAATTGATCTTCCATTCATGGACCCCAGTCTTAGCGCTTCCAGCGTTGTTTACTTCAGGCCTGATCGATTCTTCCACCATCGACGGCATGTAATCTGCATGACACCGAGAGCATCTGGTGATGACCGTGGGTCTTGGAGTCAGTAGCTCGCGTCGCTACCTCCTAGGGTCAATCCTGTCGCCAGAAGGACGCCTGACATACCTTACAGTCCTAACCGACTCGGACTTTCGAGAGGTATCGATTGTGCAGCCAGACCCATGGACAGGGGACTGTGCATATATATCAGTGCTTTTGCAAGCCCAGCAGCCGAAGATCGAAGTAGATCTAAGCGCCATGGTGAAATTCAGTGCGATAGTCAAGGAAAGCCATGTATATTAGCAAGGTGTGCCTTCAACTTCCTTGTGCCCTACCTTTCATTGGCTATTCGTTGCAACTCTTGACGAAGAACAGTGGTTGTCCTCTTAACTTATCATAGCCAGTATTGGTCTTGGGTGTCCTTACGCCTGACATTATCAGCAAATCATCGTTGACAGAGACGGCGCCGACTCACCCTCGACTCTAGACTTTGGGCCTCAAGCCACAAAGAGGGTGCCGGACAAGATATCTTTTCCTCGCTCTGCAAGGGCTTCTCCCAAAATCGTTTTCGACAGCTGCTGTACACCATTTCGACATAGTGCTGTGCCGGGGGAGCTAAGCTTGCAGCTCCCAATCTGCAGGAAAATCCACTCAGTCATGGACGCACGCAGACTTGGATATAAAGCTTAGAGATGAGCACACATTCTATCTGGGGTGCGACCGCAAGAGCCATGATAGACCTTCTTAAACCTTGTGGCGTCCTAAGCTATATCAAGAGAGCCAGAAATGCCTGGCCTTTGGCAAAGTCTCAAAACTCCTGACACTGAGCGGGATCACCCATATTCTGCAGGCCACTTTCCGTGTTGCTCCTGATGTATCTCCGCAGAATACCCTTCTGGATAGGGGAACCATATTGAGGCATAGAAGGCTAATTCTTTTTCGGCAAAGAAGCTCTCGTTCGTGGCTACAGCTCGCCAAGCCTTCCGGAGTATTCCAATATAACAAGCTGGACGCCTCTTACATAACCGTTGAAGGGTCATTTCCCCTATGCTCCATGAACACGGAAGCAGAACGTGGATGGTCCTGCTTAGAATCAACACTCGTGCGCATTCCGGTCTCATCGAGGCGAGTCTTGTCAATGTCTACCCCAAGATTGCTTCCCGGATGGCTTATCGAACAGTCCTCCTGGTCGGTTGTCCCATGATTTCAGATGAGCAGAAATACTGCCCTGATGGATGACGGCCAAATTATACTATAAAATAGTACTGGCAGAAAAGGTAAACATGTATCGAGATGCTCTTACCTCTTCGTCGCACTACTTCTGCGATATTTAGACCAGAGTGTTATATATATAAAACCTTGTTCGTGCTGTCCCGTACTCCTCTTTTCTCTCGAATATCCTCGAAGAAGGTTGATATTCGATATTGGGGTTACTCATTCAGCTGCCGAACTTGCAGTATCCTCCAGCTTATTATCGTTGCATGGACCAGATTGGGCGGGCGAGTGCTCAACAACAGGTGCACTAGTCCTTGCACTGGTTTGAAACAGTCCTGTTCAGTGCATAAAGAGTCTAGCCATGCATGCAAAGGCAGCAAGCAAAGGCAGCAAGCCCGGTACAATCAGCAATATAGAAAGCAATTCAAATCGATAATAGGGCCCTGAACACCAGACACGCATCGATAAAGGCCAGGGCCGGGACAGGGTAAGTCAATTCTCTGGGTCTTGCTTACATAGGCGTGACGCCTATGTAATCAAGAGGTCATGACCCTCGACACTTCAGCACCCACAGATCTTTACCCCCAAACCCCATCGACGCCGTCACTGTTCCAGCACTCCACCTCGAGGTCTGTGGCGATCTCAATGCTCAGAGCTTACTTGCTGCTAGCGATCGAAAGTGAACACTAAGTTTTCCAGTCTTTTAAGCTGAGAGCTCCACGGTTGATTCGAATGAAGCGGGCGTCACCTCAATCTAGGTAGCGGTCAAAAGCTCCAACATACCGCCATTAAATTTACCCATTCAGTTCAACAACCATTCGCACGTGTAACTCCGGTAATACAACTCAATAACAAGCTGGTCCATAGCTACCATGGACCCCTCTGTTCCGGATGACGAACCCGTACCTTATGGCGTCAAGGAAGAAATTCTAACACTCGGGGTGGGTGGCCCGTGGCCAGGCCTTAATGAAGCGCACCGGGCCTGGGTCTTGAACCACGGCGGACAAGAAAACCTATCTTGGCAGGAATTGAGGGCCATATTGCTGCGAGTACCTGCGGATGGGGTGACCGCGGACATCAACGAAGCACAGATAGCAATGATCGTGGGGAGCGTCACGGCAGGACTCGCGAGACCGGAAGGCAGTGGTCCTCAGCAGCATCCAGTGGCTCACTCGCAGCCAACACCCACCGACACGTCCTCTGCTCTTCGGCCTCGCTCTAGCAACAATCGCCCACCACCATCTCAAACGCCTCGTGCAAACGCACAACCGTCTGTATCGAGTAGAGAACGATGGTCAGCCGAAGACGATCGGCGACTTATCGCCCTTGAGCAGCAAGTCCGATCATGGAAAAAAATCTCTAGCCACTTTCCAGGTCGAACGTCTGCAGCGTGCAGACAGCGAATCATTGTTATAGTGGGCTCACGGTCTCGTGCTGCGCGTCGGTCACATGCTATCGCCAATCGTTCAGCAGTCGCTCGGCAGACTGCTGTCTCAGACGATCATCCCATTCCAACGATGCCACGAGCTTCCATCGCCAGTTCGTCTCAGCTTCTCGCCGTCCTCACGCCTGCACGCCGCATACCTCACTCGACATTCCACGAGGCCGGCACGGCCGACTCGAGTTTACGGCTCCCTGAGTTAGCGAGTCCAGCAAGTATGAGGACCTCGCAACGACTGCCGTCGATCAGAGACCTTGACTTGCCAACGTTGCCAGCTCTATCAAGCCAGCCTGCTGTCAATGGTCTTCAACAAGGACGCTTGCCCGGGATTACTAATCCACCAGTCTACACTAGACCCCAACCGCCACTGCTTTCAGGACCACGTCGACAGCCTCCTCGTCCGATGCAGCTTACTCAGAACCCCACGAACCTTTCTACTCGTCAAGACAGTCCCGATTTGACGTTGATATCGCATGCCAACACCTCTATAGGCCAGCCGCTTGCGGGCGCTGATAGGTTGGAGGGAAGCACGTCGAGTTCATACCAAATCGCTAATGCCCCTCGAGGTCCTCCAAATCTGATGACAGCAAGCCCGGCTTCTACCATCCAACGACTTCCAACGCATGGTCCATTTCCCCATCCGCCCTACCCATCGTCGTCATCCTACCAAACCATAAGCGCCTACGGGCAGCGAGGTTCCTCCGGGTTGACGTTCCCTGCATCTGGCAGTAACACCCAACGCGCGCCAGCTGATCGTTCTCGTTCTCCGCCTCTCGCGGCCTCAACAGCCCTACAAACTAGCAACGTCCCTCGCCGCCGACCTGCCCCCTGGTTTACAGCTCGGCCGACCCAGAACGACCCCCAACGCCAAGAATCAGCCACCACCATCGACCAACATGAGCAAAACAATCCTTTCTTCGATGACCTAGAACGCTTTCGACGAGAACAATTCGAACGAAGCGGAGATTTACGCGGGGGCTATGGGGGAAGCTACGGTGGCGGCAACTGACATAGAGAACAGACTCGCATTAGGGGAGACAGATCTTGCTTTCAGTCTGCAATAGATGAGATAATAGACAGATGCATGCATGAAAGGTCTTTGTCTTCGAGCTCTTTTTGCTTCCACAGGTTTATGCAGCCCCTCACACAGTCTAATTCAGTGCATATAGAGTATCACCATGCATGTAGATGCAGTAAGCACTAAGGAAGTTCATACGTTTGGCAATATAGAACGCAATTCAAATTACACATAGAGCGCTTCACACCAAATATATATCGGTGAGGGCCAGGGTCGCGACAGGGAAGTATGATCCTGTGGATCTCGATTACATAGGCGTGACGCCTATGTAATCAGCAGTTCAAAACCCCATATATTATGCCATCCAAACTTCTCTGCTTTCACAATTTCCAAGCCTGGGTTGGGCTACTACCAGCCCATCTCTATACGCACAGCTCGCTATCCTCGATTCTTCCTACCTTGACAGACATCCGTTGTGGTGTACAAATTTTTGAAGGTCAAGATACACGACACATACGAAATACACTACTGATGACCGTACCTTGCACTCTATAAGCTCGATACTTGTTGGAAGTAATCAGCATACAGCACAACCAAGGTAGGCTGGTGTAGGCTGAAATAAAACCCCTATTGCCGTGCCTCGACTCTCACGGACATCCCTGAATGGGCAGTTACAGGTCGGCTAACTCAGTGTCGAACAGCTTACGAGCCACCATGGATGACCCGGAGACCATAGATTTAACAAAAGACCTCGACACCATAGGAGCTCCGAAGGCACCGGCTCTAGCCACCTCTACAATGCTGATCCCTCCTCGCACTCGTCCCACCACCAAGAGTAACCCAGTGCCTCCCTCAAATCCTCCTGCCTCCAGGTCACAAGCGGATGTAGCCTGCGAGTGGTCTAGACAGAACGTTGATCTGCTCATGCATCTCAGACACCGCGGCACTCATTGGAGAACCATTGCAGATAACTTCCCAGGCTGGACGTGGTATCAATGCCGAGCGCGGTACAAGAAGGAAACAGAGATAAGAGCGGAGAACCGGCGTCAACAGCGTAATAGACCCCAAATCGGCCCTACCACAAGCACTGCAGAGCACGCACACGTAACCCGGGAGGCATTGTTTGTGGAGGCTCGCCATAAGTCACTTAACGGACCACCGCCCGTACGCCATCACGCGGCTATCATCTCCCCATACCAAACAGCTTCTACCAATCGTCCACTATTAAGAGCTCCACCTCTTCTTACACCAGAGGCGAACATGTCTTCGAACGCATGGAATGCTGGTGCAAGACCACCTCTTCCTCACATCTCAACAGCACAACAATTAGAAGATCTGGATAACGATCAGTTCGAGCGACTGATTTATCCGCTCCGTTCGATGCATCTCTCCAATAGCCGCACTCGTCACGAATCTTTAGCTTCCGGCCGTCAACCACTCTACCCCAATTTAGGAGCCAATGACGCCGCCGGTGCTCTCAAACGTAAACGTCCTAGCGAATTCATGGACTCAGCACCTATTTCACCTCAACGATCTCTGCTCCAAGAAGCAGCCCACCGCGAGATCCTGCCTACTCAGCTGGCCCTTTTGGCGCAGCGCACCGGCAACGACTCCGACCAACGACATGTTCCCGGTCTGACGTTTTCAGCATCTAGCAATATCTTCCAACGCGCACCTATTGACCCAGCTCGTTCTCAACCTCTAGCGACCTCAACTGCTCTGCATACTAGCAACGTCCCTCGCCGCCGACCTGCCCCCTGGTTCTACGGTGGCGGCAATTGATATCGAAGAGGGACTAGCGTTGAGTGAGACAGATGACGTTCTCAGCCTGTAATAGATGAGATAATAGACGATCGAAGCACAAAAGGTCTTTGTTTCAGTGCTCCTTCTCCTTCTACAGGTTCATGCAGCTACACGCTCTCGTAAAACCTACCACGAAATTGATCCTTGAAAGACGACCTCCAGCATGCCCTACCCATTCCCCCTCCCACTCCCAGCACCAGACCAACCAGACAATAAACGAATCGTTCATAAAGCTGCAGTACACAGACCCATCCCTTCTCTCAATCTAGCCCCTGTCACGGTTCTCATAATCTCACGATCTTGAAGCCCAGGCGGCTTCACGTAGATCCACTTCTGGATTTATCGCTATCAGAAAGCCAAAGTTTTCAGAGACTGTGGTATAGCGATCTTCTGTTATTTTGGTGTGCTAAGACCCGTTATCCAGATCTCGGTCTTCTGGCCAGGGGAAGGGTTAGTGGGAGATGTCTTTTCCGTCTGCGTTTCTAAGGGATTTCTTGTAGTTTATCGGCCCCAATAGCATGTAGATGACGTGCGATCAAAAGCACAGAACAAAGCAAGCACGTAAAGGCGTTGGACTGGTGGGACCAGTGGAGAATACTAAGAAGTTGAAGGCGATACGAAAGGCTGATTATGCTCTCCAACAAATGGCGTGGTTGCAGGCTTTAAGATAAGAATCTCAATCCATGGATTGTATACCACTCGATTACAAGGGCTTGCATTCCCACTCCCCTTGAAATCGACGTACGAGCGAAAGCGAAGCAACGTGTTCACGGAAAGACGTTGGGCTATGGACTGGTTCGTGGTGACTGCTGAGAGGTTGGTATTGGAAACCGAAAACTGATGATGCTTTTCGCGAAAATACAATCGTAGAGTTTGGCGCAAGAGTCTGTACGTTGTATACTACGCTGCTACAAGATTCCTACTCATCCTAAAATCGACATGCGGTTAAAAGAGCAGAACAACGCAAGCACGTAAAGACGTTGAGCAGACTGCCCAGTGGAAATTGATAAGGGGTCGATCCTAGTACCAGAGGCTGATGATCCTTTTTCGGGGGGGGGAGTTGGGGCGTTTCTTGTAAGGGTGGATGGGGTGTGTTATGGGTCAATCGATGAATACAGCTGGTGATTTCTACTGGGTTGATTGTAGGAGAGGTGGGGTTTGGGGGTGCGCTATCGGGGTTGGTTGGTTGGTTTTGGCTGATGCTATCTCTATTTCCTGTTCTCATCATATCAACAGAAACTGAAGTGGGAGTTTGCTAGCATGATGATTCCGTAAATCGGGTTAAGAAAAGTGGTCGGTAGATTGCTAGCCTTTGATACTCCAGCAACAAAGGACCGTTACTGAGCCCCTGAGACTAAGAGCGAAAACTAGTTCATGGAACAAAGGCAAAGACCATCTGGCTGGGAATATCCTGTCCGAAACGACAAGTACTTGCTGAACACATAAACACCCCAAACGAAGCGAATACAATGACATCCATCGGAAACTTCGACCAGACCAGTCCTAACAAGGCCAACCACCAGCAATGCGTAACACCTCCATTCCTCGCATGAATGTCTAAAACCATGATTCTGACTCCCCGAAGTGTTGATCTCCGTCACACTCATACCCTACAGCGTCACGTCTCCCAAGTAATTAGCGTATCACAAACGACAACACGCAACCCAAACTATATCCTCCCTCAACCTTCCCCGCCTTCTCTTCCCTTTCTCCCTCCTCCACCTCCCTACATCACTAAGTCGAAGGCCTTTATTCTCTGCTAGGTCAACAAACAACGACAACCCATCTGCAGATGCTAGGAGCTGACTTCTGATGATTAGCAAGCATGGCCTCCCAGCCCCCAAACCCCACAAGCCTCCGTCCCAAATTGACAATCATCCCTCTCCACGACACCGTCTCGCATCCTATCGCGACGCCGCTACAGGTGAAGCACGCTATTGCAAATGCCAAAGCAGCTACCAGCCAGGCCACTGCCAGTTCCAGCAACGCCGTTACCACAGGTAGTGCTGCTGCTACCAGTCCATCTGCCACCAACGACACCATCCCCGCTGCAAGCAGGACTGGGGACGTGCCGATAGCGACTTCGATGGAAACGGTACAAGAGCAGATTCAGAGCGAACGTCGGGAGCGGCATCGAGAGACGAGGAAGATGCGGGTTGAGAAGGAGAAGGTGGCGAAGATGGAGAAGTGGAAGCGGGATATGGAGGCGCCTATTATTCGGTACGTGGATGTTGGATAGCAGTTGAGTGAGAGATATCTCTTGGAGAGTATGGGAGCTGATTGGTAGTAGGAAAGATAGGTGGGGAAGAAAGAGCCAGTTGGAGATGGCGAAGAGGAAGGAGATGAGGGCGTTGGAGAAGGAGTTGGAGAGGCTTGAGGCGGAGAAGGAGGCGAGGAGGCAGGAGAGGCGTGAGAAGCGGAGGCTGGAGGAGGAGGGCACACTTATTGAGTGACCATGGCAGGGGTCTCTGCGACTGAGAGATGTAGTGCGAGCGTGCGAGACTGCCAGAAAGGTTTGAGGTGCGTGCGAATCAGATTATGTGGTCACAGGATGGGATAGCTCAGATACCCTTGCAAGTAGCTGCCATGCCTTTGCCAGCGACAGACCAGTCGGTGGTTCACGAATTTACTAGTAGTGAAGCGACGAAAAGATGGCCATCAGCATTGAATTATGGCCGTGAAGCGATCTGTAGGGTATCTTGATACTTCATCTCTTTAAAAATCTTCCTTCCTCAGACTCGAGCTTAGCGGACGACGTGTGAGACATCAGAGCTTACTGAACAGACAAGATAGCGTAATGACAGAGAAAGCGGTTGTATCCGATCGAACGGACGGTGAATAAGTCGCAGTGATTTAATAGTAAAGCAGATGGTTAGCTTGACAAGATGCAAAGATTATGAGGCCATCTGAGCCCAATGAACCCACATACACGTGCGTGAGTAGATGCTGTAGGGACGACATTTGCAAGTGTGTCATGAGCCGGTCTAGGTGGATATGCGTCGTGTGGCCTCTTTGGCGGGGTGCTTGCGTGCCATGAGATCCTTGAGCTCGATGGCTTGTTCCTCCTTCAAGAAGACATCTTCCACTATCCTGAGAACACCGAATTCTTGGTCCACAGGCCAAGAGCGGAAATCGACGATTTTCAATGAAAGATCAGCACCATACTGAAGCATTAGCTGAGCCTGCCTGAAGGTAGTCTCTCGTGGTTCGTTGGCAATGGGTATAGAGCCCATATACAGAAGTTACTCCAGAAAGCGACTCCAGACAGTCGTATTAGGATCGTCACCCACGCGCTCGTTCGGATCTGCGCCTGCTCGAAGGAGGATCTCCACCATGTCAGCGTCTTTATGATGGGTTTCGTTAAGCTCCTCGTCGGTCATCCACCCATCGTGCCAATACTCCGACAGACGTCGAGAACGACGTAGCGCATAGTCAAGTAGTGGCCGTTCAATGTCTGTCCGCATCTTCAAGGACCGCTTTGCTAGTTTTGCATCAACATAGAGAACAAAATTGAAAAGACTATTGTTTCAAACAAAATGAGGCGTTGTGCGACAGCAAAGGCCAGGAGCCCGTCCTTCTTGGCGTAAGTGAGTAAGTTCAAAGCGACCCACGAGCTGTCCTGTGGTGCCTTGTAGAATATGAGATTAGCCAATATACGACCTAACTCCTCGATTAGAGCTATTTCAGCTGTCTTCGTGCTCTGCTCAGCCTGTCGCTGGCATCTGAAGAACAGTCTCGTGGCCCACAGGTAGCTTTGAAGGCAGACCTTGTCCGGACGTTTGCGGGTAATAGGCGGCAGACTTTTGATGTGGAGTAGTAGTCTTCCGCACAGCGCTATGCGAGGATTGAATCTCGGAGCCCATCGGTCAAGCGTTTCGCGAGCTTTGCCGGTCTTTAAAAGGTCAAACACGGACTTATGCAGGAGCTTGACCACATATTTTCGATCACATCGGACCTCTCAGGTCGGTAGCTCGGTTTCGCTCACGGCCACAAAGTCGCTGCACCGAGCGTCCAATCGTGCAGCCAAAACCACCTTGTTTTCGATGATCTTCCCTTCCCTGATGATTTTAAATCGGCTTGTAATGCCTTCCTTGTGTCACACCAGCTACCCTCAAAAGCTGTAATTGTGAACAATGTCAGGCTACCAATCGCCGGTTCGCAGAGCATCAGAAGAATCTGCGCGCCCTCTAATCGCTTTTCGCATTCAATTCTGTCGAACATCTGCGTCAAATAATCATCCAGATCATCTGGAATGGTTTCGAGTCTTGCCTCCAGTTCGTTAATATAGTCCCCGTTCTCGAGTCCGCGCAGAAGAGAGTCCACAACAAGATGCACTCAGAGGAAGACACCCTGTGCTCTGTCCACGATCTTGTTGACAAGCGCTTTGTACCTCGCATCGAGCTCTTTCACTCGAGAAGATTTAGCACACTTGGCAAGCCTGCCTTCGACATAATGGCGGATGTCGCCCTCCGTGAGATCATGTAGGTCCAGTCTGAGACTCAAGTCCCGACCAAAGTGAGTTTCGAACGTGTTCCATGGGCGACTTGAAACGCAAAGCTTGGCAGAGGACGTCGACACTATATCTTTCAATATATTGATTGTGTTGCGGACGTCGTGTGCCTGTTCGTCAAGACCATCTATGAAGAAACAGAAACGTGCTTGGGTTTCCTCTGATCTGATCAAACGACTCAAGGCCCTTTCAAGCTCTTCGACGATCCACGGATCCAGGCTCGCCATGTGATCGATGGGTCTTGAGCGACAGGAGCAGGCAATTGGTATCAGGCGTGGAATTTGCTCCAGAATTTGGAGCAATAGGTGTTGTAGTAGGCCCTGCAGCGATTTCTTCATTCGATCCCCATCAGATCCCCAGAAGAAATGGCTTGCGAAAACGAGCTCCCGAGGCGCTGACCAGGACCTGAGTCTCTCCTTTGTGCGCTGGTGGTAGTAAAGAAATTTCATCAAGGTCGACTTGCCCGATCCTGCTCTTCCAGCGATCCAGAAAATTCCATCCCCAGTGCGCAGCCATTCCGAAAAATTCCACTTACAGTCAGCGCTAAATATCCATTCATATGTTTCCTCGTAAGCCTGTACTATATCGGATTCTCGAGCTCGCATTGACTGGAAACGGAGGACAGAAAGGGCATTGCGTTCCGCCCTCGCACGTTCACTTTCTTCTGCAAAGAACAAGAGCTTTGCGGCCACCGAACGGCAGCTCTCCGCCGCGCTCACAGCTATGCCAGCTTTATCCATGACTTCTTGCAGCCTATCTTCGACAGTTTGCAGCTGGTGGCTGCTCTGTCTACGGAACAATGTCAAGGACTCCAATATTTCAGAGTCTTTCTTGCTACAAGTGTTGTCAGTATGGCTCGGAACAAGTCACCATGGAATGACTACTCGATGAGGCCCAGAAAATATGTTCTCGTCTGTCGTCCAATATCGTTCACATTCTCTTGAAGTTCCTTGATCTCTGACAAGTGATAGTAAGTCCGACATCCACATTTGAAGGCTTGCCAGAGTGATGGATTCGGTCGTAAACTGAGATCAGACACAAGGGACAAAACCTCAAGGGCTACGTCGTTCGACCTTTTCGCCTGATCGGACAGGGCCGAAGTGTCCAGCCCAGTCGCGGGACCTTCTTCGAGGTTTGAATCCAACGCCCTGGCTGTATACTGGATACTGGTCGCGAGTGCGTTTAATTCTTTCAGCTCCTTTGGCGCACCATCAATTGATTTGTACAGACTATAGGTCAATCGCAGGACCAAAAGCCCAGTTTGAGTGAAGTCAATAATATTGCTCATGAGACCTATCAGCGCAAGTGGCTCGACCATACTGGATTAGAGTTCAAGCTTCTTGCAACATGACTTACACCAAGAATTACATAGGGGCCAGATCTCCGGTATAAGAACTCTGGCCTTCTTGCGACTCGAGATAGCGGACGCCTGGATACCCATCCGAGGTTAGGAATCGGTCAGTCAATGTCGAGTCTGCATGGGGAGAGCATGTTCGGCGCAATGCTAGCTTTATTTGCAGCGTCCCTGTAGCTTGCCGTAGCCACCTGCGCGACAAGAGCATTTCCGATGCGGCAACCCGTTAGGGACTTGGTGACTTGCGGAGTTCCTCGTTGTCCTATCAGCACACGAGGCCGACTCCGTTGCGAAGCCGATGTTTTACGAAACCAAATTAAAGCAAAGCTATCATCCTGCCACCGGAGTTGGGGGCTTGCTCATCCTAGTTGTTGCGAGACCGGAGCTCCTACCCGGGAGTACTCCCTTTCTAGGACCGTTAAAAGTCGAGTTTTTGTTCTTGCTCGTTACTGCGACAGTGGACCCTTCTTTGTACTTCCATCAATTTGTCAAGCAGCCACTCAACAAGACTTGGGGAAAATTGGGCCAAACCCATATGATGAGTTACACGGCAGACGGCTCGATTTGAAGACACGGCATACATCGCGAGGCTGTGTTGGAGGGCGACAACTGCCAATATGCAGTCCTAGGCCGCAACGATTGGTCCTTCTCGTAGTTGCATTGAAGGTGCATGTGAGAGAGGCGCATGCTAGAACAAGCCCAACGATATCATGGTACTCACCAACGGCATGACAGTGCTCTGGCGTAGGACCACTGCTTAGAGGAGGGATCTGTGGTTTGCCGCTGGCAGGGATCGGGACCTTGTGCCCTGCTCGTCGGTTCTAGACCTGCGATTGGTGTCTGCAGAGTGACATCAACAGCGATTTAAAACAGTTCGAATGCCGGATCGAAAGGTCGAATGGTTCCCAGTCAAGGAAATGTAGCGAGTTCAGAGCAAGCGGAACAGCACATGACACCGCTCAAACCCCGCGACAACCCTAGTCAAAGCCTTGCCTCTCCCATTAGTCTGTGTCCTCACCCACACTATCCTCTTGACAATCCAGGTTGCCTCTAATGGGTTATGACGATGTGTCTAGCGTGTAGTGCCTCCAGAAGCAGCATCGTGGTGTTCGAATAAGATATTCCTTGCTCCTTTGAGTGCAATGGCAAAACTTGCGAGTCCCCAATACAGATTTTCGCTGCATAGTGACTTCGCGAGAACTGAAGTGTGAAGCAGACTTTCGGACCTGCGGCCTGCGGTGGTCAGGAAGCAATTATAAGAAAGGAAGTATAGGGAAATTGGAGTTTTCACTACAATTCAGACTACTTTTAGTGCCAACGCTTGTGGCGGACGCCAAGCTGGAGCTTTTCCGCGCCATTGAGCTTGGTTCAACTACATTCCACCATTCTGTACAAAATTCGTCGCATTTGATAAAGAGATGTGCACAGAGACTTGACGCGCAGCTAGAATTACGATCTCATCGTCTCGTGGTGAGGGTTCTACCCTGGATCCATGTCACTTTACCCTCACGATTGCGCCCCCGGGAAAGAATCGGTTGCGCCGCCGGAAAACAGACACCGTGGACCTCCAAACGACTTACTACTCACCCGGATTGAAGTCGCCGTTGATACTGGGAATCGACTAGTGGTGAATTTATCGACGGGTCTTTCATGTCTCGTACAAGTAACAGTTGTTGGCTATGCGCTTGATGTTCTTACAGATAGTAGACGCAATACACTCTTGTAGGATAAGAAAAAGCATCCGGATATTTCATGCATCCTGTGTGAAAGCCTCTAATTAAAAGTCTCTTATCCGCACAATGTCCAGCTTGACCGACTCGTTCATCTTGCGGCCTTGCATATCTATCAGGAAGGCTCGATTTTTGACAAAGAATTTTATGAACACTTTCCAGATTACGTTGGCACGTTCTTCGAACCAACCTACAAAAGCATATGGAAGAGTGAACTTGCAGGCGTCGAGATCTCGCACTAGCTATCTTGAGCCTCGCGTGTCCTGATAGGCCATGTCGTTGTGTCTTTGTTCCATGGAACAAGAGATCGTTGTCTTTGCAGATGGAAGAAACTGTCCTTTTGGACCATCAGTACAATGGCTTTGTGCTCACAATGAACTTCAAGAAACTGTTCGCCAGCTATAATTCGAGTCCAGCCTCGTTGATGTCGAACATGCGCTGTCGCTCAACTGACTGTTGCACCTACAAGTCACATAGTACCAATTGTCGAAGTAGGAACCCCAAATTGCTTCGAAGGCAGGCAGGTCCTCACATCTCCGATCAGCAGGTATGTGTCACGCGGTCACTAAGGTTCACTCCCGCTGTCATCATGCAAGACATTCGACCGACCTCTACCCATGCGACAAGGGGTACAACTCGATCCATGGCTGCAATGCTCAACGGTTCACAGATGAGACCCTGACCATCTCGCATCCCTCGCTGTGCGTCGATTGCTATCGAGTCGAAGAGACCTTCATCTGCGAACAGTTCGAAAAGGAGATGGAGTTGCTGCGCGATAACGCTGAAAAAGCCGTAGAGGCACTGCAGCAGACTAACGATCTTCATGGTTCCAAGCTAGCCGAATGCAAGAACGAAGACGAGAAGAGGACCGAGATCCGAAGGCATGCACACGAGATTGCCAAGATGGATGATTTTGTCGCGAACTGCTATTCTGATCTTCAGGATCTGGCAGACGAGAAGAAAGACGAACTTCGTAGGTTTCGGGATGAACAAGGAGTTTGGGGAGATGGCTAGTCTCGAAGACAGCGATAGGCTGTGCGCTTTGTAGGTTCGCATCATCGATCTAGGTAACGAGTTGTAATGAAACGTTGGGACAGCAACTTACACATTTTGTCCATTTCCGATCTATTATGCTGCAACTTATTCAGAATTTCTGCTGGTACTTGACCAAGCTGCTTGTGCGTTCTAGGTTTCTGGGTATTTCATTATACATCGACGGCGTTGTAACTCGTTCGTCCTTGGTGATACTGAGGCAGCTTCCGGAATTCTCGCGCGGTGCTGTAAGCGGAGACCCTGAGCATTCTTCGATCATTCTCTGGTGGTGCAGATTTTAATACCAAAAGTTCAAGCATGTACCAGCAAGCTACGTTATAATGGGAAGCGTAGGACTCCAAGAAGCACAACATATACTCGAAGCCTGAGCTCTGCCGAAAGACTCTAAGACCCACATTTCCCAAACTGTGTTGAAACTCAAACATACTCGCCATACCAGTCTCGCTAGCACTATCAAACCAACAATCCAACCGCAGAACTCTCCTTCAGCTCTCCAGCCCCCCCTATGCCACTCCCAGCCAACGCGTTCCTTGACAGTGCACGCTGCGCTCTTCCAGCCAGCAACCCCACTCAAACACCTCTACTTGGCCCAACAAGCTCCCTTCACCTGCGAGCCGCGATCGAAGATCCAGATCCGCCCGCCCAGTCACCCAAGGAATCATAGCGTGAACACCCTGCGATACTTCTCGTCTTCGCCGCCGGTAGGATTGTGGCATGTTTGTCCCACGCCTACCACATATCCAGTGTTTGCACAGACTATTGCGACATCTCCCATATTTCGAAAGATTCCATATAGTGCATTTACAGCAGCGCCAGCCCATTTTTGGGTAGCGAGGACGTGGGGCAGGAAGAGCAACGGAAAGCTCAGAAAGTGGAGGTGGGGAGAAGCGCTTGTTCACGAAGCGGGGTCTATGTGGTCGTTGATTGTAGCAGAAAGCGATAAGCCCAGGGAATTAGTGACTGGTTGGTGTATTAAAATAGCTAGGGAATGAGGGAATAGCGAAGATATATGTACTTGAAATGAGAGATGGTGCTGACGCATCATAATGAATCGAGATCTGAGATATCTAGAAGAAGAATGACTCAGGAAGTCTCTGACAGTGCTCCGTGACTCTGCGTTCTCACTCAATTTGTTAGTCTTGAGCATAGTGACACTTTGATACTCGAGTCATGGTCCCGATCATACTGAATATACCTGAACTAGGGAACCTTAAGTATTATGGCAAGGCTTGCTACACCAGAATATGGAACCTTGGCTAACTATCAGTCTGACGTGCCAGTGTCTTGCCACATAGAACGTGATTGAAGGGTGGTTTCTCCGCATGAAATGGGTCGTCTAGACTGGAAATACAGGATGCGATGACGCTAATTTCGCCCCTTTGCAGGGCGCATGCTTGAATTCCACGTTAGAATCTGATTATTGGATTGAAGATATCGGTCCGCCAATGTTCAAGAGCAGTGCTGGGATAAAGCAGAGGGAGCTACTAGCGAAGCGTGTAGGGCTGAAACGAGGTTCCACCGGCGCCGAGCTTCCATGGTTTAGCCGAACTATCTCGTCGCCCGACTCTTCCGAATAGACCTAGAAGAGTCGTAGAGATGAGCCTGTGGAGTCATTGCTTTTGCTTTCTCACTGACAGCGGCCAAAAAATTCCGTCTACTCCCAACTTCTCGTATGGACACTTTTGCTCTGTCGATGACTGGCTTTCATGCCTTCCCATTCTGACGGCACTGTCGCAAGCTCTGCTTTAATTATTTAGAATTTTGATAGTCCAGGTACCCCACCGGATAGCCTCATCCTTCGGGAGGTTGTCGCGCAGAAAAGGAGGGTGTCTTATCTTGACACAGGGGTGCCAAAGGATGGGAGCTCACTATGCAGCCCTGCTAAGCGAGATGCAACTAGAATTGCTGCACTTCCACACCTTTTAGGCTCCAGCCATCTGCTGATCATACCATCTGTCTCTCTCCCACAACATCTCTATTCTTTTCTACCTGTCGCGGTTCTAGCCTTTCTTCTGACCTTGTCCCGGATGCATAGCTACCTCGGCCCACTTTCCAATTTTCGATCTTCACGGATAGTGTTCGTTGATATTCACTGTTACTGCTGTATGGAACGTAGTTACCTGGGCTGAGCTCTAACCTAATTCTGTCTAGCTAGAGTTCACGGTAAAGGCTCTCTTTTTTCTTCTTCGTGTATCGTCTTCCATCTGGAACGACACTCCTCAATCTTACAACTCGTGTCGATCAAGTTATCTTCGATATGCGTACCCGGGGCTTGAAAGCCTGGCGCTTTCGCAAGCGTTATTATACTCTTTACAGCAACAAGGACAGCTACCCAGATCGTCTAGGGATGCAAATCGTCCAAAGAATCCCGAGTGATCGTGAAAAGTACCTTGCCTGGCTTCAAGCCGAACGCAAGAAAGTGGAAGAATGGGAGACCTTTTGGGACCGCAAGATGGCCGTGGAGCCGAAAACCAAGGCGTCATGGGAGGATCTTGATTTTGAGAGCCCCCCAACATGGTTTGCCCCTCTCAATGACGTTCTGATTGAATGGGTCTACATCATCGACCTGGACCGTAAGCTCTTCAGCGTCAATAACGGTGCTCACTTCAGGCTCGATCAGATTTCGAAGCTCAATTGGCCAGAAGCCCTTGGTGAGGGTCGACGGGGGGACACAATAGCTCTGCCAGCACGTTTGCCGGACGGTGTTATGACCGGCTTGGTAGCCGCTACATGCGCAGCAGGTGCTACTGAGAACACTGGTTTCGAGCTCGAGGGAATCGGACAGGTAGGATCCGGTGTCTCAATACTTGAAGATCCAAGCGGCCGCTGACCTTTGACAAGCCCAGCGACTTGGCACGCCGTACAGTGACGCCCAAGGATATCGGAGATTTTCCTTGGCGCCGCCGCCATGGTCCCATTCTTTGCTCCATGTGCTTCTGGATTTGGTCCCGCAGAACAGGGAGTGAATTCAACCTAATGCAGGACGAGCTCGCGGCAACACTACTTCAATGGACTCCTGAGGATTTTCCCTTCCGCGAGATTGCCTTCGCAGTGCTATGCCTAGCTTTGGGAGGAAGGCACGCCACTGTGCTGCCGAGCAACATCCTTAGCATGGAAGACGGAGTTTTCGGAAACATCAAGTCAGAAGATCATAGTGGAACCGGCACTGCATTCGTAAGTGGCTTGGCTACTGGAGCCCATGTGCAAGGACTTCGGCCTGGCTCATCGCCGAAAGAGGTGATATATTGGCTGGAAGGCGTCCTCGTCTTCCTTACGACGCAGTTGTTCCGGGCTCAAGCTGTTTTGGATGAGGTGTCGCGTGTAGCCAAATACTGCGAACAACAATGCCCTGAGGATGTGGTCGATGCCGTCTTGATGTCTATCGAGCATGTCGTTCTGATCCACATTATCCCCAACAGGGAGGTTCAGCATACTGCACTGATGCCTCTCTTTGGTATTGAGAATCATCTCAGCTTAGATGCTAGAGACCGCTACGCGAGCACATATCTTGAAAAGCTTGCATGTATCGACGAGAAGACTTTTGAAAATAACAGACAGTTCAGACTAAGAAGGGGAAACCAACGATGGGAGGCGTTGCGAGAGATGCGCACAAATAAGATTCTAGAAATGCATTTCGAGGACACAGATGATAATCAAGAGGGGGAGGAAGAGGACGATCCGGCTCTGTATCTCTCGCAACGTGGCGTCAAAGGCAACCCAATCTCAACCCTTTACGCTCTCATGCACCTTTTCGATGCCGCTGCCCGCCGCCGGATGCCCTACAACAGAGCTCGCGAAGGACGGTTGCCAGTTGAGATATACAGCGAAATCTTCAAGCATATTAGCGATATGGCAACAAGAGAGAGCTGTATGAAGGCCTCAAGAAATTTCGCCAAATGTGCCAGGAAGATCTCCTCCCCGCGGAAGGGTCAAACCCTGTGAAGTGGTCCAGTCATGCGTGGAGCTACACCAGGTCCCGGAGTGGTTTGATTCGCACGACCTCACATCTGATACACTACATAGAGTAGGAGTGAGGGCAGGCAGCAGCCTCTGGAATAGCCGGCTTGACTCGAAACCCGAGATGTCGTACATGATGGCCGTTGGGACCGGCCGCGATACGAAGAGCCTGCTCACGGGCTTCAAATTCACCATCATCAGAGTAGATCCATCACAAGCAGAATCTCTGCTCGACGAAAACCATCGGAAAATATCGGTGCGTCGAACTGCTCGAGTGTTAAGCCAATAAAAGCATATCTTTGGATCTTTCCCTTGGCAATATTTCGATAGTCATGAGCAACTAAGAAGCAGAGAAGTACCAGACTTATCTAAAAGACCTCGAAGTACGTCTCAACTTGCGGAACGTCGTTCCCAAAAGCATTATCACGGATAGCATATGTCTAGGTTTTCCTCGTCATGAAGCTTTCGATAGTCACTAGCAGTCTAGACGCAGAAGAGCCGATGAATCGCCCACCAACATGTTGCAGATCAACCTACGGGCAAATATGAGTCGACGGCAGATCTTGATGCTCGATGGCATCATATCCTCTGATTCTGCACCAAATTTAGCGCAAGGCCATGTTTGTTCACCATATCGGTGTGAAGGGAAGATTCATGTTCTTTCTCCACTAGCATCCGCAACCAGTCGGAACATTTTCACGACCAAGAATCTTTCGAGGATTACCTCAATTGAAGACGTAGTGATTCACAGCATAGAATGGTGAGCCAGAATGCCGCTCCTATTTAATCTTCCCAGTCACGATAGGTTGACTGAGTCCTCCCTGGGGGGACTCAAGCACCTCGCCACTCGCTTCCCCATGTCGGAGAGTCAGCGACCCTTCAAAAAAATGTATAAATACCCAGCACTCTCCCTCTGCTCCAATCCCTCCCTACACACCAACCCAACCTCAACCACACACACTTCCACCAAAATCTAAAATTCCGACACAGGCACACCGACCACCCAACACATCACACTAGCAGCATCTCCCAAAACACCACCGCACAATGTCCACCACCCCCACCGACCGACCCCCCTTCTCCGACGCCGACGTCCACCGCGAGCGTACAATCTTCCCGCACGACCTCCGCGTCCTCTCCAACCTCCTCTCCTCACTCCCGCATCCCATCCCCCTCGCCCCCGAACCCGGTCCCCAGGCCCACGATATCCAGCGCGACCTCCCAGAAATGATAAGCGACATGTTCAGCATCATACTCTACGACTATGACGTCCGTAACCCCACCGACTACGCGGAAATGGTGGACACCGCAGGGTTGTCAGAAGAGCACTTCCAAGGCATCCGCAAGAAGCTGTTTCCAGCCCTCGCAGAATGGGAGCTTGATCCTAATGAGCCGAACTATCAGTTGCTATGGCGGATGGATCAGATATGTGGCGATATGAGTGTGATTGAGGGAATGAGGGATCTGGGGATGGGGGCTCCGAGGTTTGGGCTTAATGATAAGGTGGTGTTGAGGGATGGGAGGGGGAGTCCGGTGTCGGTGGCTTATAGTGATGAGATTGAGTTCTTTACGGGGGGTAGCGCTGCTGTGGGGGAAGGTAAGTCTGAAAAGCAGGCTAGTGCTGGGAGGGAGGAGAAATCAGACCATGTTTAGAAGTGGTAGACAGAGGTAGATTGTAGATATAAAGGCCTGCTGAAAGACGTGCTATAGCGTAGCTAAGCATACCGCTCCTCTTGCAGACCCTAAGCCCCGATGCTCGTTGTCTTTCCAAAGATGGTGGAAATCATTCTATGCACCCCCTTTTCGGTAATTGCACCCCCCTGCCCAGACGAACCAGGAAGAGGCAAGGATTGTGGCGAGTGTAGAGAAGGCCATTGTCGCTACAAAGGATGCTACAGTTGACATCGATACAACAGCGAATTCGAAAATTGTTCAAACATGTAGTAGCCAAGGAGGGAGTCGCCCCAAAATTCAGGCCCAAAACCGCAACTTTCGCAGGCCGATCTGCCTCCGAACTCGTTGTCATTAATTGCCGAAAGTCGCACAGAAGTTCAAGACAAATATATTCTAGATTGGGAGAGCGAAAAACCAGCATGCATTGGAGTCGGAAGATAGTGCTTTCGCAGATCAGGTTGCGATCAAGTGCTTCTCGATGTCAATTTGGACATTCAGTTCGATATTGATATATTGAGACTATAGACTATCGAGATATACTCATCTTCAAAGTGTGCTTTTGAGAGGGGATAAATATTTGAAAAGAAGGGGGTCTGGGATGGTTTCCTGGGAAAAGCCCGACACGCTCTTATCACCACACCAACAACATACAACATACAACCAACATCAACCCCCATACCCTAGTAATCCTTTCCAATTCCCTGCATGACTCCCCTCACCCCTAGTCCCCTTCCACGCCCAACGCAATCTCCACCCCCAACCCATGATCTCCATCCAGTCTGCCTCTCCTTCACCCCTCCAAAAAGCAGCTGACTCTCCTCCTTCCAATCGTTACTTTTCTCGTAAGGTCACTTGCTCCAGCTACTACGTAGGAATCGCATTGCTGACGTCAAGCTCCGTCTCCCGGGTCCTTCATTTGCGGCATTCCTATCTATCTTAATGCATCTAACATCACAATCTTCGAAGGGTTAACGTGAGATGTATGCGGAGGCGTGTAGATCCGGAAGTGGTACAGTTGAGGCTCCTAAAGCCAGATGTGCGAACCAGGAATCAGAGCAGGGGTCCGAATTTCTGCATTCAGCTCGTTGCCATATAAAGCGACTTGTGATCTACCCTTGAACTTGATCTCATCGCACCACCAAGCATCATGACTCTATTTGAATTAGTATCTAAGCTGTTTTTGCCTCTATTACACTTCACAAGGTTCCTTATTCATTCTGTTATATGTCTATCGTAAACATGAGCACCTCGAGAATTGAGAATTAGCGACGATAAGTTTGTTATTATAGTATCTTCTTGCAGTTTCGAAGAAATAGGACCACTGAGGGCATAAAATAGAACTTTAAAGCCAGACGTCGCGTCGGAGAATCGTCTGCTCTAGAAACGCTAGTTATAAAAGTAAGACAAGTGGGTCGCAATACATGTTGCCGAATAGTATCTGATTATGCAGGGCTCCATTGCCTGCCGCCTAACAGTTGCCACACTCTGAGCTCAGCTTCCTGATTCGAAAGAAGACAGTTGAGACGCTCCAAACATGCTGATAAAGTTCTCTATTGGGTTGTTAAAAGAATTCGCAAACCTTTGGTGGATTAAGTTAAAAGTTTTCTACCAGCAGCGTCAGCTACAAACCTACCATTCGAGAGCTTTTCCCTCTGACGTCGCGAACAATGCATCTCTTTCGCACAGTCTCATTGTTCGTCTCGGCGAACGACGTCTTTATTCCTATCGCCACCTCTCCTCAGTTCTCTTTGTCTCATATGTTAATCGCATTGTTCTCCCTCTTTGTCCTTCACTCAGTCTACCCAATTACACTTACCCATACTCATGACAACCCCTGTCACCTAAAAATATCCTATATAGCAGTCCCTTGCCGCCCGAGTAATAAAGATGCGATCGCTGTTCTTCACATCTTCAATCCTGCATCTGTCACTTCCCGCTTCATTCCAAACTACTTTCCCTCTTGCATTCACTTTCACTCTTGCACATCGAGTCTTGGCTGACGATAGGGATACCCCTGTCTACCCTGTCGAGATCTGTACAAGATAAAGAAATGGCCGGTAGCTGGTCTACCACATCAGCATTCATCAAGGCCAAGATAGCAGAGATGGAATTGGAGATCGACGACGTAGAGGTTGCAGCACCGCTCGCGCAACAGGCAATAAAGGAGGACCAGCCACGAGGCCGCCCACGGCTGAGGCGCGAGAACGCGACTCTTGCTGAAAATAACTTCGTTAACAAGGAATGGCTGGAGGTTACCGATTCCGTGACCGATAGCTTTTCGGCAAGGAGGCTTGTTGGTGGTATACCAGAGGGTCAATGGATAGGATCATCGGTGTCTAGAAAGCCGACCAGAACCCGAGCCCCGCCTCAAGAGCAGCGACCCCGAGAACAGATCCAGAGAGGTTTGGTGAACGACTGGTGGGCCGAACGCTTGCGCGCTGACAGTGTGACTCCTCCGGATGCAGATCCAGTGGAGAGTATGGGTCTGACAACATTGGAGGATCTTCTTGCTTTGCCAACAACATCAAAGCGTGAGCTGCCGGTCGTTGCAAAGAACCCCGAGATCTGGTCGACACTCCCTCCTGAGGAAAACGGCAAGGCGATCCAGGTTCTTCCAACAAGACGGGATCGTGATCCGCCGCTGCACGAAGACCAGAAGGCAGATGCCTGGCGAGATGGGTTCCTCGCGTCTTTGCCGTTTACAGGATCGTCAGTCGAGCGACCAGCAGGTCCCAAGCAAGCAACTGTTCAGGCCGATTCAAACGCAAAACCGAGCGAGCGTCCTTTCGGATCCTTCTATCTCGTCAAAGAGGAGGACCTTCAAGCATCCCTACCGCATGGTGTCATGGACCCAGATGCTCTAGAACCCACTAAACTCGAAGGAAGCGGCATCTGGTCGTCTCAGCTTTCAAAGGACCTGGACCTCATCGACACGGAGTATAACTGGGACTTTACACCCCTGGAGCGCATCCCTACTCGTTCGGCAAAGCCACAAAAGGCGCGGAACCTGACTGATAACAAGCCATACTCAAATGCTGGCCTAGTCGAGCAACCATCAGAATTGGCTAAAGATCTAGACACCGAAAAGTCTGCAAAACCAGATGTCTCAAACAGAAGTCTACCAAAAGCGCGCGTACCGCTCAACTCCATTCAAGAATACGAAGAGACTGACCTGGAGATAGATCAGCTAGACCAAGATATCGAGAATTCTTCAGCTAATAGTTGGGAAGACTCTTCATCCGACTCATCAGATTCGTCAGAGTTCTCAGTATTCGACGCGGACGAGGATGACTACTTCGACCCTTCCCCAAGCTTTACATGGTATGCCGACATTCCGGAGCGACCAGGATCGCCAACCCCAGATTGCGAACCCATGGAGGACATCGCCCAAGTCCCAGCGGTGCAGCAATGGATGAGCGAGCGGTTGAACGGGCATCAACAAGCCCATACAACAGAAACCACAGATCAATCATCAGCTGGCACTGTGGAAGACGAGCTCGTTCTTGCGGCTTTCCTACCTCTCTCGGTACTGGTGAGCGATCCGCGATACACGAATCAGGACAGTCTACCCACGCCATGGGCGGCGCAGACCTTACTCATCGAGCGTGCCTTAGAGCCAGAGCGCAGATCCTCGCTGTATCCCCCAAGAGATAAGATCGTGATTCAGAAAGCCACAGGAAGGTCGCCTTACCCGACAAACACCTTGATAGGCAATTTCTATCGGAAGATTATGGAGGATCATGCAGATGTTCGCTGAATTTCTGGAGCCGGAACATGGTATGACGTTGGGAGGTGAAAAGAAGGTATCAATCTTGGGAAATTTCGAAGCATAGACTGATTGAGAAGATATAATGAGAATGTAATATCCTTGTATTCCATTGAGATGAAATGCGTGCAAATGATGTATTTTCAAGGATAGATCTAGTTAGGCTTGATAACGGGTGCCAAGGCGGGCGCTAGAGTAGCCCGATCGCCGATCAGGCAGGTGTGGAGCTGCCCGATATCCTCCTGCTGTCAAGTCCACGTGGGAAATCATGCAAAGACTCCCCATAGTGGTCTAGACGCGTCACCCTCCTCGGCAACAGATCCTATGTAATCGTGGATTAGTAACCTAAAATCCGTCCCTCAACGCCTCCGAGATACAAGAGACGACATTCCGATTACTGACCCGCGATTACCGTCCACGTCTGTCAGGCTTGAACCGGACAACCTCCAGAATCCGAACGACCGAGAGCCTTGTCTCACGCTCGCCGTAATATGCCTCCGAGCCAGGGTCCAGCGGCTGCAATAGCAGATCCTCGGACCCTGTCTCAACCCCACAATGGGTTCAGCACAAGAAGCATTTAGATGGGAGCAGAACGACCAAAAAGACGTAAACGCGCGACATGGGGGGGGAGATGATGGTCATCTGCAGATGATACCAGCCTTGTACGTCCGATTGAAGTCGCTCGCTGTGGTGTGATTCCCTCCGCAGCAGATCGTATTGTCAACCCACCTTGATGTCGGGGAGATGCAGTAAATGGTTCATGGATTGGCATCCGAGGGACGATGTCAGACCCGAGGCCGATGACGTTCAGATTGGTCGATGCCTCGCAGCGGATCGGGACGCCCGTAGTAATCAACCGGCACGCGGGCGGAGATACGAAAATAATACTTATCTGCGGACCAGGGCTGTCATCGACTTTTCATGCACGCCGCTCGCGAGTGACCTTCGGGGACAACACCCTCTCTTGGGATTTCCTGGAGCGACTACCGGTCCTGTTGCCCGGATGCACGCTCCAGACGTTGTATCCAAGTCCATCAGCTCACGCTCGTTGAACACCGGACGCGAGACACGGGTCATAAGATCACTGTTGCACTGTATGCTATGTCATCTTTTCCCGAGTGCGGCTTTTACGACGTAACACAACGAGTCGATATTCCTGCATCTTGCACATATAAGATCTACTGTGTTGCTGCCTTCTTCCACTGTATTCGAGACAGAAGGCAAAGGCAGTGCCCCCGCACCCATTGAGACCATCCTACGAAGTACCACCGTTCGGTTGGACCTACATCAAGGCCAGCATGGATCGCCTTATATTCAATGAGCAAAATAGGTCGAGCAGACGCTTGATCACCTCTGTAACCGATCAGATAGCCGAAGAAGAACCTGAGGCGGCATGGATTGTAGCCCCGGCGAGCGATGTGTCCCACAATCTTAATTATAGACAATACGCGAACGCTATCAATGGTGTTTCCTGGTGGCTGGAGCGGGAAATAGGGCGTGGGAACGGCTTTACCTCCCTGGTCTTCTTTGGAACCGGTGGTGGCGATGTTCGTTATCCAATACTGCTGCTAGGCGCCGTCAAGGCAGGTTACTATGTGAGCTCCCTGACGTTCTTCATATCCTCAGAGGTTGATCAATTCGTATTCCAGACACTCTTCAACTCTCCGCGTAACAGCATCGACGCCCACATCAACCTCTTCAATCTACAAAATTCCAAAATCATGGTCCTTCCTGACCCTGCACCCTCCATACGTTGCTCCCTTGTTAGAAGCTTATCCGATGCAAATACTTCAATTCTCTGATCTTGAGCATCTTTTGAACACTGAGACAACACCCTATCCGTATACCAAAACATTCGAAGAAGCGTACAATGATCCTCTATTGTCGCTCCACACGTCAGGAACCACAGGTAAGGACACATGGAGCAAGGTTTTTCCATATACAGGTTCGATTGATCATTTCTAAGGGTTACCGAAACCAAGGACGTACACGATGGCCACTGTTACTCATATGGCGAACAACTACTACAGACCTTCTCCTATCGATGGAATTAAAACGATTTCGGAGTTGTTTCAGCAGGATCTCGTGTTGAGTGCAGTCCCTTTCTTCCACGTAAGTCTCTCTTGGCATTTCTGGAAGCGTACTCGGTTCCCGTTAGTGAAGATTTCTCGAGCATTGGTCATTTTACGCTGCCTTGATGATCCAGACTATCAATGTTTGAACCCCAGTCGGCCATGTATTGATATTAGGTCTGAAAGGGCAGGGGCTTAAATCCCTTCTTTGATTAGGGGTGGCCTTTGCAGAAGCAAATTCGACTGACTGTATTGAATTAGGCAGCGGGCATAATTTACAATCTTGCTTGTGCTATATTCGGCCGGCAAAAGATCGCTCTGCTTCCCCCTGGACCTCCTTTGGATGCGGAAGCTGCTGTTGCATTGATGAAGTCGGTGGGGGCAACAGTTGCTTTCCTGGCGCCATCTACACTGGACGACATCGGAAAGCAATCACATCTTCTGGACGCTCTGAGTGACGTTAATTGTGTGATGGCTGGTGGTGGGGCCATCTCCAAAGCCTCGGGCGACGCCATTATCACCAGGACTAATTTTCTGAACATCCTAGGCACGACGGAGATTGGGACGCTCGCTCAGCTCGAAGTTGCTCCAGAGGACCGGGCTTACGTCAGACCAAGCCCTCTTGCTGGAGCAGAATTTCGAGATTCTTCCGATGGAGACTACGAGCTGTTGATAGTTCGGGATGAGAAGCTCAAAGAGTATCAGCCAACCTTTGACATCTTCCCCGACTTACAAGAACATTCAACCCATGATCTATTTCGCAAACATCCTACCAAACCACATCATTGGCTCTACACAGGGATGTCCGATGACGTGATTGTGTTCCTCAACGGCGAAAAGACAAACCCCACCACGATGGAATCCTTGGTGCAAAGTCATCCGGAGGTTCTCGCCGCTTTAGTAGTAGGCCAAGGTCGTTTTGAAGCAGCTCTTCTGGTCGAGACAATCAGCCCTCCATCGTTGACGACGAAAGAGAAAGCAACTTTGATTGAGACCTTGTGGCCTACCATTCAAGAAGCCAACCAGCAAAGTCCCGCTCACGCAAGGATTTCCAAATCTCGTATCCTCTTCACAAGCCCTGGAAAGCCAATAATGTGAACGGCCAAAGGCACTGTGCAACGTAAGATAATTCTACAAAGTTATTCCGAGGAGTTGGATGCTCTTTACGCTGACGCCGATTCGATGAGCGACCTTGAAGTCCCTGTCGTAATTGATACTAACGATATGGAGGACTCTATTCTATGGATGCTGAGAACAACAACCGGTATCTCAGACCTAGCTACAGAAGACGACTTCTTCTCCCGAGGCATGGATTCGTTGCAGGTCATACAGACAGCTCGCTCTCTCAAAGCTGGACTGACGAAGGCTGGCGTGGATGCCAAAGCTCTCGCGCCTAGCACGATTTATACCAGTCCAACCGTGTTGAAATTAGCAGCTGCACTCAAGACGTACATGGAGGCAGGGTTACAAGACGCGGAGTCGCTAGATCAAGCCCGGCTGCAGAAGATGACACACATGCTTGAGAAATATTCCGCGGGCTTGCCGGACCGACCTTCGCGCCATACCAATCGCCTCAGTACAATTCGAATAGTCAGGCCGTTGTGCTTACAGGCTCAACTGGAGCTCTCGGATCATATCTACTCGACGCTTTGATAAAAAGAGAATCAGTATCAACAATCTACTGCCTCAATCGCTCTGCCGACGCGGAGCAGAGGCAGGTCAAGTCGAATGCCTCGCGGGGTCTGATAACGGAGTGGGACAGCCACCAGGTCAAGTTTCTGGCCAGCGATTATTCCCTCCCCGATCTAGGCTTGGGGCAGGAAATGTATTCGGATATCGCTGCGAACGCAAGCCTCATTCTACACAACGCTTGGCAGGTTGACTTCAACATCTCGCTGGATTCCTATGAATTCCACGTCCGTGGGGTACGCCACCTGCTCGATTTGTGCGCTAACGTCTTGGAACAAGTTCTCCCTTGTGGATCGTCGGATATTCAGTTACAACAGCAAAAAGCCATCCTAGAATATACCACGTCCGCATCCACCCGAGCCTGCAAATGGAGCGTCCGTCGCTTCGAGCAAATGTCCTTCCTCCTCCTCTACAGCATGCACATCGAGATCACCGAACTCGAAGCTCAGATCCTCACCGCCGAGGGCGCGATGCCCCAGTGCAGCCGCGAGCGCCTGCAGATCCTCTTGCGAGACTACAGCGACGTGATGCGCAACATCGACTATCTGACGGGATTCTCGAGCGCAGGACACGATGCAGCGGCCTGGCAAAGTCGGCCCGTGATCCCAGGTATGCAAATCTAGACGAGGGATCACTTCGATTACGTCTCTTTTCCCGCCTCAGCCCCAGGTCTAGACCAGGTGCGCAGCGTTCTCAAGCGGATTCTTCCGGCCAAACATGCTCCGAATCAGCGGTATTCCCCGGCTCGGATGGGCAAGGTTGGGCTAACGGTCTCGCATACAGAAGTATCGAGACTCGTGAATAGGCTTGCGTGGATTATTGTCGCCATCACGGGGGGTGTCTTTCTGCTGGTGCCGATGATCATCATGACGTTTGCGACCGATGCGCATATGAGGCTGGTTGTTGTCTCGGTCGCTGTGCTCTGGTTTGCCGTTTCGGTCGCGTTGGTCAGTAAGGCGACGAATCAGGAGCTGATTGCTGCGACGGCGGCGTATTCGGCGGTTTTGGTTGTGTATGTGGGGACCACGAGCCGGGCGTCGGGGCATTGATCTTGAAAGGGCCTCTTCCATCTTTACTGCTGTATCTAGGTATGTCTGTGGTTGTGTTGTTGGTAACACCGTGCAATTACGGTGGAGAATCGATAACTACAAAAGCGCAGAAGTGGTTATAAAATCTTGAATTCGGGTCGTCCAATTGCTATCTAGAGTATCAAGAGCGTAAGAGTTGCTAGAGGTAATATAATGGAAACAAACCTCTCCGTAGAAATCATGGCGAGAACGCAACCTGGGTTGATAGAAGTGTATATTTGCGCCAGTCACTGTCGCTTGTACTCGCTCAAATTAGAAATGTGCGGTCGAGATCGGCCCGATAGACGCATCGAGCCTTGACTATGATGGATCCGTAAGCTCTACATTCGGACTGCTTACATAGCTTCTTGAGTCTTGAAGGCCTTCACCGAAGTGGTATCGCAATGTAGGGTAGACTGCCGTCAGCGAAAGCGATTATTATTGATTGTGTACCGCGGCTCAAGACTCCACGGGCCAAGGTGGGCTCGGGATATCGCGTATCGCATAGATTGTGGGATGTCGACGACCTTAGGACCTTCTCTGGTTCTGGTGTCTCAAATGTTTTCTCTGTAACTCCGAAGCAATTGTCAAGGACATTTTCCAGACTCGCTTGATACAGATCAGCAGGTTCAGCCTATCATGCGTGTCTCACTTCAGTCTTCCCTGTGCCTCCTCTCAACAATCTCGTCCTGCGCCACCCTCTCCATCCCAACCTCAACCCCCAGCGTCACGAACACCTTTGCCCAACCACCAACCAACCTCTCCACGCTCCCCAACCTACCCGACGACAACTTCCACGTGATCGCATCGTGGTACCACCCCGCCCTCTCAGAAACAGCATGTACAATGGTCTGCATCACCGCCATGCGCGGACTAGCGCTGCTGTACTTCGAAGACGACGACATCCCTCAGAAGGCCTGGACCCATCCACAATTTCCGGGGATGCAGCTAACTGTGGGCCGGCTTCACAGAGTGAGAAGCTGACGGTGCGCTTTGCGATGTGGATGATCGCGGCTGTGACGCGGTTCATGATGGCCGAGGATCGCTTCCAGAGCGCGCATTTCACGGGGTTTTATCGCGGTGAGCGCGTTGGGGTGGTGACGTTCTTCGGCGCAGCGTCCGACGCTGGAGGGCAGAACAGCTCTGTCTCTCAAGAACCGCAAGCCTCTGCGATTGTTGCGGGTGGAAGTATTCTTAACGGAGTTGGTTTCAACTTTGACGGTATGATCTCTGGCGCAGCTCGCAATGCGAACGACCAACTGCGAGCGGAGGTGCAGTACCTTGGCACAAGCATCAACCGGAGGGATATGCTCATGATGATAATCTGGCTGCTCTTGTGGCTGGCCCCTCGCAACCGCGAGCCGCTTGGCGTATGGCGGATGGCGCAGCCGCTACTGACCTGCGAAGTTATAACTCTGTGGAACCGAGTGAAGCAAGATCAATATCTGATGACCGGTGGAGATCTGATTTCTTGCCTTGCCTATCTGCCCGAACAACTACTGCGAGACAATCGATTTGAGGTTATGGATATATTGATTAAGGAGGGGGATGTGGTGGTAGCTCGCGGTTCGTTTCGAGTGAAGCCGTTGACTGGACTGTTGGGCTTGCCACCTGCTACGAATTTTATCTTTTCTTAATCTTGCTTCTTTCTCGATAGACCGCATGAGCTCATTGAGGCTCATATCCGTGCAGCTATGCCTCTAGCTCAGATCGGGGCTGAGATAGTTCATTCTGCTACGCGTTGCTAGATCGAAGGTGTTAGGGGACAGGGCTCCCTTCAGAACAATAAGACATTTATTGGCACAGCTTTTAGTAGAGGAACGTGACTCTTGGCGCAGCAACGCGTCCCTCGAAACCTTGGGAGACACACGAGCGTGCCGTGTACAAGGTGTTAGATGACATGAAAATAAGATGCGGACCTGAACCGTTGTATGAGCTCGAACTGATTTGACGGATGTCTTACGCAAAAACGACTATAAATTCTGTTTGCATCAATTGAAAGGCAAGGAGGCGAGATAGCGTAAATTCCCCCAGTATCTCACTATGCAAACGTGTGTGCTCTTGCAGGGCCTGAAGTAGCATTGGGCCATGTCATTTATGGTTCGATAGTGTCCAGCCCCAGACATGCGATATATTGGAGGACGTTCCACACTGCGCTTTGTCCTTCCATTCTGACTCGCTGAGAGATCGGTACCGGCCCTCCACCGCTGCCAAAAATTCCATATAACATGGAAAAATATCTTCCGGTAAGTCGAGGAAGACAATCCAGGCATATCGTACGAAGACCCACCTCGCAGCACCGCTAAAGATTGACTTCCTATACGTCAAGGGCGCTTTGGAGATTCTAGGAACGTGGCAGCGGGGGCGTAGATGGTATTAGCAGTGGAGTCACCGGACTGTTCTTTTGCATGGTTATGGCCGCCCTCGTGTACCCGTCAATGCGTCCGCCAACGGATGGTATCGCCGGAGCACCCGGAAGAGGTACGCAGGCGATATCCCGATACCCCGTTCCAACAACCTTGCCTTCCTGCAAGAAGTCTTTGAGGCCAATTTCGGAGATGCATAGCTTTTCCAACGGAAAATACGTGGTCCAAGGAAAATCTTCGTATTTAAGGTGCAGATCTGAGGCGTCAAAATTTGGCTGAAGGCGGCGTTCCTTGCCTCTGACCGCAGGATCACTCCGCCACACATTCGTTCGCAGATATCTAATGTCCATCAGTGTACATGCAACGATGCCAGATGGTTTTATTGGCGCAACTGGTACAAATCCAGCCTTCTCGAACTCGAAGCAAACTAGAGATCGAAAATGTGCCAAAAACGGTGCATATTCCTTCACGTAGCAGCGTAGCTCTCGCGTCGCATGTGGGTAATGTACCGTTCGTTGTGGGTCTTGTAGGCCTTGCAAAGTGACAGCAGGAGCTTGCCCTGAGGCCAAACTTCCTTGATCTCTGATAGTGGTATCTTGAGTAGCGGGTGGCATAGAACGATTCTTGAGAGAAGAGATCGCAATTTGGTCTGCAATCTGGGTTTTATCTAAACCGTGCAGTAGCTGGGCTGCTGCGTTGACGCGGTCCGGCGTTTTCAAGCTGAGTGCGGTGATAGTGAAACGCACTTGGCTTGGGTTATTCCAAGCTATTTGGGGCAGAGCTGCGGCGATAGGATCCCGTGCAATTTTTGCAACAGAGGAGTCGATATTGACGTTGCGAAGGGTACACGTAAGAAATGAGTCAGCCCATGCTTCGCTTTTCTCGGTGGGACGCCTTTCGGCAATTTGATGATCTTCGTAGAAGAAGTATATGTAGGTCTAGCGACTCAGATCCACTGTTCCGATGATAGCGGAGAAAGAGAGCAATATCGTGGGGACTTGTCGACCGTTACACAGGAGGCGGGCGCGACCTGCATTCGCGACTATCAATACGATCTAGTCTGGGTCAGTCTTACCACTGGCGGCTTCGAGTGAATGGCTTCCTTGAAGCACTTACTCTTGCCAAAGTCCACACTTATAGCAACATTCAAGTCGAGTTATTTTCGAGCCACTACAGTCCGCCAGCGAGTCTTAGACCAGCTTTAGGGCAGTGTGAGCGGTCTTAGTCTCGCGAGCTCCAACGGGTCAGAGTGGACGTATAATCGTAATCCACTAAAGAGCGGGCTCCACGAGCGTTGAGAAGAGAAGGCTTATCCCTACAGCAGTCTTAGCGAGCACTTGGATCTATGTATATGCCATACTTCCCATAGAAAGTACCACAACAGGATTTAAATCCTCTCACACAGATCATCTCTTACGATTGATTGACGACTCGCCGAACAGTGGAAGGTTGCAAGAGAAGGACAAATTCTGAAGTTCGATGAATCTACATCCGTTTCCGACGTTCGCACATCAAGATTTGGGCGCTGTTGGACTGACCAGAATCTCTGGTAGTAGCTTGTATTCTGCTGGCGGAATCGGAAATCTGGGATGTTGGTTACACAAAAGGAGGGGCTTGCATAGGACTAATGCCGGAAACGCGACACCCCTTACGCCTCGGCAATCAGGGCTTTCAGGTCGACGCCATCAGACGGACACTCTGTAGGCGTTCACGTATACTAAGATGTCAGCCACGAGAATCTTAGGAAATAACCCTACATATGCACTTGTATTTCACATGCACTGGTCGACCTCGGATGATGTCTGGTCATGCGGGTGCTATTACAGGTGCTGGGTAAATCGAGAGCGCGACACTCAAACGTGCTAGGATAAGCCAGGATAGCTTAATAGTGATATCTCTGCAGATAGAAAACCCAGAGAATGTCCCTAGCCCAAGCGAGTCGTGGTTTTCATATAGCAGGATTGTTCAGGACCCACAAGCCCGCGGATAATCGCAAGTAGCTAGATAGTCTCACCGCCGAAGCGGATGTCACTGCCGGGTTTCCGATGCTCAGATCTGACTGTCCTGAAAAGATGAGATTGTGGTTCGGAGGGCTGGCCAGGCACTTGATCCGCGAGATATGGTGGCGGCCTCCTCTCATTCTCACCAACGGGTAAGAAGTGGCATCCTTGGCCATTGACTGGAGCTTCACAAAACCCAGGCAGAGGAATACTGGCAGCCTCTCGATAAGCTTGGTTGACAAGAACCCCGTCATCTCGGATTATGTGCTTCAAGCCCATCTCGCATATAGTGAACCGCTCCAGCGAAAATTGACTTGCAAAAGTGAAGTGCTCGTATCGACGTTGTATCTCAGTGACATCGATTTTCTTGTCCAGAAATGCTGGCCGACCCAAGCGGGCGAAGACCGGGTCGCTCTTAAGCTTATCGCTTAGACATTTTTTGGTATCGGCAATGGTGCTGAGAGGAAATCCCTCGACAAGCCCTGAATGGTTTCCCGAACCTTGCCAAAGGCTGTGCTCAAGAAGGTCATAATTAATGTCTTTACATAGCTTGAGCAGCTGGCCGGTGGGCTCAGTGATAGAAGCAAACAAAGATTGTGTGGCCTTGGTGCGGTAGCCAGGCGAAGTAAATGGTCGGAGCCCGGTGATGCTGACCTTGAGAGGATCTCTTGGTACCTGTTGGCTTTTATTACCGTGCGAGAAGGTGTAGTGGCGTAAAAGCGCTTTCCGGACGAGGTGGACTGCTGCGTCAACAGCAGCTGGAGTGTGAAGACTCAAAGCCCCCACCGGAATATAAATGCCTTCCAACGATCTAAAGGCTTCTTTTGGAACATTAGCCGCGCATGGGTCGCTCGCCAGGGTTCTCATTGATGACGCCAGCTGCGGACGTGAGACTCTTGTAGCCAAAGGTATACAGAGGAAGTGGGTTGCTCCCGTGACATACTTGAAGTCTTTTATGACACGATGGATGTGATACCCAGGAGCTGGCATATCGAACGCTGGGAAAGGAGAGTCCGGTTCGTCAGTGCTAGACGGAGAGTAGAGTGATTATCATGGAGTGAGGATGGGGAACCCCTTGCATGAACATGAGCCTGCCGAGGTCCAGGTCAATCTCAACCCTGTTGCCGACTGGATGGTCGTCTCAGTCTGCACTAGACACACCCGTCGCTTCTGTGTCCTGCTCATTTCGTCAACTCATGAATTGACAACGTTGGGTGAAAACATCGTGAGACTTGAGCTTCTGACAATGAGAGCAACGGGAGTTTTGCGACACAGGCGTCGCGTCAGAGAGATTCGATGTTTTGATTAAGAGATATCTAGGTTTAGCTATCTTCAATCGCTTCATTCTAGCTCGACGACTTCGAGCAGGCTGTGTGGGCGACATGCTGACCAGTCCCTGCCCACAGCTGGCTGGGAGAAATACGAGTACTTGGCGATACCTAATTCTGGGTATCAGCCCTCTAATTGAGATATATGTATATATAAATTAAAGCGATATGCCCCTAAGGGCGAGTGATCCCCACGCGGCTTCTCTAACGACGGTAGATGTGTTATGTATCCGTACCAGATGGATATCGCTTCACAATTTGAATCTTCTCAACCTACTCCAGCATCGCGAACTGCTTAATCCGTTCATCAGTTGCCTTCGCTCTCTCCACTCCAGCACCACGTGTCTTTCTTTCCTAAACACTAGTCTCCCGAATAGCCTCTTTCTTTATACAGCTAATATCCGACTTCGTCGCGCCTTTTTCCCAATCCCCATCCAGCATCCACTGAGAAAGCACATCAACGTCCGTATAAGTCTTCCAATTTATTTTCCAACAGTGTGTCATTATACCACAGAAGCGGATCCCAGTCATCGACATGCGCCATCGGGGCGCTTCATACCTTACTCTGATCCTCGTTCAGATCACCAATCATGCTTCCGTAGTGACTCTCCAAGGAATACTCCGCGCTCACGAACTCCAAGCCGAACCACCAGCTTCTTATGTCTCCGTAGCCTATTTCATACGTCCAGTCATCCCGGACCTCCTTGGTGTTCTGCCAGTATGCGTGAACAATCTCGAGGAGGATCGATAATCGACTCTTGTCCAGGGCCATCAAATCCGAGTTGTATTCTTCTTGCATAGCCCTCGTTGTACACGCCTTACCTCGACAGCGCTTGGCTCGGGGTGCGATGTTCCGAATGATTCTCCCACCATTCGAGGTGCTTTTTGAAAGCGCTCTGCCACAATAAACGGTCGTGGACCAGCAAGGTCCCTGTCGTCTTGTAGCCACTATGGTGATTGAAGATAGCCTCTAGTTCCTGCAGGCAGACGGCATCAGCGTCCAGAACCACGATCTGCTCGTACTCAGAGCCTAGCGCGGTGAAGGTCTTGATGGCTCATCCACTATGTTTGAAGTCTAGCGTCGCTTCGTCGAACATCTGAGGAAGATCTATAGCCTCGATATCAGAACCGAGACTCTTGGGCAAGTCTCGGTATTTCGATGGTAAATCTGAGTTACCTGCGAACACAACCTCAATAGGATTGTATGGCTCAAGGCGCCGCGAAGATTCTCGATCAGGTGGCAGGCAGATCTGGAAGTCTTCTGGCCCCTGGCAATCGACCCAGATCTTGCATATCTGAGGAGGCAGGAGTCGTGAAGAATTGGCTATGCCTAGAGACTATGCTCTTGGGTATCGTAAGGCTGTCTCGAATTCGACCCAGAGTACAGCAACTTATCTCCTCCTACCAGCTTTTGATATCCCACCAATAATCGAACCCCAATCTAAAGCTCCAGTTCTCTCCTTCGCTGCATCGCCAGGAAAGCGAGACTCCACAGCTGCACCGCATTGCTCTCCGTCTGCCCGCTCCGCCCATCCGGCGTCGGCAAGCAGCCCAATGGTGTATAGACGAAGCCTTCCTCTCCGCCCTCGCCCCCCTTTCCCCACCGCCAACTCCACACTTCACTGCTCAGACGCTTCTTATTCCCCTCGATGGTATCCCACAGCTTCGTATACGCCTGCTTCATCTTCTTCCTCACCCTACGATACGACTCCGGATCCGCGGATCCTGTCGAGAGAGGATCGATGCCCTTTTCCTCTGCGGCCATGGCGGCGCTGAGTTGGGCTTCAAGCCCACGGGCCAGCATGGCGAGGGAGTTCCAGGCCCAGACGACGGTGCCGTGGTAGGCTCCGCTTGTGAAGGTGCGGGCATGCGTCGGGTCGGTGCTAAAGGCGGGGTTGGCGATGAGGATGCCGACGGGGGTAGAGAGGCCGGCGGGGAAAGTTCGGAGGATGGAGGAGGTGAGACAGTCGAGGGTGAGGAGATGTTGGGCGAGGGAGGTGGGGTTGGGAGAATGAATTAGGTGGGGGAGGAGGAAAAGGCGGAAGCCTGAAGAAAGGGAGACGGGTGTTAATAAGTCTGATTTGTTGGTTGATCGGAAAGAAAGGCTTACAAGCGTCTGTATTCATGATAACGACAGGAGTGCCATCGCCCTTGAGCGCAATTGCCTGCAGGCACATATCTTCACCAATTTGGTCCGCTCCAGACGGGCCCGGATGTTCTATGTCCTCTTTGTACTTCTCAACTCGCCGTTGCGCCTCGTCTCTCGCAATATGTTGCTGTTAGCGGTCAGTATCTGCTGGATTGTCATCGATCAAGAGATCTGCGCAGCTTTACATTGAAGAACTCCAGGCTCGATGTTTCCCACACTTCTGCAAGCTCATCAGCGATCTCGCACCCATACAAACCGTCGAGTGCGCCGGCGCCGGCGAGTTCGGCGATTGCACGCAGCGCTGCAGGCATCAACGCTGTATTGACATCGTATGGATAACGCCCTCCTCCAAGGCCGTCATCACTGTCGCGCCATTGACCGACTGGGCAGCCATCCTCTAGAGCTATGAGATTCCTGTAATCGGTGTTCCCACCAGCCTCCGCAAAAGGTTTGGCCATCTCCAGTATTCTTCTGCATGTGCGGCCCGCAAGCTCGCCATAACTTTTGCCCTTATTTGCCGGAATGAGCGTTGCTCGAATGCTAATAGATCAGTCAATGTAGGCAATAGTTCACAGGGGCTGATATCAGTACTTTAAGAAAAGTGCCAGCCGGCTCTGACCTATGCGGCTCTCAATGAAATACTGCTTCATTACGATTGGGAGGAAGAAGTCGGTATCAATCTGATTAATTCAGCCTTGTGTTAGAAAGTAAGAAGATGTCTTTGCTACCATCTTATAGTCGTACTGTGCATCAGGATTACCATGGCCACTCAAAGCTGCCTGCGCAGTTGGATAGTCCCCAATGATCTCTTCATGGCACACCTTTCCAGTCTCATGATCGATCCTTTCTAGCATTGCGCTCAAACCTGCTTCGATTGTCCCATTTTGGCCTTCGCTCAAGATGGGGTTCAGGAGCAATAGGCTTATCATTGAATCTCTTCCAAAGTAGGTAAGAAATCTCCATGCGCCCGCGAGTATCTTGTCGGAAGAGCATAAAAAGGCCAAAGATTTGACTGCATCATCGTGTTCAAGTATGGATCCATAAACAGAAGGCTTCAACACCTGAGCCGGATTGATGTATGGAAGTTGAGGATAGTCCAGATGTGCTTGGAAAGAGTAGAGACCAGCAGCAAACCTGATCGTACGCTCGCTAATTTCATTCTCAATGGCAATAGGTCGCGACCCTCTTGATCCGCCGTTAAACAAAGCAAATGTCAAGTGCATCCTCGTCTTTCCGTCGAACCAAGTCCTGCTAATATCCAAGCCATCTGTGCGACCATCTAGGTTCCCAAAACGGATGCTCTCCTGTACTTTGGGATTGAGGATTCCGTGACCTTCCGTGTAATCTCGAAGAGTCCTTACGCTACCGAGGATAGCTAAGTCCAACGTAGCTTTATCTGAAAATTCCACAAGACCTGAGACTCCAACGCTTGGATATCCCGAACGAGAGGAACCATCTGGCTCATACTTGACTAAATCGAGTATTCGCCCATCGGCGCCCGGAATGAACCTGATGCGAAGATTGTCTTGCTTGGTAACAGATTTGAAGAAAACTGCTGCCCCACTGTTGCCGGCTGGCCAGGCAAAGAGAAGCCGGTGAGTGGAAAGGGAACCAGGAACGAAGTTGGGTGTTGGACTCGACAGCACCGCTTGGCAGGAAACGTTAGGGTCTGCAAAGAAATAATTCTCGTACGGAGGATCACTAATATGGTGGTGGAGCGGAAGCTCGGACTGGGCGGCAAGATCCATCATATATAGAAGCCTTGAAGTTGGGAGGTACCCAATGATTCTTCCACTGCGTGATATTGTGGGGCTAGATCAAGAAGGCATCAGACTTCTAGTATGAAATATACGCAGTGCGTGATGAAGGCTTTCTTCTAGTAGAAGTAAGCTGCGAAAGCCACGATTGCGGCGACGCTGGAGAGCAGGATCAACTTTCCTCTGAGCATCCTGCACTCAGAGCTAATATTATAAACAGCTATGTTATCTGCAGCAGCTTTGATCTTACAGCTGAGGCAGTTTTCTTTGCAACAACGCGCACTTTCTGATTGTGCTAACACGATATCGAACAACGTCGCACACCAGCATACCAAATGGTGATTATCTATCTTAGCGCACCTGTCCTAGAAAAAAGAGGCCCGTCCATAACATAAGCCCACGTAGGAGTTGGATACGTCTGGAGGATCAAGCACGTTTCCCGGAACGAGGTATTAATATATGTTAATACTACCACTGCAGGGGTTTGACGAGAGTGCTAACGCCACGCTGTGCATAGATCGAGTATAGAGGACTCGAGCTGGAAAGAATTTGATCAGAGAGAAATCTTGGGAATACCACGCGTAGTCCCACTCCATGCAGACTCGAGAACAATTTCCGAGCAACACAAGTACTACTGACATATCCTCACTAAATTTTTTGGTGGATGTACATCAAGATAATTCGCACGACTCACAATTAATATTCAAGAAGAATGACAAGAGGATGTTAAATTACCTGGCCATGGTCCTTTATACGCGGTCCCTCGGTATGTGAATAGCTGCTCAGCCGTGGAGGCAAAAACAACACCGACCTGCAGAACTCCTACCACTCTAGCCTACATGAGCACGTAGTCTTCTTCCACGTGTGAGCTTCGGCCAGGCGATCCACGGCAGACGAAGTTGGTGGATCAGATAGGTTAATTGACAGCTCTTACGCTTCCAGCCAATCATATGTGGCACGAAGCATGCACTTGAGACGAAAGTCGATACCGTTTGCGGCCCTAAGACCAGCACGAGCGCCTTCAGCGTATGCGGCGACGGCTCCTCCCTGCAAACATGTATTGAGTGGCACTGAGATTATTGATTGAAGACTTTACCTGCAAATTTCCGTCTTCTGAACGATACCTTGACCCCTTGATGGATGGCGCTTCCGAATACGAGATAGTATCTCTGGTGATCACATGCCGTCGTGGTCATCGCAATCAAGGGGATGGTCTTCTGTTGGGATCATATCGTTCAGCATCAGCCGTCCCGCTTCGCCCGTTCCTTCAAAGGACGACCCTGGGAGATATAGTTGTAACACGGAAGGGTCTCCGAGCGGATTCTGGAGCTCTGGCTCTCCGCGAACTGCCTTGCGCTAAGCGGTCCCATCGAACCGAAGAAAAGGGGACACCATAACCGAAATTTCCCTTCCTCGCTGAAATCTTGCTCGCTTATGAGGCCCCTGTGGCCGAATTGGCCCCAGAATGCGCTAGGCCACCCGACCGAAGTGGTCAAGAAATGCCTGTTCATTGGAAACGTTCAATGTTTTCTCTCTTTCTCGCTCCCATGAGGCCCCTGTGGTCGAATTGGCCCCAGAACGCGCTAGACCACTTGACCGAAGTGGTCAAGAAATGCCTCTCATCAGGATTATTCGGTGATTTCTCTCGCTCCCATGAGGCCCCTGTGGCCGAAATGACCCCAGAATGCGCTAGGCCACCCGACCGAAGTGGTCAAGAAATGCCTCTCATCAGGAGAATGTAGGACCTCTCTAAGTTTTCGAAGAATAGTCATAACAGGGCGAACCGGCTGGAAAGATTACTCACAGCGTTATCGAGAAGTCATGAGTTTCCCCTTTGATCATTGGGATCGTCGCATCCCGCCCAGCCCTTTGTGCGTTATCTATGAATCGTGAGAAGATAGCGGCGGACTGCGGCGTTCTCAGCCTCCGTCCCTATCGTTGCTCCGGCGCAAGGATTGATAAAGTCGTATAAGTCGCTGAAATGCCTCTCCGGGACACCGGAAACAAGAGGTCTTCACGATCCCAAAAGCCTTCCAAAGCCACAAACCGAGCAACACACTATGCACAGCTGCGTACAGCGCAAACCCCACCAACATCTTCCTCGTCCCCTCCGCGAGGCCGCTTTTCTTCATCCACACTCCCATAGCTAGGGCAGCGAGCATGAGTTGCACAGGTGCGCTGGCGTACAACCATACGTTGGTTTCCACCGGCGCGAAGGACGAGAGTAGATACAGGAGTCCGAATGCTGTCATTATGAGCCCAGGCAGTGTATGATCACACTGAGTTGGTCCATCATTCCCTACCAATCGCACCTCTTCGCGCTCGTGGCATTGGCCCTTGTCAGCTGGTCCTTCGTCGATATCTTTCTCAGTCGAGGGTACAGATGCGTATATCAATTGCAGCTCATCCGGCAAACGTATTGCCAGATAGATTCCCGCCGTCAAAAGTGCAATAGTGTGGACCAAGACCGGCCAAGGCAGGTTTCGAAATGGTTGAGGTCGCAGAAACCGCAGTGTACCTTCTGCCAGACCCGCCACATCCTCTCCTTTTTGATAGGGGTCTGGCCCCCCCTTCACAAACGCGAGACCGATCTGCAGCGCTAGTATAAGCGCTAAGATTGGCAGGTTGAGCGGAGCCGTCCGTCGCTTACGAGGTCGGAGGATGAGGATGATTGTTCCGAGCGCTGTGACTAAAACACGGCTGATTGCTGCAAGAAACAGGAACCGTGTTAGGTAGGGCGTGGTGCACAGGAAGGAGAGGCCCCAGCCAATGATGAGGAGTCCGGAGAAGCTATGGTCAGAGGGAGGGTATTGGACAAGAGGGGGCACCCAGGAGTGGGTCGGATGGTTGCGGAAAATATTGTACAGCTCGGGCCTTGAGGGTTTCTCGCAAACATACGGTGGTATTGGAGTGGAGACGAGGTAAGTGAAGCCAAGGCCGATATAAAAGAAACCCTCCCAAAAGAAAGCGAGAATTTTGAGAGTCGACATAACAGTGTAGCTCGTGGATTACAGATCATGCAATTTTGATATCGATGCAGGTTAGGATCTTTAGGCTGCGAGATGGTAGATATCTTCTGGCCGAAAATTCCCTCGGGCACACTTCGTGTCAACCCTGAGCTGGTACAATATCCGACAGTGTGCTGTAAAGCAGAGGGTGCAAACAACCTAATCGTATTAGCGCTGTCACAACGGTTGCTTGTGCTTGGCTTTATTTTTAGATTCTTACCCTCAACTTTTGTCAAAATTACTTCTGGTCGATTTTATCGACTTTCGCATTTCTTGGTTTGATTTACACAAAGCCTTACATATAAAACTAGACACTTGACGCTTTGTAAAGTTACTTTGCTAGTAAAATTTAAATAGAGTGGAAGTTGTTATAGCTTTAGCGCTTTTACAACAATTGTTGCTTCTCGACTTTTCTTTTCAACCTTATATTTCAACTTTAAGCAAAGTGTTTTTGATTAAGTCTTGCGTTTCTTGGATTATCAATATCAAAATTTCAGGATCAAGAGATTAGATTTTGTGCTTTCCATTAATATAACTTTGATAGAATTTGATTTAATATTAAGAAACTTATTTAATTGCAAGAATTTTGTGTTCTAGAACGCATCTTAAGATTAAAAATTAATTTTAACTTCTTAAATGCAAACATACTTTGCAGTTCTAATAACTTTAATATCTTCTAATTAAAACTTATAAACAAAGCAATTCTAGAAAGCGCAAAGTATCTAGAATTATGTTTGAAGATTTTATATATTTAAACAACTAGTTGCAAAAGTTTATAAAAGTTGTTTTGTTAAAAGTTAAGATATAGAATTTGAAGAAAAAGTTAAGAAGCGACTAATTGTTGTAAGTTTAATAGAATTAAAGAGCTCTATAAAATAGAAAGACTAATATTGAGAACACAAAGATTAAGAAAGTTGTGTTTAATTATTTGCTATACTAATTAGTATAATAACTGTTTATTGTACTTCTTTTCTTTTCTTTTTATTATATTTGTTTATATCGATTATTCTTCTCGCTCTTGTAGCGATTTCCGTCTCTTATTTATCGATTATTGTTAATTATCGATTGCTATATCGAGATTTGACATAAAATATTAACATTCGCAATCTTATATTATTGTTAACTTTCGATTTTTCGACAAGTTGCGTCTCTTGCTTTTTTTGAACATTGTTTATTCTTGTTAAAGTTTTCGAACAAGCAAAAAAATTATGCTCTCTCTTATATATACTTTTACTCTCTCAAAAATTGCTTGCTGTTTTTATACTCTCAATTTTTACTTAACTTAATCGAAGATAATTTCTATTTAAGATAAGCTAAAGAGCTTCTAACGCTTATTTCGATTGCTCTAGATTCTCGAACTCTTGCTTTTTTTTGTTAATTATTGTTTTATTATTGTTTAGTTAATCTTGAACTTTATTGCAATATTAATTAAAGTCTTTTAACTAATATTGATTGCAAAGACAAAGCTAATATTAAACAAAAATACAATTGCTATACAATTAATAAAGAAATGTCTTATTTCTTATTATTATTTATTGATCTTTTAACAAACATATTTGATTAATCGCTTTGTTAAGAATTGTTTCTTAACAAAAATCTAATAATATAATATTAAAGAGATTAAGCATAAAGCTTAATAGCGATATTGAATTGAACTTAGCTAGTAACATTCTTAGCAAATAACTTCAATCTTAATCGACAACTTGCGTCGATAGAAATATTATAATTGCGATAATTTAATAATGTAATTTTAAGATATTAGTTTGATTTTTGAGCAGATATTTTAAAGAGTGCAATGCTATTAATTTGTCGCAAGTATTTATTTTTGAAAATCAAACAACAATAACTAACAAGATATAACAAAAAAATATTTTCGAAAAACTATATTGCTTAGTTGCTTAATTAATAAAGATTAAATACAAGTTTATAATAATTAAGAGCTATATTGTAAAATATTGCAAAGAGCAAAACAAAAACAAGAATTAAGTGTATTTAATTTAATAATCGAGAAACAATATTAGCAATTGTCGATAAATAATATTGAAGAAGACAAGATACTTACAATATTAATAGAGACAATATTGTTCGAATTAATTCTTAGAAATTTATTAATTAGAGAAGAGATTTTCGACGACGTCTTTACAAGAATTAGAAATATATATAATTTTTTATTTGCTTTTGTTTTTTTATTTTGGATTTTTAATTGCAATCTAAAGCTTAAGTTTATTCTTTATTTATATTTTTCTCTAATTGTTTTACGCTTGCATAATACAATCATTACAATCAACTTAAATAGTATTGAATTCTATTAATCTTCTAATACAACTAAGTTAATTAACAAGAATTCTATAATAACTTTTTAGTATATAAACAAAATTGTCAAAAATACTAAAGATAAGAATGCAAATATATAGAATTTAGTATTAACAAAGATAATTTAATAAATTTAGAAATTCTTAAGTATGTTAAAAACAATTATAGCAAAGATTGTTGCAGAAACAATAAGAGTCGAAACAATATTATTTTACTCTCTTTTTGAATCTTGATAGTATTGTTATTCTTTGCTTAAATATTAATTTCGAAGCAACTTTTGCTTTAAGATTATACAATATACTTAACAATAAATTAGACTTGTTTATTGTTTATATAAAGTTTAGCGCTTTCTACAAGTTTTGTAGACTTAGAGACTAAATACAATTTTTACAACTTCTACTCGGTAATTTTAATACTAACAAATAGCGTTGATTTAGATATCTTAATCTTAATTAAATAACAAACAATTCTATCTTTAATTCTTCTTTATTCTCTATTCTCTTCTTGTTAATATACAATATATAAATTTTCAAATTAAGCAACGATATTTGTAAAAACACTAAGTCTTGTTACGCAATTAATAAGAGAAAAAAGAAAGAAAACAAAGAAGTTGAACACAAAGAAGAGAAATAAAAGAATAAGACTAAATATTCTAACAAGTTAATAACAATTATAGATCTTCGAGATTTCTTTAAGCGTACAATTAACAATACAAGTTTGAACAAGAATAACAAAAGTATATATAGATTGAAAAAAGTTCGATATACAAATAAGTATATAAATTTTTGTTTCAATAAGTACGTTTAATACTTCCAAAAAGATTTAATTGTAATCGACAAGACTTACAATCTTAATAATAACATAAATAATTTTGTCGAATATTGTTAATCTCTCTTAATAATTAAGTTGTGTCTTCGATTTATCTTTAAGAATTTTTTTGTACAATTTTATTAACAACGCAAAAATACAAGTATAATTTAATCTAGTAAGATTGATAACAATTAAGATAAATGTTAACTAAGCGTTTCTAATTAATAGTTCAAATTTTCTTTAATAGACTTTAAATTATTCTCTTGTAATTAAGAATAACAACAAAACAATTAATAAAATCGATGCTTTTACAAGAATTACAAACGTTAAGTCTAAGATTAATATTACATATCTCTTAAACATCTATTCGAGAAAATGGTCTAAAACGCACAATTGCTTAAAGTCTTATAATATTATCGAACTTATTATTTTATTTCTTAATTGCTTAATTACTTTTAATATTGTTCTATTTTAGAATTAAGATAAGCAAATTGCGCGCAAAAACAATTATAAAGAAGCAATAACTATTAATTTCTCGAACATTATTGTTGTTACTATATTATTTCTTAAGCAAGAAAATCAACAAGATCTAGCACAAAATAAAGATAAGAACTAAAAGATTGTAAAGATTGTTAACAAAATATTACAATATTCTCTCTAAGATAGATAGACTAGTCTGTATCGAATTAGAGTCTTGGTAGATATACATATTCTATCTTCGATTATATAGATTGCTTCTCAATTTAACTATTACTATTAGAATTATTGCTTACAACTTATTTCCTTATAATTTAATAACTTTAACTATCGATTAGTTCTTCGTATATTTATTAGTGCTTGCAAGCAATTAAGCAAGTCTCTAAACAACTCGCTTTTACAAACGTTTCTTCGTTAAAGCTCTAGATATCTAAAAGAGTCTATTGTAGTTCTTTTAATAAACGTTTGTTTTATTCTTATATATCTATTAGTATTTGCAATTAATTAGGCCAATTACTATTCTAAATAATCTCTTCTCGCGATACTAAGAAAGCAAAAGAAAAATAATTGTCGATAGAGCTCTTTGAACTCTTCTTCGAAGAAAATATAGAAGGAGAGCAACAACTTGTCTATATTGCTTTCGACATTGTCATAAATCTAGTTATCTTATCTTTTAGATCGATTATACTAGGCGTTTCGCAATCTTAAATAGCTAATATCTACGACTACATTAACAATCAAATATTTATAGAACTAGAGCGTTAATTGGCGAAGCTAGACGAACGTATCGATTAACGCCTAGATTAGAAGCTCAAGACAAACAATCAAGAGCTTATTGCTCTACTAGCACAACAAATCAAACGCAATAAATCTTTCTCTATTATTGCTTTAGACGAAGAACAAACAACGTTTTTACTAGCTACTCTATCTTCTTTATTAACAAACAAATTGCGTGTCAAAAAAATTGAATTCTTCAATTCTAAGTATTAATTAAAGCGTAGAACAATCTTTATTGTTGCTGTAATAAATGTTGTCGTAATAAATGCGAGCAAGCATATCTTCTATTGCGACGTCTATATCTTTATCGATAGACTTAAGAATCTAGCTATATAGTATAACAACGACGCAGTTAAGAATATTATTGTCGCTTGTCTGCGTAACTTTGTCTTGTTATAATACTCTATAAAGTTGTTCGAACTTATACGAATAAATCTACGTTTCTTTAATATTAATAAGTAATTTTTACTCTTTAATTGCTTGTAACTTTTTGAAATTTATATATACTTTATATTGTTTAACAACAAATTTAAAAAAATTAATTTCTTTTTAATAAAACTTGCATTTTTCTAATTTAAAATATAGATTTTTTTATTTAAATATTTTAGTACTTTGAAAACATAATTTATATATTCTTCTAAAATATTTAAATAAATTATAATATTATTTAAGTATGCTATAACAAATTAATCTAGATATTGTTGTAATATATTATTAATTATTTCATATATATTGTCAAGACGTTGTAAATTCAAACAACATTATTATATATTTGTATAATTTATATTATATACAAAAAATTGTCTTTTATTTTTTTCTTATTTTTATTTTAATTTAGTTCTACGCTTCTTGTAAGTTTAATTTAATAAAGTACTTTGCTTCAAATAATTAATCTTAAAGCTTGCTAATATTAAGTAGTAAATATAGATTTTTTATTGTAATATTGTTTAGCTTTTAATAATTAATATATAGATAAAAAGTTTTGTTCTTCTTAGATACAAAAACAATTAAATATTCTATCTATAATTAAAAAAATTTAATTTTTTTGTTTTTATTTTTTGCTAGATATTTGTAAAGTATTTCTAACTTTTTTTTTGATAAAGTATATATAAATTTAAATATAAGTTGCTTGTTTAATTTAAGTTTGATTTCGTAATTTTACAATTAATATTTAGATAAAATCTCGATTGTTTTTTTCTTTTTAAAATAAATATTCTTAATTATTATATATTTTTAATATATACTTTAACAATTCTCTCGCTATACTAGATAGTTTAGAACTTTCAAAAAATTTTCAATTTTCTTTACTTACTTTAACTTTGTAATTTAGTTAATCTTTATTGATATTTGTCGAGTTAAACTTTATTAAATTGTTTTTTTGCAAAAATATAAAATTGTTACTTGCAATTAAGTTTTAATTTAATCTTTTATTTATTATTAAATATTATTAATATACAGATTAGATATATATTGCGTAATTCTATTGCGCAAACTTAAGTACTTGTATATTTTAATTAATTTCTAAGTTGTATTGCTTTAATTAATATATTTCTAAAACAATATTATAAATAATTATTTTTACTATATTAAAGATTAGTTTCTTGTAATATTGCTAAATAGCTATTAATAATAATCTTATTTCTTTGTTTGTTTTTTTATTTTTTGCGAATAATAAGTTTTTATCTACAATTATTAGATTGTAAACGTTAGACTTTGTTTAAATAAAATATTTTTCTCTTTTTACAAGAGCTTTAATTATAAAATTATCTATTATATTAAAATCGATTATTGCTATAAGTCGACAATTGTTAATATTAATTAATATAATAAAATATTGTGCGTATATTATTAATCTTAGTTGCTATTATTAAACTAATATATTGCATTTTTTTTAATATACTTTTTACTAAAAAATTTAAACTTTTTCTTGCTTTTATATTGCAATTTTTGCTTCAAACATCTATTTATACTAAGTTTTCTTTTATTGTTAAATTATTAATTTTAACTTTCTAAAAAATAAATTAATTTTGTTCTTTTTTTTTAGATAAGTTTAGTATAAGTTGTTGTAACAAGTTGTTTAACTAAAATTTATATATATTGTAAAATTTAATTGTTTTATAATAATATTAAATATATTCTTTTTTGTAATAATATTGTTTTTTAGCTTTTTTTTGTATTTGTTTACAATCTTCGATAAATTAACTAAAGTCTCGAAATAATTTGTAATATCTTTTATATATTTGTAAAAGTTCTTTTAATTATATTTTTTATTTAAGTCGATAATTAGATTATAAAATTTAATAATTTTTTAAAATACTTAATTAACTTCTTGCATAAATGCGAGTATCTTGTTTAATAATATTCTATTTAGAACTTTCTATAATTGATTTAAATTCTTTATTAAATAATAATTGTTGTTCGATTTGGTTTTAAAATTATTTGTCTTTGTATCAATTTACTTTCTAATATTGTTTTAGCTATTAAATATCTCTCTTAATATAATATTAATTTGTCGATAATTTATTAAGTTTTGTAATTGACAATCTTTTGCAAGGTAATTTAGTTTGCTATATAAATAATACGTTTTCAAGAATTTATTATTTTGCTTTTCTTTAAAATTCTTTTCTTTATATTGTTAAATAAAATTTAATTTTATAGATATAGATTTACAATAATTTAAGTTATTGTATTTCTAATTAGAACAAAATTTTCCTTTGCTAATATTTAATTGTTAGCTTAAAGAAGATTTCTACTCTTTTATAAAATTAATTATATTGTTTTTTTATAGCTTTTTTATACAATTTGTTGTCGAAATCGATAACTATTTTAATAAGATCGAATATATTACTAATAAGTTTCTTATTGCGTATAATTTTGTTCTTAAGATTATTCTTTAAATCTTGTCAAAATATTGTTATAAATATAATATTGTTTTACTCAACAAAGATTAATATATTTTTAAAATCTTGCTCTATAGTTTGTTACAAAGATTTGTTAAATTAAATATCAAATTACTTTTTTTGCAATTTGTTTTTTATTAAATAGTTCGAAGATTTTTCGAATCTTTTTTTCAAAGTTGTTGAAGTTCGTAAATATTGCACAAGAATTTCTATTATAATTCTTTAGATATTTGCGTAAATTTAACTTAAGTTAATATTAAGCTCTTTCTTTAAAAAATATTAATACAAAAATTGTCTTTTAATTTGCTAGAACACAATAAAAGATAAAATAAATATTTATTTATATAAGTTAGTTCTTTAGATTAATACAATCTTTATAGTAGACATTAGATTTTTTTATTTCTATCTTGTCGTCTTTACAAAATATTAATCGACGTAAAATTGTTAAATTAGTATTTAAAATAAAGACGCATTAATTTGATACAAATATTTTTAAAGTATTTAAAATGTTACGCTAGTACTTTTGTAGAAGATATTAAAAAAAGTTATACTATTAAAGCGATTTGTAAACGTCTTTAAGCAATATAAGCAATTACTTAGTAACAAGAATTGCAATTGTAAACAATCTTATATTTAATAAATTTTTATAAATAATTCAATAAATTAGAATAACAATAAGTAAAGATTCAAAATAAGTTAAACACAATTTATAAAAAAGTTGTATTTAAAAACTTATATATTAAAAAAGATTCTTCTTATTTATTTTGTTTGTTGTTAAATATATCGAACATTGCTTACTTTATGTGTTGTCAAATATATCAAATATTGTTTGCTCAATTTGTTGTCAAATATATCAAGTATTGTTTACTTAATTTGTTGTCGAACATATTAAATATTTTTTGCTTAACTTGTTGTCAAGCATATTAAGTATTACTTGTTTGTTAAGTTGTCAAATATATAGATAGTTATGCTTCGTGCTATATATTGCGTCGTAGATTATATATTATATTGTTTCGAACTAGATTTGTAATACAATATCTCTTTTGCATTGACAAAAATATCGATTCTTAAATATATTTTTAACTTTTGCTTGCTTTGTAATCTAATAATATATAATATATTAAGTAAAAGAATTCTTGCTATAAATATTGCGCTTGAAAGCGCAAGACAATAAGTTGTCTATCTACTTTTATATTTAATTTGATGCATTAGTATTTTCTTATTATTTCTCGATATATTAAGCAAGTTAATATTGTATTAAAGTTTAACATATATATCTTTAATATTTTAAGTATTATAGAGTTCTTGTTTTAAAGTTTTTCAATTTTTGTTAACAACAAAAATAAAAGATATTTTAAATTGTTTTTTTTGTATGCAATTCGAGTATTGCTATAATGCAGCTGCTAAGTTATTATACTTTAAGTTGTATTTGTAGCTTTCTTCTTTTAAAATCTATTAATTGTATTCTTCTTGTCTAAAGTAGTTTTATTAAGAAACTTGATTTCGAATTCTTTTTTAGATTTTTGTATTTAAGAAATCTCGAATTTGCTCTTATTACTTAGTTTCTGCGCTTAACAAGCGTCTTTTGTTCGTATTAAAGCTATTTCAATAGCAGCAATAGTAATATTCTTTAGTTTATTCTAAAATATAAACAAATAGATTTTATTATCTAATTCTCTCTTGTAATCTAAATATTAAGAGAGTTTATTAATTAAATTTATTTTTCTTATATAATATTTAATCTCAAAATTGTATTTTACTAGAGAAAATACTTATTGCAACTAACAACAATTTAGTATTTCTATCTTTATAAAGTATTAAAGACTGCTGTAATTTGTTAAGACAATAATTAAGTAACAATTACTTTTAAAATAGTATTAATATTGCTTAAAATTAATAATAATAGTAAGCAACTTCTAATTATAAGTTTTTTTATTATATCTTCGCAAATATAATTTTTCTTAAATAAAATATTACAAAATATTATATTGTTTAATCGACTTTATTTGTAAGATATATTAGCTATAACAAAATTGTTGCAATTGCAAATTTCGATATATTTATTTTAATACCAATATAATTTTTAAAATTAAAGTAAATTAATATTAATATTTGCGTAAAAATTGTATAAAGCTTTCGAAAAATTATTATAATATTCTTGTTAAATATAAAAGAGTTGTTTTTTTTTTGTTTTTTTTACTACTTTTTAGAAACTTTATTAAAATTTAAGTAATTTTTATATAGAATTTTATAAAGCGTCGATAGAAGTTTACGAAGTCTAGAAATATTTAAAGTTTGCGTAAAGTAATAAACTAAAACTATATTTTAATAAAGTCTACTTATTGTAAGTCTATCAATATATTATAATTGCTTATAATATATTCTAGAAATTTAATCGAAATTGTTATAAAAGAATATTTTAATAGCTTTGCATAAAACTTATAGAAGTGTAATCTATTTAGAATCTAACATATATAATCTTAGTATCTCTCTTGAATCTTAGAGTAAATTAGAATATTATTAAGGTAAATTATACAGAAATAATTTATTAAACTTCTCAAGACTTTGTTAATTAAAGTCTAAAAAATAACTAATATATTTATTGGTTTAAACAATATTACTACGTAGTCGAAGTATTTATGTTGTATTTTAAAGATTGTTTTTATTTGTTCTTTTAACAAATTTGAATTTGATAGTAAATATTCTTTAGCTCTAGTTTTGTAAAGTACGCAATATCTATTAAACAATCTAATATCTTCTTAATAAGAGAAAGCAAATATCGATTGTTTAATTATAATTGTATTAAGATTGCAATAATCTATATATAATCTTAAGCTTCTATTGTTTTTTAACACAAATAATATCGATTTTTTAATTTAACTAAAAAACTTGCAAATTCTATCTAGTATTAAATTCTCTAAAAGATAATTACGTAGAATTAACAACTTTTGTTTGAAGAGAAAGTATAACAAATTATAAAATAATTTCTTTTCGAAAAGTAAATCTATTTTATAATCTTTCTTTTTGTACTTAGAAAAAATAAATGCATTTTTTAAATTAAAGATATTCTTGTAGTTTTCAATATTTTTCAATATAATATATACTATTAATGCTTTATTAATATTAAGATTGCAACAAATAAAACAAATATTAAAATTTGTTCTTCGAATTTTAGAAAATTCTTCGAAAATTTAATAACAATAGTATCTTTTGTAATTTAATAGCATCAAATTAGTATATATTAGTTGATATGAAAATTAGCTTCTATTATTTAGAGAAGATTAACATAATATTGTATGCAATTTTATCAAAAATATAGAAAATCTATTTTAATATATATATTTATCTTTTATTATTGCGAATTTTAGTTTTTGCAATATAGAATTCTACAAATTAAGTCTTTTAAATTGTAAATACTTTTGCTTCGATTGCAAATTGCTCGATCTTTTTAAGATATTTTAACTTTGCTAGATATTTATTAATACAATTAATATAAATATCTTTATTAAGAAAATCTTTTTGTTTATATTACTTTTTGTAGACAAATATTAATAGCTTTTTAAAAAGTATTTTTATCCTATATTTTTAACTTGCAATTGCAATTACAATTTTTGCAAACTTATTTAATTTTTCGAATTATTAAAAATCTCTTCTATAAGAAGTTGTATATTACAAATCTAGCTCGAAATAATATAATATATAATCTACGACGCAACATATAGTACAAAGCACAACTATCTATATATTCGACAACTTAACAAGCAAGCAATATTTAATATATTCGACAACAAGCTAAGAAAACAATACTTAATATGTTCGACAACAAGTTAAGTAAATAATACTTAATATATTCGACAATAAGTAAAGCAAATAATATTTAATATACTTGACAACAAACAAAACAAACAAAAAGAATTTTTTTTAATATATAAATCTTTGAATACAACTTTTTTATAAATTGTGTTTAAATTATCTTAAGTCTTTATTTATTGTTACTCTAATTTAATGAATTATCTATAAAAATTTGTTAAATATAAGATTGTTTATAGTTGCAACTCTTGTTACTAAGTAATTGCTTATATTGTCTAAAGACGTTTATAAATCTCTTTAATAATATAACTCTTTTTAAATATTTTTTACAAAAGTATTAGCATAACACTTTGTATATTCTAAGAATATTTGTATTAAATTAACGCGCTTTTATCTGAAGTACTAGCTCAACAATATTACGTCAATCAATATTTAATAGAGACAATAAAATAAGAATTAACAAATTTAACGTCTACTATAAAGATTGTATCGATCTAAAGAACTAACTTATATAAATAGATATTTTTTTATCTTTTATCTTGTTTTAACAAATTAAAAGACAATTTTTGTATTAATATTTTTGGAGAAAAAGTCTAATATTAACTCAAGTTAAATTTACGCAAATATTTAAAAAACTATAATAAAAACTCTTGTATAATATTTACAAATTTTAACAACTTTAAAAGAGAGCTTCGAAGAATCTTCGAAATATTTAATAAAAAATAAATTGCAAAAAGAATAGTTTAATATTTAATTTAACAAATCTTTGCAACAAATTATATAGCAAGATTTTAGAAATATATTAATTTTATTAAGTAAAACAATATTGTATTTATAATAATATTTTGACAAAATTTTAAAAACAATTTTAAGAACAAAATTATGCGCAATAACAAATCTATTAACAATATATTTAATTTTATCGAAGTAGTTATCGATTTTAACAACAAATTATATAAAAAAATTATAAAAAAAAATATATAATTAATCTTATAAAAGAGCAAAAATCTTCTTTAAGCTAACAATTAAATATTAATAAAAAGAATTTCGTTCTAATTAAAAGTACAATAACTTAAATTATTGTAAATCTATATTTATAAAATTAAATTTTATTTAGCAACGCAAAGAGAAGAATTTTAAAAAAAAGCAAGATAATAAATTCTAAAAAATATGTTATTTATATAACAAATCAAGTTACTTTGCAAGAGATTATCAATTACAAAACTTAATAAATTGTCGACAAATTATTATTATATTAAAAGAGATATTTAATAGCTAAAACAATATTAGCCTAATCGTTGAATTGGGTTTCGATGGCAAATTTCTTATGTAATTGGGCTCGAGAACTATATTTGAATATGAACTTTAAATTTAAAACCCACATAATTTTCTTGTATTTTACTCGTGTCTTTTCAAAAATTCCTTATTTTGTAGAGAATTTAGCGCACTTTCAAACAAAAAAAGAATTACTTAATTTGGACTAGTCTAAGTAGCGCAATTAATTAAATAAAATTTGAGTTAAGTTAAAAATTCTGTTCGAATCCTTAGATTGAACAAAAAATTCGTGCCAAGATTCGACCTAACGATTACACTAAACAATATTAGAAAGCAAAGTAATATAGAGACAAATATTCTTAAGACTAAATCAAATAACAATTATTATTTAATAAAAAACTTAAATTAGTTACAAAAAGTTCTAGATAAAATATTATTAAGCAAGATATTTGTATTTACGTAAAAAGTTAGTTAAGTACTTTAGAAGATTATTAAATTTTATAATCTATTTATCGACTTAAACAAAAAATATAGCTAGAAAAACTTTTACAAATATATAGAAAATATTACAAATTATCTCTAGAATTTAATTAACTTATTAAAGATTGTAAATAAATGCAAAAAGAAAATAAAAAGCAATATTATTACAAAAAAGAATATATATAATATAATAATAAAACAATTAAATCTTATAGTATACGTAAGTCTTAATTTAAATAATTTGTACAACAATTTATACTAGATTTATCTAAGAGAAAAGAACGAAATTAATTGGTTTTTTAAAAAGTTAAAATTAGAAATTTAACAATAGAAGAAAACTTAGCGCAAATAGATGTTTAAAGCAGAAATTACAATACAAAAGCAAAAAAAATTTAATTTTTTTAATAAAAAACATATTAAAGAAATACAATATATTAGCTTAACAATATTAACTAAACTTAATAATATACGCACAATATTTTATTATATTAGTTAAGATTAATAATTGTCGACTTATAGTAATAATCGATTTTAATATAATAAGTAATTTTATAGTTAAAACTCTTGTAAAGAGAAAAAAGTATTTTATTTAAACAAATTCTAACGCTTACAATCTAGTAATTATAAATAGAAATTTATTACTTGCAAGAAATAAAAAAGTAAATAAAGAAACAAAATTACTATCAATAGCTATTTAGCAATATTATAAGAAACTAATCTTTAATATAGTAAGAATAGCTACTTACAATATTGTTTTAAAAATATCTTAATTAAAGCAATACAGTTTAGAAGTTAACTAAAATATACAAGTACTTAGATTTGCGCAATATAATTTTGCAATTTATATTTAATTTACGCATTAATAGTATTTGATAATAAATAAAAGATTGAGTCAAAATTTAATTGCAAATAGCAAATTTATATTTTTGCAAAAAAACAATCTAATAAAGTTTGACTTAACAAAGATTAACAAAGATTAATTAGACTACAAAGTTAAAATAAATAAAGAAAATTGCAAATCTTCTAAGAGTTCTAAACTATCTAGTATAACAAAAAAATTGCTAAAGTACATATTACGAATATACAACAATTAAGAGTATCTATTCTAGAAGAAGAAAACAATTAAGATTTTATCTAAATATTAATTGTAAAATTACAAGATTAAGTTTAAATTAGACAAGCAATCTATATTTAAATCTATATATATTTTATTCGAAAAAAAGCTAAAAACACTTCGCGAATATCTAGCAAAACACCAAAAAAAATTAAGAAATCTTAATTGTAGGTAAGATATTTAATTCTTTTTCTACTTAAGAAGAACAAAACTCTTTGTCTATATATTGATTATCGAAAGTTAAACAATATTACGATAAAAAACTAATACTTATTACTTAATATTGATAAGTTTTAAAATTAATTGTTTGAAGCAAAGTACTTTATTAAACTAAATTTACAAAAAATATACAATTAAATTAGAATAAAAACAAAAATAAAGAAGAAATAGAAGACAACTTTTTGCATATAGTATAAGTTATATAAATATACAATAATATTGTTTAAACTTAGAAACGTTTTAACAATATATTAGAAAATAATTAATAATATACTATAACAATATTTAAATTAATTTGTTATAGTATACTTGAACAATATTATAGTATACTTAAATATCTTAGAAAAATATATAAATTATATTTTCAAAGTACTAAAATATCTAAATAGAAAAATTCTATATTTTAAATTAAAGAAATACAGGTTCTATTAAAAAGAAATTAATTTTCTTAAATTTGTTGTTAAACAATATAGAATATACATAAATTTTAAAAAATTACAAGTAATTAAAGAATAAAAATTATCTATTAATATTTAAAAAGTTTAATTTTTTCTAGATTTTATAAACTACAACAAAAAATTAATTAAAAATTATTTTGTTAAAGCAATATTATTAACAAATTTTACAAAAAAAAAATACTATAAATATAAAAATTAATAGAAGAGAAATTATTTTAAGATTTTAAGTTAAAATATTTAAAGAAATTAGTACTAAAGATATACAATCTATAATTATTAAGCAAAATTAAAATCGACATATTAAATTTAGCTATCAATATATACTTTAGTTAAGAATATAAAAATATTTAATATTTAATAGTATATCTTTTAAGAAAACTTTTATTAATTAAATAAAATTATAATATTTACAACAAGAAGCTACTTGCTATTGTAGTTTTTCTAAAATTATAAAAAGTATATATTAAAGAATTATTAGAATTTACAATTCTTATAGATTATAAGAATTTTTTATACTTTACTACTATTAAATAGCTTAACAAAAAACAAATATAATAATTAAAATAACTCGAATAATACAAGTTTAAAATACAATATATATTAGACAAAAATAATAATAAAGTAGACGCATTTAATAGAAGAAGTAATTATATAGAAACAAAGAAATTATTTAATTACAATATACTTAAAATTAACAAAAAAAAATATTATTAGCAAACAAATATAAGTTAAATATTATTTTACAAATACTTAGAAACAACAAGAAAAAGTTTTTAATAAAGAAAGAAAAACTCTAAATATTTATTAACAAAATCGATAAATATATAAAAGAATATTATAATAAATTATTGCAAAAGCATTTAAAAGTAATTAAAATTCTTTAGCTTTTATATTAGGATTGTTAGTTTCTCTAAATAAGACAAATTATTAAGACATATATTAAACAATATTTTAGCTATTAGCAAAACAAATATAATATTCATGCAAGCTATAGCAAGACTTAATATGAGGAATTATTTAAATTGTTATAAGATAAAGTTACAATAAACTTTATTATTAAGTTGCTTAAGTCGACAAATCTAGCAATTAAAAACAAACATAATTCGATACTAATAATAATTAACAAACTTATTAAGTATTTATATATTATTGTATGCAAGAAGAAGTTTATAGCAAAACAACTAGAATATATTGTATTAAATCGACTTATATAATATTATAATATACTCAAAGAATTAACTAGTAATAGAGACAAACTCTTTACATCTAAGAGTAGTTATATTAAAAAAGATACAAAATAATATCTCTTCTATATAGAAAAGATTAGTTAAGTACTAAAACAAAAGACAAAAAGTAATATCTTAAAATGCAACACAAAGACAACTTTGTTACTAAAAAGATATAGTAAGAGAGACGTTAACTTTTAAGACAAAAATTTTTAAAAAACGAAGTAGTATTACAAATCTAACTCGAAACAACGTAATATATAATCTACAACGCAATATGTAGCACAAAATACAACTATCTACATACTTAACAACTTAATAGGCGAGCAATGCTCGACATACTTAATAACAAACTAAGCAAACAATATTTAATATGCTCGATAGCAAACTAAGTAAGCAATGCTTAATATATTTGACAATAAGCAAAGCAAATAATACTTGACATATTGAACAACAAGCAAGATAAACAAGAAGAATCTTTTTAACTTATCTTAAGTCTTTACTTATTGTTACTTTAATTTATTAAATTATTTGTAAAGATTTATTAAATATAAGATTGTTTACTATTGAAATTCTTGTTATTAAGTAATTGCTTACATTATCTAAAGACGTCTACAAATCTCTTTAATAGTATAATTCTTTCTAATATCTTTTATAAAAGTACTAGTATAACATTGTAACAACAATATTTTTTAAGTATTTACTTCGAAGCTTTTTTAAAAGTTGTTAATTGTATTAATTTGCAAGTTGTTTTTAACAAGTTTAAAATACTATTTCTAAATATATTTTTTCTTATTATAATTGTAGCAAATACTTCTTATGCGTATTCGAGCTAACTTAGTTAAAGTTATATAGAAAAAGCTTTGTTATACTTTTTAACAATTTACAATTATTACTTTGTTGCAAATTTTAGTTGTTAATATAGTCTTTTCTAATTTATAATTATACAAACTTTTTCTAAAGTTATTGCATAATTCTAAGAACAATTCTTTATTTAAGATTTTGTTCTTAATTTTGAATTGTTAACATAGTGCGCTCTTTATGTGCTATATTAGCGCAACAAGAGTATCTTTTATCTTAGAAATTTTAATTATATTGTTAATTTTTTCTTAAAGATTTTTATATTGTTAATATTTAATATATGTGTTTGAATTTATTTTTAGTATCTTCATATAAATTACAAAGTTGTTAATACTTTAAGATTAACTTTGTTTAACTTTTTTGTACTTGCAAAAGAAGACAAAATAGCAATTTTTTAAATTCTTAATAAATTTATTAGATATTACGCAAACTATTCTTAATTTTATTTCTTTATCTTGTTGTTTTGTTTGTTTTTATAGTTTTCTTATTATATCATTAACGTATTATAGAGACATTATTGTACTTAACAAATTTTTAGATTTTTTGTTAAGAATTAATCTTTGCTTACTTCAAAGAAGTTTCTTGTACTTTAAATTTAGTTTTTTTATTCTGTAATTTTTTTTTATAGTAGTAATTTAATTAAATCGATTTTATAGATTGAGCAAAGCGCTATCTTTTTAACACTAATTTGCTAATTTTATTATCGAAATAATTATTATATAGACAACGTAAACTAGTTGCTCTAACTTTGTTTTTACAAAAAAACTCTTTAAGAAGTTTGTTTTTTGTTTAAGCAATACAAAGCTTTTGCTTTGCATAAAGTTTTATATTTTTTTCTATTTTCTCTTTAATTAGTAGTTTTTTATAGTTAATATCTTTGTCGAATTGCAACAACTACGTAGCGTTGTTACTCTACAAAACTTCTTTTTATAATATAATATAAATTTTTGTAATATTGTCGAAGACAAGTTAAACATTTGCACTATTATTGCTTTAAGAGCGCTAAAATGTTATTTATTTTTTGTTAATCTTTAAATTTTGTCTTGTATTATATATTGAGTTAATTATCTTGTCGAACAATTGTCTATATAGATTGAGACATATTAATACTATAAGACTATATATAAATATATAATAAGATGTTGCTATATTAACGTATTAAAGACAAAACTATATAGTATATAGAATTGCAATTTAGAGAGATATTAATTTGTAAGAATTCTAAGAGAAAATTCTCAAAAAGAAAATTTTGCACAACATTAAGTTGCTATTACAAGAACTTAATACTAATAATATATTTGTTAATTATTAGAACTAACATTATACTCAAATAATAAATTAAAGATAATTAATTTTAAGCAATTTGTCTTAGATCTTGTTAAGTATAGTATAGTTTATACTATTGTTTGCGCTAGCGTTACAAAGACGTCAAACAAAAAACTAGTAAAGTTTGAGATTTTTAAAAAATTAAGAGATCTAGAAGATATTCGTAATAATAAATTAACTAGAATTCTACTAAAATTAAAAAGAGAAAATTATGCTATTAAACTTTAAGATCGCAAAAAGCTATCTTTTATATCTTTTTATAATTTTTTATAAAACAAGCTAACAATACTTTGACAATATCTCAATAATATATTAGTTAAAAATTGAATTAAATATTTAGTTTTATTTGTAGACATCTTTATTCTATTTGTATTAAAATCGAACAATAAATTATATCTATATATTAATTATAAAAATATAAATATAATTACTATGAAAAATTATTAATTATTGTCTCTAATTATAGAAATGCTAGATTGTCTATACAAAGTAAAGTGTTTTATTATCTTAAATTTAAACAATATCTACTATTGCATTTGTATTAAATACAATAATAAGTAAAAGATAATATTTTGTACGCACTATAAGTATTTTGAGTATTAGTATATGCTATTTGAATTAGCAAACGTATTTTAACTTTTTAGATTTATATTAATAAGATAATGCGAGAACTAATTAATATAACTTGCGTAATCTATATAAATAATATACTAATATATGGCAATAATTTGACGAAGCACTAATGTTATATTAGATAGATGCTAGAACATCTTCGCGAATATTTGCTATATATTAATTTAAAGAAGTGTAAGTTTAATACTATAAAAATTAAATGTCTAAACTTTATTGTATTTTAAAAAGATATATAAATAAATTCGAAAAGAATTAAAATAATCTAAAAATAATCTAAATCAAAAATTTATTGTAAGCTACAAATATTTCCAGATTTTATAAACTTTTATAGACGTATTACATATTATTATTTGGAAAAAATTGTTCTTTTTACTCATCTATTAAAAGAAAGTAAGAATAGCAAGAAATTTAACTTTTTTGTTTGATCAAATAAAGCAAAGTAGATATTTCACTAACTTTGCAATATTTTTATATTAATTGTACTACTTTGTTACTATAATTTAGACAAGAAAATAAAAATAAAAACTAATATATCTAACTTTGTAATCGCAAATATTTCTAAGTTAACAAAATAACAACAAAAATTAACACTTAATAACATTTTAATCGCGAAAGATAATTTCGACAAAACAAAATTATAAGATATATAATTAGAAATTGCTAGCTATTGTAGTTGCTTTTAAGCAATAAAAATACAATTTAAAGAGCAATATTTACTCTATCGAAATATAATTAGATTACAATAATCTTAAAGAAGCTAAAAGTTAAAAGAAGCTAAACTTAAGACAAATTTGTTAAGCGCTTAGGCTAGTTATCTATAATTTTAAAATCTTCTATTGTTCGAATAAAAAAGATTAACAAATAAATTGTCGAAATATTTCGATTATAAAAAAGTCTTGTTGTTAAATACAAGATTGCTATTAATATTATAGAATAAATTAATATTATTATTTGACAAAAATTTGTTAACGCAAAGCAAATAAGAGATATTGATTAATTTAATCTTTATATTTTAAAACAAGTTAATATTGTTATTTAATAAAATTCGCTAACGCAAAGCGAGCAAAAATTATTAGATAATTTAGTTTTTGTATTACAATTAGCAAAAATATCTATTAGTACGCGAAGATATCGCGACTATAAAGTGAAAAGAAAGTTCTTCATAAACTAGCATCTCTATTTCAATTAGCTAATATATAAATTGTTATTTTAAGAAAAGTAATTAAAGATATATTAGAGAGATTATATAAAAAAATTTAGATATTAATAAAACGCTTGATTACAAATCTTTAAATTGAAAATACTTAAATTAAGAAAGTTTAAAGTTCATATTAAAAAGCTATTTTGTTATTAACAAAAGATATAGACTTTAGATTAAGAGAATCTTGTTAAATATAACAAATTACTCTATACTTTAGAAAATATAATTGTTAAAAAAAAGTTAATTTGCAAGAATTATAACAACTTTTTGACAAAACATTTTAAAATCGAAAAAACTCTAAATTTATTTTAAAGAAAACATTTTTAGCTTGCTTGCGCAAAACAAATAAAAGTATATATTAGAATATATAATATTTGTTAACGCATCAAAGTTTCTTGTTATAAATTATATAATAAGCTTTAATTTTTATTTGTTTCGTTGTTAAGCAAGCATTGTAAAGTTATATATAATTTAATCTTTATAGTAGTTAATTATTATACAAAAATAATTAAATATATATTTATAATTATTACAATCGATATCGCATAACTAGCAAAAGTATTTTTCGATAAAACTGTTTTATATATTGGAATGTCAATTAATATAATAAGTAATAAAAATCCTATCTTTACTAGTGTCTTCTAATTCGATATATATTTTTATATATAGACTAGAAAACAATTAAGTATTGTCTTTTATTCTTAGACAAATAGTTTAATTGAGCAATAAAATCAACTTCTTAAATACTATTTTCGCATATATATTAATACTAAATAGGCAAGATAAGCAAATCTATTATTAATAGTAGATTTTGTCTATAACAATAGCTATTATATTTCAGTTAAAATTTTGTTGTTCTATCTAATATAGAATTACTACTCGAAGCTCTACTATAAAGTTAAGAACAATATTATCGAAAAAAAGATACTTTTAATACAAAAACGCGTAAAACAACTTTATAAGTTAAGAAAAGTTCTAGCAAAATATCTTAAATTTGCTATTGCGCAATAAACAAAATACTACAATAAAAGATACAAGTTAAAGAGCTTTGCTATAGAAAGATTAATTATACTTTCGATCAAAAATTTAAAGCAAAAGATATTTAGTAAAAAGATATTGCACAAATATATTAAATCATTTAGAATCGAAAATAAGATTAAAATACAAATTTATTATTTTATCTTGTTTAATATCTATTAAATTTACAATACTTCTTATATTTTACTTTTGAAATAATATTTGTATTGCGTTAATAATAAATAGACGAAACAAATATTGCAAGCTTCGAAACTTATTAATAACAAAATTCAATAAAAGATCAAAAAAAATCTTAATAGAATTAAGTTAAAAAGACAAGTATAATATAAGATTAAATAAGTAAATTAAAACAAGAAGTACAATTAATAACTAAGAAAAAAGTTTCTTAATAATATTAATAAGTTGCAAAAGAAATTTAAGAAGCAAATACGCAACAAACAAAGACGCAAGAATTAGCGCAACAAATATTACAACAACAAGAACTATATTAATAATAATTTATCTAATACAATATTGCGTAATTGTTGTTGTTGTTGTATTGCTTTTGTATTTAATTAGACTTATAATAAAAGATCTCTTTATTTTGTTATTCAAGATACTAGAAATAATAAGATTGTTTTTCTTAATATAGATACTTAAAATATAACTTGTAAATATAGTTATCTAATTGTCTTCTTTTAGTTAACAATATATTATAGCAACTTAACAAATCTTTAGCAATCTATCAAATTTACTTTAGAAAACTAAAGAATATTCTCGAATTTATTTGAAATTAAGTTGTTAAAATTCCTCAAAGTTATTTGTAGATAAATTTTCGAAATTGTTCGAAGTACTTGTATTCTCTTAAGAAAGATATATTGCAAAAAATCTACTTTGCTTAATCTCTATTATTTTTGTCGCAAATTTGTTCTTGCTATCTATATATATCTTTGCGCTCTTTATCTTTTATAGATATGTAAATAAGCAAAACGCAAATAGAAAAAAAAAGAAAACTTACTATATTATTACTTAATAATCTTGCTAGCAACTTAAAGTTGCAAAGAGACTTAATCGCAAAATTGTAAAATTTTGAAAAAGAATCTTTTAAACTTGTCTAATTTAAATTAGCAACAAATTCAAAAATAATTTGCTTTAATCCCATCTTTTTTATTTTTGTTAATAACTTGTTCTTATTTTTGTTTCTATTCTTTTTTAAATTCTAAATACATATTAATATACTATACAATATATTAAGATAAACAAAAAAATAAATAGAGAAATATATTAAAGAGTAAACGAAAATACTTATAATTAAATATACGCTCAAAAAGAAGATTAATTTATTTGTTTATTTTAATAAGAGCATTATTCTAATCTTTCTTTGTTTTCTTGAGCTTTTGCTCGAACTTAATTGAATATTTAAGAGCGCAAATTAAATTATATTTAAATTAACAAATACAAAATTACGCTTAATTTATTATTAATAGAGTAAAATCTTTATTGTGTTGTTAACTCTTTATATAAGAAATAATATTCTTTTGCAAGTATTTTATCAATCTAAAAATTATATTTTTAAATTCGAATATTTTACAATATTTCTTAATAAGAATTTATATTCGATTTTAAAAGCGTTTAACAAACTAGTAAATATTAGCAATAATTATATTGTAGACGCAAACAAAATATATTATAATACAATAATTTGATTTACAATAAAAAATCTTGCAATAAGTATAAATATTTCTTTTTTCGTAAATATATAAATGCTTATTTATGCAAATTATATATAGAAAAATATTACAAACTATAATATCTTAATTTTCGCAAACAATAAGATATTAAAATTATTTACTTTTTCAATTTTTCAATTTCTTAGAATCGAAAGATAAAAATAAAGATATATTAATTTAATATTTGTATTATATATATAAGTCTTACGCAATATTAATTCTTTAACAATTTATTTACAACAAAATTGCTATTGCAAATAAAAATAATATAAGAAGAAAGAAAAAAAAAAAAGAAAAGAGAAACAACAATATTTATATTTATAATTTATCTAATATTTGCGCAATACTAATTTTACTTTAAATTCTATTTAGAACTCTAATAATAAAAACAACAAAATAATAGCTTTTTATAAATTATTATTGTTGCTATTATATTGTTCTATAGATTGTATTAAACTAAAATATAAACTAATTTCTATTAAATAGAAGACTTTTTTTTTTCAATTTTTAAAAAGATTTAAAAAGATTTTTAACAGACTTTTGTAACATTAACGCTTAATAGACGTCTTTGTCTTGTATAAGACTAATATAGATTCTTATATTACTAGAAATTCGTGCTCTAAGAGAGAAGATTATTGTAATATTATAGTCTTATTAATGCGCTAACGTCTTAGAGTATAACAAAGTATATAATTTCGACTATCTACGAAAATTTTAAATAGTACAACTTCTTTTTCTAATTAGAAAGCAAGAAGTAGACTTGCACGTTATAGCAAATATTAGATAAAAAAAAAATTGTTTTTTATTATTTTTTAACAATTAGTCTTACTATTATCGACTCTATATAGTTAAGATATAATATTAAAAGTCTATTATATCTTATATCTTTTATATCTTAATGCGTTAACAAGTAGTAAACGTACTTATATTCTATATAAATATTAAACTTAACAATAAAATAATAGAAGTATATTTATTTTTTGCAAAATTTTAGCAAATTTATAATTTTAATTATTGCAACAATAATAAAAAAAAATTCAATAAAATTTAAAATCTTTAGTAGACTTTTTATTCTTTTGTATTAAAATAATTTTTTTAGATTATATATTTTTTAGTATTTTATATATATTTTTAACTAAGAATATGCATTATTATTGTATTATTATTATTTATAATAAAAGATTTAATTTAATAGTATTACTTCTTGTTGCAATAAAACAATATTAAGATTCTACAAAACTTTATCTAGCAATTAATCTCTTATATATAAATAAATATCTTCGATTTATAAAATATAAACAATTACTAAATATTTTGTAAAAACAATTTGTTAATTAATATTTTAATTAATATTATTTAAACCTTAATTTGTCGATTAGACTAACAATAAATACTATATTAATTATTATTTTTATTGTAAAGAAATTAGAAAAGTATATAATTCTAATATATTTAAAACTATAATAATACTTTTAGATTAATGAAAGTCTAATATTTATTTTTACTATATTAAAATTAATTTCGATCTAGTTTTGCAAACTTTATATTATTATTAAAGTTACTAATTTTTATTACTTTTTTTCTAGCAACAATATTTTAGAACTTAAAAAAAATTAGTTAACTTTAAAGCAATTCTAATAATTTGTTTAATAATATTATATTATTAATACTTTTTTTTTGTATATCTAATAAACAACAATAAAATACTACAAAATAATCAATAATTAAAAATCTTTTTTATATATAAAAAATAATTTATTTAAATCTTGTTTGTTTATTTTTAAGTCTCTAAAGCAATAGCAAAGTTTTATATAACAAAAAAATAATATTAAGAGCAAAAAAATTAAGAAAATTATACTTAATTATCTATTATACTATTTAGTGTAATAATTGTTTATTGTATTTTCTATTTGCTCTTCTTATTATATTTGTCTTTTTAATTTGTTTTTTTATTTTTTTTGCTTCTATTGTCTAGATAGAAGAAAATTAGTCGACTTCGAAGTAGTTCTAATAATTCTTTCGATAATATTATATTATTAACAATCTCTTTTGTATATCTAATAGATAATAATAAGATATTACAAGATAATCGATAATCAAATATCTCTTGTATATATAGAAAATTATCTATTTAAATCTTATTTGTTTGTTTCTAAGTCTCTAAAGTAGTAGCAACAAGTTTAAGCAACTATTCTTTTACAAATACAATTTAGAACGTCAAGTCTATATATTGTAATAACTTAGTTAAAATACTCTAAAATTGTACAAAATTATATCAACTTAAAGTACAAAACTTACTCTATCTATCTTTGAATTTCAATGTTCGAATATTTAGAAATGCAAAAGTTAATAAAATTGATCAGAAGTAATTTTGACAAAAGTTAAGAGATAGGATCTAAAAATAAAGTTAAGCACAAGCAATTATTGTAATAGCATAAAAAGACGCGACACCCGAAGCAGAATAGAAAGGCTACCAAGTCTACAGCCCTACAATAGCCCTAGAGATCTATCTCGAAGATTATGTCGTAACAATTGGTATCTGCAACGACATTGTAAAGCGTTGATCGCGACTGTAATCGAGTCAAGCCAAGAGCATCTCGCGCTCTGATCCATAGTATCGCAGTAAAGGAGCGCAGCAAAAGACACTAAGAGAGGATTCTACACACAAGAACCCACAATCTACAACCAATATCTCGAATCTGAGGCATTCCGTTCAAGGATGGAAAAGATGAAGCAAAGTAGATTGATTGTGCATAACTGAAAGATATAGTGAAGACACGAGGAACGAACTTGCGTCTATCTATCTTGATATAAGACAAACTCAACCATGGACTAGCATTGTCCCACCACTTCCGAAAACCCTTAAACAGGGGCAGAACATCACGTTGGGTGTGTCACCTAGACGGCTGGAAAGTACTACTCCACCTAGCCATGGGAGAGAAATATTGAACAAAGAAAGGACAAGAAGGAAGAGTAGTAGAGCAACATGATCAGAAGGAAAAGTGGCCGCCATAGTAGAAGATAAGGTATGGTATGGTACACGGTCGACATAGCGCACTAAGCTCTCTCCTCATACAATTTATATTCATCAGGCAAGCCCCTGTGAGAGCTTTCTCCCTACCTTGAATGCCCTGCCTATCAACTGAGCGCCCTCCAGCCATACTCAATGCCTTTAGCCGGTCAGGCCGTCTTGTTTTTCAATCCCCCAGATTATGTCCGCGATATTGACGCGATTTCAATCAGCTTACAATCCACACGCTCACCTAATGCCCGTACTTCCAATTCACGTCGTCTTGAAATGCGGCCTTCCGCTCCAAATCCGCAACCTCTTACCCCAGACCTGCAAGATAGTAATGAAGACAAACGCCCCCGCGCAAATGGCCGCCTGGATAGCAAAGCTCTTCGTCGCGCCCATCTTCTGCGCCCATTCGACCTGGAAATAGCTGATGATGAAGCCTCCCGCGACCCTTGCCCAGTTCAGCCACGCGGCTACCTCGCCGGAAGCGTCGGGGTAGGAGTCGAGGAGGTAGGCGGAGATGGCGGTGGTGGTGATCATGATGCCGAAGACGTAGAGACCCCAGCCGAGGGCGGCGATCATGTAGTGGTATTTGTTTTGGAGGGAGAAGCCGAGGAGGATGAGGCCGGCGATGAGGAAGGGGGTGGAGATCCAGAGGGCCCAGAGGCGCGCTTCGGGCTCGAGACGGGAGCCGTGGCGGCGCTGGTAGAGGGCGCCAATTGCGTCGTGGAGATAGTGGCCGGTGGCTTCGCCGAGGATGGCGGCGACGATGGGGGTGAAGTAGAAGTAGCCTGGAGAATGGAATTGATGATGAGAATGATTGATTGGGGGAAAAGGGGAGAGGAGGAGAGGAAAAGGGGGATTACCTATCTGTTTAGGACCGAAGTGATAGAGCGGAGTGAGGAAGATGGCCAGGGTGGTGTTGATGCCGACGACCCAGGCGAAGGAAAGGATATAATAGATAAGTGCCAGAAGGACTGGTACTTTGATGAATAGCCGGAAAGGGCGCGAGACCGCTTCGAGGAACGAGCTCCGCTGCCCACGCGTCCTCCACTGTTCAGTGCCAATAAGCCGTGCCCAATGTGACCGCCGGGCAGGTTGCTGATTCGGCGGTATCCTTCGGTCGTAATACGTCTCGTCTACAAAAAATATGATGGCTACGAGACAGAAAGCGGTCATGAAGGTGTAGAGGGCAAAAGCCCACTGCCATTTTTGGGTGCTGATAATAAAGGCCGTGAACAGCGGGCCGAAGTAAGGGGAAAGAATGATGAAAGAGGCCCAGATATTGATCTTTCGAGGATGTTCGTGGAAGAAGAACATGTCCTTGATCCACATGAGCCCACCCTGTCGCTCGATCAATATTTCGTTCTTCAAGCCAATGAATCACGTGGATGCGACTTACAGCTTCTGCGGCTATGGAGAAAAAGCCATTGAGGATACGAGCGGCCATGAAAGACTCGAAGGTTACAGCGGCAGTACACCATATCGCTGTGGCTAAGCCCACGACGGTGAACCAGAACAGCACGGGGTAGCGACCGAAATAAGCGCTGAAGATAACGACGAAGATGCCTCCAGGACCGAGCATGAAGACGTTTCCGACCTGCGAATGGTTGACCATGTTCTCTGACATCTTCCATTCGCTGCACATGGCCCCAGTCAGCATTGACAAACACTCCATGTTCCACAAGAGGATCACAGGAGATGGACCTTACGCAGCTTGAGGCAGCAATGCGACGGCACCGGTCGCGCTGCCATAATCTGGAACCAGGGCCATGGCCGAGATGACGACCAAGACGACATTCTTCTTGAACTGACTCCAATTCAAAGGATCGTTCACATCGTCGCTCGGCTGTGGGATGAGGATGGTACGGCCATCGGCGGTGGTCTTAAGGCCCCCTTGGGCATGCGATGAATCGAGGACGTAGCCTTCTTTCTGACCAAGCTCATCCAAGTCGACGAAAGTCCCTGTCGCATCGGCTTTTGATAGCGACTCCTCGTCCCTGGAGGATGGTGATGCCATATCTGCGCCGTTGTCCGGTAGCAGCTGAGCCGATGAGTCGACTTGACGTGCTGGCGTCGTGGCAGTCCAGAGGTGCGGGAGCGAGCCGCAAGAGGACGGGAAAAAGGGAAGGAGGACAGTAATTGAAGTGAAAGAAGTGATCACCAGGTAATACTAGTAGGAGAGAGCGTGATTGTCGAGTACCACTTCTACGAGAATCACCAAGTCGTGACCGGGACTCGCACGATTGGCAGAAGGAGGAGGAACGTGGACGAGCGTCTAGCTCCGGTTCCCCACTCAAGTTGGTGCCCGTGGTGCAAGCCATTTCGAATTACGCATTCTCCAGGATCATGTTAAGGGCTTAAGGCACGAAGTCATGGATAGTGCCGCGCTAAGCACCGCTCTAGCTTGTCCACAGAATATCCTGGACTGAGCTACATGGCCAGCCCTAACCCCGGGTGTCGACCTCGGAAGACCATTATATCGCCCCCTATATCGGGGACGACCTCAACGGCTCTAGCATCTGACAGGGGAGCCATGCTACTCCGTCGCTAACAAAAAGCAACGTGCAAGCTCTGAAACCATGCGCGAATCGCGATGCATGGAGCGGAACTAGTCCGCAGAGGGCGTTGATGATGTTGGACGTTCGATTGGATAGGCGCGCATGCGGGGTTTGCATACTTCAAGCATAGAATCCTTCCACAAGTACATGTACCTTACCTCCAAGCGACAGCCACGCGACAAGGATGACCACCTCGCCTGCCCAGTCGAGTTAGTCCCTCCGTCCCGCCTCCCACCGTCCCACAGTCCACAACCCCACGGGCACCCGCTCCACTGGATTAGCATCCAGTCCGATTGCGTACCTGGCTTGCTTCCATCAAGCGGGCCCAGGTTCGCATTGGGGGAATGCCATGTGCGCAACACGGTACGACTGGGAATCTAGAGCGCACACACGGCACGGCACTGATGCAGACTGCTCCGCTCTGACGCAGTGACGCGCCCGCCGCGGCACACTCTGATCTCCTGGCTGATCCTGACACCCACGCTTCGACAGCGGGCAGTAAGCTGTATAAGCAGTAGCGCTTATACGGAATGTACGTACTTCGTATCCACGGGGTTAATTGTTAATTCGGCAACTAGCGGGCAGGGGTCCTAGCTTCACCAGAGAATATGACTCCTCTCCGTCACATTTGCCACATTCTGGCATTTTCTCAGCCCGCCCCACACGTTTTATATAGCGAAATCAGGAGATGTAATTAGACAAGTAAGATATCTCTCGTCGTCATAGATTTACAACATATTCTTAATCCTATTAGTGACAACATATTTACTTTATTTATATTAGAAAAACGCAAAATCCTTTTAACGCAAGATCAACGCATTTAGATCAAAATCTTAAGAGACATTAAATAGTCTATCTACAAAGATATAGCACATTATCTTCGAAAACAAGATGTTTATTGTACTAGATAATAGATGTAATACACAAAGATAATCAAAATTACTTCGCAAAAGCATTGTTGTAAACTCAAGAATATTATAAATATATTAAAACATTAATAAGTTGTTAAGTTTATTACTAAAAGCAAACGTAAATATCGCATATTATATATTTATGTTAGCGCAAAACTAGATTTGTTTGTCTCGAACACTATTATACGCAATACTTTAGCAAAAGAAGATTATTATTAAAGAGTCGCGCGTTAAAAGTCTTCTATCTCTAAGAAAAACAAAGTACTTTGTTGTAATATTATAGCGCTATTAATGCGCTAACGTCTTAGAATATAGTAGAGTACGTAATCTTAACTATCTATAAAAGTCTTAAATAGTACAACTTCTCTTTCTAGTTAGAAAGCGAGAAGTAAACTTGAACGTTATAGCGAATATTAAATAGAAAGAAAGCTTATTTCTTGTTGTTTTTTAACAATTAGTTTTACTACTATCTATCTTATATAATTAAGATATAGTAATAAAAGTCTATTATATTTTATGTCTTTCATATTTTAGTGTAGTAACAAATAATAAACATATTTGTATCTTACAATTCTAATTGTTTTATTTTTCGAAAAAAAAAGACTTAAGATATAATAATATTATATTGAATCAAAACAACTTAAATTATAATAATTATTTGATTACTAAATTAAAGTTCAAGAGATTTAATTTCTTTCAAAACAATAATTGCTTACAAAATGTTAACAAAAATAATTGTTGCTAGTATAATATTAACAAAAATAATAACTTAAATACAATTAGAGCTTCGACTTTATATTAGTAGATTAAAATATTAATAACAAAAATTTGAGGTTTGCGAAATATCTAATAAATTTAAATTATAATAATTGAGAAAACAAATATTTAAGCTTTTTAAATTGCTATTGTATTATTGTTAATTATATTTAAGTTTTTGAAACTTAAAAAGCTAAAATTATACAAGAGTTTAAGTGTAAATAAATATATTATTTAGTTTCGCAAGATTAATATTAATATAATACAATTCTTAGCATATTTTATTATAAATAAGAACAAAGTTCTTTATTATATATTATTTTTGAAAAATAATATTATTACGCAATAATTAGTGTAATCGTTAAGTCGAATCGAACACTTTTTTCTTAATTCGATTTACTCTCTTAAGTCTTGTAGAATCAAGTTAGAATCAAGGCGTAAATCTAACTCTAGAGTTGAATTTCGTCGAATCAATGTTAAGAATTCAAGCTGATTTTGTCGCGTTAGCATTCGCTTATCTTATCTTATTTTATCTATGCGCTAATTCGATTGAACTAGCGTAGAGTTTACGTTAATCACATATAATTAGCGTAGAATTTACGTTAATCGTATATAATTAGCGCGTTACGTAACGTTACATAATGGAATAAATCGAATTAAATACTTGACGCGCATTCTTCGCTCGTCTTATTTTGTTAAGCTAGAAAATTTGCCTAATCTTAGAATCAAGATTGAGCGAGTTAATTCAATCGAGTTGAAATCTAATTTAACGATTACGCTAGCAATAATATTTAAGAACAAGCAATAACGCTAAATTAAAGAGCAAGATTTTTAAAGAATTTAAAATTTTTTTATTGAATTTAATAGTTAATTTTACTAATTGTTGTTTTCTTGTCTATAAAAGTAGATTGATCGTCGAGTCAAGTTATGATATTATCTCTTTAGTTCGACCCGACGCCAAGATTGGGTCGCGACGATTTTTTGGAATCGAATCGCTCAAAGTAGTTTAGCGCGATGCGCGCTAAACTACTTATAGTAATCGACTAAACTACTTTGAGCGATTTGATTTCTCGATTTTTTTTTTACTTAGGTCTTGGCATTTGCACGTGACATTTCCGGATTAGCGCGATCAATCTATATAAAAGATAAAAGAACGCTAGACAAAAGCTAAATTAAAAAATAATTGTCTTTAAGAAATATTTAAATAAGCTAAAGATTTATTCATTGTTGTTCTTAAAGAAGCATAGAGTTTATATATTCTTAATTAAGTTTAAATTAAATTTAAAAGTAAAAATCTTAGAATTAATAATATATCAAATGCGATAAGTTTCTAGTTATAATTATTGTATAAAAACAAATATTAAATTGTATTTGCAAAGCAAGTTTAAGCAACTTCGATAATTAATAAGTTACAAAAGATTCTAGTATCTTCTTAAGCAAATTTTATCAAGATTATTGCTTGAATAAGATTAACAAATTTATCAAAAGCAAAAAGCTTTATATCTTTAAAGATTTGTAGATTGATCGTCGAGAATCAAATTTTATGCAAATTCGATTCTTAATGCAAATATTATGCAAATGCTAACTATATTAGGCTAGAACATAATCTAATGCAATTAGAAATTCGATTCAATTCCTAGATTTAAGAAAAAATCGAATCGAACGATTAGTCTAAAGATTTGTTAACATCGCGTAAGCGAGTTTACAAAATTAATAACGCAAATTATTTAAATTATATTAAATACTTTAAATATTATAAAAAGAAATATTACAAAACAAAGTGTCTTAATAAATACAAATAAAACAAGTTTATTGTTGTTGCTATTATTATAATCGATACAAAAAAAATAAGCTTTGTCGACGTCTCGCAAACGAAACAAAAAAGATAAATAAAAATAATAAACTTAATTTTTTGATAACAAACGTTAAGTTATAGATTTAATTAGTTCGAGAACTAAGTTAAATCTTATTAATTATGTCTACATGTTACGCTAGTACTTCCTTCGAAGATATTAGAAAGAATTATGCTTTAAAAAGATCTATAGACGTCTTCAAGTAATGCAAGCAATCACTTGATAACAAGAGATTTGCAACTTAAGTCAATCGTAACAATAAGTCAAGACTTAAGATAAATTGAACACGATTTATAAGAAAGTTGTGTTCGAAGATCTATATATTTAATGAAATTCTTCTTTGTTCGTCTTGTTCGTTCGTCGAGCAAAGCGAATATATTTTGTTCGTCTTGTTCGTTCGTCGAACAAAGCGAACGTACCTTGCTCGTCTTGTTCGTTCGTCGATTAGAGCGAGCATGTAAATTGTCGTATCTTGTGCTACGCTTAAGTGTATTCCTTATATTGGTACGTTCTTGCTAGGCTCGTAACACTATTTTCTCTCCCTCAAGCTTTCGTCTCGAAAGCATTCGTTTCTCTAATGCCTTTTCGCAAAATCAACGATCGTAATTCTTTTAAACGCAAGAAAGATTTGCTCAATTCTATTGATTCTCTATCGCTTGCGATGCGTTCTTGTAAGCGCTATTCTTCGCTAGAAAAGACTTGTACCCTTGGTGAGACGTCGAAGAAATGTATTTGTTGTGTGAAGACGAACAAGCCTTGTGATCTAACGATTTCGCCAACTAAACTTCGTCGAATTTATAAGGAGCGACTTCGCGTACGTGATGCGATTCGTGAGATGAAGACTAAGCTCTATCGTTTAAAACATTAATTGCGACAATTGAAGAATAAGAAGAAAGAGATAATGCTCTCAAAATGAAGTGTCATCGACACGTTGAAAAATAAGAAGAAGGTCTCGCTACCTAAAGCTTTTGAGCTTTTTTTCGATGTTTTCTTCGAACAATTTCAATTTTCGAATTCTTTGAACTAGTCGCCTTTGATCGCTAATTCTCTTGATTTTGATGAAACTTTCAAATAAGATTGTCGTAGTCATCGAGATTTCTTTTAGATTTTTATGTGTTTTTTGTCGTAGAGTATTTCTTTCACTTAACAAGATATTGTTGACCTTTCTTTTTTAAAATCTTTTTCACTTCGAATCGATTTTTCTCTTGTGATTTATAATGAAATGTTTCTTGTATAGACGTATTTGGGTCGATTAATTCCAACAACGATATATGAAACACTAGAAACACTTTGGCGTCCTTAGATAGATCGAGTTCGTAATTGATTGATCCTTTGATTGCTTTAATAAAAAATGATTCGACCTTAACATGATTGAGCTTCTTGCTTTTCTTTTTAGTCTTTAGATTTTTTGTTAAAAGATACATTTTATTTCTCTTTTTTAGCTAAGATGTCATTTTTCGTTTCTTGTTTTAATACTTAATCGATCGTTTTTGCATTAATAAAATGTTATCGTATATCTTTTTTAGTGTCGCTATTCTTTCGATGATTAATTGAGCTACTAGGTGCTTTCGTTGCTAGTTAAAAAGATTTAACTTCTTGTCGTAGTTAACGAAGAAAAACGTTATTCTTGTTGTGTCGAAAACCTTTGCATTTAATGCTAGTTGCGTCATAGATAAAAGTAATACTTAATTGTTCTAAATATTGTTGACGTAATGTCTTAGATATTGCTCAAGACTTTAGTTTGTTCGCTCTATTTATTTATTCGTAACCAAGTAATAGGTAGTTAACATGCGAAGTCTTGTACCTAACATTAATATTAGTGTTTTTTAATAGTTAGACATGAAGAGCTTGTCTTTGTCATTAGTTAGTCCTTTGAATATATTATGATATTTAATCAATCGATTTAGTACGATGTATTCTAGTTGTTCTACTATAAATTTCTCTTTGCATGCGATGATATATAAGTACTTGATAAGTTTGTCAATCATTACTAGTATCGAATTATATCTTTCTTTAGTTGCTAGATTCGTCGACTTAGACAACTTAATAATGAAGTTTATTGTAACTTCGTCTTATGACGATTTAGATAATCTCTAATACTAAATTTCATCATATTGCGCATATGTACTATGTTTATTCTATTAATAGCTAAGACATCGTTTAATATATATCTTGACAACTTGTCTTATATTGAGAAACTAGCAATGCTAGCGCAAAAGCTAAAGTGTTTTGATCACTTCTAGATGTTTTTGCAATAATTCGTCATAATGCTCTTTTATACATTCGTCGATTTTGTCGATAAATATTTGAAGTTTTTCTTTCTTAATCGAAAACTTCTTTGATTGGTCTCGAAGAATTCGTAAGATTGCGTTTAGCTCATGTTTGTTAATTAATAATGATTTATCTTAATTAACCTTAAGTATGTTGTGATTAAACAACTTTTTTGTTTTCATATAATTACTTCGTTTGTTAAGCGCGTCTACTTTGTCATTTTCTTTCTCTAGAGTATACAATATTTTAAACTTGTATTGTTCTAGCTTCTTGAATTATTGCATTTGCCTTCTATTAAGTTCTTTTATCGTAATAAAGTGCAATAAGTTTCTATAATTCGTTAGAATAATGAATTTTAATGCTTCTTCTATGTATATCTTTTATGCTTTAAGGGCTACTACTATCGCAAGTAGTTTCTTGTTATGTATATCGTAATTTTGTTTTGTCAACAAGAGTTTTCTCGAATAGTATGTCATTAAATGTCACATGTCTTCATATAATTAATTAAAGTATGCATCGATAGCTAGATCTAATGCGTCAATTTTCATTCGTTCTAGTTTCTTAGAATTAAACATCTTAAGTACAAATTTCTTCAAACACTCTTCTTTTAATCCTTGAAATGTTGCTTCTTCGCTTGATTCTTATTTTTAAGGCGTGTCTTTCCTTGTTAGATTTGTTAGTGATATCGATCTTCTTAAGAAGTTCTTGATAAACTTTCTATTGTACTAAACAAATTCTATAAAGGTTTAAATGTTTTTAACATCGATTGATGTTAATTATTTTTTAACTATCTTGATTTTTTTTAAGTTCATTCGAATTCCATGTCGTTCTACAACGAATTCTAGAAAGTCAACTTTCTCTCGATGAAATTCGCATTTTTCTAGTTTAAGGCGTAAGTCTTTTTTGTTTAAACATTTCAATATTTGGAAAACATGCTACACATGTTTCTCTAACGTGATTAAGTATATTATGATGTCGTCTAGATATGCTATGACAAATATATCCAAGTATTGTCGTAGCGCATCGTTGATCATTTTTTGACATGTTGTCAAGACGTTAATGAGCTCAAACGACATTATCATGTATTTGTAAAGTTTATATCGTATACAAAAAGCTATCTTTCATTTCTCTTTTGTCTTTATCCTAATTTGATTATACGCTTTTTGTAGATTCAATTTGATGAAATACTTGACTTCGAATAATCGATTTTAAAGCTCGCTAATATTTGATAATAAATATCGATTCTTGATCGTTATGTCGTTTAGCTTTCGATAATCGACATATAAGCGAAATTTCTTATTCTTTTTAAGTGTAAAGAGAATCGAGTATCTTGCTCGTAATTGGGATTTTTTAATAAATTCTTTCTTTTCATTTTTTGCCAAGTATTTGCGAAGTATTGACAATTCTTTCTTCGATAGAGCGTAAATAGATTCAAACGTGAGTTTCTTGTTTAATTCAAGTTTAATCTCGTGATTTTACGATTAATGTTTAGATAAAACTTTTATTGTTTTCTCTTTCTAGAATAGATGCTTCCAATTGTTATATATTCGTAATATGTGTTTTAGCGATTCTTTCGTTCTATCAAATATTTTAAGATTCTTAGAAGATTCGCAATTTTTTTCACTTATTTTGTCTTTATAATTTAGCTAATCTTTGCTAGTGTCTAACAAGTCGAATTGTTATTGATCGTTTTTGTACAAGATAACAAGTTCGCTTCTTGCGATCGAATTTCAATTTAATCTTTTATCTATTATCGAACGCTATCGATGCGTAGATTAAATATGAATTGTGTGATCACATCGCTCAAATCTAAGTACTTGTGTATTTTAATTAACTTTTGAATTGTGTTGCTTCAATCAAAACATTTCTAAAACGATATCGTGAGTAACTATTCCCACTATATCAAAGATTAGTTTCTCGTGATGTTGCTAAATAGCTATCGATAGTGATCTTGTCTTTTTATTCACTCTTTCATTCTTGTTAAGTAATGAGTTTTCATCTACAATTATTAGATTGTATGTGTCAAGCTTCTTTCGAGTAAAATATCTTTCCTTCTTAACAAGAGCTTTGATCATAAAATTATCTATTGCATCAAAATCGATTATAACGATGAATCGACGATCATTGATCTTAATTAATGTGATAAAACATCGTGCGTATGTCGTTAAGTTTAATTGCTATTGTTGAACTAACGTATTGCACTCTCTTGATATGCTTTTTATCAAAAGATTTTGACTTTTTTTTATTCTAATGTCGCAACTTCTATCTCGAGTTCTTTTCTCTAGCGAAGTTTCTTTCTTTGTTGAAACACTAACTTTAACTTTCTTGAAAATCAATTTGCTTCTTGCTTGTCGTTAAGATGTGTTTAACATGTGTCGTCGTAACATCTTGTTCAATGAAGCTATGTATATCGCTCATATAATTCTTGTATAATAGCATCTTCTCGTTTAAGCGTTAATTTAGTGACATGTTGTTGTTTGTTCATGTTAGCAAACTTCAATTGTTATATAATTTTCTAGAATATATCTTTTTCTATGTTGGCATTGCTTTCTAGTTTCTTCTTGTATTTATTCATAATCTTCGAGAAGCTAACTAAAGCTTCGATTTGATTTGTGATTTCGTCTATGCAATCATGAAAGTTGTTCTAATCGTACTTTTTATCAAAGTTCTTTGTTAAATCTTAAGAATATTGCGTATTTGATCATTTCGCACTCATAGTTTTCTTGAGTTTTTGATTAATTTCTTGCGTAGATGCGAGTGCCTTGTTCGATAATGTTTTATCTAGGACTTTCTATAACTAATTTAAGTTCTTTATTAGATAATAGTCGTCGTTTGATCTAGTCTTGGGGGTGTTCGCTTCTTTGTTGATTTGCTTCTTGATGTCGTCTTGACTATCGAATATCTCTCTTAACATAGCATTGATTTGTCGTGGAATTATTAAGTTCTTCGAACGACAATCTCTTGCGAAGTGACTCGATTTATCACATGAATAGCACGTTCTTAGATTTTTGTTATCTTGCTTTCTTCTAGGATTTTTTTCTTTACGTCGTTGAGTAGAGTTTAATTCCATTAATGCAAGCTCGCGATAATTTGGATTGCTATACTTTTTGAAATAATCTCTCTTCGCGTGATAATTAATCGTCGATTCAAAGAAGATTTTCGCTCTTTTATAGAGTTAATCGTATTGTTTTTTCATAGCTCTCTTATATAGCTTGTCGTTTACATCGATTGCTATCTTCACTAAGATTTGAATGATGTCAAATCTTGCATCGTTGCGCATGAGTTCGTTCTTAACATTCTTCTTCAAGTCTCGTTTAAACATTGTCATTAGTGATGCATTGTTTCAATCGATTAGATTTGCGTATTTTTGAAATTTGACAACGTAGTTTGTTGCTAATGTTTTTTGTTACAAATGCTAAATAACTCGTTTCGCTATCTATTTTTCGTTGAATATTTCGAATATTCGTCGTAG
>JAABUQ010000653.1_pt1 | contig 80852 bp, 77 predicted proteins | sample 5560001 | NCBI WGS metagenome assembly JAABUQ01 (sample SAMN10711888, study PRJNA513371) | rock metagenome | isolation source: Antarctica rocks | place: Antarctica: Victoria Land, Finger Mt nord | collected 2015-12-18 | reverse complement strand
CCTCTTGGCAAGGGGAGGCGGAGCCGGGTGCTGATCTAACGAACAGTCTCACCGCGAAGCAGTCGCTAGGCGGTGGACTTAGGCCGCTCAGAGCATCACCGGCTCACTTCGTCATTATACAAGACCGCCCCCGCGTTTGGCGACAATATGCGGCAGCATTCACCAAACTTGATTGGCGTAGGCTTGATGTACGGGCCATTGTCGGCGGCTCTGGGCTGGCCGTTGTTGAAATGAAACAACGGCCAGCTCATCAGGAGTGGCTGGAGCAAGAAGGCTAGAGGATTGAGACGCTGGACTTCAGCGATGGGTTAAGCCTAGCAACACCGGAATTAGGCCAAATGCTTGACTGGCAGGGGCAGTTTGGGTAGGCTATGACGCTTCTCGCCGTACCGACGCTGATGCTGGCGACCGGAAACTCGGGCAAAGTCGCCGAGCTGTCGGCCCTGCTCGCGCTCCACCCCGGCCTCGCAGGCATCAGCCTGCTGACCCCGCGCGACTGGCCGCACTCGCTGACGCCCGTGGAGGAGACCGGCGACACGTTCGCCGAGAACGCCCTGCTGAAGGCACGGGCGCTGGCCGGCGCGACTGGCCTGCCCGCCCTGGCCGACGACTCGGGGCTGTGCGTGGACGCCCTGGGCGGATGGCCCGGCCTGCACTCCGCCCGCTGGGCCGGGCCGGACGCTTCCGACGCCGACCGTAACCTCCACCTGCTCTCCGCACTCGCCCCCTTCCCCGAGCCGAAAGACCGCGCCGCTCGGTTCGTCTGCGCCGTCGCCGTCGTCTCCCCCGACGGGGACGAGGCTGTGGGAATGGGAGAATGTGCGGGCGTCATCCTCACCAACCCGCGTGGGTCGGCGGGCTTCGGCTATGACCCGCTGTTTCTCCTGCCGGACCTGGGTCGCACGATGGCCGAGCTGAGGCAGGATGAAAAAAATACGCACAGCCATCGGGCACGGGCCGTGGCCGCCCTCGCACCGCGCCTGTCTTTGCTTCTCGCTGCGGTTTGAGCCGCGGGGGGGCCGGGTATACGGAAGCAACCTTGCTTGAGGACATGGGGCCGCACAGGGAAAAGGTTCTGACGGAGAAACAGACAAATGCCAATGTCCGCCGCGGCAACGACCGCGCTCTTTATTTTCGTCGGTATCTTCGCCCTGATTACAGTGGCGTTGATGGGGGTCATGGCGTTCGCGCTGTCCAAGCTCGTCAAGCTGCTGGACACGCTGGCAGACAAACTCGACCCCGTCGTGGCGAAGGCCACCGACACCATAGAGACCGTCCAGCGCATCACCGCGAACGTCGGCGAGAAGGCTGACACGATTTTGTCCAAGGGCGAGACGATCACCGACAAAGTCACTGTCAAGGTCGAGGAGACGTCTGAGATCGTTCAGAAAGCTGTGACTGGACCGCTGATCACCGTGAGCAGCGTCATCGCGGGAATCTCTAAGGGCTTCTCGGTCTACACCCACCCCTCAAATGGCGGGGCGAAAGTGTACCGTGGCAACGGAACGAAAAAACAATGACCTTGGTTAAGGTCCTTTGAAGGAGCAAACGCATGGCCGATAAAGGCAAGATGTATACAGACGTGACGGGTGCAGATGTCGTGGGTGCAGACGTCGTAGGGGCAGACGTTGTGGAAGGCTATGTAGCAGAAGTTGTCGTAGTTTCCGACGCCAAGCCTCCGAAGGCCGGCGCGGGCGGCTTCCTCGGCGGGCTGCTCCTGGGCAGTGCTCTCGGCGCGTTGGCGGCTCTGCTGTATGCACCGCAGGGCGGCGACGAGACGCGCGGCCTGATCAAGCAGCGGACGGACCAGTACACCGGCTTCGCGAAGTCGAAGGCCAACGACCTATCCGACACCGCCAAGCTGAAGGCGATGGAGATCGCGGACGCGGCGGGCGACGCCGCCGACAGCGCCAAAGCCAAGGCCGCCGAAGTGACCGACTCGGTCAAGGCGAAGACCGCCGATGCCGCCGGGACAGTGAAGACCAAGGCCAACGACGCCGCCGACGCGGCGAAAGCCAAAGCCGATGCCGCCACCGGTGCCGTAAAGGCCACCACGGATGACCTGAACGCTAGGGCCGGCGATCACGTTTCCTCGGTCAGGGATTCGGCTCAGGACCTCGTCGATAAAGGCAAGGGGCTTGTCGAGGACCAGAAGAACCGTTTCGTCGAGGCTGTGGACGCCGGCAAACAGGCCGCTGCCGAGAAAAAGGCGGAACTCACGGCCATCGAGGACGACGGAGACATGGACCGAGATACGGGCGGGATGACCGCCAGCAACGCCAGCACAACGTCCGCAAGCATCTGATCGCACAATCGCTAGTCACCCTCCCAATAGAAAGCACCAAGAAGAGGCAAGATTATGGCAAAACCAGGACCCGCCGCCGGCTCGGAAGGCGCGCGTAAGATTGCGGAAGCCCATCGCGGCTCCCACGACCATGACCGGGAGGGCGGCTTCGCCGCGAACCCGGAGCTTGCCCGCGAGGCCGGGCGCAAAGGCGGCGAGACCGTCAAGAACCGCTACGGGCCGACGTTCTACCAGAGCATCGGCAAGAAGGGCGGCGAGACCGTGAAGCGTGAGCGCGGCACTGAGTTCTACGCCGAGATCGGCCGCCGGGGCGGCGAGATGCGCGGCCAGCGCGCCGCCGCCCAGCGCACCGGGGCGGCAGCTACCGACACGGCGACCACGACGCCCCCTCGCAAGCGCGGACGTCCCGCCAAGAACCCGACGCCGGAAGCTTAGATACACACAGGAAAGCCCCCGCTCTTTGAGAGCGGGGGCTTTTTGTGTGATCATTCTAGGCGTCGGGCGCGACGGCGATGGCCTCGATCTCCACCGAGACGTCCATCGGCAGCCGGGCGACCTCGACGGCGGAGCGGGCGGGCTTGACGCCGCTGAAGTACGATCCATAAACGGCGTTCAGGGCGGGGTAGTTGTTCAGGTCTTTCAGGAAAATCGTCGTCTTGACGACGCTGTCCAGCCCTAGCCCCTCGCTCTTCAGGATCGCGGCCAAATTACGCAGACACTGGCGCACCTGAGTCTCGAAATCTCCTTCGACGATGCGGCTCGTGGCCGGGTCGAGGGGGATCTGGCCGGAAACGTAGACGAACGGCCCGACCCGGACGGCGGGCGTGTACGGGGCACCCTGGACCGGGCCGGCTTCCGTATAGATGCCATGTTTCTGCATTCTTTTCTCCTGTCATGACGGCGCGATGGCCTGATTATGGCCCGTGCCCCGTCGAATGTCAAACCCCGCGTGACTTTCCTGTGCTATACTAGACCCATGAGAGCCATGATCCTGGCTGCGGGCGAGGGGACGCGGCTGCGCCCGCTGACGGCGTCGCTCCCCAAGCCGATGGTCCCCCTGGTCGGGACGCCCCTGCTGGCGCGGACTCTGCGCTGGCTGGCCGGGCAGGGCGTTGAGGAAGTTGCCGTCAACTTATTTCACCGCCCACAGGCCATCCCGGACTACTTCGGCACGTCATTCGAGGGCGTCCGGCTGCATTACTTCTTCGAGGACGCGCTGCGGGGCACGGCGGGCGGGCTGAAGGCCGCCGAGTCAATCTTCCGGGGTGCCCCGTTTTTCGTGATCTACGGCGATAACCTCGTCCACGCCGACCTGCGGCGCCTGGCCGGCTTCCACGCCGCGCGGGGCGGCCTGGCGACGGTCGGGCTGTTCCACCACCCGAACCCGGCGGCGGCGGGCATCGTGGGCCTGGACGAGCAGGGCCGCATCACCCTTTTTGTCGAAAAGCCCCCCGCGTCCGCCATTTTCAGCGACCTCGCCAATGCCGGCGTCTATGTTCTGGACCCCGCCGTTCTGGACGCCATCCCTCCCGACACGGCTTGTGATTTCGGACGAGATATTTTCCCCCGGCTGCTGGAAGACGGCGCGACGCTGCACGGGACATTGCTGGGCGGCTACCTTCAGGACACGGGGACGCCCGACGCCTACCGGCAGGCGAACTGGGACCTGCTGGAGGGGCGGGCCGGGCAGGCGTTCCCCGATCCTGCGCTTTGGACTGGATCGGGCGCGCGGCTAGGGCGCGGCGTCGTCCTGCGCGGGCGCAACGTGCTGGGCGCGGACGTCAAGATCGGCGACGGGGCGAGCCTGACCGACTGCATCCTCTGGGACGGCGCACGCATAGGCGCGGGTGTTCGATTAGAGCGCGTTATCGCCGGGGCCGGGGTCGCCGTCGAAGCGACGGTTCCTCCCGGCAGTCTTCTGGCACCTTAGGCAAAGCACTATGATTATTACACAGACCCCTCTCCGCATTTCATTCGCCGGCGGCGGCACGGACTTCCGAGACTATTATCGCCAGGACGGCGGCGAGGTCCTCTCGTCGGCCATCGATAAATACATCTACGTTGTCATCAAAGAACGGTTCGACGGCAATATCCGCGTCGGCTACACGCGCACCGAGATGGTGGACGATGTGGACCAGATCGAGCACGAGCTGGTGCGCGAGTGTCTCCGCATGACCGGCATCACCGGGGGCGTCGAGATCGCGACGATGGCCGACATCCCTTCCGAGGGCAGCGGCCTAGGGTCGTCCAGCACCGTCACCGTCGGCCTGCTCCACGCCATGTATGCGTTCCAGGGCACCCTCGTCACGGCGGAGATGCTGGCCGCCCAGGCCTGCCGGATCGAGATCGAGATTCTGGGCAAGCCCATCGGCAAGCAGGACCAGTACATTGCCGCCTACGGCAGCCTGCGCCGGTTCGCCTTCAACCCTGACGAGACCGTTACGACACAGGCTATCGGGCTAACCGAGGAGAAGCGCCGCCGATTCGGAGAGAGCCTGATGCTCTTTTACACCGGCATCACGCGCCAGGCCGACGTGATTTTGACCGAGCAGAAGGCCAACATCGAGGACAAGCGCGCCCACCTGGACGCTCTGAAGGCGCAGGTGCCCGAGGTGGAGGCGAGCCTGACGTCGGGCAACCTGAACAAGATCGGCCGCCTGCTCCAAGCCGGCTGGGAGCAGAAGAAGCAGATGACGGGCCGCATCAGCACCCCGCAGATCGACGCGCTGTACGAGCGCGCGCTGGACGCCGGCGCGACCGGCGGCAAGATCGCCGGCGCGGGCGGCGGCGGCTTCCTTCTCCTCTTCTGCCCCCCGGATCGTCAGTCCGCCGTCCGCGAGGTACTGGCCGAGATGAAAGAACTGCCCTTCAGCCTGGAACGCGACGGCACCAAGGTCATCTTCAACGCCCGCCGCTAGCGGGAGGCTGATCTAGGGGACCCGCCAGACGTGGATGATGCCATCGTCGTACCCACCCGCTGCGAACACATGGCCGTCGGCGGAGAGGGCGGTGGAGTGCATTTGCCAGTCGCCGCCCAGCGTAGAAAGGGTGGCGGTGCCCGGCGCGGACGGGATGGCAATGCGGCAAATCTCCCGCTGACGGTCTACGTCCAGGATCACATGGGTCTCGTGGAAGAACAATATCTGGGATGGGCGCGGCAGGAGCACCGTTGCGGCCCGGTCCCCGGACAGGCTGGTGCTTTCCGCCGCCTGATTCGGCAGCGTCATCGTCTCGCGCGCGGTGGCGCAGTCAAATATATGCACGGCATCGGTCGGACCCACCTCTGTGAACACGAGGCTGCCGCCGTCCGAGGCGAACTGAGCCTGGCCGAGTTCGTGCCCGGCGGCCTTCGGGGCCGCGAAAAAACCCAGGCGCTTCCGCGAGGGCACGTCCCACCAGGACAGGCCGGCGGCGGTGCTGAAAGCCAGCCGCGCCCCGTCCGGCGAGAACCGAATCCCCTGAAGCCGACCGACTTGCCCGTTCAGCGCCGGCAAGGGCCGCCACGCCTGCGTGTCCCAGAGCGTTAAGCCGCCCGGCCCCTGGTCACTGCCGACGACGAGCACACGCCCGTCAGGGGAGAACGCGGCATCCCCACGGCCTGAAGGCGCGGCGGGAAGCGCCTTGAGCTGATGCCCGGTGGCAAGGTCATAGACCGTGCAGTGCGCCGGGTCGCGCACGGCCACCCGGCGCAGGTCGGTCGAGAAAGCGGCGACCTGTGGCTGCGCCGACGAGGCCGTCCCGGGCGGTCCCACCGGCACGACGAGCCGCGAGAGCGCCGCCCCCGTCGCCGCATCCCAGACCTGGATGGTCCCGTTCGTTGCCGGTGGTCCGCCGCGAGCCACGGTCAGCAGGCGGCGACCATCGGGGGAGAAGATCATGCGAGACGCGCGCACGGCGAGCGCGTACCTGCGCGCCCCGGTGAGGGCGTCGAAGACAGTCACTTGACCCGGGCGCGAGCCTTCCGCCAGCGCCCTGCCGTCCGGTGACAGCGTCAGTTTTTCCACGCCTCCCGTGACCGCAAACGTCAGCGGCGGCGGGGCATACGTTCCACGCTTCCCGACCCAAATCACCCCCGTCAGCATCGCCAGCGTGAGAACCCCTAGAACCCCCGCTATCCAACGTTTCTTCATGCCGTCCTCCTTATCCCTCTAGGACATAACGGAGGCGGGGCGGCTTTGGGTTCGCCGAAAGACTAAGTGCGCTTGATGTGGGGCAGGCCGCGGCGGAGGGTGAAGACGGTCAGCTCGGGCCGGGTCAGGAAGCGCAGGGCTAGGCCGCTGACGCCCAGGCCGCGCGAGACGTAAAGCTGGGTGCGGCCGGGGCGGATGCCGATGGCCTGGCGCAGGCGGCGGCGACCATAGTAGCCGTCGCTCATGCGTCTGCCCAGCAGGGAGTGGGTGTAGAGGGGGCCGAGGAGGGGCAGGCGGATCTGGCCGCCGTGGGTGTGGCCCGACAGCACCACGTCCACGCCGCGCACGACGGCCTCGGCGACCGAGTCGGGGGAGTGCATCAGGGCCAGCGTGAACACGTCCGGGGAGATGCCTTCCAAAGCCTCGTCCAGCCGGTCCTTGTCGTTCACGGGGTCGTCCACGCCGGCCAGCGCGATCCGCGCGTCGCCGCGCGTCAGCAGGACGTGGCGGTTCAGCAGCGGCACGATGCCGTTGGCGTCCAGGGTCCGCGAGAAGGCGTAGGGGCGGACGCCGTTCTTGTGCTCGGAGTTACCGAAGACGGCGTACACGCTGTCGCGTGCCCGGAACGACCGGGCGAGGTGCAGGAACGGCTCGATGCCCGCCGGGGTGTGGATCAGATCGCCCGTGACGGCCACCAGGTCGGAGGGCGGCAGATCTTGAGTCAGGCGCTCGATGATATGCTCGCGCCGCCCCATCCGGCGCATGTGCAGGTCGGAGACTTGCAGAACGGTGTAGCCGTCGAACTCAAGGGGCAGGCGGGGGCAGAACAGATCCCAGCGTGTCGTCTCCACGGCATAAGGCTCGACCCCGGCGGCGTAGCCCAGCAGACCCAAAGCGGACAGGCCGGCCAGCCCCCATCCCGCGCGCGCCCCGTCCCTCATGCCGCCCCCTCCGGCCCGCCCGGCTCACCCAGGTGCGGCTTGCGGGCGACGCAGACCACGGACACGCCGAAGGGCATGTTCAGGCGGTGGACCAGCCGTGTTTCCCACCGCGACAGCGACAGGAGGGCGGCGTTGACGGGCCGGGAGAAGTTGACGAGGTTCGCCTGCTTCTCGCCGTCCGCGCGCCGGCGGGGGAGCAGATTGCTCACCTGCCGGTAGGCCCAGATCGCCGGGAACAGGGTCGTCACGGTATAGGAGACCTTGTCCACGGCCAGGCCGACCCGCTGGAACAGGTCTTTGAGGCGGGGGACGGTGTAGCGGCGGTAGTGGTGCAAAGCCTCATCGTGCTCGCTCCACAGGGACGTGAAGGCGGGCACGGTGACGAGCAATCGCCCGCCGGGCTTCAGAACGCGGAGAATCTCCGATGAAGCGGCCTTGTCGTCGTCGATGTGCTCGATGATGTCCATCGCCGTGACGATGTCGAACGCGCCGTCGGCGAAGGGCAGGCGGCGGACATCGGCACGGGCCAGGTCTGCCCCGACGCCGCGCGTGACGCAGAACTGCAATGCCTCGGGCGAGAAGTCTGCGCCCACGACATCGCCGAACGCGGCCAGCTCGTCCAGCATTTTGCCGGTCCCGCAGCCGATGTCCAGCATCCGCAGGCTGCCATCCTGCGGATAGAGGCCCGCGAGCAGGCTGACGATCAGGTGGCGGCGGGCGATGAACCACCAGTAGCCGTCCTCAAAGCGGTACATCCGCTCATATTCTTCGTGTTTCATGCGTTGTCAGAGGCTCGGGCACGGTCGGGAGCGGGGTTCTTTCAAGCCTCGGGGTGGAAGGCTGCGGAGGTCTGGGGCCGGCCCTTCAGATGGCGGTGCATCCAGCGGATGCGCGAGAGATCGCTTAACATTCGCAGGCCGTCGCGGATCATGCTGACCTTGGAGCCTTCCTGGTGGGACCAGCGGATCGGCACCTCGGTGATCCCGTAGCCCAGGCGGCGGGCGATGAACAGCGCCTCGCTGTCGAACGCGAAGCCGTCCAGCCGGCAGCGCGAAAAGACGTCCTGCGCGGTCTCGGCCGTGAAGACCTTGAAGCCGCACTGCGTGTCCGCGATGCCCGGCACGGCCAACAGCCGCACGGCCTTGTTGAAGCCCCGCCCCAGCATCTCCCGGTACCAGGGCTGATGCACCAAGAGGTGTGACTGCCGCAGCGGGCGCGAGCCGATGCCGATGGGCACTTGATGCCGCGCCATCGCGGCCAAAACGACCTCGTATTCCTCGGCGGGCGTCGCCAGGTCCGCGTCGCAGAACAGCCGCCGGTCGCCGGTCGCCCGCAGCATCCCGTGGCGCACGGCGTAGCCTTTGCCGCGGTTCCCGCCGTAGCCCAGGCACTGGATGTCGAGGGTGGGGCGGGCGGCGGCGAAGTTCTGCACGGCCCGCACTGTCCCATCCTCGCTGCCGTCATCGATGACCAGAAGCTCGAACGACTCCGAACGGGCGGCAAAATAGTCCGCCGTCGCTTCCAGCGTTCGGGGCAGGCGGTCCGCCTCGTTGAAGGCGGGTATAATGATCGAGACGGACATCTTCCGTCCATTATAGGCCCGCGCCGGGCCGAATGTCAAGCCGGATCGTAGAAGAGAGCCTCCCGCCATGACCCTCAACGTCACCCATCTCAGCAGCCGTGCCGTGATGCTGTCGCTGGCCGACAACCGGGCGATCAGGCGAATGCTGGTCCAGAACGGCATGTCCAAGGGACTCGTTCAGCGCTTCGTCGCCGGTGAATCGCTGGAAGACGCTCTCGCCGCCGCTCGCTCGCTGCAAGCGCGGGGCCTCGACGCCGCCCTGGACCTGCTGGGGGAGAACGTGTCTTCGGAGGCCGAGGCCCAGGCCGCCGGGGACGCCTACATCGGCGTTTTAGAGGCCGCGTCGGGGGGGTTGTCTCGCCCTTATGTCAGCGTCAAGCTGACCGCGCTGGGTCTGGATCTGGGCGACTCCCTGGCTGCGGGGCACCTGCGGCGTATCCTCCAAGCGGCTCGCGCCCAAGCCTTCGTGCGCGTGGACATGGAAGGCTCGGCTTACACACAGCGGACTCTGGACATCGTGCGGGCCGCCCACGACGAGTTCCCCGACACGGGGACGGTGCTGCAATCGTCGCTGCGCCGCACTGACGCCGACCTGGCCGCCTTGATTGCTGACCGCATCTCGGTTCGCCTGGTGAAAGGGGCCTACGCCGAGCCGCCCGCCGTGGCCTATCCCAATAAACCCGACGTGGACGCGGCCTACATCCGGCAGATGCATTGTCTGCTCCAGGACGGCGTCCGCCCGGCCATCGCCTCGCACGACGAGGCGATCCTGCGTGCAGCCAAGCGGTTCGTCCGTCAGGAGCGCATCGGCAACGACCGCTTCGAGTTCCAGCTCCTGCTGGGCATCCGACGCGACCTGCAAGAGTCGCTGGCCGCCGAGGGGTACCACGTCCGCGCCTACGTCCCCTTCGGCGCGTCCTGGTATCCCTACTTCATGCGCCGCCTGGCCGAGCGGCCCGCCAACGTCGGCTTTATCCTGCGTAACCTGATGAAATAACGACTTGGCACGAATCATGCAGGCTGACACACAACGCGCGCCGGAAGCCTCTGTGGCGGAAGGCTTCATGCGCCGCGCCCTGCGCCTGGCCGCGCGGGGGCGGCACGCCAGCCCCAACCCGATGGTCGGCTGCGTTGTGGTTGACGGGGCGGGCTGCGTCGCCGGCGAGGGGTGGCACCGGGAGCCGGGGACGCCCCACGCCGAGGTCCACGCCCTGCGCGCGGCGGGCCTGTCCGCGCGCGGCGCGACGGCCTTTGTGACCCTGGAGCCGTGCGCGCACTGGGGGCGGACGCCGCCCTGCGTCGACGCGCTGCTCCAAGCGGGCATCGGGCGCGTCGTCGTCGCCATGGCGGACCCGGACCGGCGCGTGGCCGGACAGGGGCTTGAGCGGCTCCGCGCCAATGGCGTGAAGGTCTCGGTCGGGCTTCTGGAAGCCGACGCGCGGGCGCTCAACGCGGCCTACGTCAAGCACCGGACGACGGGCCTGCCCTGGGTCGTGCTGAAGACGGCAGCGACGCTGGACGGGAAAATCGCCACCGAGACGGGCGACTCGCGCTGGATCACGTCCCCTACCGCGAGGCGTGCCGTTCACCGACAATTGCGTGACCGGTGCGACGGTATTTTGACCGGGGTGGGGACGGTGCTCTCGGACGACCCGGCCCTGACCACGCGGCTGACGCACAGGCCGGGCCGGGACCCCTGGCGCATCGTCGTGGACAGCCGCCTGCGGACGCCTCTGGATGCCCAGGTGGTGCGCCTCGCCGAAGCCGATGGCCGGACGATCCTGGCGACGGTCGCGACGGCGGACGCGGCGCGGCGGGACGCGCTGACCGACCATGGCTGTCAGGTCCTTGTTTGCGAGTCCGACGGCGAAGGCCGCGTCTTCCTCCCCGATCTGCTGCGGCGGCTGGGAACCCGCGGCGACATGGTGGGTGTTCTTGTGGAGAGCGGCGGGACGCTTGCGGGTTCGCTGCTGGGCGCGAACCTCATCGACCGCTGGCTGGCATTTCTGGCCCCCAAAGTGGTGGGCGGACGGGCCGCGCCTGGCCCCTTCGGCGATCCAGGCGTGCGGCGCATGGCCGACGCCCGCGCCGCCTCGTTCCGTCAGGTACGGCGCTGCGGGCCGGACCTCGTGATCGACGCCCGCTTTGGGTAGAATACACTCGGCGGGCGTCCCGCTTTAGGATCTTAGAGGAAGACACGCACCATGTTCACAGGCATCATCCAGGAAGTCGGCCGCATCGAGGCTATCGAGCGCGGCGCGCAGTCGGCCCGGTTCACCGTCCGGGGCGGCCACATCCTTGACGGGGTGAAGATCGGCGACAGCATCACCGTCAACGGGGCATGTCTGACCATCGTCGAGATCGGGGCCGGCACGGTGGCTTTCGATGCCGTCTACGAGACATTGCAGCGGACCGCCCTGGGGTCGCTCGCCATCGGCGATGAGATCAACATGGAGCCGAGCCTGGCCGCCACGGGCCGCTTCGACGGCCACATCGTCCAGGGCCACGTGGACGGCGTTGGCACCATCACTTCGATCCGCGACGTGGACAACTCATACTACGTCTACATCACCGCCTCGCCCTCCCTGCTGCGTTATATCGTCCGCAAAGGCAGCATCGCCATCGACGGCATCTCGCTGACCGTCGTGGACGCCGACGACAAAAACTTCCACGTCGCCATCATCCCCCACACCTGGGACAAGACCAACCTCCACACCCGCCGCGCAGGCGACCAGGTCAACCTTGAAACCGACATCATCGGCAAGTACGTCGAAAAACTCGTCGGCGGCGACTTCGCCCGCGCCGAAACGCCCCTCCGAATCGCCGACCTGGAGCGCGCCGAGCCGTCCTGGTCCGGCCCCCTCACCGCCTACCGGGAGTAGCCGCCACGCAACGGAGGAGGCACTCAATATCGACCCCACGAGGGCAAGCATGCCCCTCTTGCGCGAGCACAGCGATCCGCGGGGGATGGACAAAGACGGCAAGTTGCGCTTTGACCCAGTGAAGCACCCCAAGTTGATGCGGAAGTAACCATGTCCATGCCCGAATCACCGTTCCACACGATAGAAGAGGCCCTGGCTGACCTGCGGGCGGGTAAGATGATCGTCCTGGTGGACGACGAGGACCGCGAGAACGAAGGCGACTTCGTCATGGCCGCCGAGCACGTCACGGCGGAGGCGATCACGCTGATGACCCGCCACGCCAGCGGCATCATCACCGTGCCCATGCCCGAGGAGCGGCTCCAGTCGCTTCACTTGGAGTTGATGGTGCGCGAGAACAGCGAATCCATGCGGACGGCGTTCACGGTGACGGTGGACGCCTGCGACGGGACGACGACCGGCAGCAGCGCGGGGGACCGCGCGCTGACCATTCGGAAACTGGCCGACCCCGCCGCCCTGCCGACGGACTTCAACCGCCCCGGACACGTCAACCCGCTGATGGCCCGCAAGGGCGGCGTGCTGAAGCGCGCGGGGCACACCGAGGCCGCCGTGGATCTGATGCGCCTGGCCGGGCTTCAGCCGGTCGGAGTCATCTGCGAGATCATGGGCGACGGCGGCGACATGGCGCGCGTCCCCGCGCTGGCCGAACTCGCCCACAAGTTCGACCTCAAATTCATCACCATCGCCGAGCTGATCAAGCACCGGCGGCGGGCCGAGAAGCTGATCCAGAAAGTCGCCGAGGCCAGGCTGCCGTCGCGCTACGGCGAGTTCACCGCCCACGCCTACGAGAGCGGCGTGGACCCCGCGCCGTACACGGCCTTCACGATGGGAGACATCGCCGACGGGCGCGACGTGCTGGTGCGGATTCACTCGTCGTGCGTGACCGGCGACCTGATCGGCTCGCTCAAGTGCGACTGCGGCGACCAGCTTCAACTGGCCCTCGAAAGGATTTCGGAGGCGGGCCGGGGCGTCCTGCTGTATATCGAGCAGGAGGGGCGCGGCATCGGCATCACCAACAAGATCAAAGCCTACGCGCTGCAAGACGCGGGCGCGGACACGGTCGAGGCCAACGTCCAATTGGGCTTCAAGGCCGACCTGCGCGACTACGGCATCGGCGCACAGGTGCTGGTGGACCTGGGCGTCAAGCGCCTGCTGTACATGACCAACAACCCCGCCAAGCTCGCGGGGCTGGAGGGCTACGGCCTGGAGATCGTGGATCGCATCCCGCTCCACCCGGCCTCGAACGACTCGAACCGGCGCTACCTGGAGACGAAGCGCACCAAGATGGGGCACCTGCTGGTGGACGAGTCGGGCAAGATGGACGAACAAGACGGGGCGGGATAAAACCCACCCGGCGGGCAGCCCCAATCAAGCCTCAGCCCGCCACCCTCCCGGAGCGGGAGGGCTAAGAGTTTCGGACAAGCGCGGTGGCTTAATCTCTTCCTCCTCCCGAAATGGGAGGAGTACCCGAAGCGAGGAACGAGTGCAGGGGGAGGTGGGTCCCTAGCCACGCTCTTGAATCTCTCGCTGAACATTTTTGGGAGCAGCATCGTATAACATGAAGACACACGAGGGAACGCTGATCGCGACGGGCCTGCGCTTCGGCATTGTCCTGAGCCGATTCAACTCGCTGATCGGCGACCGGCTGCTGGAAGGCGCTTTAGACACGCTGCGGCGGCACGGGGCCTCAGACGACGGCATCACCTTGGCGCGTGTGCCGGGGGCGTTCGAGATTCCCCTGGCCGCGTCGGCGATGGCGAACTCACAGGCTTATGACGCTGTTATCTGTCTGGGGGCCGTGATTCGTGGCGCGACCGCGCACTTCGATTATGTCGCCGGGCCGCTGGCGTCGGGGCTGGCTTCCATTGCCGTGCAGACGGGGGTTCCCATCCTCTTCGGCGTCCTGACGACGGATACGATTGAGCAGGCGCTGGAGCGGGCCGGGACCAAGGCGGGCAACAAGGGCGCGGACGTCGCCGCCGCCGCCATCGAGATGGCGAACTTATTGAAGACGATCCGCGTATAAGACGCAGTACGACCCAGACACTCAACAAACACTATGAGGTTCGCAGAAGATATGAAGAAAGTCACTTCCTACGCCGCCGTGTTCGCGGTCGGCGCGGCGGCCTGTGCCGTCGGCATCAAGACGTTCGGGGCACCCGATGGGCTGCTCCTGGGCGGCGATACGCAGTCCAAACGGGCGGTCCTGACCTCGCTGGACACGACGCCCGGCCCGCTCAAGCGCTTCGCCGGTGACACTGTCGTCGCCGACGCCGCCGCCAAGGTGGACGGGGCGGTCGTGACGGTGCATACGGTCGGCAAGGCCGTGGAGCAGGCAAGCCCGTTCGGCGACGATCCCATCTTCCGCCGCTTCGGGATGGGTGGGGGCGGGGCACCCGTCACCCCACATGGGGCCGGCTCGGGCATCATCATCAGCCCCGACGGCTACATCATCACCAACAACCACGTCGTTCAGGATACCACCAAGCTGACCGTCAACGTCGGCGATAAGGGCAAGGCCTATGATGCGGTCGTGGTCGGGGCCGACCCCGTGACCGACATCGCCGTGGTCAAGATCGACACCCATGGTGTCCGGCTCCCCGTCGCGCAGCTCGGCAACTCCGATGACGTGCGGATCGGCGAATGGGCCATCGCCGTCGGCAACCCGCTCGACGTGGGCACGACCGTGACGCTGGGCATTATCTCGGCCCTGAACCGCTCGGGCCAGAGCGCCGAGGGCCAGGCGATCCTGCCCGCGATCCAGACCGACGCCGCGATCAACCCCGGCAACTCGGGCGGGGCGCTGGCGAACATCAACGGCCAGGTGATCGGCATCAACGAGGCCATCCTGTCGCCGAGCGGCACGTACTCGGGCATCGGCTTTGCCATCCCGATCAACCGGGCCAAGCAGGTCGCCGCCGAGCTGATCAAGAACGGCAAGGCGTCGCACCCGTACCTGGGCGTCAAGTACGGCCCTCTGGCGGCGCTGACGCCCGACCAGCGCGCGCAGGTCGGCATCCCCGACTCGCTGACTGACGGCGTGGTCATTCTTCGCATCTACCCCGGTACGCCCGCTTCGGCGGCAGGCCTGCACCTGGGCGACGTGATCACCCAGGCGGACAGCCAGACGATCACCGACACCGATGCGCTGAACAGCCTGATCCAGGCCAAGGGCGTCGGGAGCCAGCTCACCCTGCGCGTCGTGCGCGATGGGACGCCCCGGACCGTGTCCATCACCCTGCGGGAGCGCCCGGCCACCTTCGGCATGGCCCCGCCCCAGTCGCAGGGTCAGCAGGACCCCGGCCAGCAGCAAAGCTCGCCTTTCGATCTTCCGTAACGGAAAAAAGATCAGCCCTCGTCTCCCTGAAAAGAGAGGCGGGGGCTTTTCTGTCCGTAAGCTGGGGGAGGGCAAGCCCGCCCTTTTTCCCTCCTTTGGCTTCCCCTCAGCAGGACTCTTCCTCCGGGTACAATAGCGCCATGACCAGCCCCGAACTGCCTCCGTCCGACCCGCTCGCCCTGATCCAGCGCCTGTCGCGCCGTGCCGCCGAGGTGGACGAGGTGCAGACGCTGCTCGACGAGATGACCCAGGGCGCACTCGATGTCGTGGGCGCGGACCGGGCGTTCATCGCGCTGGCCCATGACGGGACGGGGGAGCTGACGCTGATGGCGACGGCGGGCGTGGGCTGGACCGAGGAGGGGCGGGCGCGGCGGCTCAAGATCGGGGCGCGGGTTAAAATCGGCGAGGGCAGCCGGCAGGGGCGCGGAGTCGCCGGGCCGCGTGAGGGCATCACATCGCACGTCGCGGCCACCGGCCGGCCGTATGTGACGGGGGATGTGAACGCCGACCCGTACTACTATGCTTTCTTCGATGACGTGTGCAGCGAGATCGCCGTGCCATTGCTGGACGGCAACCGGCACACGCGCGGCGTGCTCAACATCCAGAGCTTCCGGCCCGATCACTTCACGCCCGAGCACCTGCCCCTGCTCCAGTCGCTGGCCGACATCGCCGTGCTGCGGCTGCTGATGGACGGGTATCGTGCCCGCGAGGCGGCCCTGGTCGAGATCGGCAAGGACCTGTCGGCCATCGGTGACGCCGACCGGCTGATGCGGCGCGTCGTGGACGTCGCCGCCGCCCAATTGCGCTTCGAGGACTGCTCCGTCTTCGTCCTGGACCGTGACAAGGGGCTGCTCGTCTTGCAGGCCGCGCGCGGGGGCCTGGCGGCCCGCGTCGGGGTGGCGACCTACCCCGTTGGCGAGGGCCTGACCGGCTGGGTCGCCCAGCACGGCGAGCCGATCCGGGTGGGGAACCCGCGCGAGGACCCGCGCTGGCGCGGGCGTTTCGAGGAGTTCCCCGCCGAGGACGTCGGCGCGTTCCTGGCCGTGCCCATCTTCGGGCGGAGCGGGATGCTGGGCGTGCTGCGCGTGCTGCGGCGCAAGAGCGTCACGCCCTGGTTCCGCCGCGAGTTTACCTTGGACGACGAGAGCGTGCTGCTGACCATCGCCTCACAGCTCGGCACGGCCATCGAGAACGGGCGTATCCTGGACCGCCTGGTGGACACGGAGCGCATGGCCGCGTGGGGCGAGCTGTCGGCCAAGGCCGCGCACATGATCGGCAACCGGACGTTTGCCATCAAGGGCGACCTGAACGAATTGGAGTTCCGCCTGTCCGAACCCGAGGACAAGCGGGCCGAGTACCGCAAGCTGGCCGAGGGCATCCGGCACGGCGTCTTCCGCCTGGAAGAGATACTCCAAGAATTCCGCGACTTCGTCCGGGCGACGCAGATCTCGCTGGCCGAGTATGACCTGAACGACCTGCTGCGCCAGTGCGTGGCCGAGAGCTACCCCAAGCGCAGTCCGGTCGCCCTGACGCTGGACCTGGCCCCGGACCTGCCGCTTGTTCTGGCAGACGCCTCGCGGCTGAAGCGGGCGTTCTCGGAGCTGATCGAGAACTCGCTGTCCTTTCAGCCCGAGGGCGGCTCGCTGCTCGTCCGCACGTCGCGCGCCGACGCCGCCTTGGCGCAGACGCAGGCCGACCTGCCGCGAGGCCGCGCGTACCTCCAGATCGAGTTCGCCGATTCCGGCCCCGGCATCCCCGCCGACATCAAGCCGCGCATCTTCACGCCGTTCTTCACGTCGCGCGCCCGTGGCCTGGGCCTGGGCCTGAGCATCGTCAAGGGGATATTAGAAGCGCATCGGGGCGGCATCGTCGAGGTCGGCAAGAGCGGCCAGGGCGCGCGCTTCCTCGCCTTCCTGCCCGCCAAGTGGGAATAACCTAGCTGCCCATTGCCGCCGGGCGCTCCCGCGCCGTGACGCACGGGCTGACGCGGTGACAGAAAAGCCCCGGACGCGGCGAACGTCCGGGGCTTTCTCTCGTGCGTTGGTCCCGCCGCGCGCCTTCAGCGCGCGATGTGGCGGTAGACGCGGTGGCGGCGGGTGACGATGGTGCGCTTTGCGGGCACAACGACCTGCCGGGTGGTCACGACAGTGCGCCGTGTCGTCACGGTCCGGTAGCTCTTGACCACCGTGGGCGTGCGGTAGGTCTGGACCGTCGCGGGTGCCCGGTGGTAGTAGCGGGTGCCCTGGTTCAGCATGACGCCCATTTCGGTGCCCGGCGTCAGGTCCACGTCGTGCACCTGCTGCGGGCTTTTCAGGATCGACCCGGCCCCGTAGCCCAGGCCCGCCCCGATGAGGATGTCTTGGAGGTTGAACTTGCCGCCCTTCAGGACGTCCAGCAATATTCCGGCCCCCGCGCCGATGCCGGTGTAGGTCAGGCGCTGGTCCTGGCTGGTGTTCTTGGCGACGAAGACGCCATCGCCCCGCGTGGTCAGGTTCTTGGTGTCCAGGCTCGAAGGTGTCCCCGAGATCGTCACCAATCGCCCGTCGGACAAGCGGATGCGGGTGAAGCCGAGGCTCAGGGCGCCGGGATTGCTGCCCTGCTGCGGGCTTGATTCGCGCACCACGCCCGAGATCGTCGCGCCCTGCAAGATGTTACGATAAGCCCCGGTGCTGTCGTCCACCGTGGCCGTGAATGGGTCGCCCGGCTGGGAATGGTTCGATGTCAGCTCGGTGTCGAGCCGCACCGGGATGACCGTGCCCGGATCGAGCACCACGGTGTTGTTCGTCTGCGCGCCGGCCATCGGGGCGAGCGCACCCAGAGCGGCGGCAGCAACGGCGGCCACGCCGAAGGCGCGCAGCCGGCTTAAAGAGTTTGTTTTCGGTGTGTTCATGGTTGTGTCTCTTTCCTCCGGGCCACATCAACGAGCGAAAGCGGCGGCCCGGTTCTGCTGAGTCAGACCGATGCACCCCCCGCATTGTTCCTGAAACGGTTCCTTGACACCCCCGCGCCCGATTCGGTACACTCCAAAGCAGACCGAAAACTCCGCGCGCGAGACAGGAACCCCACGCCGTGCCAGAACCCCATGCCCCTCCGCAGATCGCCGTCGTTGTCCCCGCCGGGGGCGGCGGGACGCGCCTGTGGCCGCGCAGCCGCCAGGCCACCCCCAAGCAGTTCCTGGACGTCGTCAGCGAGCGCACCATGCTCCAGGAGACGACTGACCGCGTTCAAGGGCTGGTGCCGCCCGAGCGGCTGTTCGTCATCACCAACGCCCGCCACGCCCATGCCGTCCGCGCCCAGCTCCCCGGCGTCCCCGGCTCGAACGTCGTGGGCGAACCCGAGGGGCGGGACTCGGCCCCGGCCATCGGCCTGATGGCGGCCCTGCTGGAAAAGACATTGGGACCGGACACGGTCATGGTGACGCTGCCCGCCGACCACGTCATCCCGCGCGACGCCCACTTCCGCGCGATATTGGAATCCGCCGCCGCCGTCGCCGGGGATGGCTGGCTGGTCACCCTGGGCATCCCGCCGACCGGGCCGGACACGGGCTTCGGCTACATCCAGGGCGGCGATGTCGTGCGCGCCGAGACGCCGGCGAATGTGCCCGTGTATGCCGTCAAGCAATTCAAAGAGAAGCCCGCGCTTGAAGTCGCCGAGCAGTACCTCCGAGACGGCGGCTATTTCTGGAACGCCGGCATGTTCATCGCCACGGTGCGGACGTTGCGGGATTTATACAAGGCGCACCTGCCGCAGATGGAGGACTCCTTCGCCCGGCTGACGGCGGCCTATGGCACGGACGGCTTTGAGGCGGCCATGACGGCTGTTTTCCCGACGCTGGACAAGATCTCGGTGGATTACGGGATCGCGGAGAAGGCCGACAAAGTGGCGGTCATCCCCGCCGACATCGGCTGGAACGATGTCGGCTCGTGGCAGCGGCTGGCCGAGGTGCTGGCGCATACGGCGGACGACGACGACAACGTCGTGGTCGGGCACCACCTGGGCGTGGACACGCGCGGCAGCCTGATCTACAGCCCGGACCGGCTGATCGCGACCATCGGCTTGGAAGACATCATCGTGATCGACACGCCGGACGCGACTCTGATCTGCCCCAAGTCCCGCTCCGAGGATGTCAAGAAGATCGTGGATGAACTCAAAGCGCGCGGCCAACACGGGCTGTTGTAGGGGTTCCCGATCACGCCCGCAGCAGCCCATCGAGGTCCAGCCGGCGCGTGTACATCGCCAGGCCGCCAAGCGCGTCGTGCGGCCAGGACTCGCGCGGGCGGTCCCAGTACAGCTCGACGCCGTTGCCGTCGGGGTCGCGCAAATACAGCGCCTCGCTGACGCCGTGGTCGCTCGCGCCGTCCAGCGGGATGCCCGCTCCGAGCAGCCGCCGCAGGGCGTCCGCCAGGGCCGCCCGCGTCGGGTAGACGATGGCGAGGTGGTACAGGCCGGTCGTGCCGGGCGGCGGCGGCGAGCCGCCCCCGCTCTCCCAGGTGTTCAGGCCGAGGTGGTGGTGGTAGCCGCCTGCCGAAAGGAACGCGGCGCTGTCGCCGACGCGCTGCATGATCTGGAAGCCGAGGATGCCCTGGTAGAAGGCCAAGGCCCGTCCGAGATCGGCGACTTTGAGGTGGACGTGGCCGATGCGTACCTGGGGGTCAATCGAGGCCTGTGTGCTGTCCGTGCCGTTGGTGTCACTCATAAACGCTTCCCTGCGGGTGTTTATCCGCCGTGGACGGGGCTGGGGACGATCTCCATGAGGCCGCCGTCGTCCTCCACGGCCCGCTGGGCGCGGGCGAAGAGGTCTTCCAGCGTCCCGTCGGGTTCGTCGTCGTCGCCCCGGTCGTCTTCCAAAAACTCCGCCGCCGCCGCCATCGCGCCCCGCTCGGTGGCGTGGGCCGCCGCCGAAAGCCCGCCGTCGCGGTAGACCACCAGGAGGAACACGCCGTCCTCGGGCTGCGCGCGGGGGATCGTCCCCAGTCCGAACCCGGTGAACCTCTGCCGCTCCGATTGTTCTTCTTCCATGCGGCGATTATACCCATGACACTTCCTACTCTGTCCCTTTTCCAGCCCGGCCCGTTGAGCGTGGCCGAGTTCATCACCCGCTGGCAGAAGTCCACGGTCAGCGAGCGGGCCGCCGCCCAGCCCCATTTCCTGGACCTGTGCCGCCTGCTCGGCCAGCCGGAGCCATCCTCGGACCCGACCGGCGCGTCCTACGCCTTCGAGAAGGGCGTGACCAAGATCGGCGGCGGGCAGGGCTTCGCCGACGTCTGGCTGCGCGGCCACTTCGCCTGGGAGTACAAAGGCAAGCACAAAAATTTGGTCGAGGCCTACAAGCAGCTTTTGACCTACCGGGAAGACTTGGAAAACCCGCCCCTGCTGGTCGTCTGCGACCTGAACCGCTTCGAGGTCCACACCAACTTCACCGACACGGTTAAGGCCGTCTATGCGTTCACCCTGGCCGACCTGCTGGCCGACGCGCCGACCCCGACCTGCCCGCTGGCCCCCCTGGAGGTGCTGCGGGCGCTCTGGGAGGGGCCGGAGCGGCTGCGGCCCGACCGCACGACGGCCCAGGTTACCGAGGCCGCCGCCGCCCAGTTCAGCCGCCTGGCCGAGAGCCTGCGGGCGCGCGGGCACGGGGCGCAGGAATCGGCCCAGTTCCTCATCCGGCTGCTGTTCTGCCTGTTCGCCGAGGACGTGGGCCTGCTGCCCGGCGACCTCCTGAGCCGGCTGGTGGAGCGCACGCGCGCCCGGCCCGAGGTCTTCGCGCGCCGCCTGGCGGTCCTGTTTGCGGCCATGTCCGGCGGGGGCGACTTCGGCGAGCACGATATCAAGCACTTCAACGGCGGCCTGTTCACGGGGGCCGAGGTCCTGGCGCTGACGCGCGAGGACCTGGCGGCCCTGTGGGAGGCGTCCAAGCTGGACTGGGCGGACATCGAGCCGTCGATCTTCGGGACGCTGTTCGAGCGCGGCCTGGACCCCGGCAAGCGCGCGCAGCTCGGGGCGCACTACACGGGCCGCGCCGACATCCTGCTGCTCGTCGAGCCGGTGCTGATGGCCCCCCTGCGCCGCCGCTGGGCCGAGGTGCAGCAGGAGGCGCTGACGCTGTCGGCGGGCCGCGAGGGCCTGACCACGGCCCAGAGCGTCGCCCTCGCCGCCGAGCTGACCCGGCTCTTGCAGGGCTTCTCCGAACATCTGGCGTCGGTGCGCGTCCTGGACCCGGCCTGCGGCAGCGGCAACTTCCTGTACGTGGCCCTGCGCGAGCTGCTGGACCTGGACAAAGAGGTGATCGCGTTCGCCGCCACGCTGGACCTCTCCACCTTCCCGCTGTCGGTGGGGCCGGAGCAGATGCTCGGCCTGGAGCTGAACGAGTACGCCGCCCAGCTCGCGCCGGTCACGGTCGCCATCGGCCACATCCAGTGGCTGCGGAACAACGCCTTCGGCCAGCCGGGCGAGCCGATCCTGAAGAGCACCAAGACCATCCTGCACCAGGACGCCGTGCTGGCCTTCGACGCGGACGGGCGGCCCGTGGAGCCGCCGTGGCCCGAGGCCGATGTCGTCATCGGCAACCCGCCGTTCCTGGGCGACAAGCGGATGCGGGCTGATCTCGGTGACGGCTATGTGGAGGGGCTGCGCCGACTGTACGTAGGCAAGGTTCCGGGCGGAGCGGATTTGGTGACATATTGGTTTGAGCGAGCGCGGGAATTGATTGCGGCGGGGCGCGTGAAGCGGGCTGGGCTGCTCTCCACGAACTCGATTCGTAGTGGATCAAACCGCGTTGTGCTGGACCACATCAAGGAAACCGGCGACATTTTCATGGCCTGGGCAGATCGCCCCTGGGTTCTTAACGGGGCTGATGTGCGCGTTTCAATGGTCGGCTTTGACGGCGGCGTGGAGACGGCGCGGCTTCTGGACGGTGTGCCCGCCGAGGCGATCAACGCTGATTTGACGGGCCAGGCCGATGTCACGCGGGCAGCGGTCCTATCGGAGAACGCCAGCCTCGTGTTCCTAGGTATGATGAAAGGTGGCCCATTTGATCTGGACTCGAATACAGCAGGCAAGATGTTGGCCGCGCCGGTCAACGTCAACGGGCGGCCCAACAGCGATGTCGTGCGCCCCCGTCTTGGCGGTCAGGACGTGACAGGCCGGCCACGCGGCGGCTATGTGATTGATTTCGGTGTAGACACGACCGAGGCTGAAGCAGCCTTCTACGAGTTGCCATTCGAGTATGTTATCACCCACGTCAAGCCGTTACGCGATGCGAACCGACGCGAGAGCATGAAGCGCAGATGGTGGATACACGGCGAGCCGCGCCGGGCGCTTAGGGCGGCGCTGGTAGGGAAGTCGCGTTGCATTGTGACGCCCGAAGTCGCTAAATACCGGCTGTTCGTGTGGATGGACACAAAGACCGTACCAGACCACAAGCTACATGTCTTCGCCCGCGACGACGACTACTTCTTTGGCGTCTTGCACTCAAAAGTGCATGAACTTTGGTCGCTGGCGCAGTGCTCGTGGATGGGCGTTGGCAACGACCCTAGTTACTCCTCATCGCGGACCTTTGGGACCTTCCCTATGCCCTGGCCGCCCGGCGCGGAGCCGACCCACGCGCCCCAGGTCAAAGCCGTCGCCGAGGCCGCCCGCCTCCTCGTTGAGAAGCGTGACGCCTGGCTGAACCCCCCAGAGGCGGCCCCCGCCGACCTCGCCAAGCGGACCCTGACCAACCTCTACAACGCGCGGCCCGCCTGGCTCGACGGCCTGCACACGGCACTGGACGCCGCCGTGCTCGCCGCCTACGGCTGGCCCGCCGGCCTCGCCGACGCCGAACTGCTGGAACGCCTGCTGGCCCTGAACCGGGAGCGCTCCGGCACGGCCCAGACTGGGGTGGACGCCGAAGCGGCGTGGGGCGCGGCGGCGGACGGCAATAGACCTCTTGCGTAAGCCCCTGGAATGAATTCCAGGGCTATAGAAGTGCAATTGTCCGCCTTCGCGGACACAGAATATGGCAACATTACGTGTCTCTTCTGTCCGCGCCCCTCCGGGTCTGCCAGTGCAGGGCGGACAGCCGCACTTCCAAAGGCCCGGATTTCAATCCGGGGAGCGGAGGCTGAGGACTTACGCAAGAGGTCTATTTTGCCAAGCGGATCCAAACAGCCAAGCAGAACGGCCCCGCCCATCATTTTGGAGCCGGATGTCGCCGCCGTGTTCACGACTTCGGAGCAGGTCAACGCCGCCCCGCGCGCCATCTTGCAGGCCATCCCCGCCCCGGCACTGAGGGAGCGGGCGGAAGCGGCGTATCCCTTACGCGGGAACGGGCGGCAACGGTTCGCGGTGGGGTGGGCGGGTATAATAGCCGTCTATGACCCATCCTTCCACCACGTATGACACTTCCAGCGAGGAGCGCGCCATCGTCGTCTCGCTGTCGCTGGCCGGCGGCGAGGACGACATGCAGATGCGGCTGTCCGAGCTGCGCGAGCTGGCCCTGACGGCGGGCGCGCGCGTGGCCGGCGAGTTCTCCCAGTCCCGCCGCGCGCCCGACATGGCGACCTACATCGGGCCGGGCAAGGTCGAAGACCTCAAAGGCGAGATCGCGTCCACTGACGCCGACCTGGTCATCTTCGACGACGAGCTTTCGCCGACTCAGCAGCGCAACCTGACGGCGGCTTTGGAGCGGCGCGTCCTGGATCGGACGCAGCTCATCCTGGACATCTTCGCCCAGCGCGCCCGGACGCGCGAAGGCAAGCTCCAGGTGGAGCTGGCCCAGCTCAACTACCTGCTGCCCCGGCTGTCGTCGCTGTACACCAAGTTCGAGCGCCAGCAGGGCGGCATCGGCGGGCGCGGACCGGGCGAAACCAAATTGGAAAGCGATCGGCGGCGCGTCCGCGAGCGCATCTCGTCCCTGGGGCGCGAGATCGACGAGATCAAAGAGCAGCGCGCCCAGCAGCGGCAGGTGCGCCACAAGCTGCCGTTCCCGACGTGCGCGCTGGTCGGCTACACGTCGGCGGGCAAGAGCACGCTGATCAACCTGCTGTCCGGGGCCGAGGTGCTGGCCGACCGGATGCTGTTCTCGACGCTGGACCCGACCACGCGCCGGGTCGTCCTGCCCCACGGCGGCTGGTCGGTCCTGATGACCGACACGGTCGGCTTCATCCGCAACCTGCCTCATCACCTGGTCGCCTCGTTCCGGGCGACACTGGAAGAGGTGGTCCAGGCCGACTTCTTGATCCACGTCGTGGACACCAGCCACCCCGAGCGCGACCGGCAGAGGCGCGCGGTCATGGAAGTGCTGGCCGAGCTGGGGGCCGCCGACAAGCCGATCATCACCGCCTTCAACAAGGCTGACACCGTCAAAGACCCCTTGGTGTTGCAAGAGCTTGTCGCCTCCACGCCCGACTCGTGCTACCTCTCCGCCCTGCGCCGCGACGGCATCCCGTTTTTGATGGACCGCATCGAGGACACGTTGCGCTCGCTGCTGGCGACCGTGACGCTGATCCTGCCCTATGACCGCAGCGATGTCGTCGCCCAGTGCTACGAGATGGGCAAAGTCCACTCGGTAGACTACGGGGCCGACACCATCACCGTCCACGCCGACATCGCCAAAGACCTCGCCGGGCGGCTGGCCCGCTACACGCCCGGATACGTGGAGGATTAAAAGGAGTCCATGCTTTACCGCATCTCGCGGCACGCGCAGCAGCAGATGGAGACGCGGGGCATTTCCTCCGCGTCAGTGGACGGGGTGATGCAGTCGCCGGGGCAGATAGTGGGTGAGCAGGGCGGGAAGAAGTGCTATCAGTCACTTTATGACAGAAGCGGCTCACAATTCTTGTTGAGGCTCATCGTTGCCGATGATGTCGCGCCCGCAGTCATCGTGACGGTCTATCACACGAGTCGGATCGACAAATACTGGATTTAAGGTTCAAACATGAGAGTCTCATACGATGAAGAGGTTGACGTGCTGACCATCACCCTCAGCAGCGCCTCTGTTGCTGACAGTGATGAGGTCCAGCCAGGCGTCATATTCGACTATGACGAAGCCGGCAACACGGTCGGCATTGAGCTGTTAGACGCCTCACGCCGCGTTGACAACCCTTATTCCCTCTCTTATGACTACGCGAAGTCGAAGCCCGAAGGACGAAGCACGAGCCAAGCCGACTCGGCAGCCCTATCACCTGTCTAGGGGGCCGTTTCTGTACGTCCCTGTGTTCTCTCCGCCCCCGGCTCTCCGAAGGCGCAAACGGGCCGACGGGGTATACTAGGACGTGTGCGCCTTTAAGTCTGCCAGCCCCCTGATCAACATCCCCGCGCCCGGCGACGGGCCGCCCCTCGACACGCTGGAAGGGACGCTGGAGCGGATCACCTTCCACAATGAGGAGAACGGCTACACCGTCGCTCGGCTTCTGCCCCCCAACGCCCGCGACGTCATCACCGTGCTGGGTAACTTCTCCAACCCCGTCGTCGGCGAAAGCCTCCTGTGCCGCGGGACCTGGGGCCGCCACCCGCAGTGGGGGCGGCAGATGCAGGTCATCTCCTACGAGGTCGTCCGGCCCGCCACGGCGTTCGCCATCGAGAAGTATCTGGGCAGCGGCATGGTCAAAGGCGTCGGGCCGGTCACGGCCAAGCGCATCGTCGCCAAGTTCGGCGATGAGGCCCTGGACATCATCGAGCACAAGCCGCGCAAATTGCTGGACGTGGCGGGCATCGGCGAGAAGACCTTGACGCGCATCACCGAGGCGTGGAAAGACCAGCGCGAGGTCAAGAACATCATGCTGTTCTTGCAGTCGCACGGCGTCTCGCCCGCCTTTGCCGTTAAGATCTACAAGGCCTACGGCGGTAAGTCCATTGAGGTTGTTGAGAAGAACCCCTACCAGCTTGCTTCGGACATCTGGGGCATCGGCTTCAAGAGCGCGGATAAAATCGCCCGCGCCATCGGCATCGAAGAGGACGACCCGCGCCGTATCGAGGCCGGCGTCGTGTACGTGCTGAACGAGGCCGTCGAGTCGGGCGGCAACGCCTACCTGACCGACAAAGAACTGGAACAAAAGGCCGGGGAGATACTTGGGGTGGGGGACGTCACGGGCGCGATCAAGGCGCTCGCGGACTCGGGCCGCTTGGTGTCCGAGCCGGCAACGCTTGTAGGTCACACCGAAGTCGCGCTGTACACGCCCGCGCTGCACAAGACCGAAACTGCCCTGGCCCAAATCCTACTGCGGCTGATTTCTACGCCGGTCAAGCCGCCTCCGAACCGCGAGAAGTTTGACGAATGGCTGCTGGCCCTGGTCGCCCGGCGCGGGCAGGCGCTGTCCGATGAGCAGCGCGAGGCTGTTACGACCGCCCTGCTGTCGCGCTTTCTGGTGCTGACCGGCGGGCCGGGCGTGGGCAAGACGACGACCACCAACACGGTCGTGGCGGCGTTTGAGGCACTCAAAAAAGACGTGCTCCTGGCCTCGCCCACGGGCCGGGCCGCCAAGCGATTGGCCGAGGTGACGGGGCGCGAGGCGAAGACCGTCCACCGCCTCTTGGAGTTCGACCCCGAGCAGCACGGCTTCAAGCGCGGGCCGGACAACCCCTTGGAGTGCGACGTGCTGATCGTGGACGAGTGCTCCATGCTGGACATGGTGCTGACCTACTCGCTCCTCAAAGCCGTGCCGGCCCACGCCCAGGTCGTGTTCGTCGGCGACGTGGACCAGCTCCCCTCGGTGGGGCCCGGCAACGTGCTGCGCGACCTGATCGAGAGCGGGGCCGTGCCCGTCGCCCGGCTGACTCAGGTGTTCCGGCAGGCCGCCGAGAGCCTGATCATCACCAACGCCCACGCCATCAACCAGGGCCGGATGCCCCTCCTGCCGCCGCCCTCCGAGAACCGCGACTGCGCCTTTGTCCGAGCCGAAGACCCCGAGGAGGTGGCCGAAAAGATCGTCGCCGTGGTCGCCAAGAGTCTGCCCAAGCGCGGCTACGCGCCCGGCGACATCCAGGTCTTGACCCCCATGCAGCGCGGCTCGGCGGGTGCCTTGCACTTGAACGCTCGCCTGCAAGAAGTCCTGAACCCCGCCGCATCGGGCAAAGACGAGGTCTCGCGCGGCGCGCGCCTGTTCCGGGTCGGCGACCGGGTGATGCAGATCGTCAACAACTACGACAAGTCGGTCTACAACGGCGACATCGGCGCGGTGCTGGCCGTCAGCCACGAGGCCGAGACCCTGACGGTCGGCTACCCCGACGCCAACGGCGTCACCGAGGTCGCCTACGAGTTCAGCGAGATGGACGAGCTGACTCTGGCCTTTAGCTGCTCGATCCACAAGGCGCAGGGGGCCGAGTACCCCGCCGTCGTGCTCGCCCTCCACCCCCAGCACTTCATGCTGCTCCAGCGCAACCTGCTGTACACGGCCCTGACGCGCGCCCGAAAGTTCGCCGTCATTGTCGGCTCCTCGCGCGCGGTCCAAATGGCCGTCAAGAAGCAGAGCGACATCCACCGCCACACGCGGCTGAAAGAGCGCCTGCAAAAGCTGCTGTAAGCAAAAAGAAGCCCCGGCACTGGAAGTGCCGGGCTACCCGGAGGAAGTGCCTCCGGCACTGAGGAACGGATGCCGGGCGCTTGTCCTGGGATACGGGGGGTAGACTCTATCTACTTCTCTATTGACAGTCAACCCCCAGATCCCTCCAACAAAGAGGTTTTTGTCGCGTTGCCGTAGAGTTGTTTTAGAAAGACAGTCCATTGATGCGAAATGTGTTCGGCAAAAATTTTTATTGCCTCCTACTTATTTTTTCGCTCCTACTCCCGCTGCCGAGCAGGTCAAGAGGGACTAGCTCACGCGATTTCTTACAAATTAATCAGTATTACATATTGTACACCGACACAATTGTGCCTTATCGAGATAGCAATGGCACATTTATGGTAGGTATACATGGCCTCTCCCAAATCATGGCAGGGAAGCTTACGTCTAATGCTAGTGGGACTGTTGCTATTCTTGAAGTGGCAGGACATTCAATTCGTTTTTCGGCAGGCTCAAAACAGGCCTCTATAGACGGACGCCCAATTTTCCTGTCCTCTCCTGCGAGCCTAAATAAGCCTTTAGGCAGCATGGTAATCCCAATCTCGGTGTTATACAAGTTGTTCAAGGTGAGAGCCAATTGGAACGCTAAGTGTCACATACTATCTCTAAAATCCTCTGTACTTACCCGAGGGGTTGATAACTCTGACTGGGCATCGCGGGTACGCGGCTTTGAACGCCCGATCTCAACGAGATCAATTATAGTTCCTACCTCCATTGAACTACAGTCAAAGATACCACTACCCCATTTAGTTCGGCTTGCATACCCTATCAATGCTGCTTCTAGCAAAAAACTCAGATGGCTGACGTTGGTAGTCAAAAACATTTCTTTCAACAATATTGGGGCTGGTAAAGCTTATATCAATATAACATCTGGAGGCGGAGGGGGCGTGTATGGTCAATTTGGCATGAACCCGCCATTTCCTTCTGACATCGCTATGCCTAACCCCGCTTTGCATGCTGGCGCAACACGGGAGGCTTATGTGAGCATAACAACAGGGTATACGCCCGGAGGAACGGCAATGATGAAGCCTTCCAGGGGTAGATTGCCATCTCCAATTCAGCCTCCGACATCATTTGTTGTTGCGTGGCTGCTTGTGAAGCAATAGCTTGTAGCCAGTATCCGCCCCCAGTGTTTTACCTTGTCATATCGCATATCCAAGGCCCTGGGTATGATGAAACCGATTTTGTGACCATCCCTTGAAAGGCACACGGCAGACAAGCATGAAACACTCTTTGTTACTGCGGATGATTATAACTTGCGTCGCGGTGTTGGGCGTCAAATCTCCGCTCCAAGCGTCAACTTATCACTCATTCCTGCGCCTGCAAAAAATCTATGTGCTATATACCGACCCAATCATTCCCCATGCCGACAGGCAAGGTAATTTTTGGGTCGGCCTTCAGCCCTTCACTTTGCTCATCGGCGCGCGATTGGCGGAAGCCCCAGATGGTTCAGCGGTCGTGACACTCCGCGGGCACCGACTTGCATTGACGCCACGGTCAACAAGAGCCTCGCTGGACGGCAAAGCTATCCGACTAACTGCCCCCGTCAAACGCATCGGCCCGGCACATCGCATGGTGGTTCCATTGGGAGCATTGGTATCCGCGTTCGGCCTTCATTCGCAGTGGGATAAAAAGTTTCATGTTCTGACGCTTACTGACCCCGATCTAGTCAATCAAGGGGCGGCAAGTGAGTTCTCGCAGTTGGTGGCAGATCTTGAAGGGCCTGCCCGTGGTTTTGTTGCGCGGGCAAAGGCGTTCATAGGGCCGCCTTACCCGTTGTTTCCAATCGTGCCTATCTCTTCCACGGAGCAACAGCATCAGGGGTATGCCAAATGGGACCTGAAAAACCTATCCGGTAGAAGCTACTCAAGGGTTTTTATCGGCAAAGAGGTGAGTGGATACGACTACTACGATAGTGGGACAAACGCCATCCGTTTGCCGCAGACAGACCCAGTGACATACTTGATCCGCGCTCATAACATATCTGAGCAAGGCTTTCCTGTACTGGGGGAGCATTCGCACAAATCAGTGAGATACGTCATCGCGCGAATCGTGCCATAGAGCATTCCTACAATCCTAACTTCAACATACATACTGATCCACCGTCATCACCGCGAATTCCTCGCCCACCTGCCGGGTCGCCAGCGCCGTGTGCAGGGCGCGGGCGGTGTCCAGCGACGTCAGGCAGGGGATGGAGTGCTCGACCGAGGCGCGGCGGATCTGCGAGGCCTCTTTCTCGATCTGTTTGTCTTCGGAGACGGTGTTGATCAGCAGCGCGACCCGCCCGCCCCGGATCAGGTCCAGGAGGTTCGGCGTCCCCTCGCTGATCTTCAAGGCCGATGTCACTTCCAGCCCGTGCGACTCCAAGAAGCGGGCCGTGCCGGACGTGGCGTAGAGCCGGAAGCCCAGGGCGGCGAAGTCGCGGATGATCGGCAGGGCCTCGGCCTTGTCGCCGTCGGCCAGTGTCACCAAGAGCGCCGCGCCCTTGCCGCTCAGGGGGACGTCGATGCCGCTCGCCACCATCGCCTTGTACAGGGCGCGCGAGAAGTCCGTGTCGATACCTAAGACTTCGCCCGTGGACTTCATCTCGGGACCGAGGTTGATGTCCACGTCGGTCAGCTTGGCGAACGAAAACACAGGCGCTTTAACAGCAATGTTGGGCTGGTCCGGGTGCAGGCCGCTGGCGTAGCCTTGTTCGGCCAGTGTCCGGCCCAGGCACGCCCAGGTCGCGGCCTTGACCATGGGGATGCCGGTGATCTTGCTCAGGTAGGGCACCGTCCGCGAGGCGCGCGGGTTGACCTCGATCACATATGCCTGGCCGTGCTCAATGACGAACTGGATGTTCATCAGGCCGACGACGTGCAGCGCCTCGGACAGCCGCGTCGCGTAGGACACCATCTGGCCGATGGTCTCCCGCCCGATGCTCTGCGGCGGGTAGACCGCCATCGAGTCGCCCGAGTGGACCCCGGCCCGCTCGATGTGCTCCATGATGCCCGGCAGCAGGCAGCCGCCCCGCCCGTCGGCGATCACGTCCACCTCGGCCTCCTGCCCGACGATGTAGCGGTCTACGAGAATGGGCGCACCGTCCGAGACATCGGCGGCGTAGCGCATGTACTCGACCAAATCGGCCGGGTTGTAGACGATCTCCATCGCCCGCCCGCCCAGCACGTAGGAGGGCCGGACCAGCACGGGGTAGCCGATCTCTGAGGCGACCTCAACGGCGGCTTCTCCCGATGTCACCGCCCGACCCGGCGGCTTGGGGATGTCCAGCGCGCGCAGCAGGCTCTCGAATCGGTCCCGGTCTTCGGCCAGGTCGATGCTGTCGAACGACGAGCCTAAAATCGGCACGCCCGCGTCCATCAGCGGCCTTGCCAGGTTGATCGCCGTCTGCCCCCCGAACTGCACGATGACGCCCTCGATGGGCGACTCGCGCTCAATCACGTGCAGCACGTCCTCGGGCGTCAGCGGCTCGAAGTACAGCCGGTCGGCGGTATCAAAATCCGTCGAAACCGTTTCGGGGTTGTTGTTGATAATAATCGCCTCGTAGCCCGCCTCGCGCAGGGCGCGGACGCAGTGGACGCTGGCGTAGTCGAACTCGATGCCCTGCCCAATGCGGATGGGGCCGCTGCCCAGCACGACGACCTTCTTTGGGGGTTCTGTCATGTCGTTGCTCTCCGTCCTTGAACCGGTTCCATCCGATCATTGTGCAGTTCGCGGACACGCAACGCTGTCCTAATTAGCGCTTTATTGGGCTGCTCCTGTAGACTCACCGGCCTTAAAATCTCTGCCCGAAGATACCCGACAAAGTCGTCCGCACCGCCGCTCAGGTTTTGCATCTGCAAATCATTCAAACGAGTACGGTTGATTGCCACCTGGTAATTCGGCAGGACAGCGATTAACCCTTGATCGAAGGCCCGATGATGAAGCGCGCAGAGGCAAAGGCCATTGTTGATCTCGTCATTGGAGGCTGTGTGCCTCACCGGAACGATGTGCGCGGCGTCTACCAGGCGCATTTGAAGCCCACAAACCGCACACCGGCTGTGGTACGCTGTCAAAACACGCTGACGGAAATTCGTCGCCCTTTGGCGCTCCGCAACGGTGCGAACAACGATCTGCCTCTCCAAAGGGAGGGGCGCTAGTTCAGCCTCATTCACTTGCCCCCTCGCCTGTGCGATTTGCGTAACAACTTGCTGTTCTGCCAAAGAAACAGCCCCGTGCAAGCCGTACAGATTGCGGACGTAGTTAATGAAAGAGCCGGGACTGAACGCGACAGCGACCTCAGTGCTGCCGCGCGGGCACACCGCAAGACCGTCGTTCGCGGCCTGGAGAAGATACTCCTCACGGATTTGGAATGAAGGAGAAAAGCCCGTGACTGGACCAGAATGCCGGACGGCATCCCATCCTGCGAACACGTCCTTCTCTTCCCAGTAGCCCAGTAACAGCGTCTTCACGCCTGCGATCTGGTCTATCGCCGGAACACCAGTGATTTGAATTCTGTACTCGTGTGAGGGACGTTCCGCGCCCCCGCCGTGTGTTATATTCCAGATGTAGACAAGAACTGCCTCGGTCTCCCCATCTTTAGACAGGAGGAGGTGGAAGGGGTGATGCTCGTTCCCGTTGTAGCCTATTGACCAGCCTGATAAAGCTGCGGCAACGATCAACTTTTGTAGCAGTTGTGGTTTTCTTAGTGCGGCCACTTTTGTTCTCCCCCTCTAGGCCACCTCGAAGAGACCGTCCAAATCCTCGGGGTCTGCGTCCCACGGCAGCACTTCCTCAAAGCGGAAGCGCGATCCTCGAATGTATTCCTCGGACATCTCAAAACTGATCCATTTGCGGCCCAATTTCTCCGCGACGTAGCCCGTCGTGTTTGACCCCGCGAACGTGTCAACAACAACATCCCCTGGGTCTGTCAAAAACTTGATGAAGTAGTCCGCAAAGAAGGCCGGGAACCGCGCCGGGTGTGGCGCAACGCCCTCCTCTCGACAGCGGCGCATATAGTGGCTGTTAGACTCTGTGTTTGCTATCGACAGGAAGTTGGAAGGCTCACCGGCGAGGCCCAACCCAAGCACGTTGGGAGTGACGGCACCCCCGTTGTCCTTTGAGAACTTGGTGCTGATGTCGTGCCCGCTCGGCCTCATCTTGGCCTTGTAGCCGTTCCGCAACAGTGACTTCATTGAGGCGGAGTATTCCTTTAGCACCTTCCGGTTGTCAGCCTTTGGAAATTCCGTCTTACTGAGCCACCAAACTACGTTCACGCTGTCTTTGACACGGCAACGACGCACGTTGACCCACTCCGCCGGTGCCGGCAGCCGTGATGGGTTGTAGTGGAAAAACTCTTGCGCCAGAAAAAACCCTAGCTCTCTGCAAAGTCGGACAAGGAGCTCGTACTGATAGATGCTTCGGGCGGGAACGCCGGGGAGGTAGGCACCGCCTAAGTCCAATACAAAACTTCCCGTTGGAGTCAGCTTGTCCTTAATTTTTCTGGCGAAGGGGAGAAACCAGTTGATGTACTCGTCTTCCGCTTCATTGCCATAAGCCTTTTTCCGCGTCAGCGCGAACGGAGGCGAAGTAACAACTAGGTTAACGGAGTCATTAGGCAATGCATCCAGCAACACGAGGGAGTCGCCGAGATAGGTTGCGCCGCATAGCTGGTCATCGAAAGGATCAGGGAGCGTGTCAAAGACTTTCACGAACGCTCCTTTAGATGCGTATAGTGGACGCTGGCGTAGTCGAACTCGATGCCCTGGCCGATCCGAATGGGGCCGCTGCCCAGCACGACGACCCTCTTCTTCGCTTGCGTTTGCGTATCTGTCATAGTGGTTCTTTGGTCGGCGGCAGCAAATCGGCGACGGCGACAAGCTTGTTCGGCGCGTTCAGGGGCGCGACGCTTTCGCCGGGTTGATAAATCTTGACATCCGAGTAAAGCCCCGCCGCTGATGGTCGGCGATAGACTTCGAGCTGCCGGCTGACGAGGTTGACGACCCAATAGTCGTCAAGCAGAGCCTGCGCGTAGGCGACCAGTTTCTGCCCTCGATCCTTCACGAGCGAACTGTCGGAAACCTCCACGACCAGTAACAACTCGTCCCCGCGGGGATGGTGGTCTAGGTAATCAAGCGGCGTACCCGGCGCAACTGCGATGTCCGGCTCCGGCTCCATCCCATCCGGCAGCGTGATCGGCATTTGGATACGCACCTCGAACGCCCCAGGAAACGCCTCTTCGAGCGAGAGCTGCACGAGACGCACACCGGTACTGTGCAGTGAGAGTTGTCCGGCCATGTCCCAGATCAGCCCTCCGAGCAGTTCCACCCGCCCGTCGTCAAAGAACCCCGCTCCAATAAGTAGGTGGTACTGCTCCCCCGTCCACCGGTACAGGCTGGGGGAGTGCGTGTACCAAATCTCGCCGTCAAGCAATTCCACGCGCGCCCCGTCAAAGATGTCCATGTCGCCCAAGCGATAATACTCGTCGCGTGTCCAACGCCGCAAGCCGGTTTGGGGTTCGTCTTTCGGTCGCGCCGTCTCCAGCGGTTCAGGAGCCTGTGGTGTGAGAACAACTGACATACTTCTCTCCTTTGGGCAGAATCGTCCGCCGCTACGCCGTGGGGGCGGCTTGCCGCCGCCGCTGTTCCAGGTGGACACTGAGCACGGCGATGTCGGCGGGGGTGACGCCGGGGACGCGGGAGGCCTGGCCCAGCGAGACGGGGCGCAGATGGGAAAGTCGGTCGCGGCCCTCGTTGGAGAGCGCGCGGATGGCCGCGAAGTCGAACAGCGGGGGGATGGGCACGTCCTCGCGCCGAGCTGCCGACGCCACCTGCTCGGACTGTCGGCGCAGATAGCCCTCGTATTTGCAGCGAATCTCCACCTGCTCGGCCACGGCGCGGGCGGGCGGGCCGTCCGGCGCGGGCGAGAACCGGGACAGGTCGGCGTAGCCCACGCCGGTCCGGCGCAGCAGGTCGGCCAGCGGGACGCGCTGAGCGACTGGGGCTAGGCCGGACTCTTGAAGCCGGGCATTGTCTGCGCCGCTGACGGTCACGGTTTCGAGGCGCGAAGCTTCGGCGTCGATGGCATCGCGCTTCCGGGTGAACCGTGCCCAGGCGTCATCGGAGACCAGACCCAAGGAGCGGCCCTTCTGGGTGAGGCGCAGGTCGGCATTGTCCGAGCGCAGCAGCAGGCGGAACTCGGCGCGCGACGTCAGCAGCCGGTACGGCTCGTCCGCGCCCTTGGTCACCAGGTCGTCCACCATCACCCCCAAGTACGCCTCGGCGCGGCCCAGGGTGAAGGCGGGCCGGTCAGACGCATATAGGGCGGCGTTCGCGCCCGCCAGCAGGCCCTGCCCGGCGGCCTCTTCATACCCGGACGTGCCGTTGATCTGGCCGGCCAAAAATAGCCCCGGCAGGCGCTTGGTCATCAGTGCGTGGGTCAGTTCGGTCGGCGGAACGGCGTCGTACTCGACAGCGTAGCCGGCCACGAGCATGACGCACTCTTGCAGTCCGGGGATGGTACGGAGGAATTCGAGCTGGACATCGGCGGGGAGCGACGTGCTGGTGCCCTGGACGTAGAGCGAGTCGGTGTCCCAGCCTTCCTGCTCCAAGAAAACCTGGTGGCTGTCACGGGCCTTGAAGCGGACGATCTTGTCTTCGATGGACGGGCAGTAGCGCGGCCCCAAGCCCTCGATCTGCCCGCCGTACATGGCCGAGCGGTGCAGGTTGGCTTCGATGACGGCTTGCGTCCGGGCATTGGTGTGGGTCAGCCACGCGGGCAGCAGGTCCCGCCCGACGACTTGGGGAACGGTCTCGTGGGCGAACGAGAACGGCGGCGTGTCCGGCTCCGATTCGAGGGCGACCGTCTGCGAGAAGTCCACGCTCTTCTTGTCGATGCGCGGCGTCGTGCCGGTCTTCAGGCGGACCGTGGGGAAGCCCAGCGCGCGCAGGTCGTCGGACAGCCGGGCGGCGGGGGCCTCGCCGAGCCGCCCGCCCGCCGTGTGCTCGCTGCCCCGGTGCATCTCGCCCCGCAGGAACGTCCCCGTCGTGACCACGACCGACCGCGCCCGGCACTCCTCGCCACCCGCCAGCCGGACGCCGGCGATAGCCCCACCTTCGGCGATCAAGCCTTCGACCGTCCCCTCGCGCAGCGTAAGATTTGGCGCAGACTCCAGAGTTGCGCGCATGAGTTGACTGTACAGTGCCTTGTCGCACTGGGCGCGGACGGCCTGCACGGCGGGGCCTTTGCCGGTGTTCAGCATCCGCACGTGGGTCATCGCCCGGTCCGCGACCACGCCCATCCCCCCGCCCAGGGCGTCGATCTCGCGCACCAGATGCCCCTTGGCCGGGCCGCCGACCGAGCAGTTGCAGGGCATCAGCGCCACCTTGTCCAGGGCCAGAGTCAGGCACAGCGTCCGCGCCCCCAGCCGTGCGGATGCCAGGGCCGCCTCCGCCCCGGCGTGGCCCGCACCGATGATGATCACGTCAAAGTCGTTCATAAAACAGTTACTTGGCGGTCGGGCGCAGGATTGCCGGCCAATAAGGGCGTGGACTGCGGTTGTTCCATGAGTCCTCGATGTCCTGAAGGATGCTTGCCTGGTCGTAGGCGTCCGGGTCGCCCTCTACGCGGGCCGGGATGATAATAAACCGCCCGTCCTGTGTCGCCCAGTCCGTATGCAGGACGACACCGGCGGATCGGTTCTTCGCCTGGGCGAGGAGCCAGCCGTATAATTCCTGCACGTCTTCCTGTTCCGCTGCTTGCGCCATGTGTGTCACCTTTTTGGCAGAAGCGTTCCCGCCGAACGTTCCTTAATTATAGCACATCGGGCTGCCGGCGCTCGTAGTTCCGGCGCAGCAGGGCGACGGCACCGGGGGCGTCCGCCTCCGAATGAATGTAGAAGCTGACCCAGCCGGAGCGGGGAAAGATATGGTGGGGCCGCGCCCGCCCCGCCCCGACCATCTCGTCCCGCAGTGCCTTGGTGAAGGGGATGTCCAGCAGCCCGTTGCCGTGCAGGTGGCCGACCTCGCGCCGGCTTTGCCCCACCGTCAGCGTGAACTCGGTCCCGCCGAAGCGGTGGACGCCGACGGTGACGCCGGGCCACGACAGCGCGGCGGCCTCGATCTGGTGCAGGGCCAGCAGACGCTCGGGGTGGAACAAGGCCGTCCATCCCAGCAGAAGGGCGTCGAACAGGGCGGGCAGGCCGGGGACGGCGCGCAGGGACGGCAGGCGGAGGGCGAGCCAGGCCAGCATGTCACACGCCCCGCTTGTGCTGAGAAGCCTCGCTGAGCGCCTTGATGTGGTCCATGACCCGCAGATGCACCTGCCGGGCGATGGCCTTGGCCCACAGATCGTAGTACCAGGAAGGGTAGACGTACAGCTCGTACCAGGACGTGCCGATCAGCGTTGTTGTGCCGTCGCCGTTGTCTTGCAGCACGAACTGGCCGCGCCGGACGCGGGCGTGGCCCAGAATTTCGGGGTCGCGCGGCTGGGCCGTGACGTCGAAGGTCAGCCGCCGCCCCGGCTGCCACTGGGTAATGCGCTCCTCGAACACTTTGTTTGTGCTGAAGACGCACCGGCGGGCGGCCCCGACTCCTTGGCCGGAGACGGCGGATTGAACGGGGTAGGGGAGGCCCATGCGGAACAGCCAGAAACCCGGTCTGTCGGGAATCAACGGGACGGCGGCCAAATGCGTCCAGACCTGGGCCGGCGGCGCGCGAATCAGGACGCGGTCGGTGACGGCGTTTTCGTAGTGGTGCGGCGTGCAGGCATCGAACGCCAGCAGGGCCAGCGCAAGCGGGATCAGGGACAGGTTCACGCGGCTGCCGAAACGCCCGAACAGCCACCGCCCGCCGAGTGCGCCTACAAATGTGAAGCACAGCAGCAGCGGCGAGACGATGACCAGGCAGATCACGCCCTCGCGCATGAAGACCCCGGCCACTACCAGCCCCAGCGCGTTGGTCAACAGCGAGTACAGGAAATACTGGACCGTGGTCAGGCCCAGGTCTTTCCAGAAGAACGCCCCGATCAGGCCCATGACGACCGGGACCAGCAGAAAGTCCGACGAGATGAGGACGCCGGCCGCCGCATTGTTGATGGCGTTCAGCCAGAACCCCAGCCCGATCAGAACCGCCGCCGCAGCGCAGGACGACCCCAGCCCCCAGGCGATCATTGCGCCCCGCCGCCGGGCGTCCGGGGCAGGGCCGCGCTGGTCTACGGCGGGCGGCACCCAGGCCTGGCTTTCGACCACGGCCGTGCGGCAGAAGGGGCAGATGATCGTGCCCCGCGCAATCGGCTGCCCGCAGTGGGGGCATGGCAGCTCGGTTTCCATGCCCCATTGTAGCAGACCGCCGCCCCTTTGGATCACCTCTTGGGCTACATCTTCAGCGCGCCGCCGTTGGCCTCCACGGCGAGACGGAAGGCGTCGTCGTTCAGGGCGAGGCCGAAGCCGGGGGCGTCCGGCACGACGACCTGGCCGTCTTCAATCGCATAGCGGGTCGCATCGAGGCCGGGCGTCGTCGCCTCGTCCCATTCGACATAGGTGAAGCCGCGGATGGCGGCGGCGAGGTGGCAGGCGGCGTAGTTGCCGAAGTGGCCGCCGTAGTGGTGCGGGGCGGAGCGGACGCCCCATTCGTCGAGGCGCTTCCCCAGGTGCAGCCACCGGGTGAAGCCGTGGCCGAAAATGTCGTACTGGACCACGTCGATCCAGCCCCCCTTTGCCCAGTCCAGCAGCCACGGCGAGGCGTCGCCCTCGCCGTCGGCGATCAGCGTCGCCAGCCCCTGCGCCGCCAGCCACCCCTTGAGGTCGCGGTAGAGGATCGGGTCCTCGTGGAACGCCTCCTCCAGCCAGAAGATGCCGCAGCCCGCCGTCTCCTGGAGGACGCGCTTGGCGAGGTTCAGGGTGTAGCCGTTGTTGGCGTCCAGCAGCAACGGGCAGTCCGGCCCAACTTCGGCCCGCACGGCCCGGACGACGGCGATGTCCCGCTTGGTGCCTTCTTCGGGCGGGAGGTGCCGCGCGCCGCGCCCGACCTTGATCTTGAAGGCGCGGTGGCCCTGCGCGTGGCCGTCGCGGGCCTCCTGGGCGATGAAGGCGGAGGCGGCTTCCACGGTGTCCAGGTGCAGGTCATCGAAGTACAGCGAGGTGTCGTAGCAGGGGGCGCGCAGCCTGTCCGGCGGTGGGACACCCGCGACCGCCGCCGCCAGCTGGTAGACGGGCTGCCCCGCTCGCTGTCCGGCGAGGTCCCACAGCGGGTACTCCGCGACTTGCCCCCTTGCCGTCACGCCATCCACAGGCGAAAACAGCGTGTCCAGGCGCGCACCGAGCAGAGATGCCGGCGCCTCGGCTCCCGTGTGACACGCCCCAAAGCCGGATGCACCGTCCTCGGTCGTCAGGCGCACGAGGGGCAGGTGGACAGTGTCGCCGTGTACGCCAAGCCGGGCATTGGCCCCGGCGACGCGCGGCCTTTTCCCTTCCAGCCGCCCCCATTCAATGCCGACGATCCGCGGGTTGTCCATGACGTGTGTTCTTTGCTGGTCTCTACTCAGCGCCGTCGCCGAGCCATTCCAGCGTCTGCTGCCGGTGGTAGCCGTCGTGGACGGCGATCAAGATTGCCTGCGTTTCCAGCGTGATCGGGCCGAGTTCAGTGTGGTACCCGACCCGCTGCCACTGGTCGGGCGCGAGCGCGCGCAGGAACGAGACGATGGCCGCCCGGCCTGATTTGTAGCGGGCCAGGCATTCGGACGGGTCGGCGTGGGCGTAGTCGTGGTCCAGGGCGACCCGGCCCTCGTCCAGCCCTTGCAGGATGCCGTTGTCCTCGTCGCGGGTCGTCGTCAAACGCCGGAGGAAGACGGCCTCCCAGTCGGCCAGGTGGGCTAGCACCTCGCGCAGCGTGAACCGGGCCGGGTCCGGGCGGGCGTCGTAGGCGGCGGGGTCGGTGACGCCCCGGAGCATCCGCGCCAGCACGTCCGGTGCCGAGTCGAGGTCGAGGAGCAGGTAGGTGTAGAGGCGCGGCGGCAGCATGACTCGTGTTCTCCTGATCAGGCCGCGTGGGGCGGCAGGCCTTTGTAGCGGCTGACGTAGGCAGTCTCCACTTGGAGAGAGAAACGCTCTACGCGCAGCGGGGATGTTTGGGCGGGGATGTCGGAGAGGATGCTGCCGTCGGCAGGGTCCCAGACGACCAGCGAGATGGCCTCGGCCAGATAATCCGCGTCGTCTACCCGTTGACGACGTGCAAGGCGCTCTAAAGTCTCGATCATTGCTGATCTCTGCGGCTCCCCGAGACAGGGCTTCGGCAGGGCGATCAAAAAGGCGACGACGGCATAGGGGAACCGGCTGTGGACCGTGGTGGCCTCGGTCGCCAGGTCGTTGATCATGTTCTGCCAGTTCTTGCCCACGCTCTTGGCGTCGTTGAGCGTCTCGCTGTCGTAGGCGAATCGGACTCCATCGGGGCGGTAGCCCACGTCGAAGTTCTGCGGGCGGACACCGCCGATGATCCGAACCGGGCCGACCTCCACACAATCAGGCAGGGCAGGCGTCAGCGAGCTGCCGTTCGGCGTCGTGATCGGGATGTCTCCCAGTAGGACCGTCAGAGCGGTGCCCACAGCCATGTCGAAGACCCTGCCCAGGTCGCCCGAGGACTGAGGTGGCGTCCGGCTGAGGCTGCCGCCGTTGGCAGTCCAAGTCACTCCGAAGGGTTCCAGCGCCGCCTGGGAGATGGCGAGCGGGGGCATCGTGACGAGTTTCGCCATCAGGTGCCCCCCTTGCCGCCTGCGGCCTTGACTTTGCGCCCCATCCGCCGCCCGGAGAGCTTGCGCCACGCCTGGCGCAGCGTCCCGATCTCGCCCTTGTCCAGCCCCATCTTTTCTTGCAGAAGCTCCCGGTCGGTGATGTTCAGGATCGCGTCGATCTGGCCGGCCCGCTCCAGCCGGTCGATCTCCCGGAAGTCCAGCGCCGCGCCGGCTAAGAAGGGCACGGGTATCTGCTCGGCCTCGTTCGGCTCCAGCTCCAGAACGCCGCCGCCGTAGCTGCGGCCCAGGACTTCGGCAAAAGCGAACGTCATCGAGTTCAGGAAGGCAAAGCTGAGCGGTCCTGCGTGTTCCGGGTGGTGGCAGCGGACACGGTGAATCGTATCGGTGGACGTGGCCTGGGTCTGGTTCTCCACGATCTTAGGGTAGCCGTGAATCTGCCGGAACAGGAACGCATGGGGCGGCCACAGCGTCGGCACGACAAACCAGAGCTTGCGGTTGCGGCACTTGAACCCGGTGTGCGCCTCCAGCGTTTCGCCGTGCCGGACGTAAGCCTGGGCGGCTTCCGGCAGTTGATCGAAAGGCACAGCGGGAAGATTCAGAAGATGGCATAGGACTTCGGCCCGCCGGTCGGCCTGCCGGTCTTCTTCGGAATACGACAGTCCCGGAAGCTGCGCCGTCCGCCCGACGAGCGGCAGGGTCAGGCCCTCCAGCCCGCGCTCCCGCACCTGCGACTCGGGCAGGACGAAGAACGGGTTCTGGCCGGTGACGACGCCGACATCCACGCACCCGATCTGGCCCAGCCGCGTGAGATGCGGGTGCTCGCCGAGGGCGCGCAGCAGGCCGATCTCGCGTTCCTCTAGATAATACTGCGTCCACTTCTCCGTGCCGTGGTCGATGGCCTTCAGGTGACGCCTGGCGCGAAGCTGAACCTCATATCCAGCCAGATCGTCGGCATCGCCCAATTCGACGACATCAATGCCGCTCTCGATCTCCGGGGATTTCTCGGCCAGTAGCAGCACGACTTCTTGCTGGATGCCCGCGAAGACCAGCCGGCGGAAGGTGACGATGGTGAGCGCGCCGAAGTGCCGTGCTAGAAACGCCCGCGTCTGCTCGGCATACTTGACTTGCAGCAGTTCGGCAGGAACGACCATCGCCAGTCGTCCGTTGGGATTCAATCGCAGGCTGGCCGCGACCAGGAAAGCCACCCAGGAGTTCGTCAGCTTGGTCGGCGTCAGTCCCGCTGTCCGCATCAGCCGGAAGGCCCGCTCGCGCTGGTCTTCGGGGAACGTGTGGTAGCGCAGGAAGGGGGGGTTGCCGATCACCACGTCGCACCGCGCGCCGACCAGCCCCCAGGCTTGGTCGCCGTGCGCGAAGAAGTCCGAGACGGTCACGCCGCCGGGAGGGATGCCCAGGCCATTCAGGCGCGCGCGCGCCAAGGCAGCCTCGGATTCGTACAACTCCGTGGCCTGGAGCTGCCGCCCGACATCGCCGGGGGCCGCGCCCAGCGCCAGAAGCCGCCGGGCGGCGGCTTCGAGCAGCTCCCCATCGCCGCAGCTCGGCTCCAGGACTTCATCGGCGGGCGACTGGATCGCCCAGCCGACGAGGAAGCGCGCGATGGCAGGGGGGGTGTAGTAGCCGCCGCGCAGCTTTTGGTTTGCGGCGTCCGCGTGAAGGATTATGGTCATAGGGGGCTGTTTCTCTTCCGTGATTATAGCCCCTCCTGCGGGGTTTTCAGACTTCGCCGCAGAGGGAGACGTCGAGACCCAGGGCCTGCATGGCGGCGGCTTTGGCGTACAACGCGCGGCGGGCCGCCTCGTCGTCGGGGGCATAGGCGACCTGGATGTGGTTGGCCTTGTGGCGGGCCATCATCTGGTCGCGCGAGATGCCGCGCAGGACAGCGTGCATGATCGGCCACTGCGGCGTGGTCAGGTCCCAGCGGTCCTGCGTCTCGGCGGGGGGCAGGGCGACCGCGTCGGCCAGGCCGGTGTCGAAGCGCAGGCGCCCGCCTTCGACGAAGACGCGGCTCCAGACGAGGACGCCGGGGCGGCTGACGCCCTTGATCGTGCCGCCGCCCGCGGGGAAGTACATGGGCGGCTGGCGCTCACTGGTCGCGCCTCGGTAGCCATCGGCGAAGTGGGCGGGCGGCACGGCCCCCGAGATCTCGAAGACCCAGACGTACTCGTCGCGCCCCTCGCCTCTGTAGCGCCGACCCCAGCGCAGGTCGTGCAGAGTGGTCTCGGGCGCATACCCCATCCCCGTCCAGAGCCGGTGAGTCACCAGGGCGTCCAGGCCCGCGCACTCGTCCACCTCGTTGAAGTGGGGCAGGGCCGCCCCGGCGTAGAGCTCGGCACCCGTTTCTTCATCAGCGACGGGCGGGCGATCCGTGTTGTTGAGCAGGCCTTCGACCAGATCAGAGGCGGGGGCCAGGTCTTTGAGGCCCTGCTGGTACTGGATGCCGATGGCGGCGCAGCCGAACTCGTCGGCGATCCGCACGGCGGCGATGTACATCTTGCATTGGCCCAGCACTTGCGCGACGGTCAGGTCGGTCGCCTCGTCCGGCCCGAGATCAAAAGTCATGCCCTTGCCCAGAAGCCACTCGTAGGCGGCGCGGGCGTCGCCGTCCGAGACGGTGCCCATCTTGGCGAATAGTGCTGACTGGCTCAGGCGCTCCTTGAAGACGCCCAGCGGGGCCAGCAGCTCGTCGGGGATGATGGCGTTGTACATGCCCATGCAGCCCTCGTCGAAGACGCCTAAAATGGCCTTGTCGCGCCGCAGCGTGAGGGCGAACTCCGACCCGATTTGGGCGGCCTCGGCTGGGACATCGGCGAGGGGCCGGACGTGGCTGGTGTCGTGCGTGACGCTGCCCCCGGCCAGCCATTCGGCGAGGCCGCGCGTGAAGAAGTCGTCGGTGAAATCTTCGCTCCACAGCGAACTGTAGGCGACGCCGGCCTTGGTCAGCGAGCCGTTGAGGTTGAGCATCCCGACCAGCCCCGGCCAGGCCCCGCTCCAATTGGCAACCGTCAAAATCGGGCCGCGATGCGTGGTCAGTCCGGGCAGGACGTGATGGGAATACTGCCAGACGGCCTCGGCGACGACCAGCGGCGCGTCGGGGTCGATGGTGCGGAACACCTCCATGCCGCGCTTCTGGCTGTCTAGAAAGCCGTGCTGTTTGACGGGGTCGAAGGCGTGTCCGCGCGTGACCGACGCGCCTTCCTTCTGGACGGCGGCGACGACCTGCGCCTCCATCGCCGCCTGTGCCTCCCAGCACTTCTGGTTGGCGGTCAGGCGCAGGTCACCATTGGCGATCAAGATGACTTCTTTCATCGGGGGAATCCTTTGCCGTTAAGATGCTGGGCAAAGTATAAACCACGGGTGGGGGAATGTCAAGGCGGGGCAGACAAAGAAAGGCACGGCACTCGGAGTGCCGGGCCTTTTCTGAGTTTATAAGCACTCTGACGCAGCCATGACTTTATCTAAACGTTGTACTCCCTGGGTGGGAAAATAGGGCATCCTGACCTTGTATCTCAACCTTAACAGATTCAGACACTAATTGAGTTGGAGCGTTTGAAGCGCTTGATGGCAATGGATACTTGACAGTGACTAGATATGTTCCGTCTAAGGTCAGGTCGTACTGGCGGTTTAAAACGAACTGAAACATAGTACTGGTAGAAGTAGGAAGCGGTACAGTCTGAACGCTAAATGGATCGGGGTGCGCCCCCCATTGATGTGTCTTTCCCCACAACGTCAAGGGCACAGATTTGCCATTATTATCTTTGATGTTAATATCAAATGCTTGTTCAGGAGGGACAACGAAAACTAGGTTCGTAGCTTCTGTGCCTATGTTCTTTATGTAAACTTTCAGCAGGATAAGTTCCCCCGCATAATACTTGGATTGATTAACTTGGGCCGACATCTGTAGGCTATGAACTATAGGTCCCCATCCATCAGATTGAATAGATGGGGAAACTGAGCTGGATGATGTTTGTTGAGCTAGTGCAGTTGAATCGGCAGACTGTAGCAGATAAGCTAAAATAAGTACAACAGCAGAGGTTTTGTGTAACTTAAACATTTTGTTCTTCCTTTATAAGAAGCGTGATCAGTGGTAAACGGTTATTATTGGCTTACATACTTTCCACTTTGAGCTTGGCTATTCCATGTTGGGCAATATGGGAAAGGAACTTGGGCTGTATAAGCAGTAGGGGCAGGATTTGTTAAATAATCTTTGGTCCATGTGAAATTACCACTTGCATCGGTTTTGCCATTAGTGGCGTGTCCTGTCCAACTCCAGCTCGTTGTACCAAGGGGCACCCAAATTGAGTCCGGCAATGTCTGATTAGGATTGTTTGGATCATCAGGACGAAACATCAAGTAGGACTGGAATGCCTCGTTGACTAATACCTCTGTCACATCCGAGTATTCCACGTTATTAGAGTCATAAAACGGGTGATAATGTACACCAGGCGAGTCGAACCACTGGTCACGGTTTGCATCAACAGACACGAGACCAGTAGGGAAATTGCCGTCCAAAGCAGGATAACTTGGAATTATATAGGTAAATTTGCCGCCGTTCAATCGTGTAACCGTTCGGGTGACGCCAGATGTAATTTGCGCCCATCCGTACTCACCATGAACAGTTGAATTTGTGGGGTAGGTTATTGTATAGGTAACACCGAAGGTCCCAGCATTATTATATGGGGCGATAGGTAAGGAGCCATCATGCAAATAATAAGCACTACCATCTAGAAAATTTTTGTCAATCGCAACAACACCTAATCCTGGCGAACCTGCTGGTGTCTGATTCTGAACCTGAGGGTTCGGTGCTAAAACATTATACGTTGTGCTTTCAGTGCAGCTGAGTCCTGCTACCGTGACAGCATAGGAGACGACGCGAGTTGAGCCATCAATCCAGTAAAAGCTCTCTTGATATCCGGTGTAATTAAGAAATGGAATAACCGTGCCAGCCTGATTGCTCCATGTATAAGATGACACTTTTTTACCAGGAATTGTCCAGGTTCCGGTTGTGCCATTGAGCGAGATAATATCGCTGGGCGCAACCTGAGCATACACTATTATGTGTTGCCCAACAACCGCATTCTGTGTCGTGTTGGTTAGAATGCCATTGGAGCCAACAATGTCAAGTTGAATAACTGTCATTTGAATGGTTATATTGCCGTCCGCAGAGCCGCTTCCAAGATTTTTATCCGTAAAATCAACGTGAACATGAACTGCGATGTTATAATAACCGCCGGTAGTTCTTGGAGACGAGTCCTGGGTCGAAATGCTCATGACCGCACTCGTTGGATCTGAAGTGTCAGAAGACTGGTAGGTCGTAGGACTGGGTGAATTACTAGGGTTCCAACTGATATTGGGACTGTTGCTAGGCAAGGAGCCATAGTTGCCGCTGACCGTTGAGCTATATGTGGTGCCAAAAGTCCAAGTCCAGTTCGCGCTCGTTAGATGAGACGTTTCTTGCCCATTGGTCGTATCGATGAGGTCAGCTTTCAAGTTTTCACTCAGGCTATCTCCATCCTTGAGGACAGGAGCAGGTTTTGAGGCTGTCACATTGACAGTGAAACTGTCAGCCATGACTGATTTTATAGCAAACATGAGCGGTACTAGAGCACAAATAAAAGAACACAATTTGATGGTGCGAGCGTTCAGCATAAAATTCTTCCTTCTGGGCTACTTTTGTATGTTCAGGAACAAGCCTAGTTTGTGAAAGTATGTTAGTCGAGGGTTGGGATCATTTTGAGCCTCCCAGCCTTCCGCCATTTTGTTTCTGAATTGATGCCTGTCCTCATCTGTCCAAATATTCATACGCCAACGCCAGTTCGCCAGCAATTCAGAAGGAGCACCAGAGGCGTGAGCCGCCCGATAGTCGAGAAGACGATATGGCTGCTGAACAAACAGTTTAGGCAATGAATTTGCTGTTGTGTTCAGCACGGACCAAACTTTATTCCCAGTTTGTACCGATATTGAAACATTTTTAGTGATGGCATTGTCAACAGTAGGCGGACTGTAATCAACCCCCGCTAAATATGCTTCTGGAAAGTTATCCTCTTTTGCGGCAGGGCCAGCCAACTTATCTACCATTACTGCGGACAAAATCGTGTTGATGCTGTAGTTTCTGCCAATTCTGATGTAGTATTTTTGCCCTCCCCGTACTACAAACTGCTTGTAAACACTTCCCCAAAAATGAGTGACTCGGGCTGACGCAAGGGAAGGCATTGCCTGGGCCTCCTCTAGCGTTTTTGCGTATCCCTTTAGTTCAATCAGGTAGTCACGGTAGCGATTGAAGGTATCATGACCATCCTTGTTCATAAAGTACATACTGATTCGATAAGTGCCCGTTGGCAGAGCTATAGACACCCAAACATCAGGTCCCTCATATGTCACGGGGTATGTCTCCCCGTGATCATCCCATTCAGACTGACGGCGGTGACCGATCACGGGACTGTAGAGAGACTTCGGGTTGTCGGTTGTCGGCCATGACCCAAAGGCTCTTAGATAATCTCCCTCACTGTGATGAGGGCCTATTTTGCCGTCTACATGGTAGCTTCTGCTAAAACTGGCCTGTTGGTCAAAAGGAGAAGCCATAGCGCAGAGTACGTTGTATGCCCTTCCATAACGCCCAAGCCAATCGCCTTGTGTCTGCCAATCCTCACCTAAATAAACAGCCTTCTCCGTAGGCGATGAAGATTTGATTGATTGAACCTGATGAAACATCCGCCGTAGCGCCTGCACCGTCGGCGGCCTTGCTACCATAGGCAAGGGCGGTAGTACCCCTCTTTGAGACGCGCTATTAGAGGTAGGTATGGCAGTAGTTAGCTCATCTTTCTTAGTTAGTAGATCCGCCCAAGTTATCCCGCCGCCGTATCTGCCTAGCAGAACTTTTCCGCTCGATAGCGGCAACAACGCCTGTATGTAATCACTGGCGATGGCGTCCCGGCTGAGTGGCTGCGCGACTAAATTGTTCTGGCCAAAGATTTCATACCCTTTGGCACGGTGGCCGATCCAAATCTGCCCCTTCGCATCCTCCGCCAGCGCCGTCACATAATCTTCGGCCAGCAGATGCGGGTCCGGTGGGGCTGCCAGGGTGCCTCCGTCTGATTGGATCAGGATTTGCCCCCGAAAGTCTGCCCGAGCCGTGAATTCCTTCACAGTTGCTTTGTTCGCCCCGCCAGTCGCCGCAAAAATGTCAAAGTCTGACAGCACCGTTTCGCCGTTGATCCGCATCCCGAACACGCGCTTGCCCGGTGCGGACAGCGACATCTCCGCGAAATGGAGACGGACGCGATAGCGGGCACCTGGAACCAGGCAGGGAATCAGGTAGGCAAAACTCCCCCACCGCTCGGACCGGTACACGGAGGGGGGAGCGGGGGCGGGGACACCACGAGTATCTACGACCGCTCCCGGCACTGTATAGGCCGTGCCTCCAGTGAAGGCGTGGTCGGCGGAGAATCGCCCCACGGCGACTGGGCTTCCGGCGGCAATGGCGATTCGCCTCTGCCCCAACTGGCTCTTCCTACCGGTCGCGGTTGTGGTAGGGATTACTTCTAGACCGCTAATCTTTGGGTTGTCCTTGAAGAGAAGGTTTGACAGGCGGAAGCGGCCATTGGATTTGTCCAGCCAGTCCACGCCACGGGTGTAGCGCCAAGTGCGCCCGCTATCTCCACTCTGCGCCAAGCCGGTTGTCGTCCCTGCGTAAATGATGCCGTTGCGGGCAACGAGAAGTGCGTTTATCAACCCACTAGGGAGACCATCTCCACGCGCGGTGTCAGGGGGTGTCGCAGGGCCAGGAACAAGGTGCCACGTCTTGAAAGCATTTGCCGCAGACCCAATGGCAATGCCGTCACAGTCGGTTCCGACAAACAGATCGCCCTTCTGGTTGAACGCTAATGCTTGTGCTTGATTAGAGGGTAGCCCCTCGACACGGGTATAGTAGCTCCAAGCGTTCTTGCTAAGGGAGTAGCGGGCTAGTCCCTCTTCTGTGGACATCCACACGTCACCATCTTTTGGACTGGTAGCAAGGGCGAATACGCGGGAGCCAAGCGGTCCATCAACAGGCCCGTAGGTCTTCCAGTCTTTGCCGTTAAACACGGAGACGCCGTGGTTAAGAGTCCCGGCCCAGACACGCCCCAAGCGGTCACAGGTCAAGGCGTAGCAATCGTTGTCGCCTAAACCGTCTTTGCTTGTAAACTGCGTCCACTGCTTTCCGGCGGGGGCCGAGCGGTCAAACCGCCAAACGCCCTGGTCTTCCGTGCCGACCCAAACGTGTCCCTGACGATCTCCCGTCATGGACATGATGAACTGCCCTTGGGTGTTCGCATCCCAAGGAAGGGTGAAAGGGGCAGGAAGCAGAGTTCTTCGGGTGGAAGCGGCAGGGAGCGGCGGCTTCGCCGTGCTCGTTTTGTTGACGTGGCTGGCTGAAGCAAAAGAGGGAGGTAAAGCCATAGCCAAGCCACACAGCAGAACGCCGGAAAGCGAGGCACGGACAGCGGAAGGCTTGTAAAATCTCAGTGGATGGTAACGGCACTTTGACATAGCTAACTTACTCTATGTTGACGTGGGACCAACCACTTTGCTAATCCATGTTCGTCTGAGGGTTTACACAACAGTGACGAGGACGGGAGGATACTACCCGCCAAAATACCTGGTTGTCAAGCCCCATCTCCCATTAAAAGGTGAACGTTGCCAGGCCGACGGAGACGCCCGCGCTGCCGACGACGATCAGCGTCTTGTCGCCCCGGTTCAGGCGGCCTTCCTGCTGGGCCAGGCTCATGCCCAGCGGAACCGAGGCCGAGACGCAGTTGCCGTAGCGGGGGTGGATGCTGTAGTAGACGCCTTTGGGCAGGCCGATGTGCTTGACCAGGACCTCGCTGGCCTTCTGGCTGGCCTCGTGGCCGAAGGCGATGTCATAGCAGCGGTCCGAGAAGTGCGGGTCGCGCCCGTAAACCTCGGCGATCTTCTTGACCGTGGTGACGACCAGCTCGCGCGAGAGCGAGAAGAACTGCGACGTGGCGTGGCGCGGGTCCGGGTCGCCCGGCGAGAAGTCGGCGATGTTGGCGAGCGGGATCATGCACAGCTTGTAGTGCTCGCCGAAGTTCTGGAACTTGAAATAAAAGTCGTCGGGCTGGGCGTCGGTAATGATCGTCGCCGTGGCCGCCTCGCCGATGGTGAACTGGGCGACCCGGTGCTTCAGGTCGGCGCTGTCTTTGATCTCCGAGGCCCAGAAGCTGCGGACCAGGCTGCTCTCGCAGTTGACGATCATGCCCGTTTTATAGGTGCCGTTCTGGATCAGGCTGCGGGCGACCTGCATGGCGCGCAGCCAGCTCGCGCAGGCGTCCAGCATGTCGAAGCAGGTCGCGTTCGGCATCCCCAGCTCGGACTGCACGACGTTGGCCGTGGCCGGCTCCAGCCAGCCGCGCGCGACGCCGGTGTAGATCAGGAAGTCCACATCGCCGGGGGCCATCGCGGCGTCGGCCAGCGCCCGCCGGCCCGCGTCCAGCACCAGGTCCAGCGCCTTCTCGCCGGGCGCGAGCTTGTAGCGCACTTCGGTGCCCGCCGTCGCCAGGGTCGCCCGCACTTGTGTCTCCAGCAGGGCCATCTGCACCCGGCCCACGCGGTCCCGGCTCTCGTGGCGGAACGTCTCCAAGATGTCGTCGTTGGTGACTTTATGCGTGGGAACGGCGTGCTGGATCGTTCGGATATGCATGGACGGACGGGTTCCTTAAGGCGCGGGTGGTGCTTACGTGTTCTCTTAGCATACCCCATAGCGGCGCGGAATCAGGCAAGGCGGCGCGCCCCTAACGCCGCGCGCGCCGGACCACGAACGCTAATGTCAGCGCGGTCAAGCCCCCGAAGAGGGCGGGCGCGGCCATCCTGGCGTGTGCGCGGACAAGGGGCAGGGCGAAAACGGCGGCCCAGAGCAGCACGAGCAGGGCGAACGCCCAGTCGTCCACGAACAGCCCGATCAGCTCCCCCCAAGCCGTGCGTAGGAACTTCATGCTGATCTCCCCTGCCGTGCCGACCGGGCCAGCGCGACGCCCGCCGCCGCCGTCAGGGCGTAGCCCGCCGACAGGGCCAGCGGCGTCCAGGCGTCGGGGAGCGGCCATTCCAGCCGCAGCCCCTCGCCGACCAAAAGCGTCCCGAAGGCGGACACCAGAACGCCTACGGCCAGCTTCAGGGCGTTCTCCGGGATCGCCGTCAGCGGGCGGCGGGCGGCCAGCCCCAGCCCGATGACCAGGACGGCGGCACCCGCCGCGCCGAGCGAGGCGGGCACAATCTGGCGGCTGGCCGCGCCCATCGAGATGACCAAAAAGATGACCTCGATGCCCTCGATGAACACGCCGTTGAAGGCGGCCAGGGCCGCGCCGGTGTCGAACCCCTCACGGCGCACGACATGCTCCAAAGACTCTTCTTGTTCTTTGTATTCGTCGTCCTCGTTCCGCAGGGCGATGACGCCCGCCGCGCGTAAGATCGCCTTGACCAGCCAGCGCAGCCCGAACAAGAGCAGCAGCAGGCCGACGACGAGCTGGAACAGGTGCGCGTTGACATGGGCGAGCGACGGCCCGAACGCGCCCACCAGGACCGCCAGCAGCACGGCTGCCGCCGCCGCGCCCCACAGCGCGGGCCGCCAGCCGCGCACGGCCCCGACGGCGAGCACGATGGTCAGCGCCTCGACGAACTCGACCATCGACGCCAGAAACGCGGCCAGAACCGTGGGCCAGGAGAAGGTCATCATGGGGCCGTTGTACCCGGTTTTGTCAGCGAGCGCAGAGTGATCAAGTCCAGCGGGCCGACGCGGGGGACCGTAAGAGCACCATCATGCATGAGCAGCGTACCGCCCGCCGCGTCGTTGACGCCGCTGTTGCTGCGGCGGACAGCGAAGCGCAGGACGCCGGCACGTGCCAGCTCGGGGACGCGAATCGTGACCGCGAAGGTCCGTGCGGCGTAGCCGCTGTTGTGTTGGGCAAAGTCTTTCTCGTCGTCGGCATCCCGGAAGCTGGAAGAGGTGTAGTTGCTCAGGCCGATGCCCCAGGTCCCGTCCGGGTTCCGGGCCGCCGCCGCCGTCAGGCGCGGCTTTTTGCCGTAGGTGTAGGTCATGTCGCCGTCCGCGTCGCTCTGTGACCGGCGGAAGACCGCACCCGAGTCGAACGTGCGGGAGAGCTGCCGGTAGTAAAAGTATTTCTCGAAGGCCGTAATCTTGAACGGCGCCTGGGTGGCCGCACTGGCCGGGGTGTAGGACAGGATGCGCGTGGCGTTGTCGTTCGGGTCCGGGACCTCGAAGCCCACGAAGTGGACCCAGTGCGTGACGCGGTGGTTCATGTCGCTCAAAAAGCGCGACGCGAGCGAGGCGGCCCGCTGGGCGTCGCCGGGGACTTCGGGGCCGTCGTCGCTGGCCTCGGTCATCCAGTAGGCCTTCCCCGTGCCCGCGATACGGCCCGCGACCCGCTCGGTCGCCGCCATGTTGTACGAATGGGACGCGATCCCCGACAGTGCGCGCCAGGCGACGGGGTCGGCCTTGAGCGCGTCCACCTGCCCTTCTAAAGTGCCGTCCGCGCTGGCGTTCTCCGGCGCGATGATCTGGACGCCGCGCAGGCCGCGCGCGTCCAGATCCGCCCGCAGGCGCTTGACCGCCTGGACGATCTGGGCGGGCGTGAACCGGAACGTGTCGTTCGGCTCGTTGTGGATGCCGGTGACGTCGATATGAACCCCGGTCTGCACGCCCAAGCGGGCGATGAAGTCCGCGACCAGGTCCGCGTAGGCGTCCACCTGGGACTGCCTGAGCGCCATGCCGGTCTGCGCGCTGCCGTCGGGCCGCTTTTCGGCCATGTAGGCGGGGAGGTGGTCGGGGGCCAGAAGCAGGGTCGTGACGCCGTTGCGGCGCGCGTCCGCGATCAGCCCCGAATCGACGTAGCAGCCGCGGAACTGCGCCAGGTCGTGCACGCCCGGCGTGGGCGCGTACTGGTCGGTGTTCAGCCACAGGCGCAGAGTTGTGAACTTCAGGTCGTGCCAGAGCGCTTTGGAAAGCGCCCGCCGCTGCGCCGGCGTCAGCGTTTGATACTCGCCCCCGAAGTTCAGGCCGCTCGCGCCAAAGCCGCGGAACGTCTGCCGCGCGCCGGGCTGAACGGTAATGGTAATGGGCGTCGGGGCGGGAGCGGGCGGCTGAGGGGCGGCAAGGGCCGGACGTGCGGCGGCGAGCGCCAGCGTGAGCAGGACGGCGCAAGCCCACGAGGCCTCCCTGCGGTTTCTATGCCGGAGCGTGATAGTGCTCATCATGGGACATCCTCGCGATTCGCTGGACGATCTCGACGGCGCGGGGGCGGCCGTTGACGATGTGCTGGTCCCGCGCCATGCTGCCGCAGACGTACAGGCCGGGGACGTTGGTCTCGAACGTGTCCTCGTCGTAAACGGGCTTGTTGTCGGCGGGGCTGACCTCGATGCCCGCGTCTTGAAGGAACAGGACGGCGGGGTCTGCGCCGATCAGCGTGAATACGAAGTCGTTCGGGATGGTCTTTGATTCCCCGTCATCCCGGCGGCGCAGGCTGATCTCGGTCGGGGTGATGGCCGTGACCTCGGTGGCGAAGTACGGCTCGATCTTCTTTTCCTCGACCATGATCAGCAGCTCACGGAGGACGAACGGGCGCAGGTTGCAGGCATCGAAAGAGTCCTCGATCAAGGCCATGCGGGACCGCGCGCCCGCCCGCGCCAGGGCCATCGCGACCTCGGCGGCGGAGTTGCCGCCGCCGACCGTCAGGCAGTCCCGGCCCAGATAGGGCGTCGGGTCAAGGTAGCGCGCGCTGACTTTCTTCAGGTCCGCGCCGGGCACGTCAAGCGTTCGGGGCTGGTCCCAGACGCCGCTGGCGAGCAGGACGGCGCGGGTGGTGTAGGACGTCTCCCAAGCCCCGTCGGGCTGCTGCACAGTTCCAACGCGGAAGACGCCGCCCGCGCGCCGGACGTGCGTGACCCGCTCCCACGTCCGCAGGGGCAGGCGGCGGCTGACGACGACAGCGCGGTAGTAGGCCAGGGCGTCTTCGCGGCGCGGCTTGTCGTCGGCGGCCAGCGGGAAGGGGATGCCGCCGACTTCCAGCTCCTCGGCGGGCGAATAAAAGCTCTGGCGCGGGGCGTACTCGACGATGCTCTGGCACGGCCCGGCTTTGTCCAGGATCAGGAAGCGCAGGCCGGCGTCCTGCGCGGCACAGGCGGCGGCCAGGCCGATAGGGCCGGCCCCGACGATCAGCAAGTCATAGGGCGAGTCCAAGTCATGAGCCGAGTTAAGGTTATCTGTCACTGCGCGATTGTACCCGTGTTTCGTATCAACTCCCACCGGATATACAACCCTATGACGCATAAAAGAATGACACCCGGCTTGCTGCTCGCCGCCCTGCCCGTGCTCCTGGCCGCGCCCGCCGCGCGGGCCGTTGCGGCGGATCGGCCCATCCAAGTGGTCTTGAACGGAACAGCCCTCCGGTTCGCCCACACGCCGCCGACCCAGATCAAAGGCTCGACGCTGGTGCCGATGCGCGACATCTTCGAGGCCTTGGGCGCGACGGTCCGGTTCGACAAGGCCACACGGACCGTCTACGGCCAAAAGGGGCAGACCGCCATCGTCCTGCCCCTGGGGGCGCTGACGGCGACCGTGAACGGCCAGCCGCGCGCCCTGCCGCAGCCGGCCCAGCTCATCGCCGGTACCGTTCTGGTGCCGCTGGGCTTCATCTCCCAGGCCCTGGGCGCGTCGGTGCAGTGGCAGCCCGTCATTCGGACCGTCTCGATCCAGACGCTCGACCCGCACCTTAACACTCTGCCCGCGCCCCCCACGGCGGCACAAAACGGGCCGGTTTCGGGGCAGGTGACGGGCGTCTATACCAACACCACGCCGTCCAAACTGACGCTCAGGGTCGGTGGGCGCAACACGGTCGTGCCGCTGTCCCCGTCCACCATCGTCCTGCGCTCCGTCAGTGGGCAGCCCGCCACCCAGGTGGCGCTTTCCGCCCTCAAAGCCGGCGACCAGGTGATGGTGCAGCGCGACGATTCGGGTGCGGCGACCGTCGTCACGGCGACGTTCGGCGAGGTCCGCGGCACCATCGTCGGCATCGGCACACTGGCCTCGGGTGATACCGTTCTGACGCTGGACAGCGGGCGGGTCGTGGAGATCTCCCCGGTCGCCCCGGTCAGCTTCGACGGCCGTGCCGTCGCGCTGTCGGACGTCAAGAAGTTCGAGAAGGTCGTCATCCGCACCAACCCATCCAACAGCCTGGGCTACGGCGTGGCGGTCTCGACGGCGGACAACCCGAACCCGACCCCCCCCGGCATTACCCCCGCCCCCCTGGCGGCGAACCCCGTCAACCCGGCGAACCCCGTCAACCCCGCGCCGCCCGCGGGCACGGCGTCGGTCGAGGTCACGTCGTTCACCGACGACGCCTCGGGGCCACTCAAGGCCGGGCAGGCGCTGACGGCGACGCTGAGCGGGACGCCGGGAGGCAAAGCCACCTTCGCCATTCCCGGCGTCGCCGAGGACATCCCCATGCGCGAGTCGTCGCCGGGCGTCTACACGGGGGCGTACACCGTCAAGGCCGGCGCGGCGGCGTCCAAGGCCGCCGTGCTGGGCAAGCTGACCGCGGCGGGCGTCACCAGCACGCTGATCCAGGCCCCCGGCACGATCACCATCGACAGCCAGCCCCCGAAAGTGACCGACTTCGGCCCGGCCCGCGACACGACGGTCGAGTCCGACCACCCGCTGATCTACGCCACGGTCTCTGATGGGGCCGGCGTCGGGGTCAACCCGGACGCGACGCGCGTTTCGCTGGACGGCAAAGACGTCACGCCCGACGCCGCCGTGACCGGCTCGCTGTTTACGTACAAGCCGGCCCAAGCGCTCGGGAGCGGGGGGCACACGGTCAGCCTGACGGTCGCCGACATGGCGGGCAATGCGACGACGACGAGCTGGGGCTTCAAGGTCTCGACCAGCAAGATCGTCCAGTCGTTTACGACCAACGAGACGAGCGGCAAGGCCGTCGGCGCGGGCGCGACCGTCGTGTTCACCCTGAACGCCCAGCCGGGCGGCAAGGCCACAGCCAGCATCGGAAGCCTCGCCAAGAGTCTGCCGCTGACCGAGTCCGATCCGGGCGTGTACACGGGTGAATACACGATCAAGGCTGGCGACAGCATCCAGAACGCCCCGGTCACAGCCCGCTTCACGGCGCGGGACGGCACCGAGGTCACGACGAGTCTGGCGACCGGCCTGACGGTCGCCGCCGGGCCGCCGCCCGCCCCCAAGATCACGCAGCCGCTGGATGCCGCCTACGTGGACGCCAACGCCCCGCTGACCGTTACCGGCAAGGCCGCACCCGGCAGCACCGTCCGGGTCGTGGTCACTTACGTGAGCAAGGCGCTGGGCGGCATCCTCCCGGTCAGCGGCCAGAGCGCGACCAAGGACGTCACCGCCACCAAGGACGGCGACTGGACGGCGGACGGCCTCTCGCTCAAAGTACAGACCCTGCTGTTCGGCGGCAACCGCGACACGGTCTTCACGGTCACGGCGACCGAACTCGACGCCGGCGGCAATCCCGCCTCGGACGCCGCCAATATCACGCTGCGGCCCGGATAAACGCCTCCCACTTCACTTCAACCACCATGAACGCAATCCTCGTGCGCCTGAAGCGCATCTTCGTCATCAAGTTCACGTTCGACGTTTTCGAGCGGTTCGGCAAGAACAACGGCGGCCTGCTGGCGGCAGGCCTCGCCTTCTTCCTCGTCCTCGCAATCGTGCCGCTGCTGCTGGTCGGCCTGTGGGCATTGGGCCTCTTCTATTCGCACAACCCCGACAAGGCCGTGAGGCAGATCCAGCATCTCCTGGCCACACAGGTCTTGCCCGGCGCGGCGGGCGATGAGGTGAAGCATTTGATGGAGCGGGCCTCCATCGCCGACGCCAATGGGCACGCTGGGCCGACGCTGCTGAAGCTGCTGACGGGGCACGGCCTGGCGGGCGTCATCGGCCTGCTCGCCGTCGTGTGGGCGTCCATTCAGATCTTCGTCAACGGCTCGACGGCCATGAACGCGGCCTGGGAGACGCCCGAAAAGCGCAACTGGTTCCAGCTCCGGGGCGTCGCGCTGGCCCTGCTGGTCGGCGTCGGCATCCTGCTGGTGCTGTCGCTGGCGGCGACGGCCTTCTCCACGGCTTTCTCGGCCCAGCCGTTCGCCCACGCCGTCCCTTTCGAGCGCGCGCTGATCGCCGGGTTGATCGAGCTGGGCGCGGTCGTGGTCAGCGCCCTGATGTACGCCGTCACCTTCAAGTACCTGCCCTCGCCCTCCGCCAACGTCTCGTGGCGCGCGGCCCTGGTCGGGGGCGCGGCCGCCGCCGTCGCATTCGAGATCGCCAAGAAGGGCCTGTCGGTTTACTTGCTCAAGCCGAACAAGTCGCTGTACGGGGAGCTGGGGAACCTGATCGCGTTCGTGCTGTGGATCTACTACTCGATGATGATCTTCCTGCTGGGGGCCGAAGTCTCGGCGGTGTATGCCTCGGAGATCGAGAAGGGCAAGGCCAGCCGCCTGCGCCGTGCCTCGCTGTCAACACCCGCCGCCGAAGCATCGTCCGCCTCGGGTTCGCCCCTGGCGCGGTCGAAGGAGCGGGTGCGGCGGACGAGGCAGCGAGAGGGGCGGCGTTAGCGAAAAGCGCGGAAGCCTTCCCCATTTGTGGGGGAGTTGGATAGCGCAACCGCCGAAGGCGGTTCTCTTCGGCCTTGCGCTTGAACGCTTGCCTTATGGGGTACGACGCAGGTAATCATTGAGCATGAGTCAAGAAAGCGTTACAGGTGGTTGCAGGGTATCAATCGTCAATCCCGCCCTGCGTAAAACGCTGAGAGTCGCTCCGTAACTATACTCTGTGGGGCGGTACAGAGCAGGGGAAGACCCTGGGAAGCCCGACCATTTATGGACGGGAGCCGTCACAACAGCCCCCACCGCTTCTTTTTCTGCCCCCCGTCTGGTTTGGTGTCACCGACAGGTGAAGGCGGCCCCAGTTTTTCCAGCTCCTGCGCGGCGTAGCGGCCCGGATCACTGGCCGGGTCCAAATCAACGGCCCGCGTGAACTGGGCGCGGGCGTCTTCGGGCCGGTCAGCCGCGAGGTAGCAGCCCCCGAGTACCGAGTGGCGCAGGGTGTCTTCGGGCTGAAGCTCCAGGGCACGCTCGTACAGCGGGATGGCCTCGTCTAATCGCCCGAACATGGCGTGGAGGCGGCCCAGGCTGACCAAGGCCTTGTGATAGTCGGGGGATTTTTCCAACGCGACTTGATTGAGGGCCGTGGCCTCAACCCAGTTCTCTTCCTGCTCGTAGGTGCCGGCGAGGTTGACGTACAGCGCAGGGTTGTCCGGGGCATACTCTAAGGCGCGCTCCCAGAAATTGCGGGCGGTCTTCGTATCGCCCAGAAAGATCGATGCCAGGCCCATCTCGAAATAGATGTCGCCCAAGTCTGCGGGGTTATCGGTCAGCCGCGCCGCCTCGGAGAGCCGCCGCCTCATGGTCTGGTAATCCGTCTGCGTCTTGTACAGCATGGCGCTGTTGTAGGCGGCCAGGAAGAATTCGGGGTCGCGTGTGACGGCCTGCTCGTAGTAGCCCAGCTTGGTTTCGGGCGTCCGCGCCAGGCGCTTGCCCTTCAGGAAAGCGACGTAGGCGGGCCACGACGGCGTGATTTGGAGGGCGTCGGTGGTGAAGCTCCAGGGCAGGTTCGTGCCGAGGGCGTCCAGCAGGGCGGCGCACAGGCGGAACTGCAAGGCGATCCACAGGTCATAGTCCAGCGCCAGCGTCTCGGGCGGCGCGTCGGCGCTGAAGGCGGAGAACGTCAACGAGGCCGGCGCGGCGAACCCGCCCTCGGCGGGGAAGAAGACGCGGAGCGAGACCGTCACGCGGGCCAGCGACCCAGTCTGCAAGTCCCGCTCGCAGGCAAGCGCGCCGTCCACCAGAGCATCGCAGCCGGCCTTGGCCGTCAGGGCGTAGACCTCGCCCTCGGTCAGCGGCGGCGTGGGCCGCTCGCGCTTGTCCGCGCCGCCCAGGGCGTCGTGGACATCGGCCAGCGCCCAGCCCCCGGCGGCCTCGACGGCGGTCTCCAGCGCGAACAATATGCCGTGCTCGAAGAGCAGGATGTCGCCGCCGAACATATCCGTGCCCAGTGGGGCGAAGACGATCTTGCGCGTCTGCGTGTCCATGCCTCAATTGTACCCGAGCCGCACGGGTTCGGGGGTGTGGGAAGCGCGAGTACCAGAGCAGGAGGGCACCGGCCTTGTGTTTGCCCTTTGTCGTTCCTACGGTGCCGCCCGGCTGGCGGAAATCGGCGGCGAGGTGTCTTGAAGCGCCTGAGCCATGCCAGGATTAACCTCAAGGTGCTCCGTGCGTACCTGGGTGCATTTGCGGATCAGTTCGGCTTCGGTGTCCTGGAAGGGGTCGAGTGGCGCAATCGCGTGGGTGTTGCTGTAAAGGCTCCACAGTGACTGGCCGCCGCCCGCCCAGGCGACTTTGTATGTCCACAGCGACGACGAGATGTGCTTGCTTTGGAGAGTCAGAAGCAGATTCGTCAGGACGGCGGGCGTCCCGTGCGGCTCCAGGCCGTACTCGCCGATGTAGAAGGGCACCTGCCGCCGGCGCTGCTCCTTCTCGATGCCGGCCACGTAGCCGTCGAGCGCCTTCTGCTGGTCGTCGGCGGTTTTGGCGTTGAAGTCGTAGTAGTGGGTGCTGTAGACGACGTTCTCCCAGCCGATCGGTGCGGGGAAAGGCATCCATTCCAGACCCGTATAACCGTCTTCGATGAAGATCAGATGCTTCGGGTCGCCGGCCCGGATCGCGCGGTAGAGGTGATCCTGCACGACATAAAGCGTGTCCGAGTTGGGCGTCCCTGTCGGCTCGTTGAGCATGTCGTAGCCGGCCACGCCCGAGTTGCCCCGGTAGCGCCGAGCGACTTGCGTCCAGACCGCCTCCGCCGCGGCGATGTTGGCCGGGTCGCGGAAAAAGGCGTTGACATCGGCCTGGCCGGTATGTGCCTGGTCGCTCTGCCCGCCCGGCGCACCGTGTAAATCCAGGATGACGTAGATTTGGTTCCGGTTCGCCCACGAAACCGCCTGGTCCAGCCAGTGCAGCCCGCCCGGCTCGTCCACGAGGCCGCTGAGGAACGGCAGCCGGACGCAGTTGAAACCCGCCGCGTGCAGGCGCTGGAAGTCCGACTCGTCTACCCACGCCTGGCGGAAGGCCGTCTGTACCCGCTCCCGGCCCGCTGCCCCGAGCCGCTTTTCGACCGTGCTCCAGAGGGAGACGTGGTCCTTGATCGGCTTCCAGGCGGAGCCGGGCGGCGGCTTGGTGACGAAGGGCTGCATCCACATCTCCTCGACCAGCCAGCCGCCCAGGTTGATGCCCCGCAGGGTCACGATATGGCCCGAGTCGTCCACGATGTCCGTCCCCTGCGCGTGCAGGAAGGGCAAAGCCGCGCCGGAAGCCGCCGCCCGCGCCGGCAGAGTGTCCGCAGAGTCAGGGGCCGGCAGGGCGATCAGGGTCAGGAGCAGGATCACCAGAGTGAGAAAGCGCGTCATTCCGATTTCCCGTAGATTTTCAAGCCGGATTTTCTCCCCGGCGTTGCTCCTGGATGGCTACTTGTAATTGTTAGCCGTGTCCGTCAAGAACGCCTTGGCGTTTATCAGATCATTCGGTTGGGGACTGTCGGTAAAGTCCTTGCTGTCACGGACCCAGAAATTGGTCGTGCCGCTTCCTCCGTCGCGCTGGGAGATCGTCGCAAACGGGCGCAGCGATTTCACGTGGCCGTCTACGAACAGATAGTTGGTCATGCCCGTGTGGCCGGCGAAGAAGCCCGAGTTCGGTGGGTCAGTGCTGAAAGCAGCGTTGGTCAAGTCGATGTTCCAGTTGGAGGTGTAAGGGGCTTTATTGTTCGGGTTGTTCTCCATCACCACGATCAGGGAGGAAGGCGCCTGGATGGAGGCCAGACTGACGGCCCCGCCCACGTCACCCGCCGCCCCGTCGCCGCTCGCGCCGGGTGCAGCGAAAGCCTGGTTGTAATTGACGACGTAATCATCCGAAACCTGGTAGGAGCCAGCGATATCAGCGTAGGCAGTCTGTGTATTCGGATTGGAGGGGCAGGTGAAGATGTTGCCGATCTGCGCGGTGCTGGTGGTCCCCGCCCCGTTCTTGATGTAAGGTTGGATGATGTTCTGCCAGCCGATGTAGGCCGTATAGTTGTACTGAGCCACGTATTCGGCATAGCCCTTGGACGGCATGACCTCGTCCGAGTCTTGCGTGCACTGGGTCATAGCGAGGCCGATCTGCTTCAGGTTGGACTGGCAGGAGGCGCGGCGGGCGTTCTCCCGGACCTTCTGGAACACGGGGAAGAGGATCGCCGCGAGGATGGCGATGATAGCGATGACTACGAGTAGCTCGATGAGCGTGAAGCCGGTACGACGTCGTTTCATGTCTGCTCCTTCAGGGGTCGAGGCCGGTGGCTGATTCTAGCCGCCTGGGCCGTTACCCGGTTAAGTGGTAATGTATCATAACACAATAAAGCGTAAGTTGTCAATATCCCATTCCCTGTTTTTTGTTTGACAATTTCCGCGCTCACGTATTATAATGCCGGTGGAATGCGACCGAGCGCCTCCAATCGCATCGACGACCTCGTTGAAGGGACCTACGGATGCCCACCATCAAAGACATTGCCAGAGCGTGTAACGTCTCTACCGCAACGGTCTCTTACGTCATAAACGGGAAAAACACCCTGCTGCCGGAGACGCGCGAGAGGGTGATGCGGACGATGCGCGAGATGAATTATCACCCGAGCGCGGTCGCGCGGGGGCTGACCAACAAGCGCATGAACACCCTGGGCATCCTGTTTGACAACGTCGGCTCAGGGATCGCCGTCACCCACCCCTATACTTCCGGCATCTTGCAGGGCGTCGTGGCGGCCTCCGCCGAGGCGGGTTACAATGTCACCCTCTTCACCGAGCTTTGGCGGAACGGGGAGGAGTCCCTGCCGAAGATGCGGGATCAGCGCACCGACGGCCTCCTCATCGTCGCCCCGCCCGCCGACGCCGACATCCTGCCCAGCCTGTCTTCCGCAGGACTGAAGGCGGTGACCATCTCCTCGGACAGCGCCCCGTTTGGCATGCCATCTGTTGACGTGGACAACGCCGCCGGCGTCCGGCTGGCCGTCCAGCACCTGCTGGCCCTGGGGCACCGGCGGATCGCTTTCCTCGGCGGCCAGCCGAACCTTTTCAGCGCCCCGCTCCGCCTGGCCGCCTTCCTGTCCGCGCTTCAGGCGGCGAACCTTGGCCTGCTGCCGGAGTACGCCATGACCTCGTCTTACGATGACACCAATGCCGCCTACTGGCAGGCGCAGCGTCTGCTGTCGCTGCCGACCCCGCCCACGGCGGTCGTGGCTGGCAACGACCAGATCGCCATGGCCGTCTTGGCGGCGGCGCGGGACTCCAGCGTATCCGTCCCGGCGCGGCTGTCCCTGGTTGGCTTCGACGACATCCCCGACGCCGCCATGATGCGGCCCGCGCTGACGACCGTGCGGCAGCCGCTGGCTGAGATCGGCACGGTCGCGACAAGGCTGCTCCTGCGGATGCTTTGCGGCGAAGCAGTCTCAGCGGACTGCCGGCTGATAGAACCCCAGTTGGTAGTGCGGGAGACCACAGCGTCGATGGGTTCTTAGATCTTATGTTACGCTGCCTGTGGGGGCGTGTGCGAGGTGTCGCGTCCTGCGACCAGTGTGACGCCCTCGGGCGGGAGAAGACCGATTAACAGACGTGCGCTCTTGTGGGGGATAGCGGCTTGTGTCGGGGCCGCCGTGCTGCTGTCCCTGCCCCGTCCGGCCCAGGCCGCGCCTACGTCCGCTGTCACAGCTCAGGCCGCCGCGCCGCTCGTTCAGCAGTCAGACGACGTGCGGCCGCCGGTCGTCACGCCGCAGATGCGGCGGTACTCACGGACGGGCTACGCGCTCTACTTTGCGGGGACGGCTTATAGCCTGCTGGCGCTGTGGGGCGTTTTAGCCTCGGGCCTGTCCGCGCGGCTGCGGCGGTGGGTCACGCCGCTGCGCTTCTCGCTCGCCCGGCTGGCGGCTTACTACGCGCTGCTGACTCTGGCCCTGGTCATCATCCACGCGCCGCTGACGTTCTTTGCCGGCTACCGGCTCCAGCACGACTACGGCCTGTCCACGCAGAGTTTGGGGGCGTGGCTGGGCGACGAGGGCAAAGCCGTTGCCGTGGGCATCGCCACGACAGTCCCGATCCTGTGGGTGCTGTTCTGGCTGATAAACCGCTCCCCGCGCCGGTGGGCGCTGTGGTTCTGGGGGGCACTGATCCCCATCATCGCCTTCGGCATCTTTGTCGCGCCCCTAGTCGTTGACCCGCTGTTCAACAAGTTCACGCCGCTGCCGCCCGGCCCGCTCAAGACGCAGATCGAGGCGCTGGCCGCGAAGGCGGGCATCCCGAACGCGCCGATCTTCATGGTGGACAAGAGCCGCCAGACCCACACCACCAACGCTTACGTGACCGGCATCGGGTCGTCGGCGCGGATCGTGCTGTGGGATACGCTCCTGCCGCCGCGGACGCCCCCGGACCAAGTGGTCGCCATTGTCGGGCACGAGATGGGCCATTACGTCCTCAAACACCTCTATTGGGGCTTCCTGATGAGCGTCGTCGGCCTGCTGCTCGTGCTGCCGCTGGCACAGAAGTTCCTGGGATGGCTGCTGGCCCGCTACGGCAAGCGCTGGGGCATCGATGGTCTGACCGACCATGCCGCCGTCCCGGCGTTTCTGCTGACGACGACCCTGCTCGGCTTCCTGCTCGCCCCGATCACCAACGGCGTCTCGCGCGAGATCGAGCACCAGGCCGACGTTTACGGCCTGCGAGTGACCGGGAACCGCCCCGCGATGGCCCGCGCCTTCGTGTCGCTGTCCGAGCAGAACCTGAGCGACCCGGATCCGCCCGCCTTCATCAAGTTCTGGCTGTTCACCCACCCGCCCCTGCGCGAGAGGATTGATTTCGCTCTGGGCAGGAAGTAGCCCGGTCCTGTGGGAGTTTCTCGATGCGTCCCCTTCCAAGCCTTTGCCTTCTGCTGCTCCTGCCGTGCGTGTGCCGGGCCGCTGCGCTTCCTTCGCCGCGCCCGCCGCCCGACCCTGGGCAGGACATCGTGAGCCTCGCCTTCTCCCCGGACGGCATGACGCTCGCTCTGTGCCGGTGGAACGGGGCGGTGACGCTCTGGAACGTCCGCAGCAGCACACTGACACGGACGCTGTCACGGACGCTGCAAGGCCCCGGCGCAGGGGTTCTTTGTGTCGCGTTCTCACCCGATGGGCGGCTGCTGGCCGGCGGCGGCGCGGCAGGCCGCGTCCGGGTCTGGGACGTGCGGACGGGACGGCTGCGGCTGACCCTCCAGAGTCGGGCCACCTTTCCGGGATCGGCGGTCAGGGTGAACGTCGAGGGCCTCGCCTTCTGGCCGGACGCGAAGACGCTGGCCTGTGATGCCACGGACGGCGTGACTCTGTATGACGCGCGGACCGGCCGGGTGCGGCGGACGATTGTTCGACGTCCTTCCCCCCAAGTGGGAGCCGCGTTCTCCAGCAGCGGGATCGCGCTGGTCGTGGGGCCGGGCGGGTTGCACCTCTGGGACGCGAAGACGGAGCACGATCTGCCGCTCCACCTTGACTTGCTCCCGGCGGAAGAACTGGCGACATTCGCCCTCTCCCCGAACGGGCGGACGCTCGCCATCGGGACGGGCAACTGCTCGGATGGCGACGGACCCATTCGCCTGCGGCTCTGGGACGTCAAGGCCGACCGGCGTCTCCAATTTCTGGATACAAGCGGGTTTGTTCCCTACGCGCTGGCGTTCTCCCCGGACGGCAAAACACTGGCCGGGACGCTGTGCGGTGCCGGGGTCGTTTTCTGGGACGTTCGGACGGGCAGGCTTCGCAGCACCGACCATGACGTCGGCTATACGCCGAGCGTTCTGCGCTTCTCCCCCGACGGGCGGCAGCTTTGGGTCGTCATGCCCGATGCCGTCAGGCCGGAGGAGGCCGTCGCGGTGTGGGACGTGTCCGCCGCGAAACGGATAGGCTCCTTCCCCGGTGTCCGCCGCTCCCGCCGACGGGACAGCCCTTGAAACGAGGGCCTTGCCCGCGCCGGCTTCCGGCGGCGAGCGGGTAGAATAGCCACCAAGGGGACCGCCGATGAGCGCCATTCAAGAGGCCGAGAAACTGCTGCCCAGTCTGACGCGCGGAGAAAAGGCGCAGCTTTTGCAATGGGTCGCGCGCGATCTGGGCGACGCCTTTCCCGGAGTGGAGAGCATCCCCAGCGTCTGCGGCGGCGAGCCGTGCTTCGTCCGCTCACGCATCCCCGTCTGGCTCTTGGAACAGGCCCGGCGTCTGGGGACGAGCGAGGCCGATCTTCTGCGGGCTTATCCGACGCTGCGCGCCCAAGACCTGGCGAACGCCTGGGGCTACGTGCGCACCCACCCTGAAGATATTGACCGTCAGATACGCGCCAATGAGGCGTAGGGGTATGAACGTCACCCCCGAAAGCAGCACCATGAGCCGAGAGCCGTTCATCAACAAACTGACGTTGCAGAACTTCCGATCCATCCGCAACGAGACCGTGACGTTTGCCAACCCCCTCTTCCTTGTGGGCAGAAACGGCTCCGGTAAAAGCAACTTTGTCAGCGCCCTGGCGTTCCTCTCCGAGTGCATGACGACCCCCCTGCAATCCGTGATCGAGCAGTGGGGAGGCCCTGAACGGCTCTGCCACCGTTACACTTCGCGTGACCTGACTCTCCGCGCCGACGTGCAACTGGATACCGAGCGAAGGCACTTGGGGTCTTACTCGTTCACCCTGCGCGTCACAGACGACATGAGCCTGGTAGTCGCCCATGAGCAGGGCCGTTTAGCCTGGGAGAACGGGACTTATTGGTTCAACAGAAGCGAGAATGCTTTCAGTACAAACTTAGCTGGGGTACAGCCTGACCTTGACTCCCAATCTCTTGTCATGCCTGTCCTTGGCGGGGTTCAAGTCCTACGTCCACTTTACCAACCTCTCCGGTCACTGAGGCTGTATCAGATCAAGCCGGAACTGATAGGCGGCATTCAGGAGCAAAGCAGCTCCCCCTATCTGAAGCCGGACGGCTCGAACAGCAACAGCGTTCTGCTTCGCTTGTCGAAGCGAGACAATGGCTTCGTGAAGCACGCTCCTAGTAGTATGTCGCGGGTGCGCGATTTGCTTCAATCCGTTGTTCCAGGCATCTCGCCGGGTGTACCGGAGTTCGTTCGGGGGCAGTCATCCCTGTTCATTGAGCAGGATTGGCCGGGCATCAAAGCCGTCTTCGAGGCAGGCTCTATGTCAAGCGGGACCCTGTCCACTCTCGGCCTCATCGTGGCCGCCTTACAGGAACCGGCCCCGGCGCTGATCGCCATTGAAGAACCAGAGTTGAACATCCATCCGGGCGCGCTTGATGCTATCGGGGACATCATCAACGTCGCGGCGCAGCGGACGCAGGTTGTCGTCACGACCCATAGCCCAGATTTGATTGACGCGAAGTGGATACGTCCCGAAAACCTGCGAGTGGTGGAGTGGGAGAACGGCGAGACGCGCGTCTCGGAACTCGGCGAAGCGCCTGTCAAAGCCCTGCAACAGCACTTGATGGGGGCGGGTGAGCTGATGCGGGCTAACGCCCTAGACGCTGCCCCTCTTTCTGCTACGGAAGATGTCTCGGACCTGTTTGAGAAAGACCTGGCATGATTCAGCCGGTCGTGGAAGGGCAAGGAGAAGAAGCGGCCTTCCCGATCTTGCTGCGTCGGCTGGTCTTGGAACTTGGCTGTTACATGGAGATCGGCTCACCTGTCAGGAGCAAGCGGACGCAGATGGTCCGGGAGGAAGATTTCAAGAGGGTAGCGCGGCTGGCCTCTTTTAAGCCCGGTGCCTGTGCGGTTTTGGCGCTTTTCGACGCCGATGACGATTGCGCCATCACACACATCCCGGACATGACGAGGTGGGCACAGGAGGCCGTGCCGCTGATGCCTTCCGCCATCGTCATGGCCCGGCGCGAGTATGAGGCTTGGTTTCTGGCGGCGCTTGAGTCGCTACGCGGGAAGCGGGGCATCCACGCGGAGGCCGCTTATGAGGGCGACCCAGAGCAGGTGCGAGGTGCCAAAGGGGTTGTCAGCCGGACGATGCCGCAGAACGCGCCGTACAGCGAGACGGCGGACCAGCCCGCTCTGTCGGCACACTTCGACCTGAAGGCCGCTTATGCCCGCGCGCCATCGTTCCGCAAGCTGGTTAAAGAGCTTTGCCGGGTCCTCGAAGAGTTAGGGCAGTCGCCGGCCATCCCGCCGGACTGGAGAGGGGAAACCGCATGAGCAATATCACCCTGCGCCGGGCCGGGCGCGCGGACGCTGAGGCCGTCGTCGGGCTGATCGTGGCCCTGGCCGAGTTTGAGGACCTGCCGCCGCCGGACGCGGAGGCGCGGGCGCGGCTGCGGGAGCACGGGTTCGGGGACACGCCGAAGTTCGAAGTCCTGCTGGCCGAAACCGAGGGCGCGAGCGGCCCGGTCGGCTACGCCCTGCTGTTCCCGACCTACTCCACGTTCCTGGCCCAGCCGTCGCTGTATCTGGAAGATGTCTTCGTCCTCCCCGACTACCGGCGGCGCGGCATCGGCAAGGCCCTGTTGCGCGAGTGTGTCCGCGTGGCCCATGAGGGCGGATACGGGCGCTTGGAGTGGACCTGCCTGGACTGGAACACCAACGCCCAGGCGATGTATGAGCACATGGGCGCGCGCCGGATGCGCGAGTGGTATCTGTATCGGACGACGCGCGACGCGATGGCGCGGCTGCTGGAAGAAGACACGATAATGGGAAAAGACGCGAACGGCTGACGGAAGGGATGAAGCGAACACATGGCGGACATCGCGCGGCGGTTTGAGACGAACCCGATTTTACACCCCTCGGACGTGAGGCCGAGCCGGGAGGGGCTGGGGGTGGAGTGCCTGCTCAACCCCGGCGCGTTCCGGTGGCGGGGCAAGACGTGGCTGCTGCTGCGCGTGGCGGAGCGGCCCCATCAGGCCGAGGGGTCGGTCTCGACGCCGGTCCTGGACCCCGATGCGCCCGGCGGCATCGGCATCGTCACCTACATGATGGATGACCCGGACCTGATCTACAAAGACCCGCGCGCCTTCCAGTACAAGGGCGCGTCTTACCTCACCACCCTGTCGCACCTGCGGCTGGCGTCGAGCGACGACGGCGTCCACTTCCAAGCGGAAGAAGCGCCGACACTGGTGGGCCGGGGCGATCTGGAGTCGTTCGGCATCGAGGACAGCCGCGTCTCGGAGATCGACGGGCGTTTTTATCTGACCTATACCGCTGTCTCGCCCAAAGGGGTGGGGGTGGGCATGAGCAGCACGGACGACTGGCGGACGTTCCAGGCGCACGGCATGATCATTTCGCCCTCCAACAAGGACTGCGCGCTGTTCCCCCAAAAAGTCGGCGGCGAGTACCTGTGCCTGCACCGCCCCTCGAACGTCTACATCGGCGGCAACGACATCTGGCTGGGGCGCTCGCCGGACTTGCTGCACTGGGGCGGCCACCACTGCCTGGCCCGGTGCCGTCCGGGGATGTGGGACTCGGCGCGCATCGGGTGCGGCGCGGAGCCGATCCTGACCGACCGGGGCTGGCTCGAAATCTACCACGGGGCCAACGAGCAGTCCCGCTACTGCCTGGGCGCGCTGCTGCTGGACCGCGACGACCCCCGCCGCGTCCTGGCCCGGTCTGAGGAGCCGATCATGGAGCCGTCGGCCCCCTACGAGCTGACCGGCTTCTTCGGCAACGTCGTCTTCACCAACGGGCATATTCTGGGCGAGGACGGCGACACGCTGACCCTGTACTACGGGGCGTCCGACGAAGTCATCTGCGGCGCGACGCTGTCCGTGCAGGAGATACTGGACACGCTGCCGGGGTGAGCGCGTACTGCACAAGCCGCGCAGGGGCACTCTCCGGGAGCATCATTCAGTGGTAGTGGCTCAATTACGTCTGACTTCGGAAGGCGGGCGAACCCAGACGGCGGGCGAACACAAGGTTCGCCCCTACGGGGGCTGGATTGTAGGGCGCGAACCTTGTGTTCGCCCTCTCTTGTTCGCCCTCTCTCACGGGTGTTCGGCACGGCCCGTGTCAGACGCAGTTGAGCCACTACCCATTCAGTTTCGGTCGGTAGCAGGATGTCGCTGTCTAGGAGGTGCTGGCGGTAGGCTTCTGGGGTAGGTGTACCGCCGAGCAAGGGGAGGAATTATGCCTTGCTCAGTGAGCCGATCTGCCTACGGCGCAGACTGAGCATCGAGTCGTTGAACTCTTTTTCGCCGTGGCTGGTCCGCGTCCGCAGCGAACTTTTCTTGTCGCCGTCGTAGTACCAGAACATCTGGTGGTGTGTCGTGTCCCGCCGGAAGACGACCCGCTCCAAAGCGGCCCCGTAGGCGCGCGTCGAGTAAGTCGGCATCAGGCCAAAACCTGCGCCTGCTGGACGTCCGTGCACAGTCGATCCCGCAGGGCAATGGCATCCCGCGTCAGGGCGTTATCCGCCTCGCCGGTCAGCCCTTCGTACAGGAAAGCGAACTCCTCGCGGAGGTGGGCGAACGCCTCGTCCCGGTCTGCCGCGAAGGCGGACAGTCCGTAGGCGGGGCACTCGAAGACCCACAGGCCGTCCTGACGTGCGGAAAGGACTTGCACCGGATGGTGCAGCAGGTAGTTCCGGTCGCCCCACAGAAACGAGCAGGTCTCGAAGGGGTGGCGCGGCGTCTCCGGGTCCAGAACGGAGCGGGTGGGTATCATGGCGGCATTATTGCGCGGAACGCGCTCTCTGTCAAGTGCCGCGCCCTATCAATTCGCGCTCTAGGCGGCGATCTTCTCGCGGGACAGGTCGGCGCTGTTGTCGGGGGTGTGGGGGTCGCCCTGGCTGATGTCCAGGTCGCCGCCCTGCCAGAGCAGGCGCAGCTTGTTGGAGCCGTTCAGGGCGGCCACTTTGTAGCACTCGGCTAACGTCGGGTAGTTGAAGACGTTGTTGATGAAGTAGTCGACGGTGCCCTTGAACGTCATCACGGCCTGGCCGATGTGGATCAGCTCGGTCGCGCCGGTCCCGATGGCGTGGATGCCGAGTATCTGGCGCGTTTCTTCGTGGATGAGCAGCTTCAGCATGCCCACCTCATCGCCCAAAAGCTGGCCGCGCGCGATCTCGCGATACTGGGCGACGCCGGCCTCGTAGGGGACGCCGTCCTGAGTGAGCTGCGCCTCGGTCTTGCCCACCATCGAGATCTCGGGGATGGAGTAGATGCCCAGCGGGAACAGGTCGGGCAGCGACGTGGTCGGCTCGCCGTAGGCGTGGCACGACGCCTGGCGGCCCTGCTCCATCGAGGTCGAGGCCAGGGCGGGGAAGCCGATCACGTCTCCCACGGCGTAGATATGCGGCGTGTCGGTCTGGTAGTGTTCGTTGACCCGCAGCCGGCCCCGGTTGTCCGGGACGATGCCGGCGTTCTCCAGGCCCAGCTTCTCGGTCGTCCCCTGCCGCCCGATGCAGTACAGCAGCGTGTCGGCCCGCAGGTGCTTGCCCGATTGCAGCGTCGCCTGCACCAGGCCGTCGGGCTGAACGCGAATCTCGTCCACGCGCTCGCCCAGGCGCAGGGTCACGCCCATCGCGCGCATCCGGTATTGCAAGGCCTCGCTGATCTCCGAATCGACGAAATCCAGGAGCGACGTGCGCGCCTCAGTCAGGATGACGCGGACGCCCAGGGTCGCCATCATGCAGGCGTACTCGGTGCCGATGACGCCGCCGCCGACGATGATCATGCTCTTGGGCAGGGCGTCGAGTTCCAGCAGGTCGTCGCTGTCCAGGACGCGGGTCTTGTCGAAGGGGACCGAGGGCGGGCGGGCCGGGACGGTCCCCGTCGCGATGACGACGTGGTCAGCCTCGACGAGCTGGGAGGCATACTGCTGGCCGATTCGCAACGTATGCGGGTCCTCAAAGCGGGCCTCGCCGGTGATGATCTCGACCTCGTTGCGGCTCATGTGCTCGCGGATGACCTGCATCTCGGTGCGGATGACCTGCTGGCCGCGCGCGATCAGGTCCTCGATGGTGATCTCGGGCCGCCCGCGTCCGCCCCGGCCTTCGCTCGCGCGGTCGCTGTAAAATCCGCCCTGCTGGATGCCGGACAGGTGCAGCACGGCCTCCCGCAACGCCTTGCTGGGGATGGTCCCGGTGTGGGTGCAGACGCCGCCGAGGATGCGGTTGCGCTCGACGAGGGCGACGCTCTTGCCGAGCTTGGCGGCCTGGATGGCGGCCTTCTGCCCCGCCGGTCCGCTGCCGATGACGACCATGTCGACGTGCTTCATAGAGTCTCCTGAGCTGTGATCGGTGCTATGATCGGGTTGTAAATCCGGGACGAGGCGTAGGTGAGGCATTGTGCCCCTATCCTCGGTAAAATGCGGGGTTTTCTAGAGAGCAGTGAAGATGAAGGCGAAAAAAAGCGCCGCCCCGTCCCGCCGGCCCGCTTGGGGCTGCGAAGAGCCGAGGAGACGCCATTGCCTCCGAACTGTCTGCTGGAAAGTCTGCCGGGCATAGTGTGACACGCCAGGCGGGGAATGTCAAGGGAAAATCTTCCTGCCGCTTGGCTTCCTCTTGACACATTGCGCCGCTTGCGGGTAAGATGAGGCTGTACCTGGCTTCGTAGCTCAGCGGATTAGAGTACTTCCCTCCGAAGGAAGGGGTCACTGGTTCGAATCCAGTCGAGGCCGTACACGTTTGACACCATCCCATTGACAGAATCAGCCCCCGCCCCCGCGGCGGGCTTTCTTTTTGACATTCGCTTAGGAGACACTCATGCCCCCGCCCGCCCCCGTTCTTATTGTCGGCTCGATGGCGCTCGACTCGGTCAAGACGCCCGCCGGGGAGGTCAAAGACACCCTCGGCGGCGCGGCGGACTACTCGGGCGTTGCCGCCTCGTTCTTCGCGCCGGTCCAGCTCGTCGGCGTGGTCGGGGATGACTTCCCGCCGGAGCATCTGGAGTTTTTGAGGTCGCGCGGCATCGACCTGGCGGGCGTACAGACGGTCGTGGGGGGCAAGACGTTCCGCTGGGCGGGGTACTACGACTTTGACCTGAATGTCGCGCACACGCTGGACACGCAGCTCAACGTCTTCGCGGACTTCCAGCCTGTCCTGCCTGACACTTACAAACAAGCGAAGTACGTTTTCCTCGCCAACATCGACCCGACGCTCCAGCTCCAAGTGCTTTCCCAGGTGGAGAAGCCGCTGCTGACGGTCTGTGACACGATGAACTTCTGGATCGAGGGCAAGCGCGACGCGCTGCTGGAAGTCTTGAAGCGCGTGGACATCGCGTTTATGAACGACGCCGAGGCGCGGCAGCTCACCGGGCAGTTGTCGGTCATCAAGGCCGCCAAGGCCTTGCAGTCATTGGGGCCGAAGACGGTCATCATTAAGAAGGGCGAGCACGGCGCGCTGCTGTTCAGCGGGGACACGCACTTCGCCGCGCCGTCGTTCCCCCTGGAAGACATCACCGACCCGACCGGCGCGGGCGACTCGTTCGCGGGCGGGTTCATCGGCTACGTCGCCGCCCAGGGCGACACGTCGGCGGCGACGCTCAAGAAAGCCGTCGTCTACGGCAGCGTCCTGGCCTCGTTCAACGTCGAGGGCTTTTCGCTGAACCGCCTGCGGACGCTGACTCAGGCGGACATCGACTCGCGCTACCGCGCGTTCCAGGAGATCGCCCACTTCGAGGACATGAGCCTGATCTGACGCGGTACGGAGGTCGCCCGTGTCCACCCTCGCCGCCCTCTTCGACCCCTTCCTTTCCCTGCTTTACCCGCCGCGCTGCCTGGTCTGCCGCATGCTGGGCGAATCCGGCCTGTGCGGCGACTGCGCGGCCCGGATCGTCCCGCTGGCCGACCCCCTCTGCCCCGCCTGCGGGCACTCGCTGGCGGGGCGGGACGGCGGCTGCGGGGACTGCGCCCAGCGCCGCCCCGCGTTCGTCCGCGCCCGCGCCCTGGGTGCGTATGAGGGCGTCCTGCGCGACGCCGTCCACCAGTTCAAGTACCGCGACCGGCCCCAGCTCGCCCTCCCCCTGGGGCGTTTGCTGGCCGAATCCGCCCGCGCCCAATCTCCCGCCCTCAACGGCCTGCGTTTCGACGCCCTGCTGCCCGTGCCGATGCACCAGGCGCGGCAGCGGGTGCGCGGCTACAACCAGGCCGAGCGCCTGGCGCGCGTCGTCGGGGCCGAGCTGGGTCTGCCGCTGCCCGAGGGCGTTTTGACCCGCGCCCGCGCCGCCCGCGCGCAGGTGGGCATGGCGGCAGGCGAGCGGCGTACCAACCTCGTCGGCGCGTTCGCCGTCTGCCGCCCGGAATGGGTCCAGGGGAAGACGCTGCTGCTGATCGACGACGTGATGACGACCGGCAGCAGCCTCCACGAGTGCGCCGTCGTGCTCAAAGTCGCGGGGGCGGAGGCCGTCTATGCGCTGACATTGGCGGCGGGGTGAATCTATGCGACGCCCAATTGAGTCAGCAAAAAGGCGTAGTCCAGGGCGGTTTCGCGCAGGGCGTCGTAGCGGCCCGACGCGCCGCCGTGGCCCGCGCCCATGTTGGTGTGGAGCAGCAGGACGTGGTCGCCGATCTTCAGCGCGCGCATCTTGGCGACGTACTTGGCGGCCTCCCAGTACATGACCTGGCTGTCGTTGAGCGAGGCGCGGACCAGGAGGGCGGGGTAGTCGCCGGCTCCTAAGTTGGTATAGGGGCAGTAGGTCCGCATGGTGGCGTAGTCGGCGGCGACGTTCGGGTTGCCCCATTCTAAGTATTCGCCCACGGTCAGGGGCAGCGTCTCGTCCAGCATCGTGTTCAGGACGTCCACGAACGGCATGTGGGCGATGGCGGCGCGGCACAGGTCGGGGCGCAGGTTCAGGACCGCGCCCATCAGCAGGCCGCCCGCGCTCCCGCCCTCAATCGCCAGATGTTCGGGGGACGTGTAGCCCTGGACGATGAGATGTTCGGCACAGGCGATGAAGTCGGTGAACGTGGTGCGCTTCTCTTTCAGCTTGCCGGCTTCACGCCAGTCCTCGCCCAATTCGCCGCCGCCCCGGATGTGGGCGACGGCGACGGTTATGCCCCGGTCCAGCAGACTCAGGCGGCTCGACGAGAACGAGACGGGGTAGGAGATGCCGTAGGAGCCGTAGCCGTGCAGCAGCAGCGGCGTGTCCGCGCCGCGCCCCGCATCCCGCCGCGAGACCAGCGAAATGGGGACGAGTGTCCCGTCGGGGGCGCGCGCCTCGAGCCGGACCGAGACGTAGTCGGCGGGGTCGAAGCCGCCCAAAACCGGCGTCCGCTTGAGCAATGTCTGTGCCCGGTCGCCCATACCGTAGTCGTAGACCGAGGAGGGCGTGACGAACGACTGATAACGATAACGGACCGTGTCCGTGTCGAACTCTAGATTAGTATCCAGGCTGACCGCGTAGGCCGGCTCGGGGAAGCTGATCAGGTGCGCTTCGGTGTCGTCGGGGAACTGGGCCATGTCCAGGACGCGGAGCTGTTCCAAGCCGCCCTCGCGCTCGGACAGCACGGAGTGGCCCTTGAAGAAGTCCATGTCCTCGCGCGTGATGGCGGGATCGTGCGCGACGAACTCGGTCCAGTCGGCCGGGGCATCAACTGGGGCCGAGACGATCCGAAAGTTCTTCGCGCCCTTGTCGGTGCGGAAAAAGAAGCGGCCCGGCCAGTGGTCGGCGTAGCAGCGGTGGTCGGTCCCGCGCGCGTGGAACAGCGTCCAGTCGCCGCTGGGGCTGTCGGCGGGCAGGCAGCGCACCTCGGTCGTCTTGGACGATTCGGACGTCATAAACAAGTAGGCGCGGCTGCGCGACCGCGCGGCGGAGATGCGGAACAGCGCATCGGTCTCTTCATAGATCAGCGTGTCTTCTGTTTGGCCCAGACGGTGCCGGTATACGCGATAGGCACGCTTGGCGTCGTCCTCGACCGTGTAAAAGAGCGTCGCGTTGTCTGCGGCCCAGACGACCGAGACGGTCTTCTCGACCCGGTCCGGCAGCAGCTCGCCCGTCCGCAGGTCCTTGACGAACAGCGTGTACTGCCGGAACCCGGTGACGTCGGTGGAGTAGGCCAGTAAATTTCCGTCGTCGCTGACGGCATACGTCCCCAGGCCCAGGTACGAGTTCCCTTCGGCCAGCGCGTTCAGGTCCAGCGTCACTTCTTCGGGCGCGTCCAAGTTTCCCCGCTTGCGGCACCGGATCGGGTACTGCTTGCCTTCCTCGGTCCGGCTGTAATAGAAGAAGTCCCCGAACTTATAAGGTACGCTCAGGTCGGTCTCCTGGATGCGGCCTTTCATCTCCTCGTACAGCGTCTCTTGTAGCCCCTCGGTCGGGGCCAGGACAGCAGCCGTGTGGGCGTTTTCGGCTTCGAGGTAGGCGGTGACGTCGGGGCTGCCCTTCTCGCGGAGCCAGCCGTAGTCGTCCACGCGCACGTCCCCGTGTCGGGTATCGGTCCGGGGCAGCTTCTTCGCGACAGGCGGGACTTGTGTGCGGATGGGGGTAGGGGAAAGGGTGGTCATGTCCTGAGTATACCCGGAGTGTAGCCCAGCCCCCGAGGGCTGGGCAGAAACTTCCAGGCGCAGGAAGCCCCCCGCTGAAGCGGCGGATGCGCGGCGGTGGAGGTGAGCCTGCTGAGTTTTGTGAGTGGGAGCAGGTCAGGCGCGGGTGTCGTCGGGTAGCTCGTAGACGATCTCGCCGTCGCCGGTCTCGACGGTCACGCGCTCGGCCAGTTCCTCGCCGGGCTGGGGGCCGCGTGCGGAGCGGATGAAGCGCATTTGGGCCGAGCGCTTGGCGTCTTCGAGGCTGGCGTGCTTGTCCACGCGGATCTTGCGGCGGCGCGCGGCGTCAGCGCCGAGCAGGGTGTCATAAACCACCTATGCCGTTGCGGGACGTCTCCTTGATCTAAGGGTGACTTGCCGGGACTACGACAGCGTAGTCGGGGAGGCGGATGGTCCGCCACGCCGCATACACTTTTATCTTACCATGACTTTTGCCGGGCAACTGAATATGCGGGCGGATTTTTTTGCGGTGGGTGGGGGGCCTTGCCCCTAGAGGGGCAGGCCGTTCATGGTCGCCTTGACGGTCTTCGCCTGCTCCCGCGTCAGCAGCCACGCCCCCGCCCGTTTGGCCCAGGTGTCCTGGTACACGCCGTCCAGAACCAGCACGTCGTTGAGGCGCGTCTGCGGATTGGCGAGGAGCAGGACGCCGTGCCGGTGCAGCGTTACCTGCGCCTCCGCCCCCCCCTTGCTCAGGGCCAGCGTCTGGATGGTGGAATGGCTGACGTTGGACCGGACGTTCAGCGTCGTGAACGTCTTCACGAAGTCGGCCCGCTCTTCCTTGATGTCGTGTGCCTTGCCGGTGTGGCTGACACCGACAAAATCCGGGGCGTAATGGGCCAGCGTCCCGTCAACGTCCTTACGCGCCACCGCGCCGTCGCGGTCGGAGTAGTCGGCTTGCAGCGCCTTCCGCACGTCCCCCCCAGGGGCGGGCGCGGCGAAGGCTGCCCCGAGATTGGCGGTCAAAAGGGCAGCCAAAATGGTGGTCAAAGTCAGGCCGGCGATGGCTTTTGGTGTCTTCATAGTCTTTCCCCTCTTCACAGACGGCGAAAAAGGCGCGGCGGGTTCCGCAGATGCGGGATCCGTTACGCCTTTGTTCGACGTGTGATCGGGTGGTTCCTGCCCGCGCTCCTTCGGAGGCCTCAGAACCCCGTGAGGCAGGTCAGCGCGTACAGCCCGTAGCCGCCCGAGGCGAGCATCAAGACGATTGTACTGATCATGTCCCAGCGGCGGGCCAGCGTGCGGCGGAGGGAGGCGCGGCGGGCGGCAGGGGCGGCCTGGGCGGCGGGCATGGCCGGAGCGAAAGCGGTGTTGATGGCGGCGGTGGCGTTGAAGTTGGCAGTGTTCATCGGTAATCTCCTGATCTCGGTGTCTTGAGCCGTCGGCTCGGTTTGTTGAGGTGATTATAACCGGGGCAGGCGAGGCCGGAGCGGAAGCGCGTCACAGGCGGCGTGTGAAATAGCGCACAGGCCTGTCGCTTGGCCGTCTAGAAGACCAGTAAGAAGGAAATCAGACGCCGGGGGTGAACTTAGGGGCTATGAAGCCCGCTCTCTTGGCGCTGTTCCTGCTGACCGTTCCGCGCCTCGCCGCCGCACAGTCTTACACGGTGACGGACTTGGGCGACTTGTACCCCGCCGCCATCAACAACGCGGGGCAGGTAGTCGGCGGCGATACGCTGTGGATGAATGGTCGAACCGTCCGGTTGAACGGGCTGAACGCAACCGCTATCAACAACCGGGGGCAGATCGTCGGCTTCCGGGGCAACGGCACTGGGTCTGGAGCGACCGAAAAAAACGTCCACGCGTTCCTGTGGCAGAACGGAAAGATGCGTGACCTGGGGACGCCGCGAATGCCCTCGCAGTTTTATGCGCGCGGCATCAACGATCAGGGTCAGGTGGTTGGTGACTCTTATCGCGCCCCTTTACTCTGGCAGAACGGGCGCATCACCTACTTCCCCAAGCTGTCTAAAGACCCGCCCTACACCCAAATGCCGTCTGAGGCGTCCGGCATCAACGACAATGGCTGGATCGTCGGAAACTCAAGCGCGCGGAATGGTCAACTCCAGGCCGTGCTCTGGCAAGGCCGCCGTGTGACGGTGCTGCGCGGCCTGCCCGGCTGCCAGGCGAGTCGAGCAAACGCGATCAACGAGCGAGGACAGATTGCCGGCAGTTGCGATTTCGGATGGAGCAATGAGCGCCCCCGCAACCGGCTTTCTCACCCCGTACTCTGGCAGAACGGCAGGCCGCGCGACCTGGGGAGGCTGCGCGGCGACACGGGCAGCATGGCGGCAGCCCTGAACGATGCCGGGCAAGTGGTCGGGACGTCCTCGAACAATGCACAGTCTTCCCTGTCTTACCGCGCTTTCCTCTGGCAGAGTGGGCGAATGCTCAACCTCAACGCCCTCATCCCGTCGCGTTCCGCCTGGCACCTGGACACAGCCACCGGCATCAACGACCGGGGCCAGATCGTCGGCAACGGAAAGCACAACGGTAAGCCGCGCAGCTTCCTCCTCACGCCGAAGTTATAGCTCTAAAGGACTTATATGGAAATCAATGAAGCGACTATCGCGCAGTTCAAGGGTGACTTCGCCCGCGTCCGGGCCGAGGCCGGCAAGGTCATCGTCGGCAACACCGACATCGTGGACGGGGTGCTGATCTGCCTGCTGTCGGGCGGGCACGCATTGCTGGAAGGCGTGCCGGGCCTGGGCAAGACGCTGCTGGTGCGGACTCTGTCGCAGGTGCTGGACCTGAACTTCAACCGCGTCCAGTTCACGCCCGATCTGATGCCCGCCGACATCACCGGGACCAACATCCTGATGGAGGACGACAGCGGGCGCAAGGTCTTCCAGTTTCAGCCCGGCCCCGTGTTCGCTAATTTAGTGCTGGCTGACGAGATCAACCGGGCGACGCCGAAGACGCAGTCGGCGATGCTGGAAGCCATGCAGGAGCACTCGGTCACGGTCTCGGGCAAGCAATACAAGCTCCAGGAGCCGTTCTTCGTGCTGGCGACGCAGAACCCCATCGAGATGGAGGGGACGTATCCGCTGCCCGAGGCGCAGCTCGACCGGTTTTTGTTCAAGCTGATCGTGCCCTCGCCGACCCTGGCCGAATTGTCCGCCATCGTGGAGCGGACGACGGGGGCCGAGTCGGTCGTGGTGGAAAAAGTCCTGGACGGGGCGCATATCCTGGCGATGCGGCAGATCGCGCGCGAGGTGCCCATCGCCTCGCACGTCCGCGACTTCGCCGTCAAAACGATTCTGGCGACGCACCCGCGCTCCGAGGTGGCGACGCCGATGGTCAACCAGTACGTCCGCTTCGGGGCGTCCCCGCGCGGCGCGCAGGCGCTGGTGCTGGCGGCCAAGATTCGTGCGCTGCTGGACGGGCGCTACAACGTAGCCTTTGACGACATCGCCTCGGTCGCCCCCGCCGCCCTGCGGCACCGGCTGATCCTGAACTTCGAGGGGGAGGCCGAGGGCATCGGCGCGGACGCCATTGTGCGGGACATCCTGACGCGCCATGCATCTTAGTGTGTGGTGGGCTGGGGGAGTAGGAGGGGCGGGGGATTATGGGTTGGGTCCGCTCGCCAATCCACGCATTGAAATGCATGGCTGAAGGGCGCTGCACGCCGATTGTCCCTCCGGGACAGAAAGGCCAGTGTCACTTGACCTCTTGTGTCCCGGAGGGACAATCAGCCGCAGGCTACTCAGCCACGGATTTCAACCCGTGGACCGTGCCCGCGTAATATCAGGGGCTAACGCGCAACCCCTTTGGTAGCCGTTGTCGCGCTGGATGAAACGGCCATCCGCTGCCGCATCACCTCGAAGGCCAATACCGCCACCGCTGCCCCCGTGCCCAGCGAGTGGGCCAGCGGGCGGCCATAGGGGATACGGAGCTTCAGGTCGGCGTGGTCCAGGAACGAGCGCGTGATGCCGCGCTTCTCGCCGCCGATCAGCAAAAACAGCGGGCGCGTCAGGTCAGCCTCGTAGACCGACCGGCTGCCGCGCTCGTCGGTCGCGCCCGCCACGAGGAGGCCGTGCCCGCGAAAGAAATCCGCCGCCTCGGACGCCGTCTCGGCCACGCCCGTCGGGATCAGCTCGGACGCGCCCGCCGAGGCGCGGGCGACGACGCCCGCCGCCGACAGCCAGTTGCGCGGGCGCAGGACCAGGCCGGTCGCGCCCGCCGCGTACAGCGCACGCACGGACTGGCCGAAGTTGAAGGGGTCTTCCACGCCGTCGATCATGGCGACGAAAGGCACGGCCGGGCCGGCCAGCAGGTCGGCCAGCGGCGCGAACCGATACGGGCCGACGCGGGCGAGGACACCGCCGTGGGTGCGCCCGCCGGCCAAGTCGTCGATGACGTCCGGGGCGACACGCTCGACGGGAACACGGGCGGCGCGGGCGCGCTGCTCCAAGTGCCGCGTCTGGCCGTCTTCTTTACCCGCGCGCAGCAGGACGACGTGGACGGTGCGGCGTCCGCCGTCGAGGGCGGCGAGGACGGACAAAAAGCCTTCCAAAAGGGCGTCCTCTTCGGCGCGAGTTTCTGGGGCGGTTTTCGGCGGGCGGGCAGGATCGGTCATGGGGCCATTGTACCCGGCGGGGGACGGCAAAAAAAGAGGACAAAAAAAGAGCTGCGGCGAGGGCCGCAGCCAAACTAGGGGATGAGCAATGGGAGGTCTCTCGACCTCAGCCACACCCCTATTATAGGGCTGTTTCGTTAAGACGATGTTAAGCGTGGGTTAAGTTTCAGTTAAGGGGATCGGCGTGGATCGGCTCTGCCCCTTTTGGCGTCACCGTTCTGGGCGGCGTGGAGGCCCCTGCTTTTGAGCATGGGGAGGAAGCGCCGCCTTGCTCTTCCGAGGGCAAGATATTGAAGGTTTCGTACTTCGTAAAGCCTCTCATTGTGGTACAATGACCCTGGAATGAAACAGGTCATCGTCATCAAGTTGGAGCCGTCTCAGGGACAATACCATGCCCTCCTCAGAACGGTAGAGGCGTTCAACCGAGGCTGTCAGTACGCCGCCGATGTTGCCTACGAGAAGCGGCTTGCCAACAAGATTGCCCTCCAGCCGTTCGTCTATGGCACTCTGCGCTCCGAGTTCAGCCTGTCGTCTCAGATGGCGATACGCGCGATTGCAAAGGCCGTGGAAGCCTACAAGCGGGACAGGCGGATACACGTCAAGTTTGACCTGCACGGGGCGATGGTCTACGACCCGCGCATCATGTCCTTCAAGGGATTGACGCAGGTTTCCTTGATGTGCCTGGGCGGGCGTGAACTTGTCCCCATGCGTTATGGTGCGTACCAGGCGGCAAGGATTGACCGCGCTAGAGGGCAAGCAGACCTCATCCTGCGCGACGGCACGTTCTACCTGTACGTCACGGTTGACTTGCCTTCGGCCCCGCCTGTGGAGGTACAGGACGTTCTGGGCATTGATTTGGGCATCGCCGTTCTTGCGATGGACAGCGACGGCGAGGTACACACAGGCACGGGCGTCAGGCAGTGCCGTCGAAAGTTCTCCCGCCTTCGGGCAGGGTTGCAGAAGGCGGGAACCAAGTCCGCCAAGAAACACCTGCGGCGAAGTCGCCGCCGCGAGTCTCGGTATCAGCGTGATGTGAACCACTGCATCAGCAAGCATCTTGTTCAGAAGGCTCTCGTCGGGCAAAAGGCACTTGCAATCGAGGAACTTTCGGGTATCC
>JAABUQ010000652.1_pt1 | contig 80893 bp, 56 predicted proteins | sample 5560001 | NCBI WGS metagenome assembly JAABUQ01 (sample SAMN10711888, study PRJNA513371) | rock metagenome | isolation source: Antarctica rocks | place: Antarctica: Victoria Land, Finger Mt nord | collected 2015-12-18 | reverse complement strand
CTCCAGTGCGGACAAGCAGCCGGCGGCGAGTTGGACATATTGTTCTACGGGCTCAGAAGAGGCACCAGTCAGGTGTACGTGAGCCGCCGGCGGGTCAGATTATCATTCGGGGTCGAACCACCAATAAATCCGCGACCCTTTCCCTGTTCGCACCTGAAGTCTCCACCACTCCGATGCTTCGGGTCAACGGGAACCCTTCTCATCCTCAGGTGCGGCCGCACCGCGGCCATCGATGATTATCATGCGTGACGGGCTCGGCTCCGCATTCAGGGCGCCACTCACCCTTTCCCGTTTTATTCAGAGGCAGGCGGAAGCCACGCTGTTTGTTTTCCTGTAAATGGTTGCCACTTACCTCCGGTTGCAGGGCATGCCAAGTTGCCCTTTTCGGAACCAACGATTGCTCCCGGTGAGAACCTTTTGTTGTCGCACGTACAGAACTTTCCGTCGGGTGCTGTGACTTTGCAGGCGACGAGCGGGGAATCGGGGATCTCGACAATGCTCTTGCCGCGATCGCGCAACTCATCGTTAGTTTTCCACCCATTGTGTCCGCCCCTTCACCTCACCGCATACGATGAGGCGTGGTCTGCCTCCCTGCCGAACAACCGATCCGTGCGGAAACCATTTGCCTCCCCTGGCACAACTCGTTGTAGGTGCATCTGCAGAGCTGCTGGGCACCTGTGCGTAGGCGGCAGAGCGTGTAAGGAAACCTGTTGCGGCTGTGGCAACTACGAGGCCGGCTAAGGATAGGAGGCCGATTGCGTTGACTATGCGAGATCCAGTGTTTCGGATGCGAGAAGACATAATGCGCTCCATTCGCTCTTCAAGATTTTAACCGCTGACGTTGCTGCGGCCGACAACCGGCAGCAGCAGATAGAGCTGGCAGACTTTGCAGATTCCATTGAGATATACCTGAGGGTGAGCTCCGGCGTGAAGGACGAGCTCGTCACAGGCAAGCTAGCACTCAGCTTCGATACGACGTTTTAGCTACCACAGCGGGGGGTAAAACCAGAAGACACAAACGAGTGCGTGAACACAGGCTCGGGTCAGGTTGTCCCATCGCTTCGCATGGGCGAGCTCGTGGAGCAAGACCGCCTCAAATTTGGCTGCCGTTAATCGTTGGGAAAGGTCTTCGGGGAGGACAATCGTAGCCTGAAAGAGGCCGCACAATTGCGGCTCAATCTTTGAAGGCGAGGTTCGGAGATCGAGCCAGCGCGAAAGCTGTATACGCGTTTTCATGCGCTCGAGTGAGGAGAGATCCTCAGCGGAGTTGCTTAACGGAGCTTTGATCGGACTACCCAGTTTGCGCAACCAGAGTGCAAGAAAGAGTAAAGCGGTTCCAGCCCACACCGAAGCTGCGATGCGCGTGAGAGCTTCTACTTTCCATGCGGGTTCCAGTCAGCCCAACTCAGCCTTTTCGAGCAGGAAGCTCATGCCCGGGGTTGAGGTACACTTGCTGACTGACCGGAACGAGGCTCCAAAGCTATGTCGATATTGCCGAGGCAGGGCACTGCCGCTTTGAAGGGGTGAGCTCAACGATGATTCGTTTGTGCTTCTACATGCTGCTGTCTCTTGGGAGTGTCTGCGTCTGGGCGCAGACGGAGCGGTATTCGCTCGATCATGGATGGGAGTTCCGGCAAGCAGCCGGGACGGACGCGAAGGCAGCGTCGGGCTTGCCCGCAGCGACCTCTCCCCCACGTGAATCGGCTGCGTCGCCTTGGCGTCCCGCCACTATTCCCGGCGATGTTCATCTGGATCTGCTAGCGCAGAAATTGATCGCTGATCCGTTTTACGGCACCAACGAGGCAAAGCTGCAATGGATCAGTAAGGCGGCGTGGGAGTACCGCACACGGTTCGAGGCGCCGTCCACGCTTCGGCGGCGAGCGCATGTCGATCTGGTCTTTGAGGGGCTTGACGCGGCTGCGATGGTTTATCTGAACGGCGATCTGGTACTCACCGCAAATAATCAGTTTCGCGTTTGGCGGGTGGACGCGAAGCCGTACCTAAAGAGCGGTCCAAATGAGCTGCGCGTCGTGTTTCCACCGCAGGACGCAGCCGCCGAAGAGGTCGCCAAGCGCGATCCCTGGTACCCGCGCAACACCGTGCCTGCGAGAAGCTATCTGCGCAAGGCTGCTTACGAGCATGGCTGGGACTGGGGACCCGTGTTTGTCACGAGCGGCATCTGGCGGCCCGTGCACCTCGATGGCTGGGATGAGGCGCGCATCGCGGACTTTCATGTGAAGCAGAACGACGTTTCGTCCAGCTCCGCACATCTCTCGGCAGAGGTGGAGATTGAAGCCGGCACCGACACGCGAGGGAGTGTCGAGGTCACATCGACTGCGCCGGGCGGTGGTGCGGGACCGACGATTCCGGTCCGCCCGCTCCTGCTTCACCCCGGTCGGAATGTGGTGTCACTGTCGGTCGACGTCGCGCAGCCGCAGCTCTGGTTTCCTGCCGGATATGGTTCGCAGCCGCTGTATACGTTCCAGGCGACGTTACATACCGGGGCCGGCAAGGAGACCAGGACAGCGCGAGTAGGCCTGCGTAGCCTGCGGCTGCGACGGGACCTCGACAAGTGGGGCAGGTCGTTTGAGTTCGTCATCAATGGCGTTCCTGTCTTTGCCAAGGGCACGGATGTGATTCCGTCGGACAGCTTTGCCAATCGCGTCACGCCGGCGCAGTACCGCGCCATGCTGGTGTCCGCGCGCGACGCGAACATGAACATGGTTCGACTGTGGGGCGGCGGGTATTACGAGATGGACGAGTTCTACGATCTCTGCGACGAGCTCGGCATCCTGATCTGGCATGACTTTATGTTCGGAAATGAGTGGCAGCCCGGCACCTACGACTTCAAATTGAACGTGGAACGAGAGGCCGAAGACCAACTGCGCCGTCTGCGGAACCACCCATCGATCGTGCTCTGGAGCGGGAATAACGAGACAGAGATTGCCTTTCACTGGCTGGATCGCGACAAGCTGGATCCCGCCGTCCGGCTGAAGATGTGGCAGGATTACCTGGCGCTGTTTCACGGAACGCTGGCGCAGTCTGTTGCTCGCTTTGACCCTGAGGTGCCGTACTGGCCCAGTTCGCCCTCGGCCGATCTGGAAGAGACCTCCGCGGATTTCCAGTCGGGTGACGACCACATCTGGGATGTCTGGCACGGCCGCGTTCCCTTCAGCACGTATGAGCAGCATCATTCTCGCTTTGTGAGCGAGTATGGCTTTCAGTCTTTTCCGGAGATGCGGACCATCGAGAGCTTTACGGCGCCGGAGGATCGGACCGGCATTCTTACCGAGGTGATGCTGGCACACCAGAAGAACAATGAAGGGAACTCGATCATTCACGATTATCTGCTGCGCGACTATGCGGAGCCGAAGGATTTTGCTTCGTTCCTGTACGTGAGCCAGGTGCTGCAGGCTGAAGGCATCAAGCTGGGTGCGGAACATCTGCGGCGTGAACGGCCGCGGACGATGGGATCGATCTTCTGGCAGTTGAACGACTGCTGGCCGGTGGCGTCCTGGTCGAGCATCGACTCCTTCGGCCGATGGAAGGCGCTGCAATTTTATGCTCGACGCTTTTACACGCCCATCCTTGTTTCGCCGCATGTCGAAGACGGTGACCTGGCGGTTTACGTGGTGTCCGATCGCACGGAGAGCCGGTCCGGCACGCTGCGGGTGCAGCATCTAGGGTTTGACGGCAAGGTCTTCTCCACGCGATCGCAGCAGGTGGACGTGCCGGCGCTTGCCAGTACCGTCGTTTTGAAGACGCACCTTACCGAACTTGCGCAGGAGGGCGGCAATGGGCTCGATCAGGGCTTTGTCGTGGCAACCCTGACGATTCCACACGAGCAGATCTACCGCAACGTGACCTACCTCGTCCCAACCAAGCAGATCAAGCTGCCTCCTGCGAGTATTACGTCCGCGGTGACGCGGGAGGGTGACGGTGTTCTCGTCAAGCTCGGCTCCGACAAGCTGGCACGTTCCGTCCGTCTCACAAGCGGGAACGAGACAGCTGTCTTCGAGGACAACTACTTTGATCTGCTGCCAGGCGAGACGCGCACCGTTCACGTGAAGACAAGCGAGGCGCCCGATGCTTTCGCGAAGATGCTTGAGGTGCGCTCGCTGGTCGATGCCTTTCCGACCGCGGCGTCCAAGTAGCGCGCGTATGCCGTCGGATGGCGTGAGGTGTCGGAAGGTTGCAGGTCGAGGCTAGCTCGACCGGTCTGCCGCTCGGTCCTCGCTAGTGAGACAGGAACAGGCCGAATTGAATGGTACGCGGGCCGCTTGAGTTTGTGATCGATCCGAAACCGCAGGCGAAGGGTCCCGCACATCCTGGACCTCCGGCGGGAACGAAGGGCGTTGCGAGATTTGGGCCGCCGACGTTGGGCAGAAGAATGTGACGGTTGAAGAGGTTGAAGAACTCCGCCCGGAAGTCGAGGGTGGCGCGCTCGCCGAAGATCTGCGTCTTCTTGCCCAAGGTCAGGTCCTCATTCTTGCCGGCGAGGAAACGTGCGTTCGCCAGCGAGCGCGGCTCGTTGCCGAAGGTGAGCGGGGCCGGCAAGGTAAAGGCTGCAGCGTTCCAGAATGAGGTAGACGCGGGGTTCCCGGAGTTGGTCTGCCGGACACCGGGCACCACGTTGACTCGCGCCGCTCCGGTGAAGTGACATCCTGCAAAGAGGACATCGCCGGCGGTTCCGCCGCAGGGGCCGTAGACCTCTGTCGGATTTCCGGAGGTGTATCTCAGGATCGACGAGATGTTCCAGCCGCCGGTCGCAAGATTGAGCGCCGGATTCTTGTTCAGATATTTTCTTCCGTGTCCGACTGGAAGCTCATAGAAGAAGCTGACGACGAGGCTCTGCGGTGTGTCAAGCTGGCTGACTGCTTTTTCGGCGCGACGATCGTAGGAGTTCTGCCCGATAAACTCGTTGGTGCCGGAAAATCCTGAGACTCCGGGACCGGACGAGTCGGCGTCCGTGATGTTTTTGGATACGGTGTAGGAGACCAGAAAGCTGAGTCCTTGGGCGAAGCGTTTATCGACCGAAAGCTGCATGGCGTTGTAGGTGGAGTTTCCACTGCGATCCGGCGTGAACGAGTTATCTTCCTGGTTGAAGTCGCCGTATTGCGGGAATGGCCGCAGTGCCTGGTTGATGCTGCCCTTGAATCCGGCATAGGGCAGCTTGATGCCAGCAGCGATGGCACCATGGCAGCTTCCGGCCACAAGGCAGCCGCTATCCGCCGTAAGGTCGCTACCCAGCGAGAGGAAGGAGGGGTTTAGCTGATTGGGGATGATGTTGAGGGCAGGGAGGTGCGTGCCCTTTGAGCCCACGTAGGCGACGCTCACGATGAGGTTGGCCGTTACCTGCCGCTGAACGTCGACGTTCCAGGACTGAATATCGGCGGGGCGCCCGCTGTTTCGCGGCACGAGGATGATGCCGTTGCTGCCATTCTGCGCCTCCGGGGTGAGCGGACCGAAGTCCGGGAAGATGCGGGTGACGCCTTTATCGATCTGAATGGGGCCGCCGTTGGTAGGGCTAATCGTCTGGCGGTTGAAGAAGCCCAAGCCATCCTGATCCGCGAACGAACCTTCTTTGAGCGGCTCGTAGAAGATGCCGTAGCCGCTACGCAGAACGGTCTTGTCGTTGATGCTGTAGGCGAAGCCCACGCGAGGTCCGAAGGCCTTGCTGTAGATATCCTGGGGACGCTTTCTGCCATTCCGCCCCGCGCCTGATCCGAAGTAGGTGTAGGCACCAAGGATATTGCCGGCGCCGGGGTTCGGGAGCGTAGGGTCGACGGCTGAGAAGCGGTCGAAGGCCTCACCCGCGGGCAGGTTGAGGTCATACCGCAGACCGTAGTTCAAGACCAACTTGGGCAGCACCTTGTAGGTGTCGCCCGCGTAGATGGCGTAGCTTTTATAGCGAACGCCGCTGTAGGCGCCGTAGTTCAAGGTCGAGGTGTTCACGAGTCCGAAGAGCGCGCTCGCGACCGGATCGCCCCCCGTTCCATTGAGCGCGGCAGTCTCGGTACTCTTGAAGTCGAACTCGCCGGAGGTTTGTGTCAGCCTCCGCACGTTGAACTGCAAGGCACGGAATTCGCCGCCAAATCGGAAGTCGTGTTTGCCCTTGTTCCAACTGACAGAGTCGGCGTACTGGAAGACGTTGTCGGCAAACTGTGTGAATCGCCGCAGTTATTCAAGAGGCTTTCATACGGTGTGCCGACAAACTTTATGCACGGCAAGGTGGTATTGGCAACGCCGGTGAGACCGAGCGTGGCGGGGAAGCCCTGACCGAGGCTGTTCGAAGCCTCGGTGCGGAAGCGCCTGCTGAATCCGACGAGGAAGTGATTGACGAGCGCAGGACTGAGCACGTAGTAGTGGTTCAGCCGGGCATAGCGAGTGCTTTGCGTGGTCGACGAGCCGAAGAGGGGACCGAGGTTGGAGATACCGCCCGTACGCGTGTTGTCGAGATCGAAGCCGCCCGAGATACGTTGCTTGTCTGAGATGGTCTGATCGATCTTGAGGTCGAAGAGATTCGCTGTCGTGCTCGATATGGTGCGGTCGACGACGTTGTTGGTCAGGGAGCCGTTGGTTTGCGGCAAAAGCGCAAACAGCTTGGAGACGACTGAACTGGGCGCGTAGTTTGGATCGTTCTTCAGCAGATTCCCGGGAATGGGCGCATGGGTTGTGGGGTCGAAGAGCTGCACTGCAGGCAGAAGCGCGGAGAAATCTCCCCCGCGAAATGCTTCCGTCGGTACGCTCTGCAGAGAGGTGCCGCCGGTGCTGAAGCGAAACCCCTCGTAGTCGGTGAAGAAGAAGGTGCGGTCGGTTCCGTTGTAGAGGTGCGGCACACGGACCGGGCCGCCAAGGGTCGCGCCGAAGTCGTTCTGGGTGTTGACGGACTTGCGGAGACCCAGGGTGTTATTGGTCCAGCTGTTGGCATCGAGCGCGCGGTTCCGGTAGAAGTCGTAGACCGAGCCGTGGTACTGATTGGTGCCGGACTTGAGTGAAAGGCTGACGATGCCATCGCCCGCTTCCCCGTACTCTGGGGAGAAGTTGCTCTGCAGCACCTTGAACTCCTGCACGGCCTCAGTCGAGACGCCCTTGTTGAACTGGGTGTTGGGCGAAACCAGGGAGATGGAGACGCCGTCGACGAGGATGTCGGTGCTGTTTTCCTGGCCGCCGTTCACCTTGAAGTTGTCGGTGTTGTTGCTGCCTGGATTGTTGCCCACATTTCCAACGAAACCGGGTATGAGCGTGATGAACTGGACCGGGTTGCGAACGGTGCCGGAGACCTCGAGCGGAAGGTTTTCTACCAGCGTATTTTCGACTTTGGAACTGATGTCCGAGGTCGCCGTTTCGATCTGCGCGGCATCGGCGTTCACGACCACATTCTCGGTGACCGAGCCCACCTGCAGCTGTACGTCGAGCGTCGCGGTAGTGCCTGTCTGCACCGTGACACCTTCGCGCACATAGGTCTTCAGGTTGGGTGAGTCGACCTTCAGCGAGTACCGCCCCGGCGGCAGGTTGGGCACGGAGTAGACGCCGGCATCGGTCGTTACTGTCGATTGGGTAAGCCCGGTGTCGAGGTTTCGCGCGGTGACGTTCGCCCCTGTGATCGTGCCGCCCGAGGCATCGGTCACGCTCCCGCGGATCCCGCCGTCGGTGGTTTGCGCATACAGCGAGGTAGAAATGGCGATGCACAGTACCAACCGAATCAGGCTTCTCATTCGTTACGGCCTTTCGACGCGCGAGATGTTCGGGGAGGTGGGTCGAGCGAACGGTACGCGTTAGAATACGGTCCGTCAAGGAGATTCAACGGTGGCGGTTACAGAGCATCGGCATCATAGGGCGCAGATGGCGGGATCGCGTCGGCAAAATTCCGATGGCCGCGGTGAGCGTCTTTCGCTGCCACTCGTTGTCTTCGCCCTGCGACCGGCTTGCCTGGGGGTCTGTGCTGCGTGGATGGCTGCAGGAAGCTTCGCCGGCGCCCAAGATGCTCCGAGTGCACGGACGCAGGCTCATCTGCTCGCCGCGCAGGAGGATCAACGCGCCCAGAGGTATGAGTTAGCGGAGCAGGAGTACAGAGCAGTCCTGGCCGAGCAGCCTCGCTTCGCCGAGGTTCATATGAACCTTGGCCTGATTTACCAGTTGCAGAATCGCATCGCTGGAGCTGTGGCGGAGTTCCAGCAAGCGCTCCAGGAGAATCCGCACCTCGCAGGGGCGAACTTCTTTCTTGGAGTTGACCTTTGCAAGATGGGCGAGGCGCGGAAGGCGCTGCCTTACCTGAAGACTGCCGTCGATCAGCAGCCGGACCGGCCAGAGCTTCTCCTCGCTCTAGCGACTGCATACGAGATGACCGGCCAGTTCGAGAGCGAAGCAGCGACCGCTCATCGGGCGCTCGAGCTTGAACCTGGAAATGTCGATCTGCTGTATAGGCTGGGCCACACCTACGAGGCGCTCGGGAGCAGAGAGACCGCGAAATTAGAGAAATTCGCGTCCAGCTCCAGTCGCACGGAGCAGTTGCTGGGTGAAAGTTACGCGGAGAGCAGTGACTTGCCTACTGCCGTCCTTCATTTTAGGAATGCTCTCACGTCCTCGCCAAAGGGCTTGGGGCTTCACGTGGAGCTGGGAGAGGTGCAGCTGCGCGCCGGCAATGTGACGCGAGCTCTCGCCAACTTCGATGAGGAGCTCTCGCTCGACCCTCACAGCGTCCGGGCGCACCTCCGGCGAGGAGAGGCAAAACTGCTGCTGGGAGACATTGACGCTCTCTTCGAGGATTGGGCGCTGGCACTGGGCACCGACGAGACGCAGGCCAAACGGATCCTGGGACTCGGCGATGTAGCCGATAGCTTCTCCGATCGCCTGCCAGATACGTTGCTGGGGAAGATGCGGGAGCAGGCGCCGAAACTCCGGGCCCGAGACTCTCCCCTGGCCCACCTTGCCTTGGCCTTTATTGCGGCACAGAGCGGTGATGTTGCCCAGCCAAAGGCGGAGCTCAGCTCCGGTGCGTCTCGAGCCGGCAAGGCGCAGGCAGGGGCGACGTGCTCACCGGCCGATGTTGGGCAAGCGCTCGAACAACACCGGATCTCGTCGAGCAAGGCTTGCATGCTGCGCCTTCTGTCGCAGCCGCTGCTGGCGGAGCTGCGCCTTCGGATAGCCTTCGCTCTGTTCGATGTTGGAGATTACAACGAATCTCTTGCGGCGCTGGCGCCCAAGGCTTCTTCTGTCCTGCCCGGACCGGAGCTGTTGTACCTGCGGGCTCGATGCTACGAGAGGCTTGCCACCGGAGCCTACCTGACGCTGTACCAGACGGACCGGAACTCTTATCGCGTCCATCAGCTGCTCGGAGAGCTAGCCGACGCTCGGAGAGACGACGTCGCGTCAATCGCCGAGTACCGCGCCGCGATCAACCTCAAGCCTGCGGCTCCCGAGCTCCATTACAGTCTTGGTCATCTTCTTTGGAAGAACTTCAAGGTGGGGGAGGCTCGATCAGAGCTCGAGGCGGAGCTGGCCATCAACCCGCATCACGCCGGAGCGATGAACGACCTCGGCCAGACCTATCTGCTCGAACAGCAACCCGACAAGGCTTTGGATTACCTGAAGCGGGCTGCGGGCGAAGGTCTCGACTCGCCGGAGCTGCATCGTGACCTTGGGACTGCCTATGCCAAGCTTGGGAAGTACGAGCAGGCAGGGCTCGAGCTCAACAGGGCTCTTCCCAGTGATCATGACGGGTCGATTCACTTCAAGCTGGCCAACGTGTACAAGGCTACGGGTGAGAAGGACAAGGCCGCCCGCGAGTTTGCGTTGGCGGGCGCGCTCAATGGCGCCTCGCACCAACAGGCTCAGCGACAGGAACAGCGACGGATCGACAGTGAGAAGTGACCGTCAACGTCTCTGCGGAGTCGTTTTTCTCATTGGCTTCCTGGGGATTTCTTCGCGTGTTTGCCTCCCTGCGGTGTGGTTCGCGAGCGATCCTGGCCGCCAGTCTGGGCAGGCCGGCAGGGTGGAGCAAGAGAGTTCATTCCAGGCTGCCTTACTTGCCTTTAGGGAAGATCGCATCCCGGCGGCGCTCGAGGCGCTTACCGATGCCGAGCGCGCGGCTCCAGAGGATGCGCGTGTTCGTAACTTTCGCGGCCTGGCGCTCACCCGCCTTGGCCGTAACAACGAAGCTGCAGGCGAGTATCGGGAGGCTATTCGCCTCGACCCACACATGGAAGATGCTTATCGGAACCTGGGGTATCTCGAGTGGACCGAGCACCGCCTCGAAGAGGCCCCGGAAGCTACTTGGACAGGCTCTGGAGATTGGACCAGACGACAGCTTCGCCCATTATTATCTTGGCCGCGTCGAGCTCGAGGCACGACGATACCAGCAGGCAATGCTGGAGTTGAAGCGGTCGGAAGTTGATCTCCCGAAGGATCCCGAGTTTGTGTTCGCGGTTGTTACAGGCTTTCTTTCCACGGGTGATGCCGAGAGCGCGCACGCAATGCTCGATCGGCTGGATCTCCGATCACTGTCCCCCCCGGAATCCGTTCAGGCGGCTGCATTCCTGACCGGTATGAAGAGGACAGGCAAAGCTCTCGAGCTCCTCCGCGGCATCCGGGGTGCAACGGCCAAGAGCCCTCCACCATGGCTTTGCTTTGATCTGGCGCTTGTTCACCTGTTTGCAGGAGACGACCGGGCCGCCATCGAGCAGGCAACTTTGCTGATACAGCCGCCACGTTCAACCTCAGGTTCAGGAGGCAAGGGCGTTCCGGCGGAAGTTGTAACCGCGTCCGCGTGGTCTCTCCTTGGCATTGCCCATGCCCATCGTAGGGATAAGGAAGCGGCAGTCGAAGCGTTGCGACGTGCGACTTCTCTCGCTCCTCGGCAGGAAGAGCACTGGCTCAACCTGACACGCGAGTTGATGGAACTCAGCCGGTATTCGGAGGCGGTAGCGGCAACTCATGATGCTCTCACCGCAAACCCAGACTCGTATGCGCTGCACTTGCGGCTCGGCGCTGCAAGTCTCGGCGCCGGTCGCTATGCCGATGCTGAAGCTGTGTTCCGCGACCTTGTTACCGCCGGTGATCCTCTGGCCACCAGCTACGTTGGATTGGCTCAGGTTTTGTTGCGTACCGATCGCGCGAGCGAGGCTGTCACCGAGCTTGCCGCGGCACGGGAGAGGCTCGGCCCGAAGTTCCTCATCAGCTACTTCCAAGGGCTCTCGCTCAACCGGCTAAACAGGCGTACGGAAGCAGCCGCGGCGTTTGAAGAGGCCATTCGGTTGAATCCGCAGAGCGCCGAGGCCCATCTGGGCTTGGGCAAGACCGATCTGGCGCTGGGCCACGTCACAGAAGCGATCGCGCAACTGAAGGAGGCTCTCCACCTCAACCCAAACGATGTGCCGACGCGGCGCCTGCTCACGCAGGCTCGCTTTCGGCTTGCAAGGACGAAGAATGAGGCAGTGTCCACAGAGGTTCCTGCCGAATCTCCGGCCGACACCCAAGCCGGCGAGTTCGGTGATTTTTTCGTGCCCGAGTGGCAATTTCCGCCCGGACCCGCACGGCAATAAGATCGAGGTCTCTCTCGTGGCCCCTGGATGCTCGCCGGTGTGGTTCCGCAGCCGCACGGGAGGCAGGAGACTTCGCCGGAGTTCCTGCAGAAATGAATCGCAGAACTTGAAAGGGCAGGGAAGCAAGCTGGTAGCGGCGAGGGCGTGCGGGAGCTTACCCAGCTTCGCGCGAAGGTCCATCGGCTGAAACCGGCCGCAGATCAGGCTTCGCGTCTGGCGGCTGATCTACGCGATGCCGAGGATACGAACCGCGAGATCTTCGCTTAACTAGGGACGCTCGTGGGATGATTTCGCTCTGTCCGGGCCGCCATGCCAAGGTGCATCAGACCGAGGCGGTGCTTCGGAGATGCCGACGTCTTTGCTGGAACTGGCGCGAGCAGCACGCGCCATTGCTTGTTTGTCAACGGTCCGTTACTGCAACTCAGGATGCTGCCGGACAGCCTCAGCCTTGAGAATGAAGCTTCCCTCCGTGACCACTTGATCGTCTGTTTTCAAACCGCTCAGAACCGAGCTGTTACCGTTGCCTGCGGGGCCAACTTTTACCTGGCGCATTGTAAAGCTTCCCTCGCTGTCCTTGACCGGAAGAAAGACGAACTCCTTCTCGCCGATCGCTTGCACGGCGGATTGGGGGATGACGAGTCCCTGACAGATGTCGGTCGAAAAATCAACATCCACGTACATATCGATACGCAATCTCTCATCAAGGTTGGCTACTTCGATCCGCGCCTGCGTGGTTCGGGTGGCGGGATCAACCTGTGGCTGAAGGTAAGCGACGCGTCCTTTCCAGGCTCTGCCGGGGTAGGAGGATGCCGTGATGGTGGCAGGCGATCCGACCCGGACAGAGGCAAAGTCCTTCTCGTTGACGCTGGCCAGAACCCATACGTTTGAGAGATCAGCGATGGTAAAAAGTTCTTGACCGGGAGTGGCAACCAGCCCAAGATTTGCAGTGCGCGTCAGTACGACGCCGCTGATGGGAGCAGGCACAACCAGGTTTGCGTTGACCAGATTGGTCTGCTGGAGGGTTGCGATCTGATGGCCGCTCGCGCCGAGCAACTCCAGCTTTTCCCGTGACGCTTGCACATGCGCCTTGTGCCCGGCGTGGGCAGCGGCCACCTCTTCTTCCTCCTGCTGGCTGGCCGCCCCGAGCTTTAGAAGAGCCTGTGTTCGATCCAGTTTCTTGTGATCCGCTTCGTAGTCTGCCAGATCGGAGAGGTAGGCGGTCTCCGCTTCTGCCAGATCTCCGCTGAAGATGACTGCCAGCGGCTGCCCCCGTCGAACATGGTCCCCGAGCACGACTGGAACCTGCTTGACTAAGCCCCCGACTAGCGGGGTCACATGGACTTCGGTGTACTCGTTTGCCTTCACGGTACCGGGCGTTCGGAGGCTCGCCGCGACTGGACTGATGATGACCTGCGCCACACGGATTTGAGCTTTCTTGAGATCGTCCGGGGCAAGATCGATCTGCGGTTCAGTCGCCGGGCCACTCCTCGCAAGAGAGGTCGCGGTGGACGGTCCCGCCATCCCGCTCATCGTCGCCATGGGAGCCTGAGCGTCAGCTTTGCTGGTTCGGGAACGATGCGCAGCGAACCAAGCTCCAAGTACCAACAGAGCCACAAGGGCTGCGGAACCGCTGATAGCGATGAGATTTCTATTTTTCGTCAGTAGGTTCGCTGCCATCGGCATCGTGTCTCCTTCAGGGCAGGTCTGTGCCCACTGCTTGTTCAAGAGCGACGCGCGCTGCATAGGCGTCGGCTAGAACGCCGGTGTAGCCGGTTTCGATGTCGATAAAGCGGCGTTGCTCGGCAATCACGTCCAGCAGCGTGCTTCGCCCATAGCGATATACCTGGCGCACAACGTCAAGATTTTTCGCCGCTTGATCGCGCACACCACTGCCGTAGACGGCAACTCTTGCCTGCGCACCGTTATAACGAATCAGGTTTTGCGCGACCTCATGCCGCAACGTGAGGTCCACCGCTACACTCTGGCTGTGCGCGGAGCTGATTGCGGCGCTGCCGGACGCGATCGCACCTTGGTTCCGATTGAACGCGGGCAAGGCGATATCGAGACCGAAGGTGGCGTAGTTGAAGGTCTGTCGGATCGGATGGAGAGTGCCGGAAGGATCGACGGCGAGCTGGGCGAAGCCGGCAGAGGGCCGCTCGTAGCTGGCCGAGAATGAGGCGTCGGCTTTTCCCAGAGCGACCTGTTGACGCAAATCCGCGGAAGCCAAAGCCTCGTTGGCGCGTTGTGCGGCGAGATCGGGGCGATGGGAGGCCGCCAACTGTATCAAGGCGCTCCCGTCGAACGCTCGGACGGGTATCTCCAGCGTGCCTTGGAGATGGAGAGGGGCTTCGGGCTGCATTCCGGCCGATTCCTTCAACGCAAGAAGCGCGATGTCAGCCTTGGCCCGGTAATCCATCCTGAGCACATCCACGCGATTAACCTCTACCCGCACCTCGTCGGCGTCCAGCGACGGGGTTGCTCCTTCCCGAACTCTGTCCTCGGTCACTCTCAGAAAATCCCGGTTGGCCTGAAGCAGTTGCTCAGCAAAGGCGAGATTGCGCACGGCGGCAAGGGTCTCAGCAAACCGCGTTCGTACCTCTCCGGCGAGCAAACGCTCCTTGTCGGCCACGGTCTGCCGCGTCACATCGAGGTTGCGCTCCGCTACTTCCGTGCGCCGCGCTCTTCGTCCGTAGAGTTCGAGAGGAATAGAGCCACCAATCTCGACGTGGTTGTCGGCCCCATTGACCTCCTTTAAGCCACCTAATGCGACGGAAGGGTTCTTCCGCAAGCGGGCCTGGGTCACATCGCCGGCCGCCATCGCAATGCGAGACCGTTCGGCAGCAAGACCAGGGTTCGAAGACACGGCTCGAGCGACCAGAGCGGATTCTGTGACGCCGTTTTGCTGATCCAGAAACGCATCTACTACGGCGACCTCGGTAGATGTCTGCTGGGCAAGGGAAGTCATGGTCGCGGCAAACCCCAGAAGCAGCGATAGCCGCGCGAGTAGGTTCGATTGAAGCATCTGCCTACCTCACGTTGCTGTTGAACGCTGTGTTGCCCTGTCCGCGTGGACCGTTCCAACTCACCGTGAAGTGCCAGGCACCGCTCATGCCGAAGTTGGATTTCACTCGATAGGTGCCGGTCTGCCCGGTCGGGGTGATCTCCGTCCCGCCCGACATGGGTGCCATGCCGGGCATACTCATGCTCGAGCCGAGCTGCACGGCACCGACATCGACCGGCTGCCCGCCCCCATCGCGAAATTGAAGGACAAAGTCGTTCTGCCCCTGCTTGAGATCGCCCGTGTCGTCCGCGAGAACGATGCTGACGTCGCCGACAGTACGCGTGGTGACCGGCTTCATGCTCGCTATGTCGACCTTGTCTCGCTTGCATCCGGCGACGCTGAGGGCGAGTGACAAAGCTATGGCTGTCGTCAAGAAAATTTTCATACGGAATCTCCTTTGGAAGTGCTTTCAATCTGAGCTGTCTTAATGGAATGGGTGTGACCGTCAGGTAACTGGCCGCGCCGCAGCTCGCGCTCACGCAACCACAGAAAGATGATCGGCGTCACGATCAGAACATGAGCCAGCGAGCTGACCATCCCGCCCAGGACGGGTGTGGCAAGCGGGCGAATGACCTCGGAACCGACGCGCGTGCTCCAGAAGATCGGCAGCAGACCGGCGATGATGGTCGAAACCGTCATCAGCTTGGGACGCAGACGAAGCAGAGCGCCTTCCATCACTGCTTCACGAAGCTGAGCGACAGTAAGCTTGCCGTATTCCAGCTTTCTTCGAGCTACTGCTTCTTCGAGGTAGATCACCATGACGACGGTCGTTTGCACCGCTGTCCCGAAGAGCGCGATAAAGCCAACCCACACGGCGACGGAGAAGTTGTAATGGAGTATCCAGACCAGGTAGAGTCCTCCGGTCAAGGCAAAGGGCACTGCGAGCAGGACGTGCGCGGCTTCGGTAAACGACCGGTACGTCAGAAAGAGCAGAAGATAAATGATGGCGATGGCAATCGGCATGACAATTTCAAGCCGTCTCTTAGCCCGCACTTCGCTTTCGAACTGGCCGCTCCAACTGGAGTAGTAGCCGGCGGGCATTTTGATCTTGTCGTGAATCGCTTTCTCCGCATCCGCGATCACACTGCCGGGGTCGCGCCCCCTTGCGTTCAGCAGTACCGAAATCTCCAGCAGGCCGTTCTCGCTGTTGATCATCGCCGGCCCCGAGACCTGACGGATGTCCGCGACCTGCCCGAGAGGGATTTGTGCGCCGTTGTTGCCGGTCACGAGCACATTGGCAAGGTCGGCGGGAGTGCGTCGAAACTCCTGAGCGTAGCGGACCCGGACGGGGAAGCGCCGCCTTCCTTCAATCGTGGTTGTCAGCTCCTTCTCTCCGATAGCGGTTTCGATCACATCCTGGATGGCGCCCACGTCGATGCCGTAGCGGGCGGCCGCCTCCCGGTTCGGCTTGATGTCGAGGTAGAGCGCTCCTGTGGCCTGCTCGGCGTAGACGTCATTTGCGCCCTGCACCGTCCGGACTACATCTGCGATCTGACGAGCCGTTGCTTCCAAGACCGTGAGGTCGGAACCGAAGACTTTGACGCCTATTTCGGAGCGAATGCCCGTTGTTAGCATATCGATCCGATTGATGATCGGCTGCGTCCAGATGTTCGCAACGCCTGGCAAGGAAACCGCTCGGTCCATCTCGTTCTTCAGCTTTGGCAGGGTCATACCCGCGGGCCACTGATCGTGCGGCTTCAGATGGACGATGGTCTCGGTCATGTTCAATCCCGCAGGATCGGTGGAGGTGTCCGCCCTGGCAATCTTGGCGGCGACGTAGGCGACCTCTGGCAAGCTGTTCAGGATCGTGTCTTGCCGCTTGGCGTACTCTATATTTTGCTCAAGCGAGATACTCGGATCGGCGATGGGCATGAACATGATGTCGCCCTCGTTCAGGGGCGGCATAAACTCGCTCCCAATTCCAGTGGCGAGAAAGATTGCACCCACAAAGAAAGCCAAGGCGAGACCTAACGTGATGCGCCGATGATCGAGCGCCCATGAAAGGGCAGGCCGGTAGAGGCGCTGCAGGAAGTGCATCACGGGATTCTTATCTTCGGAGTGGAATTTGCCGCGAAGCAGCAAGGTACAGAGTACAGGCGTCAGCGTAAGGGCGATGGCCGTAGCACTGGCCATCGCAAAGGTCTTCGCGAAGGCCAGAGGGTGGAAGAGCTTCCCTTCCTGTCCCGTGAGTGCGAAGACCGGAACGAAGGCGAGAATAATGATCGCCATCGAAAAGAAGGTTGGTCGGCCGACGAGCTTGGTTGCGCGAAGGACCGTCTCCATCAGCACACCGGGATCCTCGGTATCGACACCCTCAAGGTGACGAAAAGCATTCTCCGTCACCACGATTCCGGCGTCGACCAGCACTCCTATGGCAATGGCGATGCCTGCCAGCGACATTACATTCGAGGTCACGCCGGCATAGTGCATCAGGAGAAACGAGCAGAGCACGGCCAATGGCAGCGGAAGCGTCACGATAAGGATGCTCCGAAAGTGCATCAGGAAGATGACGTGCGCCAGCGTGACCAAAATGATTTCTTCGATCAGTGCGTGCCGCAGCGTTCCTACGGTGGCTTCAATCAGCTCCGAGCGGTCGTAAAAGGGTACGATGTGAACGCCGGGCGGAAGACCCGGCTCAATCTCCCGTATTTTCTCCTTCACGCGATCGATGACGCCTTTCGTGTTTTCGTCCACTCGCGCAACGATCACGCCGCCAACGGCTTCGGAGCTGTTCTTGACCAGCGCAGCGGTTCGGAACGCATCGCCGATATGGACCGTGCCAACATCTTTGACGAATACCGGAGTGCCGTCTTTGGAAGCGATGACGATATTCCGAATGTCGTCTAGGTTTTCGATCAGGCCGAGTCCACGCACGATGGACCACGAACCGTTCTCAGAGATGACGTTCCCACCGACATTGGAATTGCTCGCCATAACCGCGCGAACCACAGTGCCAAGCGGCAAAGAATAGCTACGCAGCCGGTTGGGGTCGACATCGATCTGGTATTGCTGCACGGTTCCGCCGACGCTCGCAACCTCCGCTACGCCGGGAACCGAGTTCAACTGATAGCGGACATACCAGTCCTGCAAGGAGCGCAGGTCGCGCAGGCTCAAGCCGCCGCCCTCAACGGTGTACCAGAACACATGGCCCACACCCGTTGCGTCAGGCCCGAGCGTCGGCACGACACTTGGAGGAAGCAGTTTGGTGACAAGATTCAGCCGCTCCAGGACACGGGTCCGCGCGAAGTAGAGATCCATGTTGTCTTCGAAGATCACGAAGATCATGGAAAAGCCGAAAGCCGAGGATGAGCGCACGACCTTGACCCCGGGCAGCCCTTGTAGGTTTACCGTCAGCGGGTAGGTGATCTGGTCTTCTATTTCCTGCGGACTTCGCCCCGACCACTCGGTGAAGACGACGACCTGCTTGTCACTGAGGTCCGGAATGGCGTCGATCGGAGCACGCAGCATCGTCCATCCGCCCCAGATTGCAATGCCTATCCAGGCGGCAATGATCAGGAATCGGTTCCGCAGGGAAAGCTCTACAAGGCGGTCGATCACGCCCGACCTGCCCTATCGTCACCACCTGCGCATGGCGAACTTGCTGCCTTGTGAAAAGCAGTGCGTGCGTGCCTCGCTGGCGCGGAGACACCCGTGGGAATTCTCTGGAATGTCATGGAAACTCCTGAATGGAAACCAAACGAAACGCAGGCACACCGTTTAGGTGTGCAGGTCATTGGCCTTCAGGAATCAATCAGATTCGGAGTACGGTCAGCTTTCCGATGAGAAGCCCTGGGGGAGAGTGCTCACTCGGAACCCGTAATAGTGGAGGCGAGACAGCCTGTATCGAGGCAGGAAACGGTGCCAGGGAATCGACCACGGCCCAAGGAACGTCGATGGCAGGAGCAACGGTTGCAAGCTGAGGATGCTCGTCTGTTCGAACCTCAGTCTTGCAACAGCCCATCTTCTCCATATCGCGACAGTGACCGTGCATAGAGCGGCAGCAAGCAGTTTCCTCTTGGCTCATCATCTTTCCCGTCATGCAGGCGAGTAGAGGCGCTGCAGAAAAGAGCAGGAGGAAGAGCGCAACGAAGCTGGCGAGGCGGCGCATCAGTCCGAGTCTACCCCACAAATTTTGTCCGGACTGCTTGCGCCTACAGCTTATGTTGGTGCCGGATAGATTTCTATCCGGCGCTAATAACTGAGCTATACAGAATATCCGTTATCGGACGTAATGGCATAATGCTCAGTTCAGTGATGTCAACCACGATGCGAACCTTGCTGATGGAGTTAGCTCTTCCGAGATGCAGTCCGGCTTTGTGTTCTAACCTTTGCTACGGCAATAATATACTTGACTGAGCGCACGAATTAGCCTACTGTAAGTGCATGGGCAGCCCAAAGACGCTACTCGAAGCTATCTCCCACTTCTCGGATTCTGAGAATTGCCGTCAATTCATGATTGCAGTGCGGTGGATGGATGGAGTTGTGCGCTGCCCTACTTGCGGCTCTGACAAAGTTATCTACATGGAGAATGCAAAGCTCTATAACTGCCGAACGAAGCACCCTAAGCAGAAATTTTCGCTGAAGGTTGGAACGATCTTCGAAGACTCCCCGATTTCTTTAGAGAAGTGGCTTCCCGCTGTGTGGTTGATTGTCGCTGCTAAGAACGGAATCAGTTCCTATGAAGTCTCCCGCGCTCTGGGCGTTACTCAAAAGTCAGCATGGTTCATGCTCCACCGTATCCGCCTTGCAATGCAGAATGGATCGTTCATGAAGATGGGCGGCAAGGGCATAGAGATTGAGGCTGATGAACGTTCATCGGCGGAAAAGCTCGTAACATGCACCTTGCGAAGAAACAGCGCCGCATCACTGGCACGGGGACGAAAGACAAGGTTGCCGTGATGGGCATTCTTGAGCGCGGCGGACAGGTCCGCACGGTCGTTGTTCCCAGCCGCAAGAAAGCCGTCCTACAGGGCGAGGTTCGCAAGCATGTTGAGGCTGGGTCGGCCCTCTATACCGACTTCCTGCTGTCCTACGAGGGGCTCGCCAGCGACTATGCCCATCAGGTCGTAGATCACGCTGTCGAGTACGTCAACGGTCGCGTCCACACTAACGGTCTCGAGAACTTTTGGTCGCTCCTCAAGCGTGGGATTAGCGGAACCTATATCTCAGTCGAGCCGTTCCACCTATTCCGCTACTTGGATGAACAGACCTTCCGGTACAACAACCGAGCTACCAAAGAGAACCCGTTGAACGACGCAGACCGTTTTATGACCGCAATGATCCATGTAACTGGAAAGCGGTTGACGTATGCTGAATTGACGGGGAAGGAGGCGGGGGCGAGTAACTAAGCCTTTGCGCCAGAATCGAGGGAAGCGGAAGCCTTAGACTTCTTCCGCTTCTTCGCTCTCTTCTCAGCATCAAGTTTGGCTTTGATTTTGGAATGCGGAACGGCCATCAGCCGACGCATGACATCTGTGAACTCGGCGAAGTCTCCCGTGATGTTCTTGGCGGAAGGTCTGGGTTGACTCGCTTTGGTTCCGGTGTCCATCTAGCCGCATGGTACCACGCGGCGGAAAGGTGGATTTGCGCACTACATTACCAACAGCTTTCGAACTTACCAACGACTCGAAAAACCCTGTCATGGCACATCCTGAGAACCGCGATCAGCGGGATACAGGAGACAACCTTGGGTTCATTGAGGGCTACATCAAAGCGAAAGTCCATCTGCTTGCAATCGGCATAACCCGGAGTTCGCAGTATTTCACCGCCCACCTCCAGCGGGCCGAGGATGGGCTTTGCGGAGGCAATGACTTCGGCGTCTGCCCCGAAGGTTCCCAGCGAAAACCCGATGGTGAACAAGGATCGATGCTTATCAAGATTGTTCAATCTATGAAGCATCCAGAGGACTCGATCTCCTCCTCTGTAAGGCTTTATTCCTCGAATGATCTCCCCTTTACTTTAGCTTCAAAGAAGGCTACGTCGTCCTTACTGAGCGGCTCTTGATCCATGATCGGGAAGCTGTTTTTGGAACTGGGGTTCCCGTTGGCAGCCACCACAAGATGCCACGCCAAGTGATCCAAGGCGCTACGAAGGTTTTGGAGGACATCCCCAGCGATCAACGCAATCTCGTGGGGCACGGGAGCTGCCTCAATGAGGTAGTAGATAAACTCTCCGGTATCAGTATCCGTCTTTCTTCCGACTCGATAGGGATTAGTTACCCTAAAGTTCGTCAGGACTCCGTGCAGCTCCTCGATGTGCTTATTGGCCCGCTTTACTTTTAGGTAAACATCATCCGGCATGCTGCCATCCTACCAAACTTACTCAGCCAAGTATATTATTGCCTTTGCTAGTCACTTCCCTTTGGAGGAGTTCGGCGGATCAAGTGCTTTGCAGGAATCCTGGGAAAGCCGAGGGGCATCTAATCGTGTCTGATCGCCTAGCAGCGCAAGTGTATTGACGAGAGGTTTCGCCGTCAGCCGGGTTCACATAGGTGCCGCGGGTTAGGACCGAGGTCGGTCAGGCTCACCCCGGAGGTTCTTGTAGGATGCCGTTCTTTCAATCGATCCTGTATCTCGATGACGTACGGATTCCGACATTGCCCGGAGTCGACCTGGTACGCAGTTTTGCTGAGTTTACCGAGTACCTGGCCAAGAAGCCCGTGCCTGACCTCATCTCATTCGACCATGATCTTGCCAGGGAGCACTACCCGGTCGGTTCTTATAAGTCAGGGCAAAAGCTACCTTATGCGACCTATAGCGAAGGAACGGGGCTCCATTGCGCTCAGTTTATCGTCGAGAACAAGATTGATTTGAGGCACTGGGCCGTTCATTCCTCAAATGTCGAGGGAAAGAAGAACATCGAACGGGAGCTGCGGCGCTACCGTCGTCAGGGCGAGACACGCGGCTTCCCGATCCCGTTTCGGATTCAGGAGCCGGAGGGAGAGGTCGAACAGCCTGAGCGGTTGACTGCAGCCAATCGTCTCAGGTTCAGTAGCACCTCTTTGTTGCAATTTCAGGATGATGTTCCTTTGGAGAGTTGGGAGAAAGGACCTTCCCGGAGTTTTTCTCGAATTTGGTGATGGCCTCCCCGAAGTGGCTGGTGCGAGCCGCCGAAGGTGGGGCTGAGTCACAACGCTTGGAGCCGGGTGTCACATGCCCGGTTGCTCGCCCAAACCAAACCCTTGGTGTTAACTCCAACTTCTTGCCTGAGAAGCGCTCTAACAATCTTCCTCGAGAGGAAATAGTGCGCCTGTCATCAAGGTGAGTTGCATTTACCATCTGCATCGTACAATCACGGACGTAAGTACATCTGTCTTCCCGGCAAGAGCACAGGCATCATGGCAAGCCATTCCACCAAGATCCCAAAACTCGCAGACGTGGCTCGCGCGGCTAAGGTTGGGAATGCGACGGTGTCGCGGGCATTAAGCGGCGGCAAGAACGTCAGTAGCGAGACGATGAAGCGGATCTCGGTGGCTATTCTCGAGCTGGGGTACCGTCCGAACCGAGTTGCTCAGAGCCTTAAGGGGGGTTCCTCCGGAATCGTCGGAATGATTGTTCCGAATCTTTCGGATATGTTTTTCTCGAAGTGTGCAGAGGCTGTCGAGAGCGTCACGACAGAGCATGGAGCGCTTCTCGTTCTGGTTGCCTCGCACGACGAGGACCAAGCGGTACTGAGCAGCTTTCAGCGGCTCATGCTCCACCACATCGACGGACTCATTCTCGCTCCGTCCGAGCTCAAAGATGCCGTTTTGAAGGAGAGCCTCCGACAGTCGCGAGTACCGATTGTCGGCATCGACCGGCCACTCACCGACATTGGCTACTCATCCTTGCTATGCGCCAACTTTGAAGGTGCGCGGCTGGCGACGGAACACCTGCTGCAACACGGCTACGGAAGGATTGTCAGCGTTCAAGTGAAACCCGAGCTTTACACCATGGAAGAGCGTCTTCGGGGATACTGCTCCGCCATGGCAGACAAACACAAGCGATCAATCGTGGAGACAATCGAGAGTCGACAGGATGCCGTGGAGGTATTGAAACGGCACGTCGCGCAAGGGGATCTCCCAGTCGGAATCTTTGCAGGTAATAATCTGACCGCCCGCTACCTCTATGAGGCGACTCACGTCCTCAAGATTTCCATCCCACATGAGGTTGCGATCCTCAGCTTCGATGACTTCGATCTCGCCGACACACTGACCCCGCCTATCAGTGTGGTGCAGCAGCCTATCGAAGAACTGGGTCGCGCCGCGGCCAAGCTGCTCTTCCAACAGATACCCGATTGGAACCACCGACAACAAGGGGAGAGGCCGGCGGCGATTCAACTCTCGCCCAAGCTGGTCATTCGCGGATCCTGCGGGTGTCAGGGCAAAGACGATTAGACCTTTGCTGAGGTTATCTGTGGCCGCGTCACTGCTCGAAGGCTCAATGGTTCGACTGGGAAACTCTCGCCGCGTGTTGCTCTTTCGCGGCGTGCTCTGCGGCCTCCAGCTCCTGGAATCGACGATCTGCCGCAAGCGCGCGTTGCCGATCACCAAGTGCGCGATACGCCTGTGCGAAGAGCCGCTGCACCGAGGGCTCGTCCGGTGCGGCCTTCTCAGCGATTTCGAGATCCGGAAGAGCCTCTGCCGGCATCTTCATCCGTAACCGGAGCCGGGCCCGCTCCGCATGAGCCTGCGGCAGCACCGGACAGATCTCCAACGCGCGGTTGATTTCGGTCATGCCGGCCTCGGGCGGCTCGCCGAGTTCGTCGAGAGAGTTCGCCAGCTTCCAATGCGCGATACAGTTACCGGGCTGCTTCGCCACAAGCGTGGTGAGTTCCTCTCGCGCATGGGCCCAGTCACCGGTGCTCCAATACAGATTCGCCAGGTGCTCGAGTCCGGACGCGTCCTGGGGGGAGGCTGCGATTGCCTGCTTGTAGGCATCGACGGCACCCGGCGTGTTCTGCATACTCTCCATGATCTCCCCGGCAAGCTCATGCGCGAGCGGCGTGTGTGCATCAATCGCCTGCACCTGCGTAAAGGCCTGCTGCGAGAGTTCGAGGTGCACCTTGCCCAGGATGTACCAGGCCTCCTGATCTCCTGGGCTGGTCGCCAGAATGGAGTTGAGCTGAACGACAGCGTCGGCGGGCCGCTTCAGGTCCAGCAGCACGCGCGCCAGCGTGATGCGTGCGAAACGATCGTCAGGCAGGGCCTGCACACCGGCCTCGAGGGGCGCGAGCGCGTTCTCGGGCTGCCCAAGCTGACGGTACGCGGCACCCAGCATGACGCTGGCCGGAGCCATGGTCGGCTCGATGGCAAGACCCTGACGAAGGGTGGTGACGGCCTCTGGGAAGCGGCCCAGGTTGTAAAGCAGCCGGCCGAGGTTGTTGTAGGCCGGGGCGACGGAGGGATCGAGCCGAAGCAGCTGGTGGTAGTCCGCAACCGCCTGATCGTCTTTGCCTGCCTCCTGATCGGCGTGCGCCTTTTGGTAGAGCTGCTGCACGGCCGGCGACTGGGCGGTGCAGACGTGTCCTCCTACCGGCAGAATAAGAGCGCAGATCAGCGCGAGAGATCTTGTCATACCTCCCAGCAGTATAGAGAGAGTTGAAGACAAAAGAAGAGGGGCTGGCCAAAGCCAGCCCTCTTACCTGCTGAGATTGCTTAATTAGAAGGTGACCCGCCCACTGAGCTGCCCTTGCCTTGCATTGTGGCCTGAAGCCTCGCCGGCTTGAATATAACCGAAGTTGCTCGCATTATCGATGTTGCTTCCGTAGTTGTTGTTATTTGGACTCTGGAAGCGTACCCGGTTAAGGAGGTTGAAGTAATTCATCTCCAGGATAAAGTTTACGCGCTCCCCAAGAGCGAACTTCTTCGAAGCCTTGAGATCTTCGTCGTAGTTACCCGGATTCCGCAACTCAGCGTAGTTACGAACAGCGTTGCCGAGCTTGTAAGTGCCCGTTGTGCTTGTAAAGGCGCCGGTGCTGAAGACCCTGCGATTACTCTGGCCACTGGCAAAGTTCAGGCCCTTGTAGTTTGTGGTGCTGCGGCCGACGTTCGGCACTTCGTTCGGTCGATTGAAGCAGCCTGCGCAGCCGAGTGGGTTATCGTTCTCCGAGATGCCGAACGGCTGTCCCGTCTGGTAGGACAGGATAAAGCCAAGCTGGAGGCCGCCCAGGATCTGTCCGGGGATGCCCTTGTTGTTCAGAAAGGCTTTTCCGGGGCCGATCGGCAGCTCATAGGTCCCGCTCACCTTGGCGTTATTGAGTTCGTCGCTTCCGCTCACGGTGTACTCCGCCTTCTGGTTGTACTTGTTCTCCGGCAGGGAGGCGAAGGTGGTGAAGCCGCTATCGACGTTGGCGAGCGTTCGCGAGAGCGTATAGGAGGTAAGGAACGAGAGGCCGTTCGAGAAGCGTTTCTCGAGGCTGAGTTGCAGGCCCTTGTAGCTGGCGGCGCCGCTCAGGTCGAAGTTGTTATAGACGTTTGAGTATTGCGGAAATGGTGAGAGGGCATGCGCAAGTGTCGATGACCCGCTCAGGTCAGAGGCAAAGTTGGCATACGGTGCGTTGAAGCCGGCCGCGGCAAGAACAGCAGCGTCCGCGGATTGGTTAAACTGTCTTTGAAGCAGTGGGCCGTTCTGCAGGATGGATGGATTCGGTTGGCTGATCGGATTGAGCTGGCCGTCGAGGTGCACGGCGCGATTGGCAATGTAAGCAGCCTGGAAGAAGGTGTTCCAGGGCAGCTGCCGTTGGACGTTGACGTTCCACTGCTGCAGGTAGGGAGCTCGGCCGCTTGTCGCTGGATCGAAGGCGCGGATGGTGGTGCCGATACCGAGCGCCGGTCCGAGGGGAACAGCTGCCGGGGCGGGTAGAGGTCTTGTATCCCACGATCCGAACGAAGGGTTGACGCCGCCCGTGCTGTTACTGGTGAAGACACCCTGCAGGAGGTTGCCGTAGCTGGTGGCGACCTTGCTGGTGCCATACTCGTACGCGCCGCCGTTCAGGTAGGCGATGTTGTATCCCGCCTGGACCACGGTCTTGTCATTGATTGCGTAGGCGAGGCCCACACGTGGACCGAAGTTCTTGAAGTGAATGTCAGCTCGCGTTACACCCTGCGGCAATGGACTGAACCGGGTCGCTACGCCAGGCAGCCCCCCGGCCACAGGATTGATCTGGCCCTGGTCGAGGAAGACGATTTGATTTTTCTTCTCCACAAAGGGCAGCATGATGTCCCAGCGCAGGCCGACGTTCACAGTCAGTTTCGGGGAGAGCTTGATGTCGTCCTGGATGTAGGGAGCAACGAGCAGGTTGCGCAGGCTCAGCTCATTGGCGAAGATGCGGTTTGCGTTGTCGACCTGCCCGAGCAGAAAGCTGGCGAAAGAGCTGCCGGTTGTGCCGAGCCTGGCTGGGTCGGCCGTGGTGTGCTGGCTGAAGCCGAAGTGGCCTCCGCACGCCTGGCACTCGTTGTCATCTTGGTAGCTTCGCCGGAGCTCGCCACCGATGTTGAAGGTATGGCGTCCCTTGGTCCACAGCCAGTTGTTGACGACCGCAACGCCCAGCTTGCGGTTGATCGATTGGGTCCAACCGGAGTTCGTGCCCCATCTGGTCGGCGCGTTCTGGCCATCGAATTGGACGTCCGGAAAGATGTCACTGATAGGATTCGCCTGCACGCCTGCGAAGTTGACACCGTGACGGACGTTGAACTGGTTATTGATCTCGCCGATCCAGGAGATGCCCGCGGTCGCCACCAGCCTGGGTGTTACCGCGTTCACGTAGTTCAGAAGGTAGACCGAACCGAGAGCGGGGTTGCTCTTGGCGCTCTGCAGGATGTTGTCGGTTCCAACGAAGGGGGCGTTATCGAAGCCCGTCGAGGTATACGAGTTGCGCCACTGCGCATAGTGCAGCGACTGCTTTGTTGTCAGATTGTGGTCGATGGTGAAGCCCAGGTTGTGATCGACGTTGGGAAAGGCATTCGGCACGAAGTTCTTGTTGGAGGTCAAGCCTGGTCGATCGGGATTAGGAAGGGATGGCAGCACGCTTGCGGAGAGCGGGCTGATCCGCGCGGGATTGATAACATTCAGCCGGCCAAGGTACTGGAACTGCTGGCCGGTCCGGGGATCATAGATGGGAATCAGGGCTCCGTTGCCGTCCACGAAGTCAGTAAAGTCCCCGGTTTTCTCAAGCGCGGTGGGCACTGTGCCGATGCCGGTGTTGGTGTTCTTTTGCTTCCCGAAGTCCAGCGAGAACAGGAAGAAGGTCCGATCCTTGCCGTTGTAAAGATGAGGAAGCCTGACCGGGCCGCCGACGGTGAAACCGTAGTTGTCTTCACGGTCTATGGGCGTCGTCTTGTTGAAGTAGCCGCGTGCATCGAAGAACTCGTTACGCTTGATGTAGAAGGCGTCGCCGTGGAAGTTGTTGGTGCCCGACGCTGTCTGGTAAGTGACGGCGCCCTGAGCGAGGCCGTACTGCGCGGAGAAGGTGGAACGCTCCACGCGAAATTCATTGACCAGTTCGAAGGGTGGGTTGAAGTTGCTCGTGTAGCCGGCCGTCTCGGACTGAGGTGCGGGAATGCCGTTGTAGAGGATCTCTTCCTCGAAGTTGACGCCGCCGTTGACGTTATGCGAGAAGGTGTCACCCTGGACGCCGGGAGCAAGGAACTGCAGCGTGTCGATTGATCGTCCGCGACCGCCGCCGATGGCGACGGGGAGCGCCGCGACGACGGCAGGCTCGATGGTGGTGCCGAGCTCAGGCTGGGTGGTGTTGAGCGCGATCAGATCGGCGTTGACCTCGACCGTCTGCGTTGCTTCGCCGCTGGCGAGCCGGATGTCCATGGTGGCTTGCACGGTGACTTCCACGTTGACGTCGTTGCGCACCGCCTTGCTGAAGCCGGGCGCGGTGACGGTGATGGTGTAGCGGCCCGGGACGAGACCCGTGACGGCATAGGTTCCCGACGAGCTCGTGACCGCGTTGACCGTGGTCTGCGTGCCGACGTTGGTGACGGCGACAGCTGCCCCGGGAACGACGGCGCCGGTTGGGTCGGTGACGGTGCCGGTGACGCCGTTCGAGGCCTGCGCGACGCAGGCTGCCGTACCTGCCGCGAAGAAGGCCGCTGCCGAGAGCGGAAGAACATAGTTTTGGGCACGGCCCAGGGTGAAAGCCCAGCTTTGGATGCAACGCGTTGCTGCCATTCTTGCCATAAAACCTCCATAAGAGCTCCCCATCGGTGGATGAGAGGCTGGAAACGATTCCAATTGGTGAAGCAAAAAGGTATCTCCCCTCGGTCACCAATGTCAACCGGGAATGTAGGGATCTAACGGAAATGGAGGAGAAACGTGCTCTCAAGGTACTGGCAGGGACTGCAGTTCCCTGCACCGCTTGACGGCAACGTCAACAGGCGGGAGCGCCGGCTGCGATCGGCTAGGGCGCCGAGGTGGGCAGTTGCACCGGATTCGGGGTCTCCTTATCGGAGTGCGAGCCCGCGATCCGCTGGACCTCGGCGAATTGGGCGGCGGCGGCGGAGGTCCTGCCCAGTCGCCGGTAGACCCGACCCAGCAGAAAATGGGGCTGCTCGGCGTCAGGGGCCAGGATGGTTGCCCGCTCGAGAGCTGCAACGGCCTCGGTGTTCTGGCTAAGCGCCTCAAACGCCAGGCCGAGCTCCTGGTAGGCCAGCGCGTTTTTGGGCGCCAGATCCGAAGCCTCCCGAAGCGGCGGCAACGCGCGATCCGCGTGGTGTTGCGACAGAAGCAGCATGCCGAGGTCGAGGAAGGGCTGCGGATCCCGCAGGGAAGCGTTTTCCTGCCAGCGGATGGCGGTCCGGTAGGCTGATTCCGCATCGGCTGGCCGGTCGAGCTTTTCGAGCGCCAAGCCAAGGTTGTACTCGGCACGCACATCGCCGGGGGAGAGTTCGAGGCATCGCCTGAAAGAGGCCGCCGCGGCAGCCGCATGGTCCAGGCGAAACTGCGTTCTTCCCAGCAGATACCAGGCGGATGCGATCGCGGGCGATTGCCCGGTGGCATACACGAGCCAGCGCTCCGCATCCGGGTAGTCCTTGAGCAGGATGTAATCGGATGCGACGACGACCAGCTCGTCGGCGGTTGGCGTCCGGAGACGGGCCGCCGCGGTGTACTCCGCGAGCGAGTCGGCTGCATGCTGCTCACGAAACAGGACGTACGCGAGCAGAAAATGCGGGTCGGGCGTTGCCGGATGAAGGGCAAGGGACTGCCTAAGCTCTCCCTCCGCCGCTTTCCAGTCGGCCTTCTCGATCGCACGGTGGGCCGCCGCAAGGTCGTCTGAGGGCGCCGAGTCGGCCTGTGCGGGAGCCAATCCTAACCCTGCCTGGGAGAGCGCAAGAAGAGTCGACAAAGCTGCCGCCCGGTACTGGGTGTGCCACCGAAGCAGTGGGCCGACGCTCATAACCCCTCACTGGGACGTGTCGTCATCATGACCAGACTGCACCTCTGCGATCCAGCCCTTCCTTGATCGGCTTGCCTATGCGGTTAGCGAAGGAGGAGCCAGCCGCTCGTCGGAGCCCAACTCTTTGTTGGGTTCCGGTCCGAGCTGGAAGACGAGGTGAGCTCCGTTGGCGATCTCCGCGTGGGTGATCCAGAGTTTGTTGTAGGGTTTACCGTTCAGTTGGACGGATTGTACGTAGATGTCGCTCTGTGACGATCGCCTGGCCTCGATGACCAGTTCCCTTCCGCCGCCAACATGGAGGCGCGCCCGATCAAAGGTCGGCGCCGTGAGCACATACGTCGCGCTGACCGGGTCGACGGCATAGAGCCCCAGCGCACTCATGACGTACCACGCGGACATCTGACCGCAGTCCTCGTTGCCGACGAGACCATCCAGATCGTTGCGATACAGGGTGTCCAGAATCTGGCGAACGCGCTGCTGTGTCTTCCAGGGCTGCCCCGCGTACGTGTAGAGGTACGCGATGTGATGACTCGGTTCGTTGCCGTGCACGTACTGGCCGATGTACCCGGACATGTCGACCACCTCTTCGTTCGAGACACCCGGCTCCTCCACAAACAGAGCGTCGAGCTTCTTCAGAAAAGGTTCGCGACCGCCGAACATCCCGATATAGCCCTTCACGTCATGCTGTACGCCAAAGGTCGTCTGCCATGCATTTGATTCGGTGTAGTCGCGGTACTTCTTGGAGTAGCCAGTCGCCTTGGGGTTGAAGTCAGGAGTCCACGTGCCATCCTGCATCTTGGCGCGGATGAATTGCGTCTTGCTGTCGAAGAGATGCTTGTAGTTCTGCGACCGCTCTCGTTGGGTTGTCGCATCCTCGGTGTGCCCGGTGGCTTCGGCAACGTGCGCACAGGCCCAATCGCCGTAGTTGTACTCCAGCAGCTTGCTGACCGACTCTTCTTCCCGGTCTGCCGGGATGTAGCCGATCTGCCGGTAAAAGTCGAGACCGCGATAGTTGTCCTCCATGTTGCGCTTGCGCATCACGGCATAGGTTCGCTGCCAGTCGATGCCCGGCACCTTTTTGACGCACGCCTCGGCCATCACAGAAGCCGAGTGGTAGCCGGTCATGCAGCCCGTCTCGCCGCCGGCAAGCGGCCACACCGGAATGCCCTCGGGGCTCTCCTCCGCCATCCGCACCAGGTTGTTCACCATGGGCGCAACCCGCTCCCCCTGCCACAGCGTGAAGGAGGGATGCAGCGCACGGTAGGTGTCCCAGAGCGAATAGGTGCTGTAGTTATGCTCGCCCTTCGCCAGCGTATGGACCTTCTGGTCCATGCCGCGGTACTGGCCACTGGCATCGTCGGCCAGGGTCGGCGCGCACATCATGTGATACATGCTGGTATAGAAGATGGTCTTACGCTGCACATCGTCGGAATCGATGGCGATCTTCTCGAGCTCCCTCTGCCAGGCGCGCCGCGCGTTCCCGCGGGTCTTCTCAAAGTCCCACCCCGGCTGCTCCGCCTTCAGGTTGGCCAGCGCATTCTCCGCCGACACCATCGAGATACCAACCTTCGCCAGAAGCTCCGGATTCGCCGTGTCGAAGTGCAAGACCGCCTGCAGAACGCTTCCGTTCGCCTCGCTGCCGCTCACCGGCTGGCGCGCGTCATAGATCTGCGACTTGCTGAAAGGCCGGGAGAACTGCAGAGCGAAGTACACCTGCCGGGTAGGCGACCAGCCGTGCATCAGACGTCCACCCGTCACCGTATCGTTGCCGGCAAGGCGAAGCTGCGCGCTCTTCACCGGCTGTTGCTTGGAGAGGTCTGGATCGGAACCGTAGGCGTGATGAAGGTCCACCAGCACATGCGCGTCACTGCCGGCCGGAAAGCGATATCGATGCAGTCCGGTGCGCTCCGTAGCGGTAAGGTCGACCTGGAGGGCATTGGCCAGCTTCACGCTGTAGTACCCGGGCTCGGCGTGCTCCTCCGCATGTGAAAAGCGCGTTCGGAAGCCGCTGTCCGGATCTTCGTTGGTTCCGGGCACCAGCTTGACTTCGCCCACGCCCGGCACCAGCAGAATGTCCAGCAGGTCGCCGCCACCGGTTCCGCTCAGGTGCGTGTGGCTGAAACCCATGATCGAGGTGTCGCTGGTGTAGTAGCCCGAACACCAGTCCCAACCGTGATTTCCCGTGTCGGGGCTCACCTGCACGGCTCCGAAGGGCAAGGTCGCGCCCGGAAATACGTGGCCATGCCCGCCCGTGCCACACATCACGTTCACCAAGCGGGTAAGATCCGCGCCGCTGCCCGCTGCCGGTAGATGCTTGCCGACCTGGGCCAGCGATTCATGCCCTGCCGCTAGAGACACCAACCCTAGAAACTCACGCCTGTTTACCAATGCTCAACCCTCCACGTCCGCTCGCAGTCGCACACGACGAGCAGTCTGACGTAAAGTATGCCCCCGCACGGCAACGGTCGTCTATCCATGGCAGATATCCACGGCAAGGACACGGCGACACCGCGATCGTCTGGAAGCCAAAGGGCGGCACCGAATCCGCTGCGCTGGTCCCCGATTCGCGATGTCGGCTACTATGGTCATCCGTGCCAAGCATGCACACCTGCTCCGTCCCTCTGGAAGCCCAGCAAGTTGAAAAACCAGGGATGACCCATAACGACTTCCCCAACGCAAGCCGGCACACCGCCGACCTCTACCCTCTGTCGATCCCCGCGTTTGCGCAGGAAAAACTAAGCTGTATTTCAAGGAGCTTCATGCAAGATCTCTGGACGCGGCGCGAGGTGGTGAGGGCAGCCGGTGCTATAGTCGCAAGTTCTGGCGCGATGTCGCTCTGGCCGTCGATTGCGCTGGCGGAGTCGTCAACATCCGGCCGGCCTGCGGTTGGAGCGCGTAAGTTCCGCAGCCCCGCGGTCGAGGAGTACATCGAGCAGACGCGAGGTCGCATCGGTGATCCGGAGCTGGCGAAACTGTTTGTGAACTGCTTTCCGAACACGCTCGATACCACCGTTGAAGCTGGCAGCTTCGACGGCAAACCCGATACCGCGGTCATCACCGGAGACATACCGGCGATGTGGCTGCGCGACTCCTCCGCGCAGGTATGGCCATACCTCCCCCTGGCAAAGCAGGATAAGGCCCTCGGGAATCTGCTGGCCGGCGTCCTTCAGCGGCAGGCGCGCTGCATCCTCATCGACCCGTACGCCAACGCGTTTCTGGCCGATCTCCATGCGCCTTTGCGGGACCGGAGGCCGGGCGACAAGACAGAGCAGAAGCCGGGGGTGTGGGAGGAAAAATGGGAGCTGGACTCGCTCTGCTACCCCATCCGGCTGGCGTACGGGTACTGGAAGCAGACAGGCGACACCAGCCCGTTCGATTCGCAATGGAAGCAGGCGATGGCTCTGGTGCTGACTACGTTGCGAGAGCAGCAAAGGACACACGGGGAAGGCCCGTACCGCTTTCAGCAGATGACCAACATCTCGACCGAGACGCTGCCCGCCGGCGGCTACGGAAATCCAGTCAAGCCGGTCGGCCTCATCGCATCGGGCTTCCGGCCATCGGACGATGCGTGCATCTTTCCGTTTCTTGTGCCGTCCAACCTGTTCGCGGTCACGTCGCTTCGGCAGCTGGCGGAGTTGAACGCCGCCGTCTCGAAGGATCGGGCACTCTCGGTCGAAGCCTCCGCCCTGGCCGATGAGGTGGAACGTGCTCTCAACCAGTACGGCAAAGCGACGACGCCGCAGGGAACCATCTGGGCGTATGAGGTGGACGGCTTCGGCAGCCAACTCCTGATGGACGACGCCAATGTTCCCAGCCTGCTCGGCCTGCCCTACCTTGCGAGCTCGCCTGATTCCGAGTTGTATCGCCGTACACGGGAGTTCGTCTGGAGCGAACGCAATCCATGGTTCTTCCGCGGGACAGCGGGCGAAGGAACCGGCGGCCCGCACATCGGAAAGGATATGATCTGGCCGATGTCGCAGATGGTCTATGCCCTCACCAGCAATTCGGACACTGAAATTCGACAATCGCTCACGATGCTGAAGTCGGCGGCCGCGGCCACCGGGTTCATGCACGAGAGCTACTTCAAGAACGGTTCGTCCCGGTTCACGCGGGCGTGGTTCGCGTGGGCGAACACTCTCTTCGGAGAGCTCGTGGGCAATCTGGCCAGGGCCAAGCCGCACTTACTGCGATTCAACCACTGACGTAAAGGGGATCTCCATGCCGACGAACGCCTCCCAGCGCCTCCGTTTCCTTGCAGCAATCTGCGCGCTCTGGATCGTCTCGATCCCGATGCACGCCGCGACCGACGCCCCGATCCGGGTAGCCATCGTGGGCCTCGTTCACGGCCACGTCCGCGGCTTTCTTGGCCCACTCTCGAAAAATACGAGCGCCCAGCTCGTCGCCATCGTCGAGCCTGACACGGCTCTTGCTCAGCGATATGCCTCCCAATACCATCTCGACGCGAAGCTCTTCTATACCGACATTGATCGCATGCTCGAGGAGCAGCATCCCGAGGCGGTTCTCGTCTATACCACCATCCTCGACCATCGCCGGGTCATCGAAACCGCCGCTCGTCATGGCGTCAGCTCCATGGTGGAGAAGCCTCTGTCGACGACCCTTCAGGACGCGATTGCCATCCGCAACGCTGCACGCGAGCACCACGTCCAGGTCCTCGTCAACTACGAAACTACCTGGTACTCCAGCAACCAGGAGGTCTCGAGCGAGGTGCTTGCAGGCAAGCTCGGCGACCTCCGCAAGGTCGTCGTCCACGATGGGCACGAGGGTCCAAAGGAGATCGGCGTTGGTCCCGAATGGCTCCCCTGGCTTACCGATCCCACCAAGAACGGGGCCGGTGCCCTGTTTGACTTCGGCTGCTATGGCGCGGACCTGATGACCGTGCTGATGCGCGGCGAAGCTCCCGTCAGCGTCACCGCCGTGGCGCAGACCGACAAGCCCGAGACCTACCCTCATGTTGACGACGATGCGACCGTCGTCCTGCGCTACCCCAAGGCGCAGGCGGTCCTGTTGCCATCCTGGAACTGGCCTTTTGCCCGGAAGGACATGGAGGTCTACGGTGCGACGGGCTACGCCATCACTGTCGCATCCGATAATCTCCGGGTGCGGTACCACGGCGACAAAAGTGAGTCCCAGAAATCCGCTCCAGCACTGCCGAAAGATCGCCAGAACTCGCTTGACTACCTGGCTGCCGTTCTTCGCGGGCAGATCAAACCGGATGGCGACCTGTCCTCGCTCGACACAAACATGGTGGTCATGCAGATTCTGGATGCAGCTCGCCAATCCGCGCAGACTGGACGAACTATTCCGATCGAGCGGCTGCCGAACTAGAGGGTGACTTTGCGATCCAGCTGCCCTGTGGCATGCCAGGATGCTCAACGCGGCGGTAGTATGGACGGCGCGGCCCTGAGTTGGCCACGGGAACCGTCGCGAATCGCACTCTATTTGTTCCATGTAGATCTACGAGCCCCGACCGGGGTTGGAGACACTTTGCCCATGTATCTCAAGCGTACCGCCCGTCGACAGCTGATCGAGCAACTCCATCGCCTTCGCACCAGCGTACTTCAGTTGGCGCCGCTGGCGTTGAGCCTTCCCCTGGCCGCGCAGAGCGGGCCGATCAACAAGGCTCCGGACATCACAAAGGTGCCCACGCTGTACGTGGTTCCTTATGCTCACCTGGATACCCAGTGGCGTTGGGAGATGCCGCAGACGATAAGCGAATACCTGCTGAAGACCATGAGGGTGAACTTCGATTACATCGACAAGTACCCGCACTACGTCTTCAATTGGACGGGATCGAATCGCTACCGGTTGATGAAGGAGTACTTCCCCGACGACTATGCGCGATTGACGAAGTATGTTGCGGCGGGCCGGTGGTTTCCCGCAGGATCTTCGGTCGAAGAGGGCGACGTCAATCTGCCGAGTGCGGAGGGGATCATCCGGCAGATCCTGTACGGCAACGAGTATTACCGTACCGACTTCGGCAAAGCCAGCAATGAGTACATGATTCCGGACTGCTTCGGCTTCCCTGCTTCCCTGCCGGCGATCCTGGCGCACGCGGGGGTGAAAGGGTTCTCGACGCAGAAGCTGAATGCGGCATGGCAGCCCGCACCCAAGGTTGGCGGACCCGGATCTCCTGAGCAGACGCCTGAAGGCATCCCGTTCAACGTTGGGCTTTGGATCGGTCCGGATGGCAGCAAGGTGATCGCGGCGCTGAATCCGAGCGGCTATGGCAGCAACGTCTATACGGACCTCAGCAAGGAGAACGCGCCGCTCCCCGCGCCTGTCGTCTCGCCCGAGGAGATGGCGACACTGTCTCCGCGGCAGAAGCTCCAGCTGACGCGATATCGGGGCGGCAGCGATGAGCCTGACTGGGTGAAGCGGATCGATCTGGACGGCAAGGTTACGGGTGTCTTCGCCGACTATCACTACGTCGGCACCGGAGACATCGGCGGAGCCACGGAAGAGTCTTCCGTGAAGCTGCTGGAGGCGATTGCGACCAAGAGCGAGACGACGCTGCCCGCGCCTCCCCGGCCTAGATTTCTGAAGCCGGCGGCTCCCTCGACCGAGAGCGTGCGCGTGGGCGACGGTCCGGTGCGTGTGATCGAGACCGAGGCCGACCAGCTATTTAACGACATCAAGCCGGAGATGAGGGCGAAGCTGCCGTCGTACAAGGGCGATCTGGAGCTGATCAATCACTCGGCCGGATCGTTGACCTCGCAGGCGTACCACAAGCGATGGGTGGTGAAGAACGAGCTACTGGCCGAGGCCGCGGAGGAGACTTCAGTGGCAGCGAGCTTGCTGGGTGGTCGGACCTATCCCCAGAAGCGCCTGAACGATGCGTGGACGCTGGCGCTGGGCGGGCACTTCCACGATACGGCCGCGGGAACGGCGACGCCGCGAGCGTATGAGTTTGCGTGGAACGACGACACCATCGTGGCCAACCAGTTCGCGGGGGTGCTGACCAGCGCCACCGAGGCGGTTGCCTCGGCCATGAACACCGAGGTGAGCGGGACACCTCTGCTCGTCTTCAACTCCCTCAACATCGACCGCGAGGATCTGGTCGAGGCCAACGTTCCGTTCCCGGACGGAGCTCCGACTGCGGTGCGGGTCAAGGGTCCGGACGGCAAGGATATGCCGGCGCAGATGAACGACGACAAGGTGCTGTTTGTCGCGAGGGCTCCGTCCGTCGGCTTTGCCGTGTACGACGTGGTTCCGGCTTCGGCGCCCGCGCCCACGTCGACGCTGAAGGTCACAGCGAACTCACTCGAGAACGCGCGCTACAAGGTGCAACTCAACGCGGACGGCGATGTGTCGAGTGTGTTCGACAAACAACTTCAGAAGGAGCTGCTTTCCGCTCCGATCCGCCTGGCCTTCTCGAACGACACGCCGAAGCAGTGGCCCGCATGGAATATGGACTTCGACCAGGAGCAGGCGCCGCCGGTGGGCTATGTGGGCGGCCCGGCGCAGATCCGCATCAAGGAGAACGGGCCCGTGCGGGTGTCCCTCGAGGTATCCCGCGAGGCCATGGGATCGAAGTTTCTGCAGACGATCAGCCTGGCCGCGGGCGATGCGGGCAACCGGGTGGGGTTCGCGAACCAGGTCGACTGGCGCAGCAAGGCAGTCAATCTGAAGGTGGCGTTCCCGATGACGGCCTCGAACCCGAATGCGACCTACAACGAAGAGGTGGGCACGATCGAACGTCCGAACGCGACGGATCGGCAGTTCGAGACCTTTTCGCATCGTTGGATCGATCTCACGGACAAGAGCGGTAGCTATGGCGCGACGATCCTGACCGAGGCCAAGAATGGCTCGGATAAGCCAGCGGACAACACGATTCGTCTCACCTTGCTGCGCACGCCCGGTCTGCAACCCCCGAGCAACGGAGGCCCGGGACCGTACTCCGACGAGGCGAACCAGGACTGGGGACATCACGAGTTTTCGTTTGCGCTCGCGGGCCATGCTGCGGGATGGCGTGAGGCGCAGACGGATTGGCAGGGCTATCGCCTGAACGATCCGCTGCGGGCGTTCTCGACGGCGAAGCACGGCGGCACGCTGGGCAAGAGCTTTTCGCTGATGCGTGTCAGCAACTCAAGGGTTCGGGTGCTCGCTCTGAAAAAAGCAGAAAAGAGCGACGAGACCATTGTGCGGTTGGTCGAGTTGGACGGCAAGCCTGCACCGGATGTGCGCGTCTCGTTTGCCGCGCCAGTAAGTGCGGCGCGCGAGGTGAATGGGCAGGAGCAGCCGGTGGGTGAGGCGAAGCTGGCGGAGGGCGCGCTCGTCACCTCGTTTGCGGGCTACCAGCCCAAGACCTTTGCGCTGAAGCTGGGCGCGGCCAAGGCGACCGTCGCTCCAGTGACCTCGCGGAGCGTCGCCCTGAACTACGATCTGGCAACGGCGAGCAACGACGATACGGGGACGGGCGGCGGCGGCATGGACAGCAAGGGCGGCGCGTTTCCGGCGGAGATGCTGCCGGCACAGCTCTCCTTCCGCGGCGTCGATTTCGCTCTGGCGCCCGCGGCGACGGGAACGCCGAACGCGGTAGTTGCCAAAGGGCAAACCATCCAGTTGCCCGAGGGCAACTTCAACCGGGTCTACCTTCTGGCGGCGTCCGAGGGAGGCGATCAGGAGACGGAGTTTCGAGTGGGCAGCAACGCCGCAAAGGTCAACGTGCAGGACTGGAGTGGATTCATCGGTCAGTGGGACATGCGCCTCTGGAAGAACCAGGATCCACGGGATTGGGCGAGCTCGGCTCATCACGCGGCGTGGCCGGGCGACTTCAAAGCACGGGAGGCGGCTGCGCCTTCGCCACGCTATCCCGACGACTATGCCGGTCTGCGCGAGGGCTACGTCAAACCAGCCGATCTGGCCTGGTATGCCTCGCACCATCACACCGCCGACGGTCTGAACGAGCCGTACCAGTACTCCTACCTGTTTGCGTATGCGATGGACCTGCCGGCGAACGCCAGGACGCTGACCCTGCCCAACAATGAGAGGGTTCGTGTCCTGGCAGTCTCGGTTGCGAACGAGAACCCGGCTGTGACTCCGGCGCAACCCCTCTCGGATATGCTAAGGCACACCGCGCAACCTTCGTCGCAGGAGCCAGCTCAGTAATCGCAGAAGCCAGCTCCGTAACAGGTCGGAGATCTGTTCCCTGCTCGAACGAACTGCATGCGGCGACGCTGAGACAGCACCTGGGCGCTGCCTCGTGTTGGCCGCACGCGACTAAAGGGGCTGCCCGTACGTCCATCCCTTGGTTCCTTCAGGTTGCCCGTTTGGAGGTTGCTCGTGTGTTCTCAAATTTCGATCGCAGACCCAGGTCTCCTTTAGGGATGTTTGTTCGACTTGGACTCCTTGGCTTCAGTGTTTCCTCGGGCGCATCGCTGCGCGCACAATCGCCGTTGACGGGCCTGTTCGCCGGGGACGCCGGTTCGCCGCCCGCTGTTGTCGCGGGTCGGGCCGTGAACGCAGTGAGCGGCGCTCCCCTGCCGAGGGCCCTGGTCGAGATCAACGGCCATGCCATGCTGACCGACGGTGAGGGACGTTTCCGGTTTGAGGAGCCAGGGACGCAAGCCTCAGCCCTGAGGCTAAGAAAACCGGGGTTTCTGACCACCCCGGAGATGGAAGGCGATGGCGCTCTGCGCACGGGGACCGCTGACGCACTTACCGTGATGCTCTGGCCAGAGGCCGTGCTCGTGGGCACCGTCATGGCTCCGGACGGCGACGTGTTGGCGCGGGTTGCGGTCGTGGCTCGCCGCAGCGCCTTCGACGAGCAGGGTCGACACTTCCAGGTTGCCGGACAATCGCAGACCGACTCTCACGGTCAGTTCCGCATCGCGGTTCCTGCCGGGGACTACGTCCTCGAGACGCAGTTCTCCCCCAGGGCGTTTGAGCGTGAGGAAGCCGTGCTTCCTTACACCTTTCCCCCAGCCTCCACCGGCAAGGCGGAGGACGTCTTCCACGTGGCGAGCGGAGAGGAGCGTCGCATCGATCTCCGGCCGGTCGTCGGCAAGACGCACGTCGTCACCATTCCAGTGGAGGGGGACGATGGTCAGCCACCTCGGATCACGGCGCGCTGGAGCGGCGGCGCCACCTTCTCCGCGAATGGCTTTCGCGCCCAGCAGCCGGGGTCGGTTCGGTTGAATCTGCCGTCCGGGAGCTACTCGCTTCGGGCCACGCGCTTCTCTCGCGACGGCATGGAGTTTGGGCAGAGTGAGGTGACGGTCGCGGAGCACGACGTCACGGGACCTCCCTTTCACCTTGCCTCCAGCCCCAGCGTTCCGGTCGACGTTGTGTCCGACGCGACAAATCTTCAGACGCAAGGCCCCAGCACGGCCGGACGCGTGGCGGCGGGGACGCCCAGTTTCATGCAGTTCAATCTGGTGCTTGAGCCGACCGAGGTGGACCTGACGTCGCCGTTTCAGATTGGTATCCGGCCAACCCAGGGACGCGATGGAAGCGCCAGCTTCTCTGCCCCGCCCGGCGCCTACCGGCTGTATGCCGGGCTCGTTTCGGGCTGGTATGTACGAAGTGCAACCTCTCGAGGATCGGACCTGATACGGGAGCCGCTGGTGATCTCTTCCGGATCGAGTCCATCTCCGATCACTCTGGTCGTGAGCAACCAGACCGGATCGCTGCAAGGCACGGTGAGCCTCGGCGGGGCGCCTGCCGCCTGCTGGGTCTATCTGATCGCGAGCACGCCAACCCTGCCGCAGGTCATCGTGCGCCGAAGTGATTCCACGGGCTCGTTCCGCATCGCGGATCTGCCGCCCGGCTCTTATCGGGCGGTTGCCTTTCCCTACCGGCACTCCGCGGACCTCGAAGATCCTGCCGTGCTCGGACAGTTCTCCACGCACGTGGGTGGATTTTCGGTGACCTCTGGAAGCACGGCCAACCTGAGTCTCGAGGCTGTCACCCTTCAGGAGATGCCTCGGTGACATCGTGGCCAGGGAGATCGTGGCTAGTGAGAGCGTTGCTGGCGAGACCGCGGCCAGATTACGCCCTGTCCTCGCTGTTGGCCGGCATCGTCCTCTGCTCCGGGCTAAGCTACGCGCAGGTGGGCTCGGCGTACCGTATCTCAGGCGTGGTGCTCAACGAGCATGACGGAGCTCCGGTAGCCGGATGTCACCTGACCGCACTTCGGTCCGGGATCGGAGGTACGCCGCGCGGCGCCGCGGTTCGCGGGGATGGGCGGCGGGGCGACGGAGACGACGGCGGTCCCACGACAGACTCCGATGCGAGCGGTCATTTCACGCTCGTGGTTCCTTCCGCGGCCGGCTGGCAGATCTACGCCTATGGGCCGGGCTTTCGCCGTCAGGCTTACAACAACCATGAGGGTTTCTTCAGCGCGGTTGTGCTGACTCCGGCAGCGCCCACCTACGACCTGATCTTCAAAGTGGAGTCAGACTCGTCGATCGCGGGTTTTGTGCGTGATGAAGCAGGGGAGGCGGTGCGGAACGCGCGGGTCAGCCTGTCCGCGCCGCAGTCGCGGAGCACCGATCCAGCGGAGAGCGGCGGCTCGATTCGAGGGGCGACCACCACCGACGACCGGGGCCACTATGAGTTTGCGGGGCTGGCGCCGGGAGACTACAACGTTGGCGTGCAGGCCGAGCCCTGGTACGCGACCAGCCTCCGTGGCCGGCAGCCAGCCAGCGTGGCCGGCGCCGCTGCGAACCCGAGTCTGGACGTCATCTATCCCGAGATGTGGTTTCCGGGTGCAGCGGAGCAGAGATCGGCCGAGACGCTCAGCCTGCATCATGGGGAGAGTCGGCAGGCGAACTTCGACCTGACACCCGCTCCCTCGACGCACCTTCGCATCAGCGCTCCGCAACCGCCCGCGCAACTCGGCCTCCATGGCCCGATGACACCCCAGGTGGAGCGCGTCTCGCCGACCGGCTCCCCTTTCTTGAATACCTCGGTGCAGGTCGACGCGCAGGGCCAGATCGACGTCGACGGCCTCTCCCCCGGGCTCTATCGCGTCACGCTGGGAGGGCCAAACGGTCCCCAAGCGCCTGCCTTCGTTCGTGTCCCAAGCGGAGCTCAACGGACGGTCGATCTTTCGGCGGCGATCCCGGTCGCTGAAGTCACTCTTCGCTTTGACAAGGACGTGGACTCAAGTCATATCCAGACGGTGCTGACCGACATGGAGACCGGAGCAACCTTCACCAGCTTTCGCCGGGGCGATCTGCAACGCCGGCGCAACGCCGTACCCACGACCGCAACGGAGGGCGAGTCCAAGCTCGACCTTCCGCCAGGCCGCTACCGCGTGACGCTGGCCGGCGACAATGAGCTGTACCTCAGCGGTCTGGCCCTCAACAACAAGCCGGTGGATGGGCGAATCGTCACCGTCGCCAGCGGAAGCACAACCCTCACCCTCAAGGTCGCCGCGGGAAGGGCGACCGTGCGGGGGATCGCGTCCGCCTCAAACAAACCGCTCGCAGGCGCAATGGTCATGCTGGTCCCGGCGAGCTTTGGCCAGCCTGAGAGCATCACGATCCTGCGTCGGGACCAGACCAACACGGATGGCAGCTTCCTCATCGAGAGCGTGATTCCGGGAGACTACATCCTCGTGGCCATCGATGACGGCTGGACGGTGAACTGGCGGGACCCTTCGACACTGGAACGCTACCTTGTGCGCGGCGTGCCGGTCACGCTCCAGGCAAACGCAACCGCGAAGCAGGACCTGACGGCGCAGAGCCGGTGACGGTTCCCGGCCGTTACCCGGAGGAAGTGCCAAGAGGACTCGGAGAATGCGATACTCGCGGTGCTCTCCTCGAACGCGGGGGGGCGCGGAAGAGGACGTCGATGCCGGAACTTGTCTATCAGTCTGGATTTGGAAACGAGTTTGCCACCGAAGCTCAACCGGGAGCTCTCCCGGTAGGCCAGAACTCGCCACAGACGAACGCCCTTGGGCTCTATACGGAGCAGGTCAGTGGATCCGCATTCACGGCGCCTCGAGGTTCCAACCGGCGCACGTGGATGTATCGCATCCGACCCTCGGTTGTGCATGAGCCCTATCAGCCTTTCGCGAAGGAGACCCTGCTACGCAGCGGACCGTTCGACGAGCTTCCGACGCCGCCCAATCAGATGCGCTGGAACCCGCCGGACTTCCCCGCAGCCGAGATCGATTTTGTCGAAGGGATCGTCACCCTGGGAGGAAACGGCGATCCCGCGATCCAGGACGGCGTTGCAGTCCACATCTACACGGCAACGGCTTCCATGCACGATCGCTTCTTCTACAACGCAGATGGCGAGCTGCTGATCGTTCCGCAGCATGGCCGGCTGCACCTCGCGACGGAGTGCGGCTTGCTTGACGTGGCCCCCGGGGAGCTGGCCGTCATCCCGCGCGGCATGAAATTCCGCGTGCAGCTGCTCGACGGAAACGCGCGCGGGTACCTCTGCGAGAACTATGGGCAGCCCTTTCGCCTGCCCGACCTGGGTCCGATCGGCGCGAACGGCCTGGCAAATCCTCGAGACTTCCTGACCCCGGTGGCGGCCTTTGACGATCGCGAAGGCGAGTTCGAGGTCGTGTCCAAATTTCTCGGTCGACTCTGGTCCGCGCGGTTCAATCACTCGCCCCTGGATGTGGTCGCCTGGCACGGGAACTACGCTCCCTACAAGTACGACATGGCTCGCTTCAACTGCATCAACACAGTCAGCTTCGATCATCCCGATCCGTCGATCTTCACCGTTCTGACCGCTCCGTCGCACCTCCATGGCGTTGCCAACGTTGACTTCGTGATCTTTCCTCCGCGCTGGCTGGTCGCCGAGCACACCTTCCGTCCACCCTGGTTTCATCGCAACATGATGAACGAGTTCATGGGTCTGATCTACGGCGAGTACGACGCCAAGGCGGAGGGCTTTCTGCCCGGTGGCGCAAGCCTTCATAACTGCATGTCGGGTCATGGACCGGATGCGGAGACGTTTGCGCGCGCCAGTGCGGCGGAACTGAAGCCGCAGCACATAGGCAACACCCTTGCCTTTATGTTCGAGACACGCCTGGTCGTCCGGCCGACGCGTTATGCTCTCGAAGAAAAGATTCTGCAGCACGAGTACTACGAGTGCTGGCAAGGCCTCAAACGCCTGTACCCCGGCGGAGCGTAGAGAGGTGGCCGCGAGGGATACGCCAGCTGCAGGGATGTGGTCTTGGAAGAGCTGGGTAGACTCGGCGAACCGTCCCGCCTGCGACTTTCCTCTGCAAAACCTGCCCTTCTGCACGTTTACCAGCTCTCGAGGCGAGACCCACCTCGGCGTCGGTCTCGGCGACTTCGTTCTGGATTTACATCGCGTCGTCGAAGCGGGTCTTCTCGTCGGCCTGAGCGACGAGATCCGGAGCGCCTGCCGTGAAGCTCACCTCAACACGTTGATGCGGTGCGGAACGCGGTCCGCCGCTCTCCTCCGTCAACACCTCATGCATTGTTTGAGCGAATCGGCGGACGCGGCGCAACGACTCGCCCTCGAACCGCTGCTGCAGCCGCGGGAGGGTACCGCCTTTCACCTGCCCGTGCAGGTCGGCGACTACAGCGACTTCTACGCGTCGATCCACCACGCCACCAACGTCGGGCGGCTCTTCCGGCCCGACCAGCCGCTGCTGCCCAACTACAAGTACGTTCCGATTGGATACCACGGACGCGCGTCGTCGCTCGTCATCAGCGGAACCTCCGTGAGGAGGCCGCACGGACAGGTCAAATCCTTATCCGATGAGCGGCCGACCTTTGAGAGATCGCGGCAGCTCGACTACGAGATCGAAGTAGCGGTCTATCTCGGAACGGGCAACTCACTCGGGCAGCCGATACCGATCGAGTTCGCGGGGCAGCATCTGTTTGGGGTCTCGCTCCTGAACGACTGGTCGGCTCGCGACATTCAGGCCTGGGAGTACCAGCCGCTCGGCCCATTTCTTGGCAAGAGCTTCGCAACCAGCGTCTCTCCGTGGGTCGTGAGCATGGCGGCGCTCGCGCCATTCCGTGTTCCCTGCGCTCCGCGTCCTCCCGGCGATCCCCCTCCGCTTCCCTACCTCTGCGCTCCCGCAACGGACGCAAGCGCCTTCGACATCACGTTGGAGGCCCACCTCCTGACGAGCGCGATGCGCAAAGCCTCGGAGACCCCCGTGCTCCTGAGCTCAGGCAGTTCGCGCGATCTTTACTGGAGCTTCGAGCAGATAGTCACACACCACACCAGCAACGGCTGCAACCTGCGCCCAGGAGACCTGATCGCGAGCGGCACCGTCTCTGGCCCCGAGGCTGGCTCGGAGGGGTCGTTGCTGGAGATCACACGCCGCGGCGCGCATCCGTTGCGCCTCCAAAATGGCGAGACGCGAAGCTTTCTCGAAGACGGGGATGAGATCATCCTGCGCGGATATTGCGATCGCCCCGGTCTCCCGCGTATCGGCCTGGGCGAGTGCCGCGGCGTCGTATTGCCGTCCACCTCGTGAGCGTTGTTGCCTGTTTTCGTGCAGCGTCTCCGCACCGGCTGCCGTCAGCTCCCTTCCATTTGACAGGCGTTCGGACGGAGGCAGATGCTGGTCTGGAAGGTCAGCCGCGGCGACCGTAACCTCTGCCCGCGCCCGGCCGACGGGAGACCTGGGACCATGGCCACAGCAGCGCCCTTCGAGCAGCAGACCGCGCAGGACTTCCTTCCGCTGAAGGGAACAGACCACATCGAATTTTTTGTCGGCAACGCTCGTCAGGCGGCTTACTTCTATCGCGCGGCCTTCGGTATGTCGCTGGTTGCCTACGCTGGGCCGGAGACAGGCCGCCGCGACCGGGCCTCCTACGTCCTGCAGCAAGGCAAGATTCGCTTCGTGCTCACCACCGCTCTCCGCTCCGACTCCGCCATTGCCGAGCACGTGCATCGACACGGCGATGGCGTTCGAGCGATCGCGCTCTGGGTCGACAATGCGCGCAGCGCCTGGCTCGAAACCACCGGCCGAGGAGCACGTTCGGTCCAGGAGCCGACGGAGGCCAGCGACGAGAACGGAAGGGTCGTCACCGCCAGCATCGCGGCCTACGGAGACACCTTGCATACCTTTGTCGAGCGCAAGGACTACACCGGGATCTTCTCTCCCGGATACCAGGCGCTACCTGCAGACCCGATCGCCCGTCCGGTCGGTCTTCTCCACGTCGATCACATCGTCGGAAACGTGGGCTGGAATTCAATGAATGAGTGGGTCGATTTCTATGCGCGCGTCATGGGCTTTTCGCTGTACCAGCACTTCGACGATAGCGATATCTCGACCGAGTACTCCGCGCTGATGTCGAAGGTAATGGCCAATGGAAACGGGTATGTGAAGTTCCCGATCAACGAACCCGCGGAGGGCCGCCGCAGATCGCAAATCGAAGAGTACCTCGACTTCTATGGCGGTCCCGGCGTTCAGCACATGGCACTCGCCACAAAAGATATCCTTTCCACCGTGTCCCAGATGCAGCAGCAGGGCGTCAGCTTCCTTACCGTGCCGCACAGCTACTACACCGATCTCCAGGATCGCATCGGAAAGATCGATGAGCCGATCGAGGAGCTGGAGCGACTCGGCATCCTGGTCGATCGCGATAACGAAGGCTACATGCTGCAGATCTTCACCCGTCCCGTGGAGGATCGTCCGACCGTCTTCTACGAGATCATTCAGCGCAAGGGCAGCCGCAGCTTCGGAAAGGGCAACTTCAAGGCGCTCTTTGAAGCGATCGAGCGCGAGCAGGCCAGTCGCGGCAATCTGTAGCGCGTCCGTCACGCATCGGCTGCCGGGTACGCGCGCCTGCCTCAGGATCGTATCGGCAAGAGCACATCGCCGCGTCACCTCTGCGTCTCACGTCAGAGATCGTCAAACGCAAACGTTTCCCTTCCGCCTAAGCAACGCTTAGGCAAGGAATCCCCCGAGGTCAACTATGCAGCTCTCCGCTCGTCGCACCCTTGGGCACTCGGGCCTGCCTGTCAGCCCGCTAGCCCTCGGAACCATGACCTTCGGCAACAAGGGCTGGGGCTCGCCCAATGAGACATCCGCCGCCATCTTCAACGCCTACATCGACGCCGGCGGCAACTTCATCGACACTGCCGACGTGTACAGCGGAGGCCGCAGCGAGGAGCTGACAGGCAGCTTCATCGCCGCCCGCAAACTCCGCGATCAGGTGGTGCTGGCGACCAAGTTCAGCTTCAGCGGCGGCAACGGCCGCAAGAACGCGCATCGTGCTCTGGAGGGCTCGCTCCGTCGTCTCGCGACGGATTTCGTCGATCTTTACTGGATGCACGTCTGGGATGCAGTAACGCCAGCCGAGGAGATGTTGCAGACCATGGGCGATCTCGTCCGCGCGGGGAAGATTCGCTACTTCGGCCTCTCGGATGCCCCGGCGTGGTACGTCGCACGTATGGCAACACTGGCGCGTGTGCATAACGTTCCTGGCCCGATCGCTCTTCAGCTTCCCTACTCGCTGGTTGAGCGGACGATCGAGCAGGAGCACATTCCTGCCGCGCACGAACTGGGTCTGGGAGTCACACCCTGGAGCCCGCTTGCCGCGGGTTTTCTGACAGGCAAGTACAGCCGTGATGGCGCGGGAAAGCCCACTGTTGGAGGTGGCCGGCTCGACTCGAACAATCAGCCGTTCCGGATGTTTACGGAGCGAAACTGGAAGATCCTCGATGCGCTTCGCGATGTAAGCCAGAAAACAGGAACATCGATCTCACAGCTTGCCCTCGCCTGGGCGAGATCTCAGCCCGGCATCACCTCGCTCATCCTCGGAGCTTCGCAGACGGAGCAGCTGCAGAGCAATCTAGCCTCTCTTGAGGTCACTCTCTCGCCTCCGCATCTTGAGCAGCTGCAAGAGGCAACTGCGTTTGAACCCGGCAACTTCTACTCGCTCTTCGGAGGTCAGGTCAATCGCGGTATCTTTCAAGGCTCTCAGGTGGAGGGTTGGCCTGCCGCACCACGGTAGGAGACGCGCACTCTGGCGGGCCAGTCACGGCCGCGCCGGAGACGTCCCGGACTCTCCCTCGGGGAAGCGTCTCCGCCAACAGCGCTCTACGTGAAGGAGAGAGCCTTTCCGGAGAAGTTCGCCAGGTCGGGAAAGACGGTGCTCAACTGCGAGGCGTTCAGGCCCATCCACGAGCCGATCCCCGCCGTCATCTCCGTCACGGAGGTGGTTGGGATCCAGATGCCCTGCTGGGTCAGATCGGAAGAACCGCCGAGTTCAAGCGTGGGCATCGTTCCGTAAATCTTGCCGCCGCCGATGCCGCCGCCCAGAAGAAACTGGTGATTGCCCCAGGCGTGGTCGGTGCCGCCGTTCCCGTTTGCCTGCATGCTGCGGCTGAAGTCGGAGTGCGTGCAGACAAGCACCTCCTTCGTGAGTCCCATCTCCGCGAGCGCCTGCAGGAAAGCTCCCAGACCGGCGTCGAGCGAGAGGAGGTTGTCGCGCTGGATCTCGATCTGGTTCTCGTGCGTATCGTAGAAGCCCTGATTGCAATAGAAGATCTGCCGCGTCGCTCCGATGACGGATCGACCCTTCATCACCTGCGCGATCGCCTTCATCGCGTTTCCGAAGGTGGAAGGTGGAAACGAGGTCTGGAGGCTGGAGCCGGCGTTCTGCGCCTGCGTCAGCAGGACCTGCTCGCTGTCAGCGGCGACACGCAGCTTGGCAGCCTGCGCGATGATCTCGTTCGTGGAGGTCGCGTCCTTCTTTGCAATCGCCAGCGCCGCGGCATCGAGTCCCGCCGGCAGAGCGACAAAGGTTCCGGTGTTCGCCTGCAGGGCGACGGCTTGGACCGTGCGTCCGACCGTGAAGATGCTCGCCGGGCCAGCATCGAGCAAAGGCGGCAACGACCCGGATTGGGAGGCCAGCAGATCGGCCATGCGCCCGCCCCATCCGGTCGTCGGCGACGCGGAGGCGCTTGCACTCTCCCATTGCGCAATGCTGACCGGATGCGACAGAAGACTCTGCGGAATCAAGGCGGGGTTCGCGAGCAGCTGCTGCTTGGTCGCCGGAGCCTGCAGCGGTCCGACATTGGCCACAATGGCCGCGTTGCCCTGGTTGTACAGTTGGGCAACATTGCTCAGCGAGGGGTGGAGGCCGTATGTGGCAGCGCCACCAGTCGAGTTGAGAACATGACACTCCGCCGGTGAGAGCGCTAGGCTGCGGCGCAGAGCCAAGTACTCGTTGTAGGTGGCCGGGTCGAGCGGAACGACCATGTTGTTGCCGTCATTTCCGCCCGGAAGCGTGACGACAACGATGGCCTTGTAGCTCCCAGGGGCCTGCGCGAGAGCGCGTGATGCGGTGAGGTTGAGCCATAGCGGAGCTGTCGCGGAGGCCAGGCCGGCACGGGCGCCAAGGTTGAGGAAGTTGCGTCGGGTAATCACGGGGGAGTCCTTTAGTGGATGACATTGAAGGCGTCGCTGTTCATGGCGAGAAAGATGGCGTCAACATACTGCTGCCGCATATTGCCCGGATCAAGGGTGGCGCAGAAGCTGATGATCTGGGACTTGGTGGCGGCAGGCATCGTCCCGTGGAATAGAAGGTGGTTCAGACCATCGACGAGATCGGGCACATTGGCGTAGTTCTGAAACAGCCCGGAGTAGTTCATGTAGTCGTTGCCAAAGCCGTTAACGCTTCCGCTGATCATGCCGTAGAGGATCTGGCTCCGGTGAACGAGAGAGAGATTGTTCCAGAGCCAGAACTCCGGACTGGTGATCGAGGTCCCCGGGATCAGAGCGGACGGCGAGTAGAACCCGTTGACGCTGGGCGCGTACCAGAACGACTCGCCCGTGAGCGCGGGAACAAACGTGGGCTGGTTGTCCGCATAACCCTGCTGCAGCGCGCTGACGACAAAGATCTGGAAGACCAGCGGGTCCTGGAGAAATCCGTCCGTCGGCGATGCCTTCGTGTCCCCCAGTCGGGCCTCCGCATCCAGCAGGATGGCGGAGACCACGGCCGACAGGTTGCCGCGCACACCAGACCCATCGTTCTTGAAGACAGCTGCAACGCGCTGGATGTACGCGGGCGACGGATTGCTCGTGACCAGATGCTGAATCAGGATGCGCGACACGAAAGGGGGGAGGTTGGGGTGCTGGAAGATGGTGTCCAGAGCCTGCTTCCGATCCGCAAGGATGCCCTGCCCCGCCGGCATCTGCACGGAACCGAACAGCACCTTCGATCCCTGGTCGTGCAGGTCGTCGCGCGGAACCAGGGACTGCGAGTAGTCGATGCCCTGTTCGGTGAGCGCCGCATTCACCGGAGTCGCGTAGTTCCATCCGGTCAACGCCCGCGTCAGATCAAGCAGTGTGTTCTGGTCATAGGTGGCGACCGGCTGCGCGTTCGCATCCAGCTGCAGCGATCCATCCTCGTTCAGGCGAGACGCGCCCAGCGTGAACAGCTGCATCAACTCGCGCGCATAGTTCTGGTTGGGATGAAGACTCGGATCGGCGGACACATTGTTGCCGGCAAGGTTCAGGAACGCGCCCATCCTCGCGTCCGCTGTCACGTTGGTCATCAGATCGCGGTAGTTGCCAAACGCCGCATTTTCGAGCATGGTCTCCCACGTTGCGTACGACGCATAGTCGTTGTTATCCGCGGTGTTGACGATAAACGCGCCGAGCGCCGTGGCGACGCGAAGCCGAAGGAGCGAGTTGGTCGTCAGGGTTGAGCGCAGAAACTGCGTGCGGGTGGAGAAGTAGCCCGGCTGCGTGTAGGTGACAGCCGGCTGGGCGAATTGCTCCTTCAGGAAGGCCTTCATGCCGATGTGCTGGATGTGCTGCACGACGTCCGGCCGCGGACCAAAGGCGGCCTGCGTCGAAAAGCGCGCGGCCTTGTCATACGCCAGCAACGTCTTCTCGATCGGAATCGTCTTGGTTGAACTCGCGGGCGCCCCCGGAAGGCTATTGACCGTCACCGGGATCGAACCGGTACGCCACGGCGCGACAAACACACTCATGCTGTACGATCCGTCAGCTGCCTTGGCGGGATAGATCGGCTTTCCGTCAAACGTAAATCGGGAATAATCCGTGATGCCGGTGCCCACCAGCTTCAGGGTGTTCACACCTCCGAGCAGGGTCGTCGGCGTCACCACGGTGAGAGCGGGAAAGTTCGTCGGCAACAGCCCAGAGACACTTGCCGAACCGGGATCAGGATTGGTGACCACGAACTTGAGCGGCGTGGTGGTCGGCGTCGCGAGATTCAGCGTGAGCTGGAGCCGGTACGAGTCGAGGAAGTTGAAGGCCGTGGGAGCGCCGTTGATCGTCAGGGTGCTTGTCGGCATGAAGTTCGCCCCGTGGATCGTGACCACGGTCGACAGCTGCCACAGCACACCCGGTTCGAGCGACGTGATCTGTGGCGCGGAGTTCAGGAGCGCAATCGGCGCCTGCTTGGAACAGCCATTCAGGACGAACATGATGGTCACACCGGGCGAGGTCGGCATCACGTTCGGAGACACGTACAGACCATTCTCGTCAATCCCGCCATAGGCGAAACCGATCGCAACGCCCCACCACCCGCCGGTGATCACATGTCCGTTCGCCGCGGCCTGGAACTGCACCGGGACGCCTCCCACACGCACGGAGCTCTGTGCGCCGGTGACGACGATATCCGAGCAGTTGTACTGGGCATGTGCTGGGAGTCCGCTGAAGCAGATCGCGAACAGCAGCAGAATGGAGGCTAGTGGCACACGGGAGCGAACACAAAACCGGGAGAACAGCAGATGCTGCATCATGCAGAGGAGCCTTTTAGGAACTGTGGTGAGCACTGGACGCGATGTCTGTCGCGACCAGCACTCTTGCTGCAATCTATTGCACTTCGATCGCCATCGATTGCACACTCGGCTGACACAGAAAAGACAGGCCTTCCCGCGTGGCGCACCCCTCGGACGGCACTAGGACGTGACATCGACCGGTAAAGTTTTCTGGGTACCCCCGAAAATGCTTCGCGGTACAAACAGGTGATACTCGAAGGTGTTAGGCCGAAGGTCGAGGTAACACGTTACTCTTAGCTCAGCATGAGTTAGCTCAAAACGTTCCTTTGCGCCGAGAGGCGAGGCGTGCGAGTTGCCGACGCGCCTCCCGCTCGTGCCACCTGCGACGGCACGGACCGCAGCGTGTCTGACCTGCACTCAATCATCGAAAGCGCAAATAGCCCCAGCGCTCCGGGACGTGCATGTCCACGATGCCCTGAGGCGACCAGACCCAGTTGTTCTCGCGAGCCTGACCCGCCGTCCATTCCACTCGGCTGAAGTTGATGCGCCACTCTGTGCCGGGACTTGGAGGCGGCACGCTCTGGCGACTCCGAAACGACCGGAGCGGATAGGCAATCTCAAGCGTCCATCCGCGATCCCGGTCCGAGCTGTGGTTCAGTGTTCCTCCAACTGCGACGGCCGTCCGCAGACCCTCAATGTCCCAGCTGTTATCGGGGAGACCGCCCAGCTTGTACGGCTTTGGAAGATACAGATCCCATCCAGTGTTCAGCGCGTTCATCTCGAACTCGTAGTAGCTCGGGCTCTCCGGCACGGGCTTCAGGAAGACCTCAAAGTCGTTGTCGCGAAAGATCACGGAATCGTGCTCCGTCAGCGAGGCCTTTACGTCCGGCTCCTCCAGTTCGGCTGCGATGTAGAGGTATTGATGATCCCAGAGCATCTTAACGCGCGTGCGGAAGCGCGGCGCCGCCCGGGCTCCACCTTCGATATCCACGAAGTCGCTGGTCCAACTCGCCTCCTTCCAGGCCGCATCGTCAAGCTTCCCATCAATATGAGGCGGCCTCTTCGTAAAGCGACAGTCGTACCGCAGCGGGGAGGTCGACGGCTCCTTCGCCGGCAGACGCAAGTCTCCAGCAAAGAGCTGCAACACAAGAAGGCTGGACAAGAATCGGATCACGAACGGCTCCCGGCTGGGCAGAGGATCAAGTTGCGCCGCGCCCTGAAGCCAAAATACCTCAATCGCAGGATGAGGCATCAGCGCCGCGGATCTGCGGCAGGAACAAGACCGCGAAATAAGCTGCCCGCCATTCACCATCCAGACAGCCAGCGAATCCGCTGGTGTAGCTTTGATTCTGCAAGCGGACACACGGGGAGCATGGACAGGCGAAGCTGGCTGAGATCGGCTGCATGGTGGGCAAGCGGCCTCGCCGCGCGACGGGCGCTTCCCTCCACGCTCGAACTGCGGGAGCCCGCGCAGCGCATCGATCGCGTTCTGCTCATCACCAAGTGCCACCTCGACGTCGGCTTCACCATGACCCAGGAGCGCGTGATCCGGCGCTACTTCGATGTCTACTTCCCGGCTGCCATGCAGATCTCCACGGCTCTGCGCGAGGCTGGCCCTGACCGGTACATCTGGACCACCGGCTCCTGGCTTCTTTACGAATACCTCGAGCAGGCCTCTTCGGCCGATCGCCGCAAGATCGAAGCCTCCGTCGCCGCCGGAGATCTCGCCTGGCATGCCCTTCCCTTCTCCTGGCAGACCGAGATGCTGGACCGCTCCATGATCGAAGGCGGCCTTGGCTTTTCTGCTGCCCTGGATGCGCGCTTCGGCCGGCGCACCATCGCAGCCAAGATGACCGACGTTCCCGGTCATACTCGCGGTATCATTGCCCCGCTTCAGGCTGCGGGCGTCAAGCTGCTCGACATCGGCGTCAACCCTGCCAGCACCCCACCCGAGGTGCCCGACCTCTTTCTGTGGAAAGACTCCGCGGGGCACACGCTGCCCGTTCTCTACCATCGCCACGACTACGGCAGCGTCGTTCCCATCCCCGGGACCTCCCTTGCCGTCGCGGTGGAGGTGCGCGGCGACAACAGCGGCCCCCACACCCTGGCCGAGATCGCCGCCATTTACGCACGCCTGCGCGCGAGCTTTCCCAACGCCAAAGTCGTCGCCTCCAACCTCAACGAGGCGGCCGCGGCCGTGGAAGGCGTGCGCGAGCGATTGCCCGTCGTCACGTCGGAGATCGGCGATACCTGGATCTACGGCGTGTCCAGCGATCCCGCGAAGATCTCCCGCTTCCGTGCTGTGACGCGCCTGCGCCAGGGTTGGATCGCTCAACGACGCTTCGCCGTCGGCGACACGACCGACCTCCGTCTGCTTCGGCGGCTCCTGCTCTCGGTCGAACACACCTGGGGCACGGATACCAAGAGTTACCTCGACGACCAGCACTACCGGCCCGGTGACCTCCAGGCCGTTCTGTCCGAGCCGGGCTACCGCACCATGGAGACAAGCTGGAAGGAGAAGCGTGACGACCTCGATCAAGCCGTCGATCTCCTGCCCCTGACCCTGGCCCAAGAGGCCCGGCTGCACCTCCAGGCCTCGCCTGCCGTCCGTCCATCGCACACGGGCCTGCACCCGCATCCACCCGCCCAGGCCATCACCAACGGTCGCTTCACGGTCGCTCTCGACCCCCGCACGGGTGCCATCATTCGCCTTGAGGATCATGCCTCTGGACGCGATTGGGCCTCCCCCGATCACCCCCTGGCGCTCTTCACCTACCAAACCCTCTCGGCGCAGCAGTACGCGGACTTCCTCGATCGCTACATCAAGATCAAAGCGGATTGGGCCCCACGCGACTTCGGAAAACCCGGCATCGAGCGCTTCGGAGCCGTCGCGCGCGAGTGGCATCCGCGGCTGGTCGAGTGCTGGTCCGCCCAGACCGACTCCGGCGCTCGCCTCCTCCTCGAACTTCGCATCGAGGATCACGAGGCATTGGCTCAAGGATCCGTCGCGTGGCCGCGAGAGATCCTGCTCGACCTCCGTCTGCCGTCATCCGGTAACCGCGTCGATCTCACCCTGACAGTTCTCGACAAGCCGCCAAACCGCATGCCCGAAGCCATGTGGCTCACCTTCAATCCCCGCACGTCCCCCACCGGCGCCTGGACTCTCGACAAGTCCGGCGAACAGGTCGGCGTCAGCGACGTGGTCCGGGGAGGCGGCCGCGCCATGCATGGTCTCACCGGGGATCTCCTCCACCGCGATCGACGCAGCTCGCTCGCGCTTAACTCGCTCGATACCGCCATGCTGGCGATCGGCGATCGCTCTCCGCTCAACTTCTCGCTGCGCCAGCCCAACCTCAGCGACGGCTTTCACGTCGGCCTCTTCAACAACGCCTGGGGCACAAACTATCTGCAATGGTGCGGCGGAAGCTGGTCCTTCCGCTTCAGCCTCGTCGCCACCTGACGCTTACGTCAGCCTGTGCGTACTCTCCCGGGTTCGATCAGCACCGAACGATTCGGTCGACCTCTCGCCGGGATCAATCATTTTGTAACTCTCCATGCTATTGCGCGTCCCACCTCCAGGCGTCACTGCAAAACTGGAACCGGGTCGAGCGCCACCTGTGGAATGCTGAGAAAGGCTCGAGCCAGCTCTGTGCTTGCGCAGCCCCGCTCCCACCATTCCGATATATTCGGCGCAGGCACCCGAAGTCAAGAGTTGATGCACGTCCGGCCCGGCCCGGCGGCGCCCAGGCAGCAAGGCGCTGCCCGGACTAGCGCGGCAGTTATCGGCATTCAGGGCCCGGCATCAGGGCGACGTTCCAAGCAGCAGCTTACGTACCACTCAGGAGATTCATGGTGAACGGTTCCAGTCGACCCTACCTCAAGGGAGCAATCTCAGGCGTCTTTGCCGCACTCGTGTTAATCGCAAGCAGCCTCATCGTGCGGGCGGAGTTCGGCATCGGGACGATTGCTGAACTCGCGAGCGATCGCATCGCGCCCCTCACCGGCATCCCGCTCTTCTTTAAGCTGCTCAACCTGCTCAGCGGCTACAGCCACCTCAAGCAGCTCGGCATCGTCGCGACCCTGCTCTTAGAACTGGCCGGCGGGGCTATCGTCGGTCTGCTCTACACCCGCTTGCAGCGCTCGGAGCGGAGACCGCGCGCCATGGCCGTCACGTCGGCGGTGGTGGCCGGTATCCTTCTGCTCACGCTCGTCGGATTGTGGCCCAATCTGCTCACCAACTATGACGGTCTGCCTCCGCTCACGGCCCGGCCGCTTCCATCTTCGGCCTGTTCGTCGAGACCGCTCTGTTCCTCGCAGCTCTCTTCTGGGCCGGATCTCTCCTGCGCCGGCGCGAGCAGCCGGAGGTGGAGCGCGACGAACGCCGTCGAGCCCTGACCTTCGGCGTCGCCTCCGCCGTCACCGCTGCGGTCAGCATCGGTATCCTGGGATACTTCTATAAGATCGCGTCCTACCACTACGACGGCACCGAAAACGTCGGAGATGATCTCGAGCCGGTGACCTCCAACGACGACTTCTACCAGGTGACCAAGAACAACGTCGACCCCCGGCCGACCCTCGACAAGTGGGCTCTCGAGGTCGGTGGCGACGTCGCCCACCCGGCTGTGCTGCGCATGAGCGATCTTCAGGCCCTTCCGTCCGTCCTCCAGGAGACGACGCTGCAGTGCATCAGCAACGAGGTAGGTGGAGGTCTCAACAGCAATGCCAAGTGGAAGGGCGTTCTTTTGCGAGACGTGATCCAGCGCTCCGGCCCGTCCGAAGGCGCGCGGCAGGTCATGTTTCACGGGGCCGACGGCTTCAGCGACGAGATTCCCTTCGAGAAGGCCATGCACCCCCAGACACTGCTTGCCTTTGAGATGAACGATGAGACCCTTCCACAGCGACACGGCTTTCCCGTGCGCCTCATTGTCCCCGGCTACGTGGGAGAGAAGAGCGTGAAGTGGCTGACCCGGATCGACGTCCGAAAGGCGATCCCTTGAAAGGCACCCTCAAAGGCAAGCTGCAGGGCGCGAACGACCAGCCCCTGGTCATCGATGGCTTGTGGGCTCTCGCCTTCGGAAACGGCGCCAGCGCGGGTCCGGCAACCAGCCTGTACTTCACTGCCGGCATCGATCACGAGCAGAATGGGCTCTTCGACGCCATCAGCGCCGTCGAGAACGCCCAGGGCAACGATCAGTAGCCCAGTCTCGGGCACCAATGAACTCAGTTTGGCGGACCACCCATGCGCACCGGGGGTGGTCTCTTTTTTTAGACTGCCGCTAGCAACGCCGCCGAGGCCGCCCATCCGCGGTTGGGATATCGCACAGAGGCGTAAGACACTCCTTCGCTCGCGAGTGTCACCGCCCTCGACCTCCCCATCTCATACAGGCCGTGATCGAAGCGTCCCGTACCGAACAAAGAAGAGACGCTACTGCAGCAACACCGCTTCGATCGCCGCACCTGCCCGCAGAACACCAGCATCCCAACCACCCAGACCTGCCACCATCAGCCCGACAGGAGCTTCACCCACACGGTGACATGGAATCGACAGCGCACATCCATCTAGGTAATTCCAGACACTTGGGTTGCGCAGCATCGCGCCATTCGCCTCGAAGTAGCTCGCATCGCTTGCCGCAACCTGCGTGATCGCCGGCGCAATCCGCGGAGTTGTCGGCGACAACACCGCATGGAGACCCTCGAACGCTGCTCCCGCCTCCAGGATGATCTCGCGCCGGAACCGCAGGAGATCGATATACTCCGCCGCAAACATCGTTGCTCCTCGCCTGATGCGCGTCGCAACATGAGGGTCGTAGCGGTCCCCGTCCCGCTCCAGCAGCTGACGATGCCAGGCAAACGCCTCAGGCGCCGCCATCTGATTGCACGCCGGAATCGCTTCAAGCGAAGCAAACCGTATCGCCTCGATCGTTGCCCCTGCCCCGGACAGCATCGCCAGCGCCCGCTCGAACGCCGCACCCACCGCGTCATCCAGATCCTCAAGGACATACCCCTGCAGAACGCCCAGTCGCAGCGAGGACAGCTCTGGCACTGGAAGCGGTTCAAACCTCTCCCCGGCCAAAACCGCATCCACTCGAGCGCAGCACGCGACCGTCAGACCGATCGGCCCGATCGAGTCCAGACTCGGCGAGAGGGGAAGGACACCCGCCATCGGCACACGCCGCGCCGTCGGCTTGAAGCCCGTCAACCCGCAAAGCGCAGCCGGAATTCTCACCGATCCACCCGTGTCCGATCCAATCGCGACCGCCGCCATGCCGTCCGAAACCGACACCGCCGCACCCGAGGACGACCCCCCGGGAATCCGCCCCGTCGCCCGATCGTACGGGTTCCGCGGGGTTCCGTAATGTGGATTCAGTCCCAGCCCCGAATATGCGAACTCCGTCATGTTCGTTCGCCCCATCAGCACCGCTCCGGCTTCCCTGAGCCGCCGGACCACGCTCGCATCCGCACGCGCCGGCACAGCATCCGCCAGCACCACGGATCCGGCAGCAGTCGCCTCGCCCGCAACATCGAACAGGTCCTTGATCGACACCGGGACCCCGCCCAGGGGTCCCCCTGGCCGTCCGCTCCGCCGGCAGGCGTCCTCCGCATCCGCGGCCCTCCTCGCTGCGTCCGCGTAAACCTGCGTGAACGTACGCGATCCCTCCCCCTCAGGTATGGCAATCTCAGCCAGGCACCCTTCCACCAGCTCCCTGCTGCGAACCTGCCCCGTCTCGATCCCCGCCAGGATCTCCGCGATCGGTGGCAGCCTCACGAGCCCAACCCGAAGCGGATTGCACGCTTAGCGACACGACGATGCAGCCCTGACCTCCCCGCGATCTCCCGGCCCCTGCCCGGACGAACCCACACCCTCCGCTCGAAGCCGTATCCCCGCCGCCGCTGTCGCCTCAACATCCCTCCCACCCACCTTATACTTGTCTTCAGGCCGAGCCGCGCTTCACGCGATCGCCTACCTGACCCGCCCTTTGAGGAGACCATGGCTGCACTCATCGATGCAATCAACGTCAAGCGCAAGACCCTGTTCGAACATGAAAGCACGCCGTTCTCCTGCCTCGAAGCGGAGGTCAACTCGCCCACCGCGCGCGGCGGCCAGACCCTCGTCCGCCTCAAGATGCGCAACCTGCTGACCAATGCCGTCTTTGAGAAGACCTTCAAGGCCAACGACAAGTTCCGGGAGCCGGACCTCCAGCTCGTTCCCGCCTCCTACCTCTACACCGATGGTGATGGGTCGCACTTCCTCGATCAGGAGAGCTACGAGACCCTCACCCTCTCCGAGCCCATGGTCGGCAACGCTCTCAGCTTCCTCGTCGAGGGCGCTCTGCTGCAGTTGCACAAGTACAACGGCAATCCCATCGGCTTGCAGCTGCCCATCTTTGTCGAGCTCACGGTGTCCCAAACAGAACCCGGTGTGCGCGGCGACTCCTCGAGCGGCAGCGTCACCAAAACCGCCACCCTCGAGACCGGCCTCGAGCTTCGCGTTCCCCTCTTCATCAAGCAAGGCGAAAAGGTCAAGGTGTCGACCGAAAACCGCGACTTCGCGGGTCGGGCCTGAGGCAGCGCTCTCCTCTCGCGCCGTACCATCGCCTCGCGTCCACCAGCACTTTCCCTCACCCAACGTGTTCCATCGCCTCTGGCCCCCTCCCCCTATGCGCGTCGTGCAGACCGTCTTTGGTGTCTTTCACCACTTCGAACTCGCCCGTCAACTCCACCAGCGAGGTCACCTCGAGCGGATCTATTCGACCTTTCCCTGGGCAAGGCTGAAGCGCGAGAACCTCCCCCGCCATCTGGTCCGGACCTTTCCCTGGGTACATACCCCCGAGATGCTGCTGCATCGCGCAGGCATCTCCAGTCCAGCGCTGATAGATCGGATCGGCTACGCGAACGCCCTCACTTTTGATCGCTGGACCGATCATCAGCTACGCCGCTCCCCGCCGCCGGACGCGATGGTGGCCATCTCGGGTTCGAGCCTCCGCACCGGGCTCGCTCTGCAGGCGCGAGGCTGCTGCTTCATCTGCGACCGGGGGTCCTCGCACCAGAGATTTCAGGAACGGATCGTCGCCCAGGAGTTTCGCCGCTGGGGCGTGGACCGGCCGGTCTCGGACATCAAGGACACCCTGCGCGAGGAGAAGATCTACGCCATGGCCGATGCCATCACCGTGCCCTCGACCTTTGCCGCACGATCCTTTGTCGAGAGCGGCGTTCCTGCGGAGAAGCTGCACGTCATCCCCTATGGCGTTCGCCTGGAAAGGTTCGGGCCGTCCGAGCCTCCCCCGCCCGATCGCTTTCAGGTGCTCTTCGCCGGCGCGGCTGGCCTCCGAAAGGGCCTTCCGTACCTGCTCCAGGCCTTCGCTCTCCTGAAGCACCCCCGAAAACTGCTCCGCATCGCCGGAGCCCTTCAACCAGAGATGAAAGGGCTCCTCCAGCATCTCCCGATGGACCACGTCGATTTGCTTGGCATCGTGTCGCAGGAGACGCTCGCCACCCTTATGAGCACCAGCCACGTCATGGTTCTGCCCAGTATCGAGGAGGGGCTCGCCCTCGTTCAAGGCCAGGCCCTCGCCTGCGGTTGTCCTGTCATCGCCTCCACCAACACCGGCGGCGAGGATCTCTTCTCAGACGGTATCGAGGGCTTTATCGTTCCGGTCGGCGACTCGGACGCCATCGCCGAGAAGCTGCGGATGCTTGCGGATGACCCCAGCCTCCAACAGCGTCTCAGCGAGGCCGCGCTGAGACGGGTTCAGTTCCTCGGCGGCTGGAACGACTACGGAGACCGATGGGAGCGTCTGCTGCTCACTCTGACCGGGGCGCCGCCCCCGACGAAGTGAACCAGCTCCACCCGATCCCCATCGGCCAGCAGAATCTCCGCCCACCGGTCGCGAGGAGCGATGTCGCCATTGCGTTCAATCGCAACCCGGTCAGGCAGGAAACCTAATTGCTGCACCAATTTATGAAGGCTAAGCTGTTCCTCTAGTTCAAACGTGCGAAGTTCGCCGTTCAAGCGTATCGCCATAGACATACCTGCAGCGTAGCAGGATAGCCACAGCAATTCACCGGAGAGGCCACAGATGGTTTACCGGCCCCGCCCCCGAGCCACGCGCTGTCGCCGAGCGCATCGCCTCCGCCACATACCCCTTCGCTGCCAGGGTCGCCGCGGCCGGGTCGTCTCCCATGACCAACCGACACAGAAGAGCAGACGAGAAAGCGCATCCTGTCCCGTGGTTGGACTTGGTCCCTATCCGTTGACCCGCAAAGGCTTGCGCAACACCGGAAGGGTCGACGAGAAGGTCGTCTGGCGGGTCCAGGTGTCCCCCGGTGACCACCACGGTAAGGTGTGTGCCAAGTCGCTGGAGAGCGGCTGCGGCTGTCTGGATGTTTGCCTGGCTGTCGACCGGGTGACCTGTCAGGACGGCGAGTTCGTCGACGTTTGGAGTGATCCAGTCGACCTGGGGAAGCAGAGTATCCCGGACCTCCTCCGCGCCCGCAAAGTCAAGTAAGTCTCCTCCGGAGCTAGACTTAAGCACCGGATCAAGAACTACCACTACAGGCTTTGTCTGCCGTACGCGAGCGAGAAAGGCGGCGACGGAGCGGACCATCGGCGCCGTTCCGAGCATGCCGATCTTGATCCCCGCCGGAGGGAGGTCTGCCTGGAGATTGTCCAACGTGTCCACCACGATATCTGTTGCAACCATGTGGGTTGCAGTGACTCCGAGGGTGTTCTGCACGGTCAGGGCAGTGATGCAGGAGGTACCAAAAAGTCCATGCGCCGCGAAAACCATCAGGTCTGCCGTCACGCCCGCGCCGGAGGAGGGGTCGAACCCCGCAATTGTTAGAACTGTCGCGTCTTGCATAAGTTACGGGTCGTGCCTGGATAGTTCGCTTTGAATAGATTAACGTAAGCCATTCAAAACAATGCGCTTGAGCTTACATGAGTCTAACTTAGCCGGGCTGAGTGCCTGGTGCCAACCCTGGTAAGGTGGTGGTTCGTGTCTGGTTGTCCATGGCCGGCTGCCGTGTTTATGATCGCCGTGTTTATGATCGCCGTGTTTATGATCGCCGTATTTATGATCATAGACGGCTCCAACCTCCAGAGCGGCATGCGATCTGGGTCGGAGCCCGCAAGTTCGGTGAGGAGCAGACTCGAGTGAATGGCGGTGCGAAGGACAGACTCATCGTGGCACTCGACCTCCCGTCCGCGCGTGAGGCACTCGCGCTCGTCGATCGGCTGGAAGGATCGTGTCGCTGGTTCAAGGTCGGCATGCAGCTCTTTTACTCGCAGACCGGAGGCTCCCGGGGGCAGGATGTGATCGTGGAACTTCGCGAGCGTGGATTCGATGTGTTTCTGGACCTCAAGCTCCACGACATTCCCAATACGGTCGCCGGAGCGGTGCGATCGCTCGAGGAGGTGGGCGCTTCGCTCCTCACCGTGCATGCGGGGGGAGGCGCGGCCATGCTGGAGGCGGCAAGGGAGGCGGTCCGCTCCCCAAACCTCCGGCTGTTGGCCGTCACGGTACTGACCAGTATGGACGCCGCGCAACTCGAGGCAGTGGGCGTCGCGGGGGGGACGTCTCCTCAGGTTCTGCGGCTTGGTCGGCTCGCGAAGGCGGCCGGCATGGATGGCCTGGTCTGCTCGGCGGAGGAGATCGGTGTGCTTCGGGCAGAGCTTGGGGAGGAGACCTTGCTGGTTGTGCCCGGGATTCGGCCAGCCGGAGCGGCGGTCGGGGACCAGAGGCGCGTCGCCAGCCCAGGCGAGGCGCTGCGCCGGGGAGCTTCGATGCTGGTGGTGGGGCGGCCGATCAACCAGGCGGCAGACCCGGCTCGGGCGGCACAGACGATCCTGGCGGAGATGGACGAGGCTCTCGAGCGTTCGAGCCTGACGGCGCGCGACACTGAGGTTCGGCCGGGCGTTGCGCACAGGACCCGCTGACCGCATCACGCAAGGTGTAAGCGTCCGCTGCAAGAGGTCGGGCACCGTTGCCGCGCGCTCAGCAAAGACGGTTCGGACGGCCCGAAACTTGGAAGGCAGGTGGGGATTGGGGCATCTCATTCCACCCTTCGCGGTGCGCTGCGAAGAGTGGGTTGTCCAGGGGCGCAGTTGTGGCAGCCTGGTGAGACAGGTCAGCGTGCGGGCGTCTTCAGGCCCATATCGCTGAGGCGGAGAGCGAGCGACTTGGCGGATCCACCGCCGCGCAGAAACTCGCTAAGATCAATCTCTTGAACGCGGAAGCCCCTGTCGGAAAGGCGTGCGGCAAGGCTTGGACCGCGCATCGAGAGCACCGTGTTCATCAGGATGTTCTGCCCGACGTTGATCACGTTGCAGGCGAACTGCGTCGCTTCGAGTTCGGTGACGCGGATGCGCTTTTCGGCCGGGTAGGCGGCTTCGATACGGGCGAGCGAGGCGGCGTCAAAGGCCTTCGGAAGGTACAGGACGAAGCCGCCGACGAGCGGAGCGAAGCAGAGGTCGAGGTGGAAGAAGCGCGGGTCGACCAGGTGCAGCGAGGTGACGGACGCGTGCCACGCGCTGGCGAGATGCCGGTGGCAGTGCTCGCAGGTGCGCGATCCGTGTGCGGCCCAGAGGTGGCGTCCGGTGGGATCGAAGAGGACATCGCCTTCGCCCTCAAAGGCGGACGCGCCCGGTGTCTCCCAAAGGAGGAAGCCGGCCTCCTGCATCCACTGCCGAAGGTGTTGAGCCTCGGCCTGGCGCTGCGGGTGGGCGAAGTTCGAGATCGCCACGACGCCGTGCTGGACGACCGCTGTGTGGCCGATAAAGGTCATGTCGGGCGAGCCCTCGCGCGGATGCAGCACACGAACCTCGGCGATGCGGTGGAGGGCGTCGTACAGGCTGCGCCACTGGGCAAAGGCCAGGTCCCGCGACGGACGATGGAGGTTTCCGGCCATCCACGGATTAATGATGTAGTCCACGTCGTACCACTGCGGCGGGCACATGAGGTAGGTCGGCCGATCGAAGTGAGGTGGTGGAACAAGGCCGGGGACGGTGGAGAGGCCAGATGCGGCAAGGGTCATGGTGCGGTTTCCTGCTTTCCATCTAGAGCCTGCCAATGGCGAGATACGACTGTCAAGGAACGTCCGTGAAGAGCTGTACAACTTTGTGGGAGTGAAGCTTGGAGGGCACGGAGCATTTACGGAGACGGAGTTTCGTTTCGGGAATTACCGCCAGAAATGGCGGCTTTCTCCGCGGAAAGGGGCGCACACGAAGGTAACCGCTGACTGGCGCTGTTCCAGACTGAAAGATTCCAGGGAGGAGGTCGCAGACGACGACAGCGGCCCCGTGCTGGAGCCGCTCTCGAGAGTGTCGTTTCCGCTAAGGGCTGGTTAGAGCTTTTCGAAGAAGTCGCAGGCGGAGCAGGAGATGTAGACGCCACCGGGAACATTGCGCTCGCGGTCCTTGACACGCTTGACGATGCGGGTGGGCTTCGAGCACTTGGGGCAGTCGGTGCTCTTGTTGGTGTCCATGACCTTCTTACGGTCGCCGGTCTTGGCAATCTTCGCCATGATGCTTGATCTCCCTGGTGGATGAGTGCGGGCCCGACGAGCTCTTTGCCTGTGATGAGGCTGCTGCGATGGTTTGCGGAGACGTGGAGGCGGCCTGCCGAGGTAGGCCTCAGCCCGCTGAGGCTTAGTTTACATCAGCAGCCGCATGACGGCGGTTGCGCGAGCGCGCGGGGAGACCTCAGTCTCGCGCGTTTAGCGCGTGGAGTCCCTGGCGAGCACATTCGAGGAATCAGGGGACGGAGGTTTGGGCTTGCCGCCGGCCCCTGGTGTGGTCGGGAACTGAACCCGATGATCAGCCGCAGCGTCGGGGATCTCTTCGCCGGGCTTGCGGAGGGTGGGCGACGAGGCCGGGGCCGTGTCGGTTCCCTTGCTCACGCGATCGCCCATCGCCACCTCATGCACGGGCGCCGAGTTCTGAAAGCCTCCCATCTCGTCGGTCTGGTGGATCTGCATGGCCTTGCCGAGCTCGGCGATCTCGACGAGCGAGACGCGATCGCCCTGGAAGCGCACGAAGCGAACCGTCTGGGGGACGTGGCCGTAAATCCACTCCTCGTACCGGCCTCCGTTCGGATCGCCGCTCTCGTGCTCGCGGATCTTGCTCTCGGGAGATCCCAGGGCGGCGAGCACCATGCGGTGATTCATGCCGACGAGCACGTCGTGGGCCGCGATGGCGTCCTTAATCAGCGGTGGCAGGGTGTCCGCGTACGCCTGGTCGGAGGTCTTCACCCCGAAGTCGATGACGGGATCGAGCAGCGCCTTGACCTCGGGCGCGGAGATCTCGGGAACGCGGCCTTCGAACAGGAGCGTGATGCGAGCACCGGTGGGCTGCTCGACGGGCGCCTGCGTCACCGGCGCGTCGTTGAGCTGGATGTGCGAGAGAAAGCGATGCTTGGCGTAGGGACCGCCGTTCAGGTCGAGGATGATGCGGTCGGGCTTGATGATCAGTGCCGTGATCGCGACGCGATCGCCAGGCGCGGCCGACTGACCCTTCTTGTAGATCATCTCCTTGTACTTCTCCGGTCCGGGGTCCAATGGCCCGTTCGCTCGCAGGGTGAGGCCGGCGCCCATGGGCAGGGCGCGATGGGCAAAGCCCTGCTCGGCCTCGAGGTTGCGAACCAGATCGCGGCGGCCGCGCTCGGTCAACGGCGTGGACGGAAGTTGAACGTCGGTCGGATGGAAGTCGGTCGAGATGTCGGCGGTGGCGGACCTTTCGCCGACGACGAACACCTGGGCGCCGGCGAGGGGGCTGACGGCCGACTGGACGATCACCAGGGCGATCACCAGAACCATCGCCGAGGGCGCCGCCGTCAGGAGAGCCCGTTTATGGAGACGCAATGCCATGGGGAGGCCTCTCTGTCCAGCTTAAGAGTGCACCCGGCGCACCGGCTTTGACAAGGGCCATTTCACGGCTGGACCTTACGTTTGGGCGAGCCTTGCAGGCGCATGAAAGCGGAGGCTGGAAGAGGCGTCCGAAGCGGGACAGGGGCGGAAGGCTGTGCGGCCGCCAGATCAGCTCCAGGGATCGCGGGCTAGACTGGGGGGTCGGAGACGCTGCGCTGCCCCGGCGTGGTCGGCAGGATCTGCACCAGCGGCGGCGGCGGTGGGGGTACGGCGGACAACATCGCGGTGTGGGCGGCGGGCGGGGGGACGTCCATGGGGTAGCCCGCGGCGACGATGGGCGTGTGGGTGTAGATCCAGGCGTAGTCGCGCGTAACCCGGTAGAGCACAGGGATGGCGAGCAGCAGGACCAGCGCGGTAAAGGGTGCGGCCACCGGTCCGAACTCTCCGCCTGTCAGCAGATGCCGGCCATGGGTGGAGGTCTGGAAGATGGTGGCAAGGTCGGTCGAGCCCGCGGTTGGAAGACCGAACAGGAGGCCCAGCGAGGCCGTAAAGGCAAAGTTGAGCCCCCACGAGAGCCACAGGGCATGGGTGCGCAGCCAGCCGAGCGAGAGCAGCAGAGCGAGCAGCACCATCGCCAGAACGCCAAGGCCGGTTGAGCCCGGGCTGAACGCAAACAGCAGGCCGTAGATCAGCGACAGGCAAAGGGTGGCGGCGGTTGTTCCCATGGCGTCGATCATGCGGCGAAAGGCATAGCCGCGAAAGACGATCTCGAGGGTCAGGGCGGTGAGGGCAGCTCCGAGCAGGCTGAGCAGAGCGTAAGCAAAGGCGCGCGGCTCGGTCCAGAGCTGGATGTGCATCGACCCGGCAACCGCAAGGGGGAGCACCGCCGCGAGTGAGGCCGCCCACCCGAGCGCGGCTCCGCTGGCTGCCTCCTGCCCGGCGGTCGAGCGCCAGGGCAGCCCCAGCAGATCGCGCGTGGACGAACGGCGGCGCGCCATGGTCTCCAGCAGGGACAGACCGACGAGCAGCAGAAAGATGTGGAAGAGCGGCCTCAGAAGCAGGCCGACGGCCAGGAGATCGAGACGCTGCGCGATGCCTGAGGCGGAGCGCGCCGACAGCTCCCGCGCAGCCAGAAACCAGGCGATCGCGGCGATCGACAGCGCGAGATCGACAGCCCTGCTGGGGCGAGGCGGTGGTGGGGTTGGTGCAAACGCCGGCAAGGCTGGGAGCTCCATGGAGTGGCGGCCGTCAGGCCGTGGTGTAGAACTGCGCGATGTTGCGGAACTTCTCGTAGCGCTGCTGGAGCAGGACAGCAACCGGCAGCCCCTTGAGCGTTTGCAGCTGACTGCGGAGGCAGCTGCCGACCAGAAGATATCCAGCCGCGGGATCGGCCTGGGTTCCCCCCGGCGGCTCTCCGATCACCTCGTCCACACAGCCTAGCCGTTTGACGTCCACCGCGGTGTATTTGAGAGCGACCGCGGCCTGCTGCTTCTTGCTGGCGTCCTTCCACATGATGGACGCGCAGCCCTCGGGCGAGATCACGGAGTAGATGGCGTTCTCGAGCATGAGGACGCGGTCGGCGACCGCCAGCGCCAGAGCGCCGCCCGAGCCGCCCTCGCCGGTAATGGTGGCGATGGTGGGAACCCGCAGGCGGGACATCTCCAGGAGATTGCGAGCGATTGCCTCGCCCTGGCCGCGCTCCTCCGCCCCGATGCCCGGGTTCGCTCCGGCAAGGTCGATAAATGTAAAGACCGGATGCCCGAACTTCTCGGCGATCTTCATCGCGCGCAGCGCCTTGCGATAGCCTTCGGGGTCGGGCGAGCCGAACTTACGCGCGACGCGCTCCTTCAGGGTGCGCCCCTTCAGGTTGCCGACAACCAGGACCGCTTCGCCGTCCAGCCGGGCCATGCCGCAGCTCATTGCGGCGTCGTCCCCGAAGGCTCGGTCGCCGTGGATCTCGCTGAAGTCGGTAAACAGGGCTTCGATGAAGTCCATGGGATAGGGCCGCTGCGGGTGCCGGGCGGTCTCGGTCCTGATCCAGGCTTCGGGTACAGGGGCCGCTGCTACTGCCGGAACGGCGTTGTTTTTCAGGGGTTCTTGATCTGCCATGCGGTGTTCTGGTCCGCTCTCGATTGTAGTGCATCAAGGCAGGCGATCGGGACTCGCCGAGGGCAGGTCGTCGCTGCCGAGCAGCACCGGCCAGCTAGTCGCATAGGGGTCGCGCAGAAAGAGCAGAGCGAAGATCACGAAGCCGTACACCAGCTGCAGACCGGCGGTGGTCCAGTCCTGCTTGATGGTCACGCCGATCATCAGCACAATCATGAAGAGCATGGCTGCGGTCAGCGTCAGGCGGGTGAGGATGGCCAGGATCAGCAGCGTTCCCAGGGTGATTTCGATCCATGGAACCGCCATCCCAAAGGCGTGGACCAGAGCCGCGGGCAGAAGCGCGGAGGACATCTGCATGACCATGCCACTGGCAAACGCAGGCACCCCGTTGTAGATGCGGATAAATCCGTGGCCAAACAGATTGACACCGAGGATCAGACGAAGCAGAGCGTACGCCCAGCGGCGCTCTGACATCTGCAGCGCCAGCAGTTGCGTCGCCGAGCGTTGTTCGGCAGTCTGGCTCGGGGCCGCGACAGAAAGTGCCATATCCGCATTGGATGCGCAAGGGCACCGATGGGAGGTGGATTTCGGCCACAGTTTGCATACTTTTGCGCACTTTTTACGGCTTCTTCGGCCAGCTCCCTCCGGTCAGTCGATGACGCGGACTCCACCCCGTCCAACCAGCTCCTCGATCCGGTCAATAAAGAGCCGATCGGCGGCGACCAGGACATCCTGGGGCTCCAGCACAGCGCAGAACTCGCCCGGCTCCTCCAGATCGAGCAGCAGCCTGCCCTTGCCCGGCGCCCCCACGAAGATCGCATGGAGCTTCTCGAGCAGCGCGGCATCGGGGTTATGCAGCGGCACCTTGATGCGCAGGGAGTCGGGCAGCTTGAGCTTGACGTCCTCAAGCGCCTGGATGTGCGAGACGGCGAGCTTGGGGGCGGAGTCCTCCTCCCCGCGAAGCACGCCGCGAATCACCACCGGAACGTCGATCTTCAACAGCTCCGCCAGCTTCTCGTACATTTGTGGAAAGGCGATCAGCTCGATCTTGCCGACCGTGTCTTCGAGGCAGGCCTGGGCGTACATCTCGCCCGAGCGCTTGGACTTGGCCACCTTCAGCCCCGTCATCACACCGGCGATCTGAATCTCGTTCTGCGGCGCATCGTTGCCGCCGCGTCGAAACACCTGCGGCTCCGGCTTCATCTCGCACGCGGTCGCCGTGTCGACGACTTTCATGTTCCGCAGCTTTTCGCGGTACTTGTCCATGGGGTGGCCGGAGACGAAGAAGCCCAACACATCCTTTTCGTTCTGCAGGCGGGTGTGCTCGTCCCACTCGGGTGTCTTCGGCAGGGCGTCGTCAGTCGCCTTCCGGACCGGGCCGTCGTCGAAGATGCCGAACAGCCCATGCTGCCCGGACGCCTGGTCGCGCTGCGCCTTCTGGGCCCGTTCCATCGCCTTGTCCAGGGCGGCCGTAACCTCCGCCCGATGGCCAAAGGCGTCCATCGCGCCGGCCTTGATCAGCGATTCGAGCACCCGCTTGTTCAGCAGGCGAAGGTCGACCCGTTCGCAGAAGTCCCACAGCGAGGCGAAGCCGACTTTGCCGCTTCCCTTCCCTGCGGCCTCGTTTTGGAGCGCGCCGCGCGCGGCGATGATCGACTCGATCGCGTTGTGACCGACGTTCTTGATGGCCGCCAGACCGAAGCCGATGGCGTCCGCGGTCGGGGTAAAGTTGGCGTCCGACATCTGCACGTTCGGCGGAAGGACATTGATGCCGATCTCGCGGCACTCGGAGATGTACTTGACCACGTTCTCGGGCTTCGAGGTCTCACTCGTCAGCAGGGCGGCCATAAACTCGACCGGAAAGTGCGTCTTGAGCCACGCCGTGTGGTACGCCAGCAGGGCGTACGCGGCGGAGTGCGACTTGTTGAAGCCATAGCCGGCGAACTGGGCCATGAGATCGAAGATCTTGCCGGCCACGTCCTTGGGGTGCTTGTTGGCGGCGGCGCCGGACATGAAGCGATCGCGCTGCTTGGCCATCTCGGCTGCGTCCTTCTTGCCCATGGCGCGGCGAAGCAGGTCGGCCTCGCCGAGCGCGTATCCAGCAACGGCGGCCGCGATCTGCATGACCTGCTCCTGGTAGACCATGACGCCGAGCGTCTCCTCGAGAATGGCTTCCATCTCGGGCAGATCGTACTCGACGGCCCTACGCCCCCACTTGCGCTCGATGAAGTCGTCGATCATCGACATGGGGCCGGGGCGGTAGAGCGCGTTCAACGCGGTGAGGTCCTCGACACGGTTCGGCTTGTACCGCCGGAGCACGTCGCGCATGCCGCCGGACTCGAACTGGAAGATGCCGGAGGTAAGCGCGCGGTGGAAGACCTTCTCGTACACCTCCGCGTCATCGAGCGGAATCATCGCCATGTCCACCGTTTCGCCGCGATTGCTCTGGATCAGCTTCAAGCAGTCGTCGATCACGGTCAGCGTGGTCAGGCCCAGAAAGTCCATCTTGAGCAGGCCCATCTTCTCGACCGCCTTCATGTCGTAGGCGGTGACGATGGCCTCGTCCTTGGTGCGCGTGACCGGGACCAGCTCGGTGAGCGGCTGCGGCGAAATGACGACACCGGCCGCGTGGACGCCGGCTCCGCGGACCAGGCCCTCCAGCCGTAGAGCGGCGTCGATCAGCTCCTTGATTCGGGGATCGGAATCGTAGGCGGCCGCAAGCGGGTTCGAGTCCTTGAGCGCCTGGTCGATGGTGATGCCGATCGTCGGCGGAATCATCTTCGCGATGCGATCCACCTCGCCGTACGGCATGTCGAGCGCGCGTCCGACGTCCTTGATCGCCGCCTTCGCCGCCATCGTGTTGAAGGTGATGATCTGCGCCACCTGGTCGGAGCCGTACTTGCGGCGAACGTACTCGATCACCTCGCCCCGGCGGTTCATACAGAAATCGATATCGATATCGGGCATGGACACGCGCTCCGGGTTCAGGAAGCGCTCGAACAGCAGCTCGTTCTGCAGCGGATCGATGTCCGTGATCTCCATCACGTAGGCAACCAGCGACCCGGCAGCCGACCCGCGGCCCGGTCCGACGGGGATGTTCTGCTCGCGCGCATAGCGGATAAAGTCCCACACGATCATGAAATAGCCGGGAAACTTCATGGCCTTGATGCACTCGAGCTCGCGGTCCAACCGAGCATGGTAGTCGGGGATCGTCTTCTTCAGCAGGCCGCGGTCACGCAGGTGGGCCACCGCCGTGTCGAGCCGCTTCACCAGACCCTCGCGGCACACCTTCTCGAAGTAGCTCTCGAGCGTCTCGCCCTCCGGAACGACGAAGTCCGGGAAGGGATCGCTCACCTTCGACATCTTCAGGTTGCAGCGATCGATGAACTGCATCGTCCGCGTGCAGACCTCCTCGTGCCCGGCAAAGGTCCGGTGCATCTCCTCCGCCGACTTGATGTAGAACTCCTGCGTATCGAACTTGAAGCGCTTCGGATCGTTCATCGATCCGGCCGTCTGGACGCACAGCAGGATCTCGTGCGCGCGGCTGTCGTCTGACGCGACGTAGTGCGAGTCGTTGGTGGCGACGAGCGGGATGCCGAGCTCTCGCTCCATCTGGAAGAGCTGGTCGCAGACACCCTTGTCCGGCGCCAGGCCATGGTCCTGGATCTCGAGAAAGAAGTTGCCCTTGCCGAAGATCTCCGAAAACTGGCCGGCCGTGCGCTTCGCCTCGTCGTACTTCCCGGCCATCAGGTTCTGGTTCAGCTCCCCCGCCAGGCAGCCGGAGAAGCCGATCAGACCCTCGGTATGCCGGCTCAGGAACTCCTTCGACACACGCGGCTTCCGGTAGAAGCCATGGAGTGCAGCCTCGGACGTGAGCCGGACAAGGTTGCGGTATCCGGCCTCGTTCTCGGCCAGCACCAGGAAGTGGTTGTAGCCTCCTGACAAGGTGCGGTGGTCGTCGGTCTCCGACAGGTAAAGCTCGCACCCGAGGATCGGCTTGACGCCCTTCTTGCCCATCGCGTCGAAAAAGTGAACCGCGCCGTAGATGTTCCCGTGGTCGGTCATCGCGGCGGAGGTCTGCCCGATCCTGGCCAGATGCGCGGCCAGCTTGTCGACATCGCAGGCCCCATCGAGGAGGGAGTAGTCGGTGTGGAGATGGAGGTGCGTGAACTCGGCTGCCATTGGCTCCATCTTAAGCCTCGCCGAAGAGGAAAAGCAGGGACCAAACCTCGGCTGAAGCGGCGCTCCTTCATCCACGACCTACATGCCGAGCAGGAGCGCGAGCGATGCCGTCATCTCGGCCATCTCCGTGCTTGAGAGATGACCCACCGGCTCGCTAAGCTCAACCATGGGTAGGGTGATAAGCGAGACGAGTTCCCGCGCTACTTGTAATGAAACCGTGAGCCCAGAGCTTTCCAACAATGGCATATTCGGTCAATCATCTAGGCCGAAATGAAGACTCAGCAGAGCTTCCACATGGCGGAGAGTCTCGCGGTCAACCAATCCAATAACCTCTCGAAAGCGCGCCAAGGAGGATGTCTGGATCAGGTCTACCATGATCTCGGAAGGCAGTCGGAGGCCATTCTGGGCACTCGGGTGTATGGGGACACGCACGCCAGGTACACGCAGCAGATCACTCGTAATTGGTAGAAACGTGACGTAGCCGCTAGGGAACGCGACGTCCGACTGCAGAATCAGGGCTGGCCTCGGCTTACCGAACTCTCCAGGTGGAGCGACAAGGACAAGGTCGCCTCGTTTCAAGTCCAGCCCTGGTGCGACTGCGTGGATTCCCAAAAGGCCATCTCTTCACCTCGGCTCTGGAGAGCGTCGTTGATGATGGCACGCTGCCGCTTATACTCCTCGGCAACTTTAGGATTTCGCAGATTTGGCACCTCGAGGATGACCGTCCGGACGAGAGGCTCAGGCACTGCGGCTTCAGCATGCTGCGAGCTAATCGCCATGCCGACAGTATAGCGCTGGTGGGACAGAAAGCTAGGCCTGCCCGGTGAGCTCCTGAGCCAGCTCAACGTAGAGATCAACGGCTTCCAGAAGCTCTTTTTTCGCGATCCGCTCCTCCGGCGTGTGCGCCACATGGATCGACCCCGGCCCAAGCAGAAAGGGCTCGCCCCACGCGGTCAGCGACGGGATGTCGGTCGTGAACTTGGCGATCATCGTCGGCATCTCCCCCACCGCCCGCATCCGCACAAAGGGCAGGTCGAGCGAGAAGCGCACCTCCGCCCGGCCGGCAACGACCTCGACGATCCGCGCCCGGATCTCGTCCGACGGTCCCACCAGCCGAATCAGCAGGTGCGCCTCGGCCCTGTCGGCAATCACATTCGGGGCGCGCCCGCCGTGCAGCAGGCCCACGTTCAGCGTCGATTGGCCGTCCTCGCCCAGCGACGGCTCAAACGGCAGCGGCATCCGACGGAGATCGTGCAGCGCCTCCACCAGCTTGTCGATCGCCGACTCGCCCAGCTCGGGGTAAGCCGAGTGCGCCATTCTACCCTTGGCGTGGAGCTCGACCCGGAGCGCGCCCTTGCTGGCAATCGCCAGCCGGTTATCCGTCGGCTCGCCGTTGATCAAAAAGCGCGAGCCCTTGGGCCGGAGGTTGGCCGCGGCCGCACCCGCCGAATCGCGCTCCTCCCCGACCACAAACAGCAGGCCCACCTTAACCCCACCCTGGCGCAGCCGGTCGGCCGCCGCAATCTGCGCCGCCACGATCCCCTTCGCATCGCACGCCCCGCGGCCGTACAGGAACTCCTCGTCCTCGCGAAGCCCAAAGAACGGTGGAACCGTATCCATATGCGTCGAAAGCACGACCTCGGGGACCACGCCCGGCAGGGCCGCGTAGACGTTGAAGCGCTCCTGCGCCGCAATCTCGGCCTTGCTCGTGGCGGGGTAGTCCGGTTCATCGGGCTGACCGACCGCGGTCCGCTCGACCGCGTACCGCTCCGACTCGAGATACCTCTGCAAAAACGCGCCGACACGCCCCTCGTGAAAGGTGGTGGATTCGATCTCAACCAGGCGGCGTGTGAGCTCGATGGGATCGACGGGCATGCGGTCAGCATACGTCAGCGGCCGGTCATGACCCGGCGAACCACCCCGCGCAGACCCCGGACCGCCAGCATGCGAGCGATGCTGGGTAGACTGGAAACATGGATCTCCACCCAGGAAGCCTCGCCGGAGCCGCCCCGACCCCATCGCAGATCCAGTCCGTCGAGGACCTTCGCGGGCCGGTGGGCCGGCTCGAGGCGCTCCTGAACACCGGCGCCGACGACGCGCCCTTCGCCGCTCTGTTCTGCCATCCGTATCCGCCGGCCGGCGGGTCCATGCACAACAAAGTGGTCTATAACGCCATGAAGGCCTTCAGCGCCTGCGGCCTGCCCGTCCTCCGCTTCAACTTCCGCGGTGTGGGCCGGAGCGATGGCAGCTTCGACCAGGGGCACGGCGAGCGCGACGACGTGCGCGCCGCGCTCAGCTGGATGGACGCAAACCTGCACCGGCCCATCCTCTTCGCGGGCTTCTCCTTCGGCTCCTACGTGGGCCTGCGCGCGACCTGCGGCGACGAGCGCGTAGTTGGGCGGGTCGGCCTCGGACTCCCCGTTCGCGCCGCCGGCCGCGACTACAGCTACCGCTTTCTGCAGACGTGTGCCGGGCCTCGGCTCTTTATCAGCGGCGATCACGACGAGTTCAGCCCGCGCGGCGTCCTCGACGGCGTCTTCGAAACCTTGCCCGAGCCGAAGCGACTGGTCTGGGTCCCGGGCGCGGATCACTTCTTCGCGGGCGTCCCGGGCTCACCCGCGCCGAAGCTGAACATCATGCAGGCGGCCATCCGGCTGTGGCTGGCGGACACCTTCGGTCTCCTCTGAACCTTCGCCTCTCCAGTCAGGAAGCAGGGGAGGTCAGGCTGCCCGAGCTCGGCTGCTCCCGCGAGCCACCGACCGACGCGGAGATCTGCCCGTCGGCGACCGGCATCGACCGAGCCGCGGGTGTCGCCAGGAACTCCAGCATGGCGCGATTGCAGACCTCCGGCATCTCCTCAAAGGCGATGTGCCCGACGCCAGGGAGCACCACCAGCTTGGATCGCCGCAGGACGCCTCGCAGCTGCCGCGCGGACTCGAGCCCGACGGCACGGTCGCGGTCGCCCCAGATCAGCAGCGCCGGCGTCTCCGCCAGTGCCGGAAGCAGCGCTCGCAGCTCTTCCATGTCCGAGCTCCAGCGCCGGACGATCGCGAGCACGTGATCGATGGTTCCGCGCAGCTCTAGCCCCGCCGTGTAGCCCTCCAGCGTGTCCCCGGCGATGCGCGCCGGGTCACCGTACATGCGGCGGAGCGCAATCCCCTGAACGCGTCGCGGCAGCGACGGGATGACCCGTGCGAGCATTCGTCCGGGAACGGTCCCGTAGAAGCCGATAAACCGCCGCCCGAGGTCGCAAAACGGGTTTGCCGGAGCGAACAGGATCAGCCTTGCGACCCGTTCGGGATGTCGCGCCGCCAGCGCCAGCGAGACCGCCCCGCCGTGCGAGTGGCCGGCCACGTCCGCGGTCTCCAGCCCCACAGCATCCATAAACGCCGTCACGCGATCCGCCGTCGCCAGCAGCCCAGCGTCAAGCCCATGCACCCGATCCGACTCGCCCATGTTCAGTTGATCCAGGGCGTACACCGTCGCCGACTGCGCCAGGCTCTGGATATTGTGGTACCAGTTGCGATGCGATCCAACCAGACCGTGCAGCAGGATCAGGGGAGGTCCGCTCCCGGCACGCAAGGTGTGGACCCGCCGTCCGCCGACGGGAACATCACCCTCCCAAACGCCACCGATCTGGCTCTGCACGCGCCACCCCTGCTGGAATTGAGTCGCTGTTGCGAACCCACCGTCCCGTCCACGCGATCTTACCGACGTGTGAACGGAACGAAAGCTCATCGCGCCGCGGCTGCCAGCAGGGGAGGCGCCGTTGCCGCCCGAGGCGTCGTCAGCAGATCTTCGAGCACCGCCATCGTCCGATCGACATGCGTCCGGTCGATGATCAGCGGAGGCAGGAAGCGCAGCACATTTCCTTGGACGCAGTTCAGCAAAACCCCCTTTGCCAGCGCCGCCTCCACCAGCGGTCGCGCCGGAATCGTAAGCTCGACGCCTTGCAGCAGCCCCACTCCCCGCGCCTCGACGGCCACCTCAAACCCGCGCACGATCCCTTGCAACCTCCGCTTGAGGTAGTCTCCCGTATCCTGCACCTGCTGCAGGATTTGCTCGTCCTCCACCACCGCCAGAAACTCCAGGCCCAGACGGCACGCCAGCGGAATTCCACCCAGCGTGCTTCCGTGCTTGGCCATCCCAAAGGCGTGAAAGAGGTCGTCACTGACCAGGATGGCGCTCAGCGGAAGCCCGCCGCCGAGCGGCTTTCCAAGAATCAGAATGTCCGGCCGGACGCCGCTCGCCTCCCACGCAAACCACCGGCCCGTCCTTCCCAGGCCGCACTGGATCTCGTCGAAGATCAGCGCCGCCCCGACCTCGGTCGCAAGCCGCCGAGCCTCCGCCAGAAACGCGGCGCTACACTCGTAGACCCCACCCTCGCCCAGCACCGGCTCGATCAGGATCGCGCAGGTATCCGCGTTGACCGCCGCCCCGAGCTGCGTGAGGTCGTTGCGATCGACAAATGTCACACCCGGCAGACCGGGACCGAAGTCGTCCTGGTACTTCTTCTGCCCGGTCACCGACATCGATCCAAAGGTCCGCCCATGGTACGAGGATCGCAGCGCCACAATCCCATGCTTCCGCGGCGAGTAGTTCCGCGCGCCGTAGCTGCGCGCCAGCTTCAGCGCGCCCTCGACCGCCTCCGATCCGCCCGTCGAAAAGAAGGCGCCGGCCATCCCGGCCATCTCGCACAGCCGCTCCGCCAGCAGGCTCGGGTGCGGATTGCTGAACTGCGGCGAAAGGTGAATGATGCGGGCCGCCTGCTCCGCCAGCGCCGCCAGCATGCGCGGGTGCGCGTGCCCCAGAGCGTTCACCCCAAGTCCACCCATCATATCCAGATAGCGGTTGCCGTCCAGGTCGAAGAGGTAAACGCCCTCGCCGCGCTCCATCACCACCGGATATCGGGCATACACCGGCAGCAAACGGTCCGTGTCGCGTTGGAGGATGGCATCTACAGTGGCGTTGGGGCGAAGCGGGTCCATGACCTCCAGTTCACAGGACCGGGGGGTATCGGTCAAGAGAAAGACGAGGGGGAACCACGCCGGGTGACGCCCCCATCCCCGTCCAGCATCGCCGTCAGCTTCCCCACCGTCTTCCAGTTCCGCGCCGTGCACACCGTTCCCAGAGCCTTGTCGAAGTACCCATTCGTCAGCTTCGTCCGCGCCATCCCCGCCGGCAGATGGAGGAAGATCTCCCGCCCCGCCGCCGCAAACGCATCCGGCGCCGACCTGCCGTAGTCCAACCCCCTCACCTTGGCCATCGCCGGAGCCTCCCGCAGAAAGTACACGTGCAGCATCTCCTCGGGCGCGCCCGCAAACGGATTCGCCGTCAATACCCTCCGCATCTCCGCCGCCGACCGCACGATCACCGGCGACCCAATCCCGAACCTCTCCCGGATCCCTGCCTCGACCACCGCAGCGAGCCCGGCCACACACTGCCCCGTCGCCCCGAACACCACATTGCCGCTCTGGATGTAGGTCGCCACATCCACGCAACCCGCATCGGCAAAGATCGCCGCCAGCTCCCGCATCGGCAGCACATTCTTTCCGCCCACGTTTACCCCGCGCAGCAGAGCCACATACCGCTCCATCGCCTTCACCCCCGAGCCGGCGCAAAGCATCGCGCGAAGCTTCCCGGGCCCACCGTCTCCAGCACCACCGCGCCCCCGGCCGGAACCACCACCGCCGTTCCCTTCCCGAGCTCCACCTCGCCCCAGTCCGCATCGCGCAGCATCGCCCCGCCCCCGAGCCCCACCAGGCACCCCGCTCCCGGCATCTCGACCCGTCTCTCGCCCGCGCCGACATCGATCCGGTCCACCGTAAAGTACACCTCCTCGATCAGCCGCGTCACGCCCTCCCCCAGCCGCTGCGCCTCCACCTTGCCCGCACGCGTCCGGAACTTCGTCGCCGCCACCCCCTGCTCCACATGCAGCTCGCGCGGCCGCCCATAGTCCCACATCCGAAACGTCGTATCGCTCGTCTGCTGGGTCTCGAGCAGCGTCACCCCCGGCCCAATCGCATGCACCGTTCCCGCATCCACAAACACCATCTCGCCCGCGCTCACCGGAAGCTGCACCAGCATCTCCTCGAGCGTCCCCTCCGCGATCGCCCGCTCCACCCTCGCCGCATCCGCACCCTCCCGCAATCCCAGCGCCACCGCCGCCCCCGGCTCCGCCTCCAGCACATACCAGCACTCCGTCTTGCCCCGCGGCTGCCCCATCGCCCGCGCCCGCTCATCGTCCGGATGCACCTGCACCGACAGCTTGTCATTCGGAAACAGCATCTTCACCAGCAGCGGAAACTCCCCATCCCCACCCGCCCCCAGCAGCTTCGTCCCCCACACCTTCGCCACCTCCGACAGCGTCCGTCCGGCATGCGGTCCCGTCTCGACCACACACTGCGGCCCTGTCAGCCAGGCCTCCCCCACCAGCTCCGCCGTCCCCGTCTCCCCAAACCACGGCAGCAGACTCGCCCGTCCCCAGACCCGCTCACTGAAAAACGGCTTCAACCGAAACGGCGCTAGTCCCATCAAAACCCTCCTTACCCCTCGAACTTCAGTCCAGCCTGACCGGCCCAACTATTCTGCCATCCTGAGCAAAACTATTCTGTCATCCTAAGCAAGCGCAGCCGAAGCACGCGCTCCTTTCCCGCCCATCGTACCCCGCCACCGAACTCCAGTCCCCAACTGGCCCTCTACTCCCGACTCCCACTGCCCTAATCCTCATCCCGCTTCCCTCTCCTCCGCTTCTCCGTGATCGACGCGGGCACCGCCCGATCCCCCATCGCATCCCGCCACAAAATCACATTCAGCCGCCGAGCATCCGCCCGGTCCGCCCGCCGAAAGTCCATCCTCGCCGACTCCCGCGCCCCCGCTGCCGTGGCTGGCGACATCGCCGCCGTCACCTTCGGATTCGCCTTGTAGATCAGCCCATTATCCCGGTTCCGAAAGTCCGCCGTAAACGCCGCCTGATCTCCCGGGCCCTCGAACTCCGGAGCCATCAGCGACGAGAACGCATCGTTATTATTCATCGGCGGCAAACCCAGCACCGTCTCCATCGTCCGGATCATCGACACCGTCGAGTAAAACCGGCTGTCCACAAACGCCCCGCCATCCGTCCCCCGCTGCGCATACTTGCTCACCACCAGCGCCAGGCTCCGATGCGCGTCCACATGGTCCGCCCCGTTCTGCGCATCGTCCTCCAGAATAAAGAACGCCGTGTCCTCCCAGAACGCCGAGTGCGACACTAGCTCCACCGCCCGCCCGATCGCCAGGTCATTGTCTGCCACCGAGCTCTTCGGCGTCGGCGACCCCGGCGTCGTCCCCGCTGTATGGTCGTTCGGAAACCGCAGCATCACGAAGTTCGGCATCGTGTCCTTCCCCGCCGCCCGGTCCCTCTCCCACTCCCGGAAGTGCCGCTCAAACACCGCGTACCGCACCTGGTCCGGCACCTTCAGGTTGAAGTCCGCCTGCTCCGCCGCAAAGTGCCCCACCAGCTCCGGCTTCGTCGCCGTATTCCGCGCAATCAGCGGAATATCCCACCCAAACCGGTTCACCCCGCCGCCCCACTCCGCCGGCAGCGCCTCGCCCTGCCGGATCGCCGGCTTCGCGCAGTACACCCCCTCCTGCACCGGCCCATCCTGCGAGCTCTCGCTCTTCTTTTCGTTGCAGAACACCGTCGAGATGTATTCGCCGAAGTGGTACAGCGACCGCCCATGCCGCGCCAGGTTCCCCCACAGGTACCCGCTCATCGGCTCATTCACGTCCGCGATCCCCTGCGCGATCGGATACCCCTCCGCCACCACCCCCTCGAAGTCGTACGTCCGCTCCTTGCCCCGGTAGCTCGCCTGCCACGTCTTCTCCAGATAGTCGGTCCCGATCGCCGCATTCGACCACACATGCCCGTCCCCCGACACCTCGCCCGAGTCGAAGAAGTTATCCAGCACCCCAAACTGCAGTGCCAGCCTGTGCTGGTTCGGCGTGATGTCGGCCCCATACATCGTCAGGCTCCGATCCCCATTCCCAACCGCCTTCCCACCCTGTTCCAGATCCCCAAACACCTGGTCGTACGTCCGGTTCTCCTTAATGATGTAGATCACATGCCGGATCGGCCCCGGAAACCCGGCCGAACCCTGGCTGTGCCCTCGCCCTTCTCCCTGCTCCTGCTGCTGCTCTCCCCGCCGCTGCTTGCCCTTTTGCTTGTCATTGAGGAGCGAAGCGGTTGAACCTGCTCCTGCACTTCTGTCTTCATTCCGAGGCGCAGTCGTTGAACCTGCTTCCGCACTTCTGTCTCCCTTCCGCAACGCAGCGGAGGAATCTCCATCTCGACCCGCACCCCCCGCAAACCGGATCCGCTCTCCCGCCGCCTTCATCCGGTTATCCTCCAGCACCTGCGCCGTCAGCCCCGGCAACTCCCGCTCCATCGCCCCCACATCCAGCCCCGCCACCGACCCATACAGCAGCGTCCCAATGTACGTCGACGAGCTCTGAAACCGCCGCTTCCCCTTCGTCTCCGGCGTCGGCCGCTGCGCGAAGTTGTTCGGCCCCGTTCCCTTGCCCTTCGCCGTCGCCACCCACAGCTTCCCTCCCGCCATCGCCATCGACATCGGCATCCACTCCGTCGGCACAAACCCCATCGGCTCCACAAACCCCTTCTTCGCCGCGCCCGTCGTCAGCCTCGTGGTGTCGATCACCGCCACCGCATCCGTCGCGCCGTTCGCCACATACAGCCGCCGCCCATCCCCGCTCACCGCCAAGGCCTCCGGCTCCGCCCCAAAATAGCTCTGCCCCGGCAGCCGCGTGTCGAAGTACCCCCGCACCGCAAACGCCCCCGCACCCTTCCCCGCCGACACATCCACCGTCGCCACCGCATCCCGGTTCGCCAGCGCCACATACATCGTCCGCCCATCCGGCGACATCTCGAGCGCACACGGATGCGTTCCCGCCGCCGTCGCCGACACCGGCCGCAGCAGCGGCAGCCTCCGCCCCACCGTCCCCCTTACCAGATCCAGCTCCACCACCTCACTCGCATTCCAGAGCGCCACAAACCCCCGCCTTCCATCGCGCGAAACCGCCACCGCCAGCGGATACGTCCCCGGCACCGCATCTGTCTCCGCAAGATCGAACCGCGCCACCACCCGCCCCGTCTCCGCCTCCATCAACAACGCATCGTCCGAAAGATTATCGGCAACCAGCAGCAATTCCTTAGCCCCAGTACTGACCTTGTCATACCCCGCTGCCACCTTGTCACTCCCCGCCGAGACCTTGTCATCCTTCGCGGTGATCTTGTCATCCTTCGCGAAGCGGAGGACCTGCTTCTGCCCTTGCTTCCGCCCTTGCTTGGAAGCCCCAAACCCCGCAGGCGCCACCGCCACCCCCGCCGGAAACGGCACCCCCAAACTCCCCTCCATCCCCCCGATCAGCCGCGTTCGCCGCCCCTCCGCCAGCCGCTGCATCGGAATCGTCAACACCCGCTCCCGCGTCAGCCGCCCCTCGGCAAACCCGTACACCACCACCCCACTCCCCGTATCGCCCGCCTCCTTGCCCTCCGGATCCGAGATCGACCCCACAGTCCCATACAGGTGCCGCCCGTCCGCGCTGAACGCCAGCCCCGCGTACAAGGTCTGCCTCGCCCCCACCAGCGTCCGCTCGTCCGGCGAGTCCGTCACCTTCCCCGTCCGCGTATCCACCACCGTCAGCGACTGCATGTACCTGGACTCCCACGTCCCGTACCCCGCATTCACCGTCACCACCCACCGCCCATCCGGACTCACCGCCATTGACATCGGCAGCCCATTCATCCGCTGCGGACTCCCCGGCGCCGGCCGCCCAATCTGCTTGCTCGTCGGCAAATCGATCGCCCGCCCCGCCCCCTGCCCAAACCCCGCGCCCACACTCACGCCCGCACCCACCACACCCGCCATCAACCGCCCGAGACCTACGCGAAGAGTCATCCCCCCACCCTACCAAGGGGTACCACCCAGACACATTACAAAACCCTTACAAGCTCTTGTCTCCGCGCCTATGTCTTTCCCTGGCAGGCTTTTGCGTCACCTGCGCGATCTCCGCCGGGCACCCC
>JAABUQ010000651.1_pt1 | contig 80902 bp, 71 predicted proteins | sample 5560001 | NCBI WGS metagenome assembly JAABUQ01 (sample SAMN10711888, study PRJNA513371) | rock metagenome | isolation source: Antarctica rocks | place: Antarctica: Victoria Land, Finger Mt nord | collected 2015-12-18 | reverse complement strand
CAAACCTATTCAATTGGGTAATGGAACAGATAGGTGAGTTACCTCGACCCAGAATCTCCAAAAAATCAGCAATGGCTAGAACCCTGACGCTGCAAAGTGTCCCGTGTTAAGTTGGTAGCCTGAGCAAACAACTTTCACTGTTGAACTACGCTATCGAGCAGCCCCCTATAAGCTGATAGCAAAACAAATATGGTTGATGGCTTCGAGTGGAATGAAAACAAGGCACGAAAAAACTTTGCTAACCACGGCGTCTCGTTTGTAGAAGCCACTACGGTATTTCTCGATCCGCTATCGATTGTTGTTGACGCTCCCGATCATTCATGGAGCGAACAACGGTTCATCATCATTGGGTATTCGAATCGGAGACGCCTCCTGGTTGCCGTCCACACGGATAGGGGGGGGACAATATTCGTATAATCAGCGCTTGCGTAGCTACCAGTTATGAACTTAGAACCTATGAGGAAGGTAACTGAACCTGGATCGAACGAACAATCTTCTCCAGATGCGGACATGCGGGAGGAATATGATTTGCGAGGTGGAATTCGCGGCAAATATATTCATCGGTTAGTCGGTCCCATTGAACGCGATATGGTTCCGGAACACGCTAGAGAAGTATGGGACGCTGAGTTTGCTACCCATGGGGAGCTGTGTTCTAGACCTGAGCAAGCAGAAGCAAAAAAAGATTGAGTTTGCTTCCTTAAGCAAACTTACCTGGTTATGCTGGTGAATTCTAATTCCCTACTACCCATTCGCCTCATTCCCTTTGACGAAGTCAACGCAGCTCCTGCCGTGACACGGCGGTTCGAGTTTGTTGACTCGTCTCCTGCTCCAAAGCGCTTGCCTGCGCCTCCCCAAGATTTACGCTGGTTACGGGTTGAGGAGTTTCTCAAAGCGCGTGAAGCGTAGCTATCCCGTAAGGGAATCGCTCTCTGCTAATTCCCAGAAAGCCTACCGCCAAGAACTCGCCCGATTTTTGGAGTTGACAGACCGCTCCTCGGCAGACATCACGCCGCGCCAGATTGCTCAGTTCAAGTTTCATCTGCTAGATCAAGGACTGTCTGCTACCTCAGCTAATCGAGCCTTGGCGATACTGAAGCGTTTTTTCAGTTGGCTGGTGAAAGCCTATCCAGAATTGAGGCAGCACAATCCTACAGAACCCGTGTCGTTGGAGAAGGTGCCAATGCCACCTGCGAGGGACTTGTCTCCAGAGGAAGTAGCGGATTTGATTGAATCACTGAAGTATAGAGGTGAAACCCAAAGCAGAGACACAGCACTGCTAGCAGTACTCAGTCATGGTCTACGAGCATCAGAGGTTTTGGGATTGAACGTGGGTGATTATGATGGAGTGCGCTTGGATGCTGCTCAGGTTAGAAGTCATGGCAAAGTCGTTAATCACTTTAACAGTCTGCTTTCGAAAAGCGCTATCAAATTAGGATGAGTTGATTGAGCATTGCTACAAAGGCAGGTACTCCTATAAGTAGCATCAATCCGGCAGGCATAAACTTGCGGGTTTTAGCTAGCCGAATTACAAAAGCAAGAATTAAGACGGCTGTCACAACCATTGCTAAAATTAGTCCCCAGGTTTGTCCCTGCAGTTGCATTAGACCACTGATGACCAACAGGATACCAGTGATGCTACCGGAAGCGAGAGATATTTTGCTGTGAGCCTGAGCATACCCCATAATGCCCCCAATAGTAGTTAGGGCACCATAGGTGAGAGTTGCAATTACACTTAAGTTCATGGCATTAAAGCGAATAATTAAACATTATTTACTTTATCTCTCTAGGGGTTTTAGGAAAATGCTTGCCTACGCTCAGTTAAAGTAACTTAATAAAATCGTCTCAAAGAAAGCACAACTTACACTTTAAATGGGTCAAGCGGGGCTGTGGTAGAGTACTAATGCTTTACTGGTCGAACAAGTTCACACCCGCTCTGGACGAATTGAGCAGCCGAGTTTAGGGATGATTGACTCTCAGAGTGTAAAGCGGGCTCAAAGAGGAGAGTTAGAACGGGGCAACGACTGCTACTTCCTTTAACAGTCTGCTATCGAAGAGCAGTCCTTAATTAAAGCCCCCTTGAGGGAGAAAATGTTCATCTAGCTAGAGGTGATGCTGCTTCTTAGGTCTATACCATTGAGCCAGATCGAGGCCATGATTTAGATCTCCTTGGTATTGTCCTAAACCTACAACAGCTTATTTAAGAGGAGGAAGATAATATGACGAGTATCCTTGTCACCCTGAGGCACCGAGTGCGTCAGGCTATTCTGGTTCTGGTTCTGGGGAGTTTGCTGAGCCTAACAAGTCTGTATTTTCCAAGTGGACAACTGAGTTATGCCGCAACTGCTACAGTTCAGCCACAGGAAGAAGTGATCCAGCCTTTTAAGTACAGCCAACCAGCTGGAAGCCGAGAAGAGGCTTACGAAAAGGCTGCAGAAGCAGCTCAGAACCCCAAACAACTAGAGAAGGCTGAAGCTAAAGAGTACAAGGCGGCCAAGAAAGCTCAAAAAGAAGAACAGCCCAGTTCTGGATTGGTGGAAGGAGCGAAAGGACTGCTTGAGAAAGTGACTGACGATAACTAATTCCAACGTGCCATAGGTCAAAATCGGCTAATGGTCCACGGCTCTTTAGAGGATGCTTGAAAAGTCGGCTTATCAGTAAAAAAGCTCTCAAGGTGTAAGCTGCGAATACGTAGTACACAGCACCTTTGAGAGCCATTAGACCTCTTGCATAAATGCCAAAACAGGAGCTGGAAGTATTGAGGCTACCTATCCTAAACCGACTTATGCAAGAAGTCTAATTCCAATACGTAAATCGATAGAAAATCCGTGACTCCTCAAGTTTTAGCAACAGCAAAGGTACATTGGCTAGCTCCTGACCAGGGAGGGCGCGCCCCACCATCTGGTCCCGTTTATGCTGCTACCGGGCGTTTGGTCGAGCGCAAGGATGAACATTTCAGTGTGGTTCTGCGCTTTCCTCCACAAAAAACTTCACAGATGCACTCACTTTCTGGGACGCAGCAATCCCTAGATGAAGCTGAACTTGGCTTTCTTGCTCCGGAACTACTTGAAAAGAGACTAGCTCCTGGGATGAAGCTTTTGCTCTATGAAGGACCTCGGATAGTGGCAGAGTGTGAAATTCAATCCGTTACCGACTCAACACTTCTAGAGTCTGTCGGCGAACTTTGAGGTAAGCAGACGGTAAATGTAGTTTTCCCAGGGTTTGATGCGAAAGCGATAGTGCCTTGATGACGGTTTTCAACAATCCGTCTCACTTCATCTAAGCCTAAACCCGAACCTTTACCAACAGGTTTTGTCGTAAAGAACGGCTCGAAAATCCGTGACTGAATTTCAGCAGGAATACCTGAACCGGAATCTGTAATTTGCACTTGGATATGGTCGCCATCCCAAGAGGTTGCGATTTCGATGATACCTGTTCCGGAAATGGCATCAATAGCGTTATCCAGTAAATGTGTCCAAACCTGATTGAGTTCGCTGCCAAAAGCAGAAAGGTGAGGAAGAGAGCGATTGTATGAACGGCGGACTTCAATACCTTGTCTGAGCTTGTATGATAGCAGTCGCAAGGTATCTTCTAGCCCCTCATGCACATCAACAAATTGTTGAACACCCTGATCCATGTAGGAGTAAGATTTCATCGACTGTACCAGCTCGGAAATCCGTCCTGCCCCCCGTAACCCACTTGTAATCATAAGCATGACATCAAACGACAGGGCAAGCCAGCGCAACCCTAAGTCCCTTAGCTCAGTAGGGTTATCCTGCCAGCGTTTCGTCAACCCTATGAGGGTCTCCACTGCCACACCACCAGCCGCCAATGGCTCAGCCAACTCCCAGGCTTTTTCAACTCCATATGCTTCGAGCCATTCAAGCAGTTGCTCCTCTCGCTCACTCAACATGTTTGGTTTGAGGCGATCGTGGAGAATTGTATCGTAACCATTGTCCCGCACCTGAAGCCATTGCTGAGTGTGATCTTCCTCAATGTTGCTTTGCCCGTAGATAAAGGTCATCTGCTGTAACTCTGTCAGGGCAGGAATGACATTTTGCATGGCGTGAACCACTGCTGCGGCTGGATTGTTAAGTTCGTGAGCCAGACCTGCGGCAAGAGTACCAAGCGCTGCCATCTTCTCTCGACTGCGAATAAAAGACTCTAGCCCTCGCGATCGCCGTTGCAGCGCTTGAAACACCACGCGCTCGAAATCCCGGCAGTTATGGAGCAACTCGCGGAAGTCATCACCGGATAGCTCGTAAATTAAACAGTTAGTCAGGGCACGAAACGTTACTGAGATGGGTTCATCGGTTAAAACGGGAATTTCACCAAAGAATCCGGGCGCTTCGTGCTGCCCAATAGGCATATCAACCCCTTCACTCTTGCGCGTGACGCTAATACGACCTGACAAGAACAAGTAGAACCCACGTGGTGGATCGCCTTCTCGAACAAGGATTTCTCCACTGGTTACCTCAATTGCTTGAGCGCGATCGCATACCCAATCCAAGCGGCTCTTGGGAAGTTTTTGAAATAATTCAAGGGTCAGAAGATCGTTCACACAAAGCATAACTGAGATCCTCCGCCTAAATGGATGAAGTTGAGCTAAGGCTCTACGTACTGGGGGTTAGTATAAGGTTCTACATTGGGGTCTGCGTAAGGTTCGGCATTAGGATCTGTGTAGGGCGCTACATTGGGGTCTGCATAAGGTTCGGCATTAGGGTCTACATTGGGGTTGATATTGGAGGCGGAAGTGGGGAGTGAGCTATTCATTTACTTACTAAAGTCTATGTGGTAACTGAGTATGAACTTGTAGGAAAAAAAGATGGTGGAATAGATGGAGGCGTCGTTATTCTTGGCGACACCTCCCTCAAATCACATAATCGCACCGGACTATGAATCTAAATTGGCTCCCCAGTCCGCTGCCGCTCCGTTAAAGCTGATTCACTAAATACAGCTGAGTAAAGAAGTCCTGCTAGCAAGGCTCCCAAGATCGGCGCTAACCAGAATAGCCACAACTGACCTATCGCCCAATCACCAACGAAAAGCGCCGGAGCTGTACTCCGTGCCGGGTTAACTGAGGTGTTGGTCACGGGAATACTGATCAAATGAATCAGTGCTAGGGAAAGACCAATTGGAATCGGAGCAAATCCGACTGGTGCACGACGATCAGTAGCTGCCAGGATGATGAGTAAAAAGATGAAAGTCAGAACCAACTCAGCGATAAAACAAGATACCAGGGAATAATAACCAGGAGAGTGATTTCCAAACCCGTTGGCAGCGAAGCCGCTAAGTTTGAAATCTGGCTTGCCGCTGGCGATCATATAGAGGATACCAGAACCCAGTATGCCACCAAACACCTGAGCACCGATGTAGGGGATGAGTTCAGATGCTGGGAAACGTTTACCAGCCCAAAGACCAACAGAGACAGCGGGGTTGATGTGGCAACCGGAGATTGAACCGATGGTATAAGCCATGGTCAGCAAAGTTAGACCAAAAGCTAGGGAAACACCGACTAACCCAATACCCAGTGGATATGGGCTTAGAGTACCCAGCTTTGTATCATCGGCGACGAATGCTGCTGCCAGCACCGCACTGCCACACCCACCAAAGACCAGCCAGAAAGTACCGATAAATTCTGCAAGACAACGCTGTACCAACGACATAGGTCATAACTCCTTGATCTCAGAATGGTCATCAGCAATAGTTACATTCCTGAGAATACAATTTTTTAGAACAGCGGTAGCGTTGTTTCCCTAAAACGAGGCTAGAAGCTAGAGGCGCTTAGGCTGGGGGAAGAAATAACTCTAGCCTTTAGCCTCTAGAAAAACCAACCATAGGAGTGTAGTCCTTTGCCCAGTAAATTGACGCCGAGATAGCAAACCCAGACTGCAACAAACCCAGTGGCAGCTAAAATAGCAGGACGGTGACCTTGCCAGCCACGGGTGATCCGAGCATGGAGATAGGCAGCAAACACTAGCCAGGTGATCAATGCCCAGGTTTCTTTTGGATCCCAACTCCAGTAAGACCCCCACGCTTCGTTAGCCCAAACCGCACCAGCGATGATGCCAATCGTCAGGAGGGGGAATCCCAGCCCAATAACCCGGTAACTGATGTTGTCTAAAGTTTCAGCCAGGCTGAGCCGTTGGGGTGAAAGAATCTCAACTGACGCTACGGTTTGAACGGATGGGGCGGTGACCAAATCGAGGACAGCGGTTTGGCCTTTGCCATTCCTCTCGATTAAACTAGCTGCTGCAGGTGATGCAACGGCAGCTGAGTTTGGTTGAGCTTGCTCAACGCTAGCCAAGGAGCTACCTCCGGCGGACCGTTGAGTCACCAAATTTGTAGACCTGTGCAAGCGATAGCTGCCAGTGCCCACGGAGCTACCCCGAAGTTCAATATTCTGACCGCGAGTAACGACAAGGAAGGCGATCGCCAGTAGTGACCCCACCATCAAAGCCGCATAACTCAGCATCATGACGCTGACATGCATCATCAGCCAATTTGATTTGAGTGCTGGGACTAACGGTTCTGCTGACTGCATTTCTGAGGGCAGCGTCAGGGCGGCAAAAGCCGCGATCCCCATTGCCACTGGTGCGGTAGCAACCCCTACCAAGCGGCTACGGCTCATATTTTCAGCAATTAGATGGACAGTGGTAATTCCCCAAGCGAGGAAAAATAGGGATTCGTACAGATTGCTCAAAGGGAAGTAGCCAGCTGCTAGCCATCTAGCTCCGAGCAGGGTGGCTATGCATAAGTTAGCGATCGCCATCCCGGCTGTTCCCAAAGCCGGTAGGTAGCCAAGCTGCGGAAAAGCTGCCCCACTCCAATACACCAGCATAGTGGCAAATAGGATAGCAAACGAGCCATTGTCCAACCAGTTCTGGAGTTCAATCAGATTCATCATCAGTGTTCTCCTTCAGTTTTTTGTTAAAGTACCACTTCAGACAGTTTCGATCCTAACGAGTATTATCATTCTTCTGCTCCCCCTGCCCCCTGCCCTCTTCTCTCCCCTACGGCACAGTAGGACTGGGCAAAGGGGCGGGTTGGTTCGCCTTTTTCAGCGAGACAAACATGTTATAAAGGATACTGCGCTCATCATCCACAGCGGTTGTGACACCGATTGAGCGGATTGCCTCTACGAATGTTTGTTGTTCAAGGGAGAGTTGAGGTAGGGGAAAGGTCTTGAGTAGACGATCCACATCTAGAAAAATTTGACCATTGTTAGGACTAGGTGCTGGTGGTACCGTTTTCTGGAATTGCCCAGTGTTAGCTAGCGGTATGCCGGGTTTGGGGACAATCTGGTCAGCGACAGGAGCGCCTACAGTTAAGAAAGCAACATCTCCATCCAACCAACCGTGCGTAGCAGTCAAGGTTCCATAGGGAGCAGTCCAGTTCACTACTGGTTGACCAGCGACCTGCGTCTGTTGTACCTGAAACTGGTATCGACTACTCATAATCTGATCCAGCTGTTGAAAAGTTTTTTCAGCCCGGGAGCGATCACTCGTTTGTACCATCAACCCCAACGAAAGCGCAAAATTGTCCGGAAAACCGGCTTTTGGGACAGATGGGATGAGAGACAGCGAGAATTCTCCTCCCATCCAGCTTAGTAAATCCCGGTCGAGATCCAAACCAGTGAGAGAATTCAAACCAGCTCTGAGATTCTCTGGTGAAGTGGGCGCTCCGGGGTTAGACTCTGATGAGACGTAGTCCTGCCACAACTGCTGCAAATCGCCGCCCGACAGCATCATTAGTGTATCAGCCGGGAGTCGGCTAGGTATCCTCCCAGCCTTGTTTTCTACTACATGTTTTTGATTGCTGTTTGGCTTCAGCCAGGAAATACTCTTAAATCCGATTCCCTCTAGCTCAATAGTCATTGTTGTTGCCAACCCTTGGTTCTCCTGGAGTTGGGTCATTTGGGGGAAAACGGTTTGTCCTGAATTCACGGCAGCAAATTTGGCGGCTGCCGGGATATTGAGATATAACTGGGCGAAAGGCTGGGAGGCTTGAATTTTCCCCAGCGCTTCTGTATAGCCAGGTGTGGCGACGATAGATGCCCCACCTTTATAAGTGTCAATCGCCTGTTCCGTTGTTTTCGGGTTGTCAGCTAATACTAGGAAGCGCCCATCTAGTACCGTGGCTGAGTAGTTTGCATTTGGTAAGCCCTGGCTCTGTTCGATTTGGACGCCCTTATAAGTGCGCTCAATCCACTTGCTCTGTTTCAGCGGTTTAGGTTCTAATAGCTGCTTGGCGCGGACTGGGTTGGTAATTGGCAGAACCATCACCATCGGTGGAGGGGCGGCATTCAGTGTTGGTAAATTGGGTTGGGGCAGAAAAGCGAGCGTGACTTCCTTGCCTACCCAAGGCTGGATATCTTGCTGGTAGTTATAGCCATTACTGGTCAGGAAGCGATCGCGCAACTGTACTAGTTCCCGATCCAGTTTTGCTTGGGTTGTTTTAGTCCCAAACTCCCGTAAGTGCTGCCACTGAGCCGGATCGGTGGAGACAGAAAGTGTCAGTAAGGCATCTTGGGGAATGACATTGGCTCCCACAGGCAGAGCTCCCGGCAACTCATTTCGCTGGGTTAATACCCAGTAGGCAGTGACTCCTCCACCAATCAGCAAGCCAGCAGCGCCCAGGGTCAGCAGGAGTGAAGATTTGGTTTTGGCAATCATCTGTCTTTACCGCTGAAGACTCTTATTATACGCAGTTTAACGGGAGCAGTAACAATGCAAAGACATTTAGGCTAGAGAATTCCCCTAGCTTAAGCGCCTCTTTAAATTAGCCAAAACGCCCGCTCACATACTCCTGCGTTGCTTGCTGCTGGGGATTTTGGAAGATGACTTCAGTTTTGCCAACTTCCACCAGATGGCCCATTCGCTTGCCATTTTCTGCTGTCTCTACGTTGAAAAAGGCTGTCATATCTGAGGCCCGTGTGGCCTGCTGCATATTGTGGGTGACGATAATAATGGTGTAGCGTTCTTTGAGTTCCTGGATCAACTCTTCAACTTTTAGCGTTGAAATTGGGTCAAGTGAAGCGCAAGGTTCATCCATCAGCACAACGTCAGGCTCAACTGAGATCGCCCGAGCAATGCACAACCGTTGTTGTTGTCCGCCGGACAGAGAAAGGCCACTTTCTTTAAGTTTGTCCTTCGCTTCATCCCAAAGAGCCGCCTGCCGCAGCGATCGCTCAACCAGTTCATCCATATTGCCTCGATAACCATTAATCCGGGGACCAAAGGCAATATTGTCATAAATTGATTTAGGAAAGGGATTCGGCTTTTGAAACACCATCCCAATCCGCCGCCGCACTTCCACCGGGTCAATTTCAGGACCATAGAGGTCTTGACCACGGTAATAGATCTTGCCCTCTGCTCGAAAAGTCTTGATCAGATCGTTGAGGCGGTTGTAGCACCGCAGTAAGGTACTTTTGCCACAGCCTGAAGGTCCGATAAAAGCAGTGACTTGGTTTCTCGGAATATCGAGGGAGATGTCTTTTATAGCTAGAAAATTGCCATAATAAACATTCAGGTTTTGCGTCTGCAAAAGGGTTTCAGTTTGATTGGCAACTTGAGCGTCAGAATACATAAAAAATCCCGCCAAGATTGTGAAACAATTGAGTAATCGAGCGATTTTCCACTAAGCTCGCTTGACTAATAAACTTTGCGAGCGGTTGCCAAACGGGAACTTATACTGGTAAGCAGAACCAGTAAAATCAAGATTAAGGAAGCCGCCCAAGCTAGTGCCAGCTGATTTGGATAGGGAACTTGAGCAAAGTTGTAGATCAAAACAGCCAGAGAAGCCATTGGACCTTTGAAAGGATCAGCCTTCCAGAAATCCCAGGACACAGATGTAAACAGTAATGGTGCAGTTTCACCAGCAGCACGAGCGATTGCCAAAGTTGTGCCTGTGATAATCGCTGGTAGCGCCGCTGGCAACACCACCCGGGCCACAGTTTGGAAATTGGTTGCTCCCAACCCAACAGCGGCCTGTCGCAACTCCGGTGGAACCAGCTTTAAAGCTTCGTCTGTAGTTCGCACAATAATCGGCAACATCAGAACTGAGAGGGCAATTCCCCCGGCAAACCCAGAAAACCCAAAGGCCAGCACGACCACACCATAGGCAAATACACCCACAATGATCGAAGGCACCCCACTTAGGACGTTGGTGGTAAACCGAATCCAAGCAGCAATGTTTCCAGAGCTAAACTCAGAAAGATAGATCGCTGCCATCACGCCGAACGGAATGCTAATGAGCGATCCAATCGCCACCATAATCAAGGTGCCGAGAATCGCGTTGCCAAAGCCACCTCCCGGCACATTTGGTGGCGGTGGCAACTGGGTGAAAACGCTCAAGTTGATGCTGCTAGCGCCCTGAACAATGACATAAATGAGAACCGCCAGCAAGGGTAGGAGGGCAAGGGCGACACAAATAAATATCAATCCGTCCATCACCCTGCCAAACAATGTTCGAGAAGACATGGGCGCTCGCCGGAGACTGCCAACCTTGTTAAAACTTTGCTGATCCTCAGGTATATTCATTGGATTAACCATCCTTGTTTTTTAAAGGCAGCTGGCTAAATCCGCTGCACCCGTCTTACTAGTAACTGGGCCAGAACATTGACAATTAGCGTGATGCAAAACAGAATTAAGGCTGAATACAGCAAGGCTGCTTTTTGCAAATCACTGGCCTCAGGGAATTCACTCGCTAACAGCGAGGGAATTGTATTCGCCGGCGAGAGAATTGAAAGATTGAGATGGTCGGAATTTCCAATCACCAATGTCACAGCCATTGTTTCACCAATAGCTCGACCGAGGGCTAACATCACTCCGCCGATGATGCCAGAGAAGGAAGCTGGTAGTAGCACCTTGAGAATCGTTTCCCAGCGAGTTGCACCCAGACCAAACGCCGCCTGTCGCAATTCAGGGGGTAGGGAAATCAAGGAATCACGGGAAATCACCGTAATCGTTGGCAAAATCATAATTGACAGGATGACGCCAGCTGGCAGCATCCCTGGTCCAGATGGCGGCGTGCTAAAAATTGGTATCCAGCCAAAACTCTGGTTGAGCCAGAGTCCAAAGCTTTTCAAGATCGGAATCAGGACAAAAATCCCCCAAAGACCATACACTACGCTGGGGATTGCCGCTAAGAGTTCCACCAGGAAGACAATTGCCAGCCGAATCCTTGGCAATAAATAGTTTTCACTCAGGAAGACAGCTACCCCAACCCCAATTGGTACAGCAATCAACAGGGCGATCGCTGATGTGACCACTGTCCCATAAATCTGGGGCAATGCACCATACTGGTCTTGATTTGGGTCCCAGATGCTAGTCACCAAAAAACGACCGCCGAACTGCCGAATTGCCGGAAAAGCTTGGATTATCACCTCTATGACTATCCAAATCAATATGCCAGCAACTCCAAGGGCAAAAAGCAGGGTTAGCCAAACAAATCCTCGATCAATTGTTCGAGACAAGGGCGATCGCGGTTGGATCGGGCTTTGTGTCTCCATATCGGATGAACTCATGATTAACTCTGAAAGTTTTGAAACAGGAGCTGATAATTGCCTTATATCATCAAATTATTAATCTTATTGGCTGCAATTGGAAAGAGCCACTGAGAAGCCACAACGGTTTTTGTCCAAGGATATCTGCCTAAGGTAAAGACAAGGTTAAGGACAGGAGAAGATTTTGGTTGGGAGCGTCAAAGCGCCGAAGGCCCTGTCTCACGCCAGTCGCCTCAAGCGCTTGGGTTCCCCGCCATGGCGCTGGCTCACCCCCGCACGCGGCTGGCTTTCCAGTGGTAGAATTTTGTCAGCAGATCTGGCGCTACCCATTATGAAGTAGCGAAGCCTTTTTGGGTACACTCCTAGAGCCAACGAGCCTAAAAATTAGCATGTTCAAAACATGGTAGATGCTCCCAATCAACTGCTATGGTCTCTGATTGGCCTACTCCTAACCATTGGTGGCACCTTTGTGGAAGTATATTTCACAAGTTCACCCTGGAATTGGACTCAGCATGGAATTCAGACTTACTCTTTGGGCGTCACCTATCAGATCGGCGCGGTGCTGTTGGTAGGCTGTTTGGGAGGCAGAAATGCTGGTGTACTCTCCCAAATCGCCTATCTAGTTCTCGGCTTAACCTGGCTGCCTGTCTTTGCCCAAGGTAGTGGAATTGCTTGTATTAAGCAGCCTTATTTTGGCTATCTATTGGGCTTTATTTCTGGAGCTTGGGTTTGCGGCTTGCTGGCATTTCGTACCCCCCCAAGACTAGAGTCTCTCGCCTTGAGCTGTATCTCTGGTCTACTGACCATTCACCTAACTGGCCTAGCCTACCTGATTCTGCTACACATCTTCAACTGGGCTAGTACAGAAGTAATGACTCTACAACAAGCTGCCCTGAGTTATTCTTTATATCCCCTCCCAGGGCAAATAGCTGTCGTTTGTGCCGTTACTGTCTTAGCTTGTGGTCTACGGCACATACTTTTTATTAATTAGATAAATGCGCTTTAAAAACCAGCTTTTCTGGATTGCTGCTATTAGCAGTTTGATTTTAGACCGGCTGACTAAGCAATGGGTGGTGCAAAACTTCAACCTGGGAGAGACACGACCTCTATTGCCAGCGATATTTCACCTCACCTATGTCACAAATACCGGCGCAGCTTTCAGCCTCTTCAGTCACGAGGGAGGTTGGTTGCGCTGGCTGTCGTTAGCTGTGAGTTTAGGCTTAATTGCACTCGCGTGGTTTGGGCCATCTCTCAGTCGCTGGGAGCAGCTAGGCTATGGCTTTATTTTGGGTGGAGCGCTGGGAAATGGGCTAGATCGATTTGTTACTGGTCGCGTTGTGGATTTTCTGGACTTCCAACTGATTCAATTTGCCGTGTTTAATCTGGCAGATGTGTTTATTAACATCGGTATTGTCTGTCTGTTATTTGCCAGCTTCCAGAAAGTACCAGCTTCAGACCGCAGATCTCGTTAAGAGGGACTGGAGGCTAGGGACATCGCCAGACTTAAGAGTAGGGAATTCCGTGCTCCCAGGGCTTGAAGTGAATTTCAAAGGCTGTAGTCGTAGGTTCTCTAGCCTCAGCCCCTAAGCGCCTCTCTGAAAAGGCTAACAGCTTTTATGTGGAGCTGGGTGACGGGCTTGGGGCCTCACTCCCACTGGGTGCGGGGCTGGGAGACATTTCGCTGCCACCACTGGGTGACGGGCTTGGGGCCTCACTCCCACTGGGTGCGGGGCTGGGAGACATTTCGCTGCCACCACTAGGTGACGGGCTGGGAGCCTCACTCCCACTGGGTGCGGGGCTTGGGGATGGTGTGCTACCAGAGGCACCCGATCCTGATTTACCGGCATTGTCAGCGCAGCGGGAGTTGAGCGGGAACTGCTTACACAAAATGGTCTCAGCTGCTGGTGAAAGCTTGACGTCCGCAGGATTGTCCTTCTTACCACCTGTATCTGATGATTGGGCAATAGCAACACCGCTAGCTGCTGCTAGAGTCAGAGCTGTACCAATTAAGACCAAATATTTTATCTTCATCTCACTTAACCTCACACCTAAACCTGAACAAAATTATGTGCTTATTTAATCAGAGGAGAGGCTTTACGAAATCTGTCTCAAGCGGGATGTAAAATTTGGGTTTATAAGTTCAAGCGACTGATGAGTCGGCTCAGCGCCTTCGCAGATGGAGTAGAATTCAGAACGATGAAGCCTCATTTGTGCTTGCCAGTAGAATAGTTGAGTACAAAAGTATAGAATTTGCAGCGCTTAATTCTTGTTCAACACTGGTGCATGGACAGACGATGAGTTCCCCCCAGCCTCCTCATAACTCTCAAATGTTGCTGGGTCAGGTGACCCAGGCAGTAAAAACGATTCAAGCCAACGTTAATTTTGGTGCGCTGGCGCTCAAGCCGAATGCTAGAGTACCGGAACTTTGGGTGCAGGATGCAGGGGCGGCTCGTGCATCGGTCTATCCCTTATTAGGCGATCGCTACTTACTAGGTCGCAGCTCTAAATCCTGCGATATTGTCGTCCGCAACCCGGTCATCAGTCAAATTCACCTGTCAGTGGCACGGGATTCGGGCCGTAATCGCCGAGCGCCCTTCGTTATTAAAGACGAGAACTCCACCAACGGCATCTATCGCGGTAAGCGCCGAATCACTACCCTCCAACTGCGCCATGGGGATGTTTTAACCCTTGGACCACCAGAACTCGCAGCCTCCGTCCGGGTGCAGTATGTCGATCCCCCTCCTTGGTACGTCCGAACCGCTAACTGGGGTGCTTATGGCGTTGGGGGACTGACGATACTCGTGTTGTTGGGCATCGGCATCGAGTGGGTCAAAGCCCCCGCTGTACGCCCCTTGCCTACGGCCTCTCAAGGTCCGGTGATTGTTTACGCTGGCGATGGACAGACGCCTCTACGTCCGCCTCGGAACATGTCTCATATAGAAATGAGGCAGCTGTCTAACTTTGGGGCCTATCTGCCCAAGGCTGTAATCGCTTCGGAAGACAGCCGCTTTTACTGGCACCTGGGAGTTGACCCGATTGGCATTTTACGGGCAGTGGTGATTGATACCCGTAAAGGTGGATACCAACAAGGAGCCAGTACTCTGACTCAGCAGGTTGCCCGTAGTCTCTTCCGTGACTATGTGGGAACCAAGGACTCTTTAGAGCGCAAACTGCGAGAAGCTATTGTCGCACTGAAACTAGAAACGTTTTACAGCAAGGACTTTATCCTGCTGACTTACTTAAATCGCATCTACCTGGGAAGGGACACCTATGGCTTCGAGGATGCCTCCCAGTATTACTTTGACAAGTCGGCGAAAGATTTAAACCTTTCAGAAGCAGCTACGTTGGTAGGAATTCTACCAGCTCCCAATAGTTTTAATTTCTGTGGAGACACTCAGAGTAGACAAAGAGCCACTGCTTACCGCGATCGTGTCATCAACCGGATGTTGGAGCAAGGCAAAATCGATCAAGCTCAAGCAAACCGGGCAAGGCGATCGCCAATTGAAGTCAGCCGCAAGGTCTGTGATGAGCAATCTAGAACTATTGCCCCCTACTTCTATAGCTACGTATTCCAGGAACTCCAGTCAATTTTAGGGGAACAACTTGCTAATGAAGGCAACTTCATCATTGAAACCCAGATGGAGCCACGAATCCAAGCCAAGGCGGAAGCCGCCTTGCGTCGATATGTCAACACCTCTGGGGCTAACTACGGCTTTTCCCAAGGTGCGATCGTCACACTTGATTCCAGAACTGGTGCAGTTCTAGCCCTCACTGGCGGACTTGATTATCAAAAAAGCCAGTTTAATCGTGTCACTCAAGCCGAGCGCCAACCAGGCTCCAGCTTCAAAATCTTCACTTATAGCGCCGCGATAGAGAAAGGCATCCCACCAGAAAAATCTTATTCCTGTGCGCCACTGACTTGGCAAGGTCATCACTATCGAGGCTGTGAACGCGTTAGTGGTAATAGTGCAAATATGTACACTGGTCTAGCGCAGTCTGAGAATGTGATTGCCCTGCGGATTGCTCAGGAGGATGTGGGGCTTGGTAATGTGGTGCAGATGGCGCGGCAGCTGGGGGTGCAGTCAGATCTCGATCCAGTCCCTGGTATGGTGATCGGTCAAAATTCAGTTAATGTGCTGGAAATGACGGGCGCATACGGTGCGCTTTCTGATCATGGCATTTGGAATCGCCCCCATTTGATCGACCGGATTCTTGACAGTGGTGATTGCCGCAACCACAACGATCACAAAACCTGCCGCATCATATATTCCTTCAGTCAAAGTAATGGAGCCAACGTGAAGGTATTGCGGCCCGAAGTAGCAGAGGTAATGACCGACCTACTCCGAGGCGTCATCCAAGGCGGCACTGGTAGCAACGCTGCTATCGGTCTGGGGGAAGCCGGTAAAACCGGCACTACAGACAACGATGTCGATCTCTGGTTTATTGGCTATATTCCCAGTCGGCAACTCGTAACAGGTATATGGCTCGGAAACGACAACAATTCCCCCACTTCTGGCAGCAGCGCTCAAGCTGCCCAGTTGTGGGGAGACTATATGCGTCGAGTTGTTAGTGAGTAGGAGGTGATACTGATGGTTTTGGAGTGGGACTAATCCGGGTCGAGCTGGAGTTGTACTGCGGCTGTGGTTGTGGCGGACGCCTTGGGGGGATCGGCACAAAGAAAAACACGACCGCTGCTAGGGCTAAACCTGACATCCCTACAGCAGTTGGCACTGCCTGCTTTGCCATTAGTTGACCAGCAACTAAGCGCTTCGAAACCGGCTGTAGCCGTAGTGACAAATCTGGTAATGTTTGGCTATCAGCAAAAAACTGATCTACTGCCTCCACTAAATCAAACAGCTGCACCGTCGTCAAATCGATCTGAATTGGCGTTTGGCTAGAGCTTTCATTAACCTCTGACCCCTGAGCCCTCGTCTGTGACACAATCAACCGATGCCAGTTGTCGTCAACTTGCCGCAACTGCACCAATCCTGGCTGTTTTTTGTGGGCTGCTGGGTGATGCACTTTACTCAAAAATTCCTGAGCATAGGTGCTGACTGCTGTCACCAAACTCTCAAAAAAATCACGTCCCCCCGTCAGCGGTCGATCGGTTGCTGCCAAATGACACTCCGCGTTTACCAACATTGAGAGCAAGGGCCGCACTTCAGTAGATGGTGCTTGGCCAGTATCACTCAAGCCCTCTAAAATTAGTTTGCAATTGGGCAGGCTATACAGGCGTTGGATAGTCATTCTACTTCCCCGTCAAACAAACTCGTCCAAAGCCGCTGCATTCCAGATGTGCCAGTACAGAATAGTAATTGTCCCAATAGGCTCAGGGCTAGCCGATCCAATTTTTCATCTGAACTGTAAGCGATCACAGCAGAACGGCGGGGATTCATCCGGCTGCGAAAATGGGCCTTGAATCGCTCCAGATAATTAGATAGCCGCAAATTCTGCTCTAGTGGGATCTGCTTCTCACTCATCTTTTGATAGACCAGTAGCAACTCTCGGATGACAACCGTCAACCGTCGCGCTAAATAGCAGGCAATCACTACTAGCGCTTTCGCCTCACTAACACTTAAAGGACGGCGCGAGTGCGCTCGCCGCAGGGGGTTGGTGCTCCGCAGTCGCCATAGGTTCACCCGGTTTTTAATAATTCCCTCAAGTTCTAGCTCATTAGCCACCGCGAGAATTGCTTCAGAACCGCCAAGTTCTAGGGCTTCAATTGCCAGTAGAATCAGGTCAATTTGCAATCGGGTGCGGCGCGGACACCCCCGCTCCTCGCTTGGTGGATCAGGTAAACTGTCCAAGATCGTGGGATTTGACTGAACGACTGAACTATCTAACGGCGTTAAGCTCACGGAGACATTCATCCTAACAAGCTGAGCGGGTGAAGAGGAAATTTGCAAAACAATCTTCTACTAAATTGCCAAACTAAAAGACTGTACGTCTAGGCCTAGCAAATGTTAGCGGTAATCCAAAACAACGTTGACTTCTAGTGTACGATTTTTCAGGTGTCTCTAGTTAACTCGAAGAAGGGACCCCTGATCCCTTATCCCTTTCGTTCTTATGGATTTGAAGTCCCTCATTCGCGATATCCCCGATTTTCCCAAGCCCGGAATTTTGTTTCGGGACATTACCACGCTCCTGCGCGACCCAGATGGACTGCGCTACGCTATTGATTGCTTAGCCCAAAAGTGTACAACGGCTGGGCTAAATGCGAGTTACGTAGTAGGGATAGAGTCCCGGGGGTTCATCATCGGTGCAGCTCTGGCTTATAAGTTAGGGGCTGGTTTTATTCCAGTCCGTAAACCAGGGAAGTTGCCTTCCCTGGTTCACTCGATTGAGTATGAACTGGAGTATGGTATGGACCGGCTGGAGGTGCATCAAGATGCCTTGCAACCGGGAAGCCAGGTTTTAATAGTAGACGATTTGATCGCTACGGGTGGAACGGCGAGTGCTACGGCAAGGTTAGTGCAGCAGATGGGCTGCGAGCTATTGGGCTTTGGGTTTATTATCGAGTTACAGGATTTACAAGGGCGTAAACACCTGCCAGACGTGCCAATTATCACATTGCTCAATTATTAGCTTGCGTTATGACTGCTATTCGGGTTGAAGCGAGTAGAGAGTGGCTGGCAAGGTTGGTCACTGGAGAAACCTTTGCCTATGTAGTGAAGCGGCTGTTGCAGGCGATTTTGACTTTGTTGTTGGTGTCAGCACTCTCGTTTTTGATTATCCAACTGGCTCCAGGGAATTACCTGGATACGTTGAGGGAAAATCCGAAAATTTCGCCGCGACGAATTCAGGAACTGAGCCAGCAGTTTGGCTTGGATCAGCCTTGGCCAGTGCAGTATGGGAAGTGGCTATGGCAGATTCTTACCCGGGGGAACTTTGGCACGAGTTTTGTTTTCCAGCGCCCTGTAGCCTCCCTACTGTGGGAGCGAATTCCAGCGACACTACTACTTGCGATCACATCTTTTGTTGTCACTTGGGCGATCGCTATCCCTATGGGGATCGTCGCTGCCGTTAAGCAAAATCATGCGATTGACCGGCTCCTGCGCTCGATTAGTTACGCCGGACAAGGATTCCCCAGCTTTATCACTGCCCTATTGCTGCTCTTCTTAGCGCAAAACACTTCTCCTTTGTTCCCAGTAGGTGGTATAACTAGCATCGAGCACGACGACCTATCCCTTCTAGGTAAATTCCTGGATATCAGTTGGCACATGATTCTCCCCACCCTGGCTCTCTCCATTACTAGCTTTGCGGGGTTGCAGCGCATCACTCGCGGTGAATTATTAGACGTACTGCGCCAGGATTACATCCAGACTGCTCGTGCCAAAGGACTACCAGAAGACCGCGTCATCTACGTTCATGCTCTGCGCAATGCCGTTAATCCGCTTGTCACCCTATTGGGTTTCGAGTTGGCGGGCTTATTAAGCGGCTCATTCATTGTCGAAGACTTCTTCAACTGGCCTGGTCTTGGGCAACTCATTCTCAAGGCTGTGTTGGCTAAAGACGTCTATCTAGTGATGGCAAGCCTAATGATGGGTGCTGTGCTGCTAATCGTTGGCAATCTATTGGCAGATCTGCTGCTCAAGGCTGTAGACCCCCGGATTCGCCTGGAAAATCTTAATTAGCAATCTCGTAGTTATGTTTGGTTTGTGAAGCATGTAACATATCTATCTTGATGCAGATGTATCAAAATCAACGATGTCAGTCAATACTATAGGGGTCGCTTGGAATTTTGCTCAAGTTGAAGTACCATAATGACCTTAGTCATGTTAATCGCTACAACCCGGAGAAACTCGATATGAGATCTATCCGCTTCAATCTGTCTATCTTGCGTCCAGTACGCTTTTTAATAGCCGTTTGTGTTTGCACCTTCTTGGTGTTCTCTTACGCCTTCCCTGCCTACAGCGATCCAGTAAACATTACTGGCACCAAAAGCGCTCCTCAAGAAGGCGAGGCTCAGCTCAGAGGTATTGAAAAAGAATCTCAAGAGGCAGTCTTAGACGATCCCTACTCACGGGAAAAGACACAAAGTAAAGCTAACCCAGGTCTGAATGAGATCCAAGGAACAGCTGATATTGATAAGATGAGTCGACCGGAAAATTCCCAGGATGCCTCATCCGTTGAAGACAAGTCGAAGAATTTTTTGGAAGCAATTACAGGCAAAGTCACTGGCAAGAAGTGAGTTTTGTTTGAGCTAAGTGCGATCGCTCTGCTAAGTCATTTCTAAATTGGAACTAGGGTGGACATGTAAGTCCGCCCTTAATTTTTCTGTCCCATTTTGATGCTGTAAGTCATTCAGACCTAAAAGCGGGCGGCGAGAATCGAACTCGCATCATTAGCTTGGAAGGCTAGGGTTTTACCACTAAACTACGCCCGCAGACTAATCATTGAGCTAGTGCATAAAATAATATAACACAATTATCTTTACTCCCCTGCCCCCTGCCCCCTGCCCCCTGCTCCCAACACCATAGCAATCTAGACGCTCACTACCTTATTAGAGGGGCCGTTCTTCTCCAGTTGCAGCGCGAAAGTCAGAACTGTTTCATCAATTCCTTTGAGTTCAAGCAGGCTACATTTGGAGATTTCAGCTTCTTGGAGATAATCTGCTACGGCTGCAGAGACGAGGATAACACCGGGTGCCGCAGCTTGTTGTAGCCGTGAGGCAATGTTGACACTGGGGCCAATCGCTGTGTAGTCGGCGCGGTCGGCGCTACCAAACATCCCCACGACTGCCGTCCCCTGGTGAATACCACATCGGAACTGCACAGGGGCGCTACAGTTCGTCCCCACTAAGCCCTGATCAAGCCAGCGGTGGTTGAGTGCTGAAAGTGAATGCTGCATAGTTCTTGCCGTGGCGATCGCTCGTCTAACTTGCTCATTGGGAGTCACTTCCTCTGGCGCACCAAAAATAGCTAAGATAGCATCCCCCATGAACTTATCCACCGTACCGCCATTAGCAAACACTGCTTTGGTCATGGCTTCTAAGTATTCATTCAATAACTCTGCCATACGGCGTGACCTAAGGGTGTTCGCCAGTTGGGTAAAGCCCACGATGTCACTAAACAAAATTGTGATCAAGCGCGGTTCTGGACGTAAATCCAGCAGCAGCTGACCAGCTGCTGCCTTTTGTACCATTGTTGGAGGCAAAAAGCGCTTCAGCACCGACTCCGTCAGGTAAGTATTCAGCTCTACAACCCGTCGTTCATTTTCCTTCAAAGCCAGCAGATTACGCACTGCCGCCAGCAGTTCCCGCTCGTTAAATGGTTTAGCAAGGTATGCATCTGCCCCACATTCTGTCCCCGAAATCCGGGTCTCCTCATCAGCTTTCGCCGTCAGTAAGACGATTGGGATCCCCTTCAACTTATCTTCATTCCGGATTAACGAAATCATTTCTAGACCCGAAAGCTGGGGCATCATTAAGTCTGTCACAATTAAGTCGGGTAAATAGGCTTGAGCCACACGAAACCCATCTGCCCCGTTGCGGGCAGTCTGGACTCGATAGCCGCCGACTTGGCGCAGAATCTTAGATACATAGATCCGCAAATCGGGGTTATTCTCCACCACCAAGATTGAGGGGGCGAGAGGGTGAGGGGGTGAGAGGGGGAAATTAGCCTTATCTTCTCCCCCTCTCCCCCTCTCCCCCTCTCCCCCTCCCCCACTCTTCCCCTCTCCCCCTGCTTCTTCTAATTCCAGGTCTGCCAATTCTACGGCAGCGCGATCACGCTGCACTTGTATAGGCACTGCCAGTACTTGATCGAGAGGGAGATGAGTTGTTCCAGTTGGCAGCCGAACTGTAAACTTGCTACCCTCACCGTAAACTGACTCCACTGAAACTTGACCCCCGTGAAGTTCAACCAGTTCTTTGACCAGGGCTAAACCCAAACCACTGCCCTCGTGTGAGCGGTTGGCTGACCCCTCTGCTTGGCGGAACCGCTCGAATAAGTGAGGGATCTGATCTCTGGAAATGCCAATACCTGTGTCTTCTATCCACAACAAGCAATGCTGCCCTGCCGGTTCCACTCCGACGGTAATTTTTCCTCCAAGAGCGGTAAACTTCATGGCATTTGACAAAAGGTTATAAAGTACCTTGTCAAATTTTTCCGCGTCTAGGTAAACGGGCAGACAATGCCTCATCTGGTTGACCAACTGTAGCCCTTTTTTCTCACAGTAGGGGCGAAAAGACTCTAAGATTTGGTTGGTGAATTCCACTAAATCATAAGGACTGAAACTGGCTTGCATCCGACCGGCATCAAGTCGCTGTAGATCCAGCAGTTGATTCACCAACCGCAGCAGCCGCCGAGAGTTACGCAGGGCGAGTATTCCTTGCTCTAGGGGTAAATCTTTTTGTTGAGCTACAGCCGACTCTAACGGTCCCAGCATTAGGGTCAGTGGAGTACGGAACTCATGGGAGATATTTTGAAAGAATTCGGTTCTCTGTCGGTCTAACTCCAGCAAGCGCTCAGCTTGCTGTCGAGTTTTTTGGTAGAGTCGGGACTGCTGCACAGCGATCGCGGCTTGGGCTGCTACCGCTTGGGCTAATTCAATCTCCGCTGCTTGCCACTGCCGGGGTTGGTGAGTCTGGCGCAGTGTAATGCTGCCGAGGCTCAAGTCATCTGCAAGTAATGGCACGACCAGCAGCGCTCGCGCTCTTGGTCTCAGCGGCAAATCCAGCCCCTTCATTCCCGGTTGCTCTTTCAAGTCATGAATCACTACTGGCTGTTGTGTCTTCAACAGCTTTTGCAAAACCGGGTTTCCAGCAATCGGAGAAAGCGATTGGGGTAGATGTTTCGGCTGTCCGTTGCGACTGGCCCCTGACGACTCAGTCCGGTCATACAAACCCACACACTGGACAAACTCATCCTCCTCTGTCCACAGCGAAATCGCACAGCCGTCCACATATAGGGCTTGTCCCAACTGTTGGGTAATAGCGGCAAAGATATCTTGGGGATCGAGGCTAGACCGAATGGCTCTAGTGATCGTATTAATCAGCTTCTCCCGCTGAGCGAGAGCCGAAACGCGTTCGTAAGTACGTGCTTGAGAAACAGCGAGAGCTGCCTGAGCTGCCACCATAAGCACCAATTGCACTTCGTCATCCAGCCATTGGCGTGGTTGAGCGCACTGGTGCAGCGCCAGCACCGCCATCAGCTCTTGCTGGCAAATGAGTGGTACCACTAAGCTGGAGCAGATATGGGTTGCTTGGTAAGCCCAAGCGCGTTGCTGGCTTTCAGGAGTATCGCCTCGGAGGCGCTCATCCTGCAACACGTCGTTGATCGCCAGGACTTCGCGGGTCTCCCACACTGTCTGTGCTAAGAGGGGGAGCGATCGGGAGCCACTGCGTTGGTAAGCCAGACGGACTTCAATGGGGACGCCAGAGTGCTCGCCCTTCGGGTAACGCTTCGCTTCGCCTTCGGCTGACGCAGCCGGCTCCGGAGGGTTTCCCACAGCCTGTGGCTCCGGGCGTTGGGGTTCCCCGACAGACCGCAAGTGGCGTGGAGATTGCTTCGAGAAAACTTGCGCTGAGGGGTGAGAGGCATCTTCACCCCTCGCTCCTCTCTCCTCACTGCTCGCTTGCTGATAGACGAAACATTCATCAACCATACGGTTATCCTGAAAGGGGCGCAGGATACAGCAGCTAGTCTGGAGCATATTACCTAGAGTATCCACAATCGTCTGGAGAATTTGCCGGTAGTCCGAGGCGCTGCGAATCGTATTAGTAATGGTATTGATCAGCGATTCCTGACGGAGTGTCCGGCGCAGTTCCTGGGTGCGGGCTTTTAGTATGTTATAGGTATCTAGGGCCTGACGCACCAACGCTTTGAGTTCGTCGACTTTCCAGGGCTTGGTCACATACTTGAACACCGAACCTTTATTGATCGCTTCCACTAGGTCTTCCGCATCGGTATAGCCCGTTAGAATGATCCGAACAATATCGGGATATTGAGTCGCTGTGAAACCCAAAAACTCTGTACCACTCATTATCGGCATGCGCTGGTCGCAGATGATAACCGCTACATCTTCCTCCCTCGCTAGCAGCTCCAGTGCCTCTAGTCCTGAAACTGCCACAAGTACCTCACACTCTTGACAGAAAGCCCGGTAAAGGAGGTCGAGGCTATCTGTTTCGTCATCGACAACCAGGATTTTCGGCTTAGTGTTGGCTTGGGATTTCATGCACCGCTTGCCCCCTGCGAGCGTAGTCGGATGAAGACCAGTCTGAAATTAGGCATAGATGTTTCCACATCAGGACGTGTGACGGTTGAAAATGGGAAATTTTACTGCCTACTAGAAAAGCATGACACGAAATACCCAATTCCCTTGGTGTACCTGGTTACGCCTTTAGCAGTAGTGCTGCCAAATTCATTAAAATCAATTTTTTTATCTATATAGCAATCCTATTTAATTTGTAAAATGGCTTCTGGTTTTAAGAGCCGGAGCCTCCGGAACTCCGGTCAGAAGCCAAAAGAATAGGCTTTCCTGCTGACTCCTGGCTCCTGGTTCCTGGCTCCTGGTTCCTGGCTCCTGGCTCCTGGTTCCTGGCTCCTGGCTCCTGGCTCCAGACAAGATTTCACTAACTCCTGTACGGATTGCTATATTATTTATCACCTTTGTTTGTGCTAATAGTGTGAGCAGTCCATTTTATCGGTTGTTTTCCAAAAGTCCCGACTGAAAAGGGGGCTCCCCCTCACCCCTCAACCCTCAGAAACCCTTGTTTTCTTCTTCAACTGACTGGCAACCAGCAACATCTGCTCAATCCGATTCGTCGTCCCACTTCCAAATCCGTGCTGCCCAAGCGGTCGATCTGAGTGGTATGGCCGAGATCCTTGCCGATAGCTTTCATTCCTCAGATGGTATCTGGGGCTGGACTCACCCCTTACTGCGCCTGGGAATCTACGAAGACCTCAGGAATCGACTTCGAGCAAGCTCGCCGCATCACATTTGTCTAGTTGCTTTTGAACAAACTGTCACTAGCACCAGTGGGAGCGATGATTTGGCTGGAACCGTAGAAATGGCTCTGCGTTTCAGTGAAGTCTGGAAATGTGAACGCTCCCGATATCTGTACTTGTCAAACTTAGCTGTCCACCCAACTTGTCGCCGACGAGGAGTTGCTCAACAATTACTCCTGAACTGCGAACAAGTCGCTATCTCTTGGGGGTTTCAAGACCTCTACCTGCATGTCCTGGAAAACAACTATCAAGCACGACAGCTTTATTTCAAGCTGGGATACCGATTACAACAAGTCGATTCTAGTTGGAGTACTTGGGTAATGGGAAGACCGCGGCAGCTCTTCTTACACAAGCACCTGAATGCCGCCACTTCGACCGCCTGATCCCTCGCCGCTCGTAGAGAGCAGTACGAAATTGACAACTCTTGTAGAGAGTCATTATTGATGTTCTTTGGGGTTGATTCAAGTTAAAATTCAATACTTGAAGTTACCGATTTTTAACTGTTTGCCTAATGATTGGTTAATTTTAGATTTACAATTCTGGAAAAGATTACCCAGAATCGATATCGTTTGGCAAAAAATGCACAATATTTAGAGCAGAGGGGTGATTTGCTCTTGCTAGAACACTCTGGCACCATGAAGGGCTTCCTAGCGCAGCAATTCGACGAATAGGATATTCTATCTAGCCAAACTGCCGCCCTTGATTGCTGTCTGGTTTAAATCCTTGACTAGGGGAGGCAAAAAGCACACAAGGTCTGCGGTGTGGCTTTGCCTACCGCTTTATTGCCGTAAGGCAAAAGCTGTTCAGACTCTTTGCCGGGTAGGTTTAAACAACCTAATATTCGAGCAAGAGCATGTTCGATCAACCTGCCGTTACACTTCATAGAAGCTTCACACTTTTATCAAGATCTTGATTAAGACTTAAAGGTTATGTTGCTGTTGTTTTGTACGAGCTTTGGCTAAATAACATAGGATATGAGGAGAAACTTAGTGAGCAAGGGCTATTTATCCATGTCTTGGTTAACTTAACAATCATGTTATTGATATAAGGGCAGGCAAAACGTTTGATTTTCCTCCTCACAATTCGAGTGCAAACCCATAGGAAATCTATGTGGAGTAGCAGAATAGGTGGATAGCGAAAACCAGCAGGGCTATCAAACGGGTCTAGCACTAGCTGATTACGCGATCGGCAATACCTGTGCCACCACTTCCCACAGCTCTAATGACATGAAAGATGGAAGTGAAGACCCAAAGGCATCGGAAATTCTCACACTGCTGGACAGTGGACAGATACTGATGGTGAATGCGCGTCGGCGGAATGGCTTAATCCTCTACAAGCGCTACCATGCTGAGTTTGCCGGACCAGGAGCAGCAGTCGGTGGCTTGTATGACCGGGATTGCGAGTGGGCGCTACCAGTGGGACATCTGTCTTTATTGGTTCCCGAATCTCATGAAGAGCGACAAAAGGCTTACTTAATCCGGCGACAGTGGATTCGATTAACGAGAAAAATTACAGAAAACCCAGTACCTCGGCAGCGAGTTCAGACAATTTTAAATCAATTTGAAAATTACTTTGACGCCGAGACAGTCGCCCAACTGCCAGATGAGGCGTTTGCACTTTCAGTAGGCGTCCTGCCGCAAACGGTTACGATGGTCCGCCGAGTTGCTAGCGGCTTGGATGGGAGAGGAGGGAGCTGAGGGAGCTGAGGGAGAAAATGCCAGGTGTTTTCTTGTTTCCAGGCTCCAGCCGGGGAATGCCCGTGGGGAGAGGTTTTAGCCTCTAGTTCCATCCCGCCTAGACTAGAGGCTCTTTGCCTCACGGAAAACCATTCCACAGCAGAGCTATGGAACGAGCCGCACGAGCAGCGAAACAAGAAAAAACTGAGGAACTAGGAAAGCAGTCTTCTTACTTCCCCTGCCCTCTTCTGTCCCTCAGCTCCCTCAGCTCTCTTCCCCCCCCTACTCCCTCTATTTGGCAGAAGACTCGAATTTCCTCCCAAATCTGAGGCAGTACATTTCCTAGAGCGTGATTGCTATCTAGTGAAATCAGCTGAACCTGGGGGCGCAAAGCGGCAAAGTCCTGACTAGCCTGGATGGGAATCACCTCATCGTACTGACCGTGCAGGATGAGAGTTGGAATGGGTCGCAACAGCTCTGTGTCTTCGTACTGCGCTGCGTCTAGGACAAATTCGTAACTTAAGGGAAGCGATCGCTTGGCTCCATAATGGTAAACCATGAGATACTGCTCTGTTTGCCAGCGCTGAAGCTGCTCTTCTCCCAATCGGGGCAACCAATGGGAGAGGAACTGAAACGCTGGAGCTAGCAGTACCAAACGCTGAACCTGTAACTGACGTTGCCCCAGCCAAGCTGCCACCAGAGCGCCTAGACTGGAGCCAATCAAGGTCACTGGTATGACCTGTTTTGGCAGTTCGGCTTCTACTTGACGGAGTTGGCGCGTTATTGTCAGGTGGGAAAAATCACCCTGATTGAGGTCAGGAACTTTAAGGTCTATTTGGAGTGCGGCAAAGCGATCGCGCAGGTAATCAGCCTTAGCCGACTGAGGGCTAGAGGCAAATCCGTGCAGGTAAATGAAGTGATCCATCCTACTCCCTCTTAATTGGGAATGGTGATGGGCATAGATGTCCTATCCAGGCAATATTGTACCAGAACAAGCAATGCTTCAGTTACTGAGGCTTTGTCAGTCGCATTCACCTTTACGGTCGTCGGTCGGGTTTTATCGTTCACGTAACCCAGAGCGATCGCTATATTCTCCTCTCCCCAAGCTCCTGGACAATCCATGTGGGTGAGACCGATAATCATCGGGATTTGCTGGCGTTGATTCATGAAACTGAGAATTCTGCGGGCATAGCGAAATTCGCTCGGGCGGTGCGCCGCTACCAGTAAAATATAAGCATGGGCTTGGCGAATCAAGATATCCCACATAAAATCAAATCGAGCCTGACCGGGCGTGCCGTAGATGTGCAAAGCCATATCTGGGCCGAATTGCAGACGACCAAAGTCCATGGCGACAGTGGTCTTCTTTTTCATTTGTGCGGTTTCATCTGTGGCTTGGCGATCGGTATCGACTACTTCTATTTCACTAACGGAACGAACAAAAGTGGACTTCCCTGCCCCTACTGAGCCCGTCACTACTAAGCGCATGATCTCCATTAGACCCTACTCCTAAGAAAGCCCATCAAATTTTGTAGAAACGACTGATTAAGACTGGTGCCGTTAGTTGATGCCACTGCCAGTTCCGGCATGATTTCCACTATTGGCTCTTTCTCGATCGGTTTGGGGGCAATGACGGGAACTTCTTCGACCAAGCCGACAACTATCATCCGGAAGGCGATCTGTCGGAGTGTTTCCACTGGTAGTTGCAGTTGCTTGGCGATTGAGGTGAGCGTCGCCGAGCCATCGGCAAGCTCCCAAACTTGCCACTCTTGAGAATGTAACTGTAAGTGGGGCTTGCCTGCGATCGCCTTAGTCAAAGCAAAATTCGGGTCTGGGAGCTTTTGGGCAAATGCCGTCCAGTCTCGCAGCACCCGCAATCCCAACAAAGTTGCTTCAGTAGCTAACAAACTCAACCCAGTCATTTCTATCTTGGGTAGCGTCGCTTTAGGCTCGAACTTAAACTGGCCGTTCGGCAGTCTAAACAAAGCGCAGACTTGCTGTAGCACCTGAGCATGGAATAACAGCTTCAGTTGCTCTGAAGTTATGACTCCTTTAGCTTTCAAGTACAGACCCAATGGTTGCTCTGCCCCAGCCCAAGCACGTACCTGGTTAAGTACCTGGGGGTTGAGCCAGCCCCGTTGTTTGATCATCAAGAGCAAGCCTTTGTTATCCAGTTTGTCTGCCATCGCGACAATGCGCCCCCCCTGTAGCCAGAGATAATGAACTTGAGCTTGTTCAATGCAGCTGCCGGAGCTGCCTCCGGCAGAACATTGAGCTTGCGGGAGCGCGCTGCCGGAGCTGCCTCCGGCGGAACGTTGAGGTTGCTGCTTGCCAGCTTCTGGTTCAAATTGGAGTGAGAGTAGGCCAGTTTTGTAACCTTGCTCAACGAATTGAAAAATTTCTGGCAAGGAAAATTCTAATAAGTATCCCGTGAGAGTCATGATTTGCTTTTTGCTAGCCTAAAGCTGCCTTCAACTCGACTACCACATGTTTGATTTCCAACATCAGTAACCCCTGCTTAGCCGCCTGACTTGCTAGAACCAGCAGCAACGCCTCCTCGCCGCAGCTAATCAGAATGGCGTAACCTTTATCCCCTTCCACATGGATGCGATCGAGTTTGCCTCGACCCAATTCTTGACCAATGCGTTCTCCCAGTGACAGCATAGCCGCAGACATTGCTGCGGTGCGTTCCTCATCCATATCCATTGGTAGGGTGGAAGCCAAAGGGAGACCGTCTGGTGAAACCAGAGCTGCTCCTTGGATATCGCTCGTGCTGGAAACAAAACGCTGCAGAATACTGTCAATCTTGCTGCTAGTAATAACCATGGTTTTTTCCTTATCCGTTGTGGGTCGTAGTGTACGTTTAAAAATAGTTAGTACAACCAAACAGTGACATGAGAACTTACACTCACCATCTACCTTGTCACTGCAGTTACAGCTTTGCGGTTTCAGTGCGTGATATCGCTATCACACCGTATTAAGGCTCAAAAATTGCTAATCTTTTTATATCAGTTAGCAACTGTTGAGGATATTCGTAATATCAACGATCTTTTTTGAGAAGTGGTCATGACATTCGCCAAATCTCCGTGATCTCAACGAGGTCGGATTATTTGCAGTCGTTGTTATATACCTTTATTTTATCTGAGTCACCACAAATTAACTTTACTAAGGTTCGCCGCATGATTCGTATCTTACTGGTAGACGATCTGAGGGTCATCCGCGAAGGGCTGAAAGCTTTGCTAGAGCCAGAATCAGGTTTGCAGGTAGTGGGAAGCGCTAGCAACGGTCAGATAGCCGTTGAGCAGGTAGAAGCTCTACAGCCTGATGTCGTACTGATCGATATTCAGATGCCAGAGATGGATGGAGTGACCGCTACCCGGCTGATCACTCAGCGCTTTGCCAAAACTAAAGTTTTAATCCTAAGCGGTCATGACGATGAGCAACATCTAGCTAATGCCCTGAGGGCGGGAGCGAAGGGCTATCTGCTGAAAGATACTCCCGCTGCAGAACTGGCAAATGCAATTCGGTCTGTCCACAAAGGATATGCTCAAATTGGACCAGGGCTGTTTGAAAAAATTAATTTCGACGCTCGCTCTGGAAATTTTGTTGCACCAGACCAAGTCACGCCTAGCTCGACTAGGCTTACATCTTTAGACCTGGAGGTAACGCGCTCTCTTCAAAGCTTCGATCCCAAGTTTCTGCCAGAAGTAGTTCAGCTGACTGTAGATCTGGGGGCGGTAGCGATCGTGTTGGCTCAAGTTGAGCGTCACCTCAAGCGCGACTTGACCAACTTAGCTGCACTTTACTTAGTTGGAGCCTTGTTGGCTCGTGCAGACCAAGAAAACAAGGCGCTGGCCTTTTTTTATCTAAGATTGGGGTTCAAAGAGGGCCTCAGACAGGGATTGCCCCGCGAGGACCTCCTGTTGTTCTACCAAGAGGGCGCACTCCTGGAATCTGAAGCAGCCTTCACTTGGTTGGCTCAAGTTGGTGGACCTTGGGATAGCGAAGCAGGTTTGTCCTTTCTGAGCGAAGAAGCGGCTCGAATGTTCGGGTCAGATTCCACACACTACCACGCCCTCCTAGTGCTCAAGCAAGTCAGAGCTATACGGACGTTGAGTCAAGGCTGCGCTTCTTTAGGTTCAATGCTCGAAGTCTTGAATCAAGGGTTTGAGCGATTTTATCAGGTACGAGAGGTATAAAAACTACTATGGCAAAGACCTTAGGCGATTTAGAGCAGGTCGAGCAGGAACTGGCAGAACTCCGAAACCAACTTGAGCAGTCTTTCGGAGTTCTGGACAGTTTAATTAAAATTCAGGTCCAGTTTGAGGACTTGGCACAAACCTACCAGAAACTTAAGGCACACTTGGATGAAGTCAATGCTAGCCGAAAAGACGTAGCCCAAGTACAGGCAGCTTTTAACCTTCGCTTTGCGGAACTAGAGGCTTTTATGAAAAAGCTGAGCAATGCCGGATTTGATGCCGAGCATTTCCAGAAGCAAACAAAGCTGGAAACTGAGCAGAATCTACTGAAAACTCAAATGGGCTCCACTCAATCATCTCTACGCAACTTGCAACGAGAGTTGCAAGTGATGCGCAGGCGACTAATTATTGCCATCTTGGCAGCATGTCTGGTGCTGCCGAGCCTGACAATATTGCTGCTTGTTGCCCTTAAGCGGTGACTGAAGAAGGGAGTAGGGAGTGTCAATCCTTGGCAGGAAAGGTTTTGAGGGTGTGGGGTGTGGGGAAATTCTGAATTTCTCAGTTGTCAGCAATGAGAGCCCGAATACCTTCTTGCCCCTACACCCTACCCCCTACACCCCACACCCTATCTCCACAAGGGGTTGGGCTTAACTTAGTGACATTCGGGTTTAGTCGTTGACCGAGAGTACAAGCTGAGGAGTTGGGATGTGATGGTCTTCTCTAATCGGGATGACGGCTGTGCCAATAGCAAAAAACTCAATCACATGAGAAGACCAGGCATATCTTCCCTCATGGATCTGTACGCCGACAATCCCCTCTGCCTTCAGGTGAGTTGCCTCAGCCTGCATCCGCTCCATCGCTAATTCGCGGGCATCGTAGAGAGCTTGAGTGAAATTCGTCATTTCCACATTTTGGCCAATGTTTTTGAACCACTGACCTAAACCTTGGCGAGCGACGTGGTAGACGCAGTTGCCCATCACCAACCCCACAGGTCGATAGCCAGCCCGCAGCAGCGTCCAAAAATCTTGCCCCGACAGGTCGCTGGTGAAAGGCTTGTTATCTACTGTCCTGAAGGAAACTTGACGGTTACGGGCTACGACAGCCGTACCGATCGCCACAAACTCAGCTAGGTTTGGTTCCCACTCCATGTGCTTAGCTGTGAGCCGCACTCCCACAATTCCATCAGCACCTAGGGCATCGGCTTCTTCTTCCATGCGACTCATGGCTAGTTCGCGGGCATGGTACATCGCCTGGGATAGCACCGTCATTTCCTGGTTTTGGTTCCAGTTAGCTTGCTGAAAACCAATGTGATAGATGGAGCAGCCGACAACCATGCCCACAGGCTCAAAGCCTATTTCCTTCACCAGCAAAAACTCATTTACAGACAGGTCACTGGTAAATAGACGCCTTTGACCCCCTTGACCGCTCATGGCTTCCAAACGCTCGCGGGCATGGACGGGTAGGTCAGCAGGCATTGGTTGACTATTGGTCATTGCATTCATCCTGATTAATCACTGCTCTACTTTAAGTTGTTCTGACTTACCGGTAGCAAGGTCATAAAACAGTAAAGGCGACTTGAGATGGGTCTGGGTTGGCTGGTCATCGTCTACAATTGAAGTCCCCACAGCCACAAAATGAGCTAAAAGGTCGTGGTACTTGGTGTCGTTGATCTCATACTCAATGTCTTCTATAGCGGCATCAATCTTCATGCCGACTGCTCCCTCAGCTTGATGCCGCCGAATATCCTGACTTAAGCGGTTCATTGCCAAATGGCGTGCCGATTGAAAGCCTTGGGTGTACTGAGTTAGTTCCTGATTAGCCCAACCGCCGCTCCACCAGCTATTGTTCCTGACTGACCGGGTTTGATTATCACTATGCACGTAGTATGAGCAGACACCAAAGACTAACCCCTTAGGCCAGTAACCTGCTTGATGCAGTTGCCAAAACTCTTGACCGCTGAGATCACTGGTAAAGGGTTCTCTGTCTGGAACACGATTCTTAACCCGAATCGCTGTGCCGATCGCCGTGAACTCAAGGCTTCGCCGGAGCTTTCTCCGGCGACTTCCTTGAGCAAGCTCAATCGTCCTAGAACTCCAATCATAGCCACCAACTTGTAGCCGCACGCCAATGACGCCAGAAGCGCCTAGTAGAACTGCTTCTTGCTGCAGGCGACTGACTGCTAGTTCTCGCGCTGCCAACTGAGCTTGACTTAAAGCAGAGAGTTCACCAGTGAAATTTTGGTAGTTGCTGAAGTAGCCCCAAAAACTAACTTTGTAGAACGCTGTACCCATCACCAAGCCAATTGGCTCGTAGCCTGCAGAGCGAGTTAGTAAATACTCGTTGGTGGTTAAGTCGCTGGTAAAGAAGCGATTGCCCCCAAGTCTCTGTGCCTCTAAGCGGTGCCTTGCTGCAGGCGGGATCTCACCCATCTCCAGAGCTTTGAGGCTTGCCGCTTGCCTCTCCCGTTGCTGCTTTTCCGTTTCGGATGCTTGACGCCAGAATGGCATATCTTTAACCAATGACAAATTTGTTCAGAGCATCCCGGGCTTGGGCACTGCGCTCAGCTAACTGGGCAAGTTGTTGAGCCACCTCATATGTCCACTGGTCAATTGGCACCTCAGTTGTCTTGAGAACGACTCCCCGCACCAGCTTCATGACTTTAGCCGTGAATGAACCATGACGTTCCCGGATGATTTGGTAGTGGTAATCGTCAAAGCGGACAATGATTTCCAAGATCGGATGCTTCTTAGATAGGAACCAGCCACCACGGGTCACAGTTGTGTTTTGGGGTAGAGATTGTTCTAATTTCTTGGCTAGAAACTCTAACAAATCCCCTGTCTCGTGTCGAGCCATGCGTAAGGCAGCAGCTACTACATCAACCTCTAGCGCTCGATCCAGGTTTTCATCCATTGGGTTTTCGGATGGGGAGGGGTTCATGGTTAAAAAAGTTGACCAATTAAACAGTTGAAACCAGGAAGCAAAGGATTCGTCAATTCATCTTGGCTAAATGGTCAGCAGTCGTCTATCGCACTGGACTCACTGGAGTTATTTGCATATAGCCCTCCTAGCATTCGGTTCCTTAATCTTAAGTCACTCAGAGCAGGTCGGTGGGTTATGTGGAAATGACGCTATCAAGCCCGTTTTCTGCAACACACCCCGGAAATCCACTTAAAAAATTTGTAGCTTACAATACAGGTTTTCAGCTTTACTGTAAATATCTTGTGAATCTGCTTGACAGAGGAGGGACTTTATCAGTATCTTCTTTCTAGGCACTAGACAATATTAATTTTTACCTTGTCAGCAAAATATTTGCTGTAGGCGGTTAGAGATGACACCAAAGAGTGCGCTTTACCAGCCCCGTTGAGTGGGATAAGTGTGTCTTGAGTTAAATCAATAACTAAGCCCTAGCAGCTTCTGGCACGATCAACGTGGCACTTTTCCCTTGCTAGTAATCTTCCCCATCTTCACAGGTTAGTTATACAGCTCCAGTGGTATTGCCTCTATAGATTTGCTGAGGGAATCGAGCTGTAAATTGCCTATCTCTATTAATTCATCAGAAAAGGGAAATTCAATCCTTAACAGCTTGCTGCGAGATTGGAGACGTCATTGTTAAAGCCCTTCCCATTCATGGGAAGGGTTTCCTACTCCCTCTTAACTATTCTGGAGCCGCCTGGATCAGGACAATCTAGGACAATCTTCGACTATCGAAGAAATCTCGACACAAAAACTGGAGCTATTAAGTCACCATGCCAACAATATCTTTGAATCCGATTGCTACAAATGAAGACCAACAGACGGCTAAGGGTTTTCAGCCGGAGTTTAATTTCGGCAAGGCAGAGCTATTGGTGGATAAACTGCCCGAGTGGGAGATGGAGTCCACTGGCGCTACTAGCTCGCAGCAAAGTGCCGATCGCACGACTGATTTGGTACGTTTATACCTGCAGGAGATTGGTCGGATTGATTTATTGGGGCGAGATGAGGAGGTTTCAGAAGCCCAAAAAGTCCAGCGCCACCTGTGGATGCGGTCACTGCTTTCTGGCACGGTTCAGCCAGATGAAGTGATTCAGCTTTATGTCCAGTTAATTGAAGTCCAAGAGCGTCTGGTTGCTGGGTTGGGACATCGGCCTTCTCTGGAACGGTGGGCCACTACCGCAGGGATAGCCGTGTCGGAACTCAAGCCGATTTTGGCAAGGGGGAAACGGCGCTGGGCAGAGATTGCTGGGTTGTCAGTGGAGGACCTCGAGCAAATTCAGACTGAAGGCATCCGGGCCAAGGAACATATGATTAAGGCGAACCTCCGCTTGGTAGTCTCAGTGGCGAAGAAATATCAAAATCGCGGCTTGGACCTGTTGGATTTAGTCCAAGAAGGAACGTTAGGCTTAGAGCGGGCAGTTGAGAAGTTTGACCCGACGAAGGGTTACCGCTTCAGCACTTATGCCTACTGGTGGATTCGGCAAGGGATTAGCCGGGCGATCGCGACCCAGAGCCGTACGATCCGCTTACCAGTTCATATTACGGAAATACTCAACAAAATTAAGAAAGCCCAACGCAAAATTGCTCAAGAACAAGGTCGCACCTCAACCATTGATGAGATTGCTGTGGAATTGGAAATGACACCTCCCCAAGTACGGGAAGTGTTGTTACGAGTGCCTCGTGCTGTCTCTTTAGAAACCAAAGTAGGTAAGGAGAAAGACACAGAGCTAGGGGACTTACTCGAAACAGATAGTGTGTCCCCGGAGGAGGTGTTGATGCGAGAAGCCTTGCACCGCGACTTGCAGCACCTGTTAGCAAATTTAACTGACCGAGAGCGGGATGTAATTCTATTCCGGTTTGGTTTTGTAGATGACCACCCTTACTCCCTAGCAGAAATTGGGCGAGTTCTGGATCTATCGCGGGAACGGGTGCGTCAACTTGAAGCCAAAGCTTTACAGAAGTTGCGCCAACCCAAATATTGCAACCAAGTACGGGACTATTTGGAGACCTTGAGTTAGTAGAAATGAGAAGAATTCAAATTACCTGCATTTAAGATTATTGACAGCAAGCAGCGTTGAGGAAATGTTTAAGACAAAAATATTTAGGGTATCTAGAATGCAAAATCAACTGATCGAATTTTTACAGTCAGAGTTAGAAATTCCTGCTAATTCGATTGCAACTGCTCTACGGCATCCCGAACAAAGTCCCAGCCTATTGCCCATGATCCTCTGGCAGTATGGGCTAATTACCTTGGAGCAATTGGAGCAAATTTTTGATTGGCTGGAAAGGGTGTAGGAATCATTAATTGTTTAAACGACCACACCAACTTTTTGACCGCGGAAGGCGGTCAACGGTACACCGCCGTGCAACGGCGGTGTACCGTTGACTGGGTGTGTAACCTGGGAAGACTTGATGAATTTTGGCATCATCTAGCTGCATGTGACCTTCTAACAAGGAGACAACGACATCGCGGAAATCGGTACTAATGGCCAGGTCACGTCCTTGATACAACTCGGCACTAGACAAGCCTGGCCATTCACCATAAACCTTGCCACCCTTGATCGCGCCACCCAAAATCCACATCACATTGCCGTGTCCATGATCTGTGCCACCGTCGCCGTTTTCATGCACCGTGCGACCAAATTCTGACATGACGACAATTGCCGTATCCCGATAAACTGGGCCTAGTCCCTGCGCCAGAGTTGCCAAGCCTTCCCCTAATGCCTTTAAGCGTCCAGCCAATTGCCCTTGACTGCCGCCTTGATTAACGTGGGTATCCCAGCCACCCAGCGCCAGAAAAGCCAGCTCAATACTGGGGTCTCTCACCATGAGTTGCGCCAGTCGTTGGGCATCACTGGCAAAACCGACCGGCAATGGAGCGCCGTTATTAGCGGCTTTCATTTCTGCGTCCAAGTCAGTCAACAAAGTTTTTCGAGCCTTGCGCCCTTCCTGATAAGCAAGGCTTAGGGCGTCGTTTCCACTGTAGAGCCGGTCAAAGACAGTACCAACTTGAGGCCGATCTAATGGCAGATTGGCTGAAGTTCGGCCTAGAGGTAAGCTGGCGACGTTCATCTGACCCCATAGGATGCGTGGTGTTGTATCCCCAAGGTTAACTGCCTGTACTGGTGTATGCTCTGGGAGAGTAGCCAGCAGCCGGTTCATCCAGCCGTCGGGCGTGCTTTTGACTCCAGGGGTGCCACTCTCCATGTAGTCTTGAGCGTCAAAATGGGAGCGCGTAGGATCGGGAGAGCCGCACGCATCGACGAAGGCTAAGCTACCTTGCTTCCATAACGGCATCAGGGAGGCTAGCGCTGGATGCAACCCAAAGTGACCATCTAGATCCAATACCCCGCCCAGCTCGCTAGGGCGAGGGATGGCAATCTTAGGTCGAGCATCATAGTAGGCTGTCTCCCCGTAAGGCACAACTACATTCAACCCATCTACAGCTCCACGTAGAAAGACAACAATTAACCGTTTTGGGTTACTGTCACTGATAAAAGACATACCTCTCGCTGCCCAGCCATGCGTGCCAATCAACACAACTGCTGAGGTGGAGGCGATGCCTACTTGCTGTAAAAATTTACGTCTGTTCATAGTAATTCCTAATTAGTAGTGCATGAATTCGGGGCTACCCAAAATTAAGGCGGCTCGTAGTTGGGGTGGACTAGCAGCGATCGCACTCTGCGTTTGGGCAGAAAACTGATTTCCCAAGGTGTTTACCAGTCCGAGGGCATCCACTGGCTGACTCTTGCCAAGGTTGAGGGGGGGAGGGGGAGAGGGGGAGAGGGGGGGAATGAAAATCTCGGTTGTCTTAAGGTAAGATTCTCTCCCTCCCCCAAGCGCAGCGTTGCTCCCCCTCTCCCCCTCTATGTTCAGAGGCATGCGACCACTGGCTAGTGCAGTAGCAAAGCTTAAACGGCGCGTCATCGCATCCGGATTCAGCCAAGCCTCCTGCGTATTTTTGTAACCGTCTGGAGTTAGGTAACCATACAGTGGCATCCCCAGTTGTTGCAATGTGCCGGAGATTGGGCGGAAATTATTGACTTCCACGCCTGTTGCCCGGAGCGCGGAAACAACATATTGGTATGGCGTTTTAAACTTGGTGCCGTAGTTTGTGAGGTCTTGAAATTCTGGGCTGTGGAACAGGGTGTTCAGGACTTCGCGGATATCCCCATCCGTTGCCAAAAATCGCTGAGCCAAACGCTCCACTAAGGCTGGCGGTGGCTGATCGGTAACGAAATACTGGGCTAATTCGTAACTGATATGGTGGGCAGTGGCAGGGCTACGAGCCAGGATATCTAAGGCTTGTTCTCCTTCACCTATACCGCTGCCTTTGATTGTGTGCCCTAGAAAAACTTTGTCACCAAAATCATGGCGTTTGGGATCGAAATTAATCCCATACATCACATCTGCCTGCTGACCGTAATGAAGAAACCCCCAACCAGTGAAGATCCGAGCCAAGGCAGTTACATCCTGCTGGGTATAGCCACCGTCTACCCCCAAGGTGTGCAACTCCATCACCTCGCGGGCATAATTCTCGTTCAGTCCTTGGAATCGACCCCTTGCCCCTGGGCTACCTGGTGCCGTATTCTGCCAGTTATCCAGATAATACAGCATTGCTGGGTGCTGAGCCGTTGCTGCCAATAGCTGACGAAAATGACCCAAGGCATAGGGTCTGATGGCTTCTGCTTCGTAAGCTCCTATCCAGAGACGGTCTAAACCTTTACCGGCAAAAACATTGAAGTGGTTGTACCAAAAGTCGGTCATCACTTCCTGTAACTGCCGTGGACTTTCAATGTCCCGCAGCAACCGCGCTTGAGTTGCTTGTATGAGGATGAAGCGCGATCGCTGACGGGCAGCTCTGATCGCTTCCCGACTCGGCTTTTGTCCTCCTACGCGGCGCGGGGGGCCATACTGTGTAAACAGTTCCTCTGGGTTCAGGTTAATCGTCTCTAATCTATTCAGTTGATTAGTTAGGCTCTGAGGTTCTGGGATAGAATCTGGCGAGAGTTGCTCCTGGATATAACGTTCTACTCCCATAGATTCGACTCTCTCGATATCTCCAGGATGCGGTCCAAAGCTTAAACGGTCAATCAGATGTAAGACTTTGGGGTCAGTAGGTGTACTTGCGGCACAACTGGATTTGAGCGCTGGGATAGCGGCAGCACTAGCTATTAGGGCTAAACCAACTGCAGCAGTAGAAAACAGAGGTTCAGTCAAGCGCATATTAAATTCTCCAATTAATTCAGTTGAGTAGGCTTACGGTTAATGCCCAAGTTCTAATTCAATTGTTTTCTGTGAATTTAGACTCAACCTACCTAAAAGAAGTTCACTATCCGATGTATTTTTTTTAACTCTGCTTCTGGGCCTGCGTCACAAGTCTTTGGACTTTTTGCTGTTGCTTTTGCATAGCTTCTACATACTTAGCGCGTTGCTCTGGAGTCAGCAATTCTCGCACTGCTAGAGTACTCTCAAACCGTAAATCCCCCAATTGCTGCTGCAACGCATCAACCTGGCGATGTTTGACGCGGACTTCGTCGGCAGGGGCTGTACCCGCGATGGCTTCGCTCAACTGTTGTCTGGCTTGACGCAACTGTTGACTGGTTTGGAGAATCTGGTCTTTATACTGTCTGCGGATTGCCTGCAGCTTTTGCACTTGATCTGGGGTAAGATTAAGTACCCGAACCAAGCTATTCCGGTTATGCGCTAGACGGGATTGATTCTGGTTGCCAGGTTGACTTTCTGTTGTTTGGGCAGTTATCTGTGGAAGAAGTCTATTTCCATTAGCAAGGGCAACAACACCGCCAATGGATAGTATGGCAAGTCCTAAAACAGAAACACGACGGAGAATAGAAACACGACTGAGCAACATGGATATTACCTGTTTGTCAGATTGAGCAGTTGAACAATTACATTAGTTGTTGGTTGGACTGACCAGGGGAAACGTTTGCGCATCTGCACTACCGCCCACAGCGCCATCCCAGTTGCTTTCCAAAAAGGCATTGAGGCTGGCGAGTTGAGCGGCACTGAAGCTTACGGGCATTAGGATACGGTAGCCTGTCCAGGCTATAAGTAGCCCAGCAGCGATAGCAGGTGGTACAACCCACATCTGCCGATATCTGGTGGATTTCGGGGGCGAAGCTGCGACTGATTGGATAATGAGTTGCTCTAAATCGGGTGCTGCTGGAGGGACATCTGGGCGATGTTGGCGGAGGAAATTTACTAGGCATTCGTCATCATTAGGTAACTTAGTCATGGCTGAACTCCTTGTTGCTTGAGGAATTGCCGCAGGTTATCACGGGCATGGAAGAGGCGAGACTTAACGGTGCCAACTGGGATTCCCAAGATTTCGGCTACTTCTTTTTGCGGTATCTCCTCCAAGTCATGCATAACTAGCACAGCACGGTGTTCAAAACTCAGTTCCCGCAGTCCGCGTTGCACGAGATCCTGATAGTGCAGATGCATCAGGTCAGGAGCTGTTTGCTGGACTGTAGCTGCATTGTTGAGAGCCTGCTGGTTGTACAGCGATTGTTCTCGTCTGGCTTTGGCAAACTGCTGCCGCTGGTCACAAGCCACATTCCAGCTAATGCGATACAACCAGGTGGAAAAGTGGGATGTCTGCCGCAGTCGGGGTAATCCTTTCCAGGCTCGTAGGAAGACTTCTTGCACCAGATCGTCCAGCAAAGAAGTACCGCAGAGTTGGTAAAGGGTTGACCTGACTCGCTGCTGATGACGTCGGTAGAGTTGGCGGAAACTCTGCTGATCCCCCTGTAGGCACCGGTGTACGAGGACACTATCGGTGTCAAGGATTGACTGGTCGTCATTAGCTGGTTCACTGGTTAACACCTTTGGGGATAGGGCTGACACTTATGAATTTTCCCTCACCAGATTGCGCTCTGTAATGTTTAAGACCCAACTGATAGAAAAAAGGTTCAACCCCCTGTCCCCTGTCCTCCTACCGCAGAGTGACGAATTCTTCAGCGGATGAAGGATGAATACCAAGAGTAGCATCGAAGTCCTTTTTAGTCGCACCCATGTTCACGGCGATCGCCATTCCTTGAATAATCTCGGCTGCGTGTTCCCCTACCATATGAGCCCCCAGCACCCGGTCGGTGTTGCCGTCCACCACTAACTTGATGATCGTCTTCTCCGGCTGACCTGTGAGGCTATGGAACAGAGGCCGGAACTGAGCGCGATAGCACTGCATCGCTTCCCCCAATTTCTCACGGGCTTGGGCTTCCGTCAGGCCAACTGTTGCCGCTTCTGGTTGGGAGAACACAGCGGAGGGCACATTCTCATGACTCATGCTCCGGGGATTGTTGCCAAATTCTGTATCGGCAAAGGCACGACCTTCGGCGATCGCTACGGGTGTTAAATTAATCCGGTCAGTGCAATCTCCTACGGCAAAAATGTGCGACTGACTAGTGCGGCTGTACTCATCTACAGCGATCGCGCTGTTGACGCTGTACCCAGTCGCCGGGGTCATCTCTTGGCGATCGCCTGGGACAACCTCAACACCAGTATTTTCTAAACCTAGTCCATCTAGATTGGGCGTGCGACCAATAGCGGTTAGCACCACGTCTACCTTTATCGTCTTTTCCGTGTCTTTTTGGTCTTCTGTGTAAAATGCGACTTTGAGCCCCTCTGGCACTCGCTCAATTTTTTTCCCCATGACATTGCTGATAATTTGGATACCATGTTGCATCATGCCAGTGCGAATGCCAGTACGAATATCCTCATCAAACCCCTTTAAGAGGTTATCGCCCCGGATTAACTGGGTGACTTGGGAGCCCAGACCGTTCATAATGCCAGCAAATTCTACCCCGATATAGCCGCCCCCAAGAATCGCTATGTGCTGCGGTTGCTCTTGCAGGTGAAACATCTCATTGGAGGTGATAGTATATTCCATGCCGGGTAAATCTGGCTTGACGGGACGCCCGCCAACGGCAATCAAAATTTTTTCGGCGGTGACTTTACGTCCATCAACTTCCAATGTGTGAGGATCTACGAACGCAGCACGACTTTGAAACAGTTGCACCCCAACTTTTTCCAGAAACCCTACATGCAGCTTGGAGAGCCGCATGACTTCGCGATCCACTACGTTAATCATATATTGCCAGTCTAATTTGCTGTCACCCACGTTCCAGCCATAGCCAGCTGCATCTTCAAACAGCGCTGGAAATTGAGAGGCATACACCATAAGTTTTTTGGGAATGCAGCCCCGGATCACACAGGTGCCGCCGACTAAAGATTCTTCTGCGATCGCGACTTTGGCTCCGTAACTCGCCGCCCGTTTGGAAGCCGCCAACCCCCCAGAACCGGCACCAATTACAAACAGGTCATAATCAAATGTCATAAATACTCCTTTCGCAACAACTAAGTTAAGCAATAAACACCGAGAAGCCGTCCAGCCTCCCGAAAGACAATTAATCAAAATCCGCAGCAGGCAAGGTAGAGGATAGCGCTATCCGTTAGGGTAACAAATTGACATCCTCCCCCTCTAAGCCGTTACTACAGAGGAGGATTTTGGGGAGTGCGATCGCTATTAGGCTAGTCTGGATATATTGATGCAGAAACCCCAAGTCGGGAGCTGGTGCCATGTCACAGACCGGAGATTGGTTGGACTGGGAACCTCCTCCCATGCCGCCTACTGACTTAATCTTTGACGATGGTGAACCTTTGGAGACTAATCGCCATCGTATTGCCGTGAATACTCTAATCCGATCGTTGCAGCAAGCTTGGGCTAACCGCAGTGACTTCTTCACGGGTGGCAATATGTTCATTTGCTACAGCAGCGAACAGGCTCGCAATCGGGACTTCCGAGGGCCAGATTTCTTTGCCGTATTGGACGTTGATAGCAACTACACCCGGCAAGGCTGGGTGGTATGGTTGGAAGGCGGACATTACCCGGATGTGATTGTAGAACTGTTATCGCCTAGCACAGCTGAGGCAGACAAGGGAAGCAAAAAGGATATTTACGAGCGGGTTTTCAGAACACCGGATTACTTTGTCTTTGACCCTTTTGACCCGGATTCCTTGCAGGGTTGGCACTTAAATGCTTCCTGCCGCTATCAGCCTCTAGTGCCGGAGGAGCGGGGTTGGCTTTGGTGTCAGACATTAGATTTTTGGATGGGAACCTGGGAAGGGACGATAGACCGAGAGACGGCAATCTGGTTGCGCTTCTATGACCGCGAAGGCAATCTCGTCCTGTTACCAGAGGAAGCATTTGAGCAACGAGCTGAACAGGAACGGCAACGAGCCGAGCGCTTAGCTGCTCGATTAAGGGATATGGGAGAAGACCCCAGTATATTATGAGTACAAAAACTGAGGCAACCGCTGAAGACCTCTACCGCGTGCCTGAAAACGCTAAAGCAGAGATTGTAAATGGAAAACTGGTGCTGATGTCCCCCACTGGATTTATACCAGGACGGGCGGGTGGTGAAATTTATGTCAGTCTGCGCGATTATGAACGCCGCACTAAGAGTGGGTATGCTCTGCCTGATAATGTGGGTTTCCTTGTCAATCTCCCAAACCGCCGCTCTTTTAGCCCAGATGCCGCATTGTACACAGGGCAACCTACGGGTGGAAAGTTCCTTAATGGCGCACCAGTTTTTGCTGCTGAGGTCAGAAGTGAAAATGATTACGGTAATGCAGCAGAAGAGGAGATAGCAGACAAGCGTGCGGATTATTTTGCGGCAGGGACACTGGTTGTGTGGGATGTAGAGGTACTCAAGGGTTCGCCGGAGGAAACTCCGGCGACTTCCTTGAGCAAGCTCAAACAGAGAGTCGTGAGGGTGTATCGTGCCAGCAATCCTAAACAGCCGCAAGTTTATTGCCAGGGTGAGGTTGCTGAAGCTGGACCAGCTGTGCCAAGCTGGTCAATGCCAGTAAATGCTCTATTTGTTTTTTGAGGTATGAGGACTGCGAGGAACGTACAGAATGTTAGTAAAAGAGGCATACGATGTTTGGTCAGACAAGTACGACGCTGACCGAAATTTGACAAGAGACTTAGATAGACAAGTTATAGAGCGAATGCTTCCTCTGTTCAAAGGTCTCAGAATCATTGAAATTGGCTGTGGTACGGGCAAAAATACCGTCTTGCTTTCAGAACTCGCCCAATCGATTCATGCCATCGATTTCTCTGAAGGGATGTTGGCAAAAGCGAGGGAGAAAGTAAGCCGAGAAACGGTAAAATTCACGGTGGCTGATATCAGATTGTCCTGGCCTTGCGAAGATGAAGCAGCAGAGATTGTCGTGTGCAATCTTGTCTTAGAGCATGTTGAAGAGCTGGAGCTTGTTTTTTCACAATCAGCGAGAGTCCTTCAGAGAACAGGGAAAATCTTTATCTGTGAGCTGCACCCTTTCCGTCAATGTCTTGGGACTAAAGCAAATTATCAAAGGCATGAACAATCTGTTGAGATTTCGGCATTCCTACATCACACTTCAGATTTTTTAATAGCGGCAAGAAACAATAACTTTCGTTTAGTTGAAATTAACGAATGGTGGCATCAAGAAGATGCTCAAAAGCCTCCAAGGCTGATATCTTTTTTGTTTGAAAAGCTTGGGTATAACCTCAATAATGGATAAGGTGTGCCATCAAGTCAACCAAGCGAGTGTTAAACTCATGCCCTTGAAGCTACCTATTGTCAACTTGTCTAAGCTTATCTAGAGCTATTGGATTAATCTGAACATATATTTGGGGGAGACGAAGCGTGAAGATTGGTGCTGATTATCACGGATTGGGTAATTGTGAATTTACTGTTTGGGCACCCTTGCTCAAAGAAGTGGCAGTACAAATTGTTGCCCCCCAAGAGCAGCTTCTTCCAATGGAGAAAGATGAAGAGGGGTATTGGAAAGTTACAGCTTCAGGGATCGAGCCAGGAACACTTTACTTCTACAAACTCGAAGGAACTAACGATAGACCAGATCCAGCCTCAAAATTTCAACCGCAAGGCGTACACGGACCTTCTCAGGTGATTGACCTAAGTACGTTTTTCTGGACTGATACTGATTGGGCTGGCGTTCCTCTGGAGGAAACGATAATTTATGAACTGCATGTTGGTACTTTCACACCAGAAGGGACTTTTGCGGCCATAATTCCCCGACTTGATACCTTGCGAGAACTAGGGATCAATGCGATTGAAATTATGCCAGTTGCCCAATTTCCAGGTGAGCGTAACTGGGGATATGACGGAGTTTTTCTATTTGCGGTGCAGAATTTTTATGGGGGTCCCGAAGCCTTCAAAGAACTCGTGGATGCCTGTCACCAGCATGGCATATCAGTAATTCTCGATGTCGTCTACAACCACCTTGGTCCCGAAGGAAATTGCCTACCTGAATTTGCACCCTACTTTACAAAAAACTATCGCTCTGTTTGGGGGGAAGCCATCAATTTTGATGATGCTTACAGTGATGGCGTCCGTAATTTTTGTCTAGAAAATGCCCTTTACTGGCTTCAAGAATATCACATAGATGCCCTACGTTTAGATGCTATTCAGGGTATTTACGATCTGAGCGCTAAACATTTTTTACAGGAACTAGCAGAAGCAGTTGCTACCCTTTCTCAACAGCAAGGTCGTAAACTTTATCTAACAGCAGAAAGTGACTTAAATGATGTCCGGGTCATCCGCTCGCAAGCAGTTGGTGGCTATGGCATAGATGCCCAATGGAATGACGATTTTCATCATGTAATTCATACATTGCTCACAGGGGAACAGGATAGGTATTACCAGGATTTTGGCAAGTGCGAGCAATTAGAAAAATCCTTCAGAGAAGGTTTTATTTACTCCGGTCAGTATGCTCCCCACCGAAAACGACGTCATGGCAATTCATCCGCCTTAGAACCAGCAGCTCAATTCATTGTATCTTCGCAAAATCACGATCAGATAGGTAATCGCATTCTGGGGGAAAGATTGTCTAAGCTTATCTCTTTAGAGGGTCTGAAACTAGCTGCTGGCACTGTCTTACTCTCTCCTTTTATTCCGTTCTTGTTTATGGGTGAAGAGTATGGGGAGGAAGCACCTTTCTTTTACTTCGTCAGCCACTCAGACGAGAGTTTGATAGAATTTATACGACAGAGTAAACAAGAAGAATTTGCAGCATTTAAAGGCCAAGGCGAAGTGCAAGATCCTCAGAGTAGTGACACGTTTCATAAAAGCCAAATTCACTGGGAAAAGCGGGAATCAGGTAAGCCCAAAGTTCTTGGGGAGTTTTATCAAAAATTGATTCAGCTACGCCGGTCAATTCCTGCCCTGAAAAAACTCGATAAGAAAAGTCTGGAGGTGTCCAGCATCGAAGCAGACAAACTCCTGTTTCTTCACAGGTGGAGTGATGCCAGCCAGATATTCTGGGTTATGAACTTTGACACCAAAGATGTCACTTTCCGGGCTAATGCTCCGAGTCACAATTGGGGAAAGATTTTGGATTCTTCTGATACTAAGTGGATGGGTCCTGGAGCTACAATGCCTGAGAGGTTGACTCTAGAGCAGGAAGTGACAATTCCCCCACAGAGTTTCGTACTCTACGAGTTGTAGCCATAGATCGTTGGAGGCTCTGCCTCTCCTGAGATCTTGCACCTGCAAGGGTTGCTTACTGCGCAAGGTGCAAGATGGCTGTCTCGTTACAGCCTGAACTGGAGGCCCTTGCGCCTCTTCAACACTCTCAGGCTCCGCCTAAAACGAGTTTTGCTCTTACCTGGGTTAGATGACCAAACTTAGCTTTTCAGCACTTTGGTAAACTAATCTATAAACAACATTACATTAGCTTAATTGTATTGACCTTAGGATTGATTTTTGGTAGATGTCAGTAGGTTTAAATAACTTAATGTGGGTAAAGACTTACCAGAAAGTCTTACCCTCTTACATCAATTGAGACACAGTAGGTTCGTTGAACAGGTGCAAACCGGCAACGGTTAGAAGGTGAAGAGGTACAACCGTAAGGGCTACCTGTGACTATTGTAGGGTTGAAAAACAAAGGAAGCGTCTCAAATGTTGCTAGAAGAAGGTAGGAGAAGAGTTCAGATTGAGGGCGTCTCACCAGAGATCAACGGAGGTCGTTTCCCAATTAAGCGGACAGTCGGTGAAGAAGTCCACATTGAGGTTGACATGTTCGCGGATGGTCACGATGCTGTTGCTGGTGTTATTCTATACCGTCCAGAAGCGGCACAGTGGTTTGAAATGCCACTATCTCCTCTCGTCAACGATCGCTGGCAAGGGACATTCACTGTTTCCGAGCTAGGTCGTTACGTCTATACCATAGTCGGCTGGGTTGACCATTTTCTGACCTGGCGACGAGGTATGGCGAAGAAAATCGAGGCGGGACAAGATGTGTCGGTTGATTTGCTGATTGGGGCGCAACTGGTGGAGCAAGCAAGTCAAAGAGCCGTTGGCGACGATAGCTCACAACTGCAAACTTGGGCAGCTACCCTGCGTTCTACCCAGAAGGAAGACCCTACAACTCTGGAGCAAAAAGTCCTCTCAGAGGACTTGGTAGCCCTGATGACCAAGTACCCAGATCGATCGCTGGCGACTACCTACGACAAGCAACTCAATATTGTCGTAGATAGAGAAAAAGCCCGGTTCAGCACTTGGTACGAAATGTTTCCTCGCTCCTGTGGTGAAGACGGAAAACACGGGACTTTCAAAGACGCTCAAGCTCGACTGCCCTACATTGCCGAGCTGGGTTTTGATGTCCTTTACCTGCCACCAATTCACCCAATTGGCACGACCTTTCGCAAAGGCAAAAACAACACTAATGTAGCCGAGCCTGGAGATGTTGGAGTCTGCTGGGGAATTGGTTCTAAGGAAGGTGGACACAAAGCAATTCATCCCCAGTTAGGCACAATGGCAGACTTCCAAGAGTTGATTGCTGCATCGGCTGAGTCTGGAATTGAAGTGGCATTGGATCTTGCTTACCAATGCTCCCCCGACCACCCCTACGTTAAAGAACATCCCCAGTGGTTTCTGCATCGACCCGATGGCACCATCCAGTATGCTGAAAACCCGCCCAAAAAGTATCAGGATATTTACCCAATTGACTTTGAAACCTCAGACTGGCAAAACCTCTGGGAAGAACTCAAAAGTGTCGTGCTGTTCTGGATTGAGCGGGGAGTAAAAATCTTCCGCGTAGATAATCCTCATACTAAAGCCTTTCCTTTTTGGGAGTGGATGATTGGAGAAGTCAAGCAAACTTATCCCGATGCGATCTTCTTAGCCGAAGCCTTTACCCGTCCTAAGGTGATGTATCGCCTAGCTAAGTTAGGCTTTTCCCAGTCGTACACTTACTTCACTTGGCGCAACACCAAAGAGGAACTCACTGAGTATTTTACAGAGTTAGCGCAACCCCCAGCCTGTGATATCTTTCGACCCAACGTCTGGCCAAATACCCCAGATATTCTGCATGAATTTCTCCAGCATGGTGGACGACCGGCTTTCATGATTCGGTTTGTCCTAGCCGCTACCTTGGCAGCCAACTACGGAATTTACGGGCCAGCCTTTGAGGTTTGCGAAAACCGACCGTTGAGACCAGGGAGCGAAGAATATTTAAACTCCGAGAAATATCAGATCCGGGATTGGAACTTGGATAGTCCTTACACAATCAAGGCTTTGATCGCCCAGGTGAACCAAATCCGCCACGACCATCCTGCCTTGCAGAGTAACAAGTCGATCAAATTTCATCAAACGCATAATGAGCAGATAATCTGCTACAGCAAACAGACTGAGGATTTCAGTGATGTAATGTTGATGGTTGTCAACATTGACCCCCACAATCCCCAGTCTGGTTGGGTGAGTTTGTCCTTGGCATCAATGGGTATCGATCCGTACCAGCCCTTCCAAGTTCATGACCTGCTCACTGATACCAAATACACTTGGGGTGAGCACAACTATGTTGAACTTAATCCTCACTTACTGCCAGCTCATGTTTTTTGGGTCAAACAAGGACATTAAGGACAAAATGCAAAATTCGATACTGAATGATGACCCTTTATGGTACAAAGATGCCATCATTTATGAGGTGCCGGTTCGCGCCTTTGCAGACAGTAATGATGACGGTATCGGCGACTTTCGGGGGCTGACAGAAAAGCTGGATTACCTGAAAGACTTGGGGGTGACGGCAATTTGGGTGCTGCCCTTCTTTCCCTCCCCACTGCGGGATGATGGCTACGATCTTGCCGATTTCACCAGTATTAACCCCATCTATGGCACGTTGGAAGACTTCCAAGTGCTGCTAGATGCCGCCCACGAGCGAGGTATCCGGCTGATTATTGAGTTAATTGTCAACCACACGTCCGATCAGCATCCTTGGTTTGTACGGGCCCGCAAAGCAGCGAATGGCAGCAAGGAGAGAGATTTTTACGTCTGGAGTGACACCCCGGAAAAATATCAAGACGCTCGAATTATTTTCCAAGATTTTGAGACTTCTAACTGGGCTTGGGATCCAGTTGCCAAAGCTTACTACTGGCATCGCTTCTACTCCCATCAGCCGGATTTGAACTATGACAACCCAGCGGTATGTGAGGCAATTCTCGATGTTGTCGATTTCTGGTTAGCGATGGGGGTAGATGGGCTACGCATGGATGCGGTGCCTTATCTGTATGAGCGGCAAGGGACTAACTGCGAAAATCTGCCGGAAACCCATGTCTTTCTGAAGCAGTTGCGCCAGCACGTAGACGAAAAATTCCCAAATCGGATGCTCCTGGCTGAGGCAAACCAATGGCCTGAAGATGCAGTTCAATACTATGGCGATAATGGGGATGAATGCCATATGGACTTCCATTTTCCGCTGATGCCTCGCCTATTTATGGGGTTGCAGATGGAAGACAGCTTCCCAATTATTGATATCCTCCAGCAGACTCCCCAGATTCCCGATAACTGCCAGTGGGCATTGTTCCTCCGCAACCACGATGAGCTGACCCTAGAAATGGTTAGTGATGAAGACCGAGACTATATGTATCGGGTCTATGCTCAAGATATTCAGGCCAGACTCAACTTAGGCATCCGCCGCCGTTTGGCTCCTTTGATGTGGAATAACCGCCGTCGGATTGAGTTGATGAATGGTCTGTTGCTTTCTCTCCCTGGCACTCCGGTGCTGTACTACGGGGATGAGATTGGCATGGGAGATAATATTTATCTAGGCGATCGCAATGGTGTGCGGACACCGATGCAGTGGAGTAGTGACCGGAACGCTGGCTTTAGTCGCACTAATCCGCAGCGGCTGTATGCCCCACCAATTGTTGACGCGGAGTATCACTACGAGGCAGTCAACGTCGAGGCTCAACGGGCTAACCCCCAGTCTCTCTGGTGGTGGATGAAACGCCTGATTGCCACCAGACAGCGTTTCCAGGCGTTTGGTCGCGGGACTTTTGAGTTTATTTACCCGGAGAACCGCAAAGTCCTGGCGTTCATGCGAGCCTACAAAGACGAACACATTCTAGTAGTGGCAAATCTGTCGCGCTTTGTCCAAACGGTGGAATTAGACCTATCGGAATTCAAAGGTGTAGTGCCAATTGAGATTTTCGGTCGCACTGAGTTCCCATCGATTGGGGAGTTTCCCTACTTCCTCAGCCTCAGTCCCCATGCGTTTTACTGGTTTACTTTGTGTGTACCAGAGGAGGCTGCCCCGCTGTCCAAACCTCAATTACAACTGCCAACTCTGGTTGTCAATGGCAAGTGGCAAAATGTTTTTGCCAAGGAATCAAGGGCAGCCCTAACCTCTGTTTTACCTAGTTACCTACTTACCCGTCGCTGGTTTGGCGGCAAAGCCCGAAAGATTCAAACCACACAGATCACCGAGGTGATTCCAGTACCTTACAGAGATACTGAGGCTCATATTGTTTTCCTACAAGTGACATACACTGAAGGCAGCCCTGAGACCTATGTCATATCCCTAGCCTATCAACCAGATGGGGTTGAGAGTGAAGAGCTGTTAGAAACTCACTTCGAGCAGGCGGTAGCTAAACTCCAGGTTCGCGGCACAAACGAGGCTGGGGTGTTGTTGGACGCTGTAGCCGACAAAGACTTTTTGCCTTTCCCGCTAGAGACAATTGTCAACTCGCGTCGGTACAAGGGTGCTGTTGGTGAACTGCTGGCAACGACTACCGATGCATTAACACAAGGACAAACTGACTTCTCAAAGCTTGAAGCTCGCCTGATCAAGGGAGAACAGAGCAATACGTCGGTGATTTATGGCGATCAGTTCATCCTCAAATTCTTCCGTAAAGTTGAGGAGGGAATCAACCCCGACCTGGAAATTGGGCGCTTCCTGACCGAGAAAAAACTCACCCAACACTTTGCCCCCGTTGCTGGAGCCTTGGAATACCGACGCCAGGGAGCCCAACCAATGACAATCGGGATCTTACAAGGGTTTATCCCTGAGACTAGGGATGCTTGGTCTTATACCTTAGATAGTTTGCGCAACTATTTCGAGCAAGTGATGGTCAAGCAGGTAGATATTACTAAGATAGAGCTACCATCAAACTCACTTGTAGCCGAAATCTCGGTCGGTGTTCCCGAGTTAGCTCAGGAACTGATCTCCTCTTACCTGGCATCTGCCGAACTTTTGGGTCAGCGCACGGCTGAACTCCATATGGCTTTGACTTCCGATCTAGAGAGTCCCGATTTTGCCCCAGAATCCTTCACCTCTTTTTACCAACGCTCTATCTATCAGTCCATGCGGAATCTAGCGGGGCAGATCTTGTTGTTACTGAAAAAGCGGCTCTTACAACTGCCGCCAAGTACGCAACAACTAGCGCAAAACGTCCTCAACCATCAGGAACAACTGATGGCACGCTTCGGATCGGTTTTGAACTTGAAGATCACAGGTCAACGCACCCGTTGTCATGGGGACTACCATTTGGGGCAGGTTCTCTACACAGGCAAAGACTTCGTCATTATTGATTTTGAGGGAGAACCCGCTCGTCCTATGAGTGAGCGGCGGCTGAAGCGATCGCCTCTGCGAGATGTCGCGGGAATGTTGCAATCGTTCAACTACGCTGTTGAGCAGGCACTGCGCACTGAAGTAGATAGCGGGATCATCCATTCTGAAGATCTCCAAGTCATGGAGCAATGGGCGCAGTTCTGGTATGGCTGGGTTAGTGCGGCTTTCCTCAACGCCTATTTGCTCACAGCCGCCGATGCCACCTTCTTACCCAAATCTACGCAAGAACTACAAGTGCTGCTGGATGCTTATCTGTTGGAAAAAGCAATCTATGAGTTGGGTTACGAACTCAACAACCGCCCCGATTGGGTAGAAATCCCACTCCAGCGGATTCTACAGTTGCTGGATTACAGACAATAGACAACTTGAATGCAAAGGTAGCTTAAATTATGGTCTTTACTGAATCAAGAGTCGGCTCCGAGATGACGTTAATCACAGAGGATGACCTCTACCTTTTCAACGAGGGCTCTCACTTCGGCTTGTATGAAAAGCTCGGCTCTCACCTACTCACCACACACAACCAAGTCGAGGGAACCTACTTTGCCGTCTGGGCACCGAACGCTGCTCAAGTCTTCGTCAAAGGGGATTTCAATGGTTGGAATCGGGATAGCCACCCACTGACTGTTAGAGGAAGCTCTGGGATCTGGGAAGGCTTTATTCCTGGCGTGACCAAAGGCAATCTCTACAAGTACTATATAGTTTCTCTACATAACGGTTATGAGGTAGAGAAAAGCGATCCTCTGGCCATTCTTGATGAGGTGCCTCCCAAAACCGCCTCTGTTGTTTGGGACAGTGAGTACACCTGGAATGACCAGGAGTGGATGGCAAAGCGTCAGGGGCATAACGCCTTGAATGCTCCGATTGCCACTTATGAAATGCATTTGGGTTCCTGGATGCGGGTACCTGAGGAGGGAAACCGCTCTCTTACTTACCGGGAGATTGCGCCCAAGCTGACTGAATACATACAGCAGATGGGGTTTACCCACGTTGAGTTTTTGCCAATTACAGAACATCCCTTCTTTGGCTCTTGGGGTTATCAAGCTACAGGCTTCTTCGCCCCCACTAGTCGTTATGGGACTCCGCAAGACTTAATGTACCTGGTGGATTACCTGCACCAGCACAACATTGGTGTGATTTTAGATTGGGTACCTTCCCACTTTCCCACCGACGAACATGGACTCTCCTACTTTGACGGGACGCACCTCTACGAACATGCTGACCCGCGTCAGGGCTTCCACCCCGACTGGGGCAGCTTCATCTTTAACTACGGACGCAACGAAGTCTGCAGTTTTCTGATTAGTAGTGCCTTCTTTTGGTTAGACAAGTGCCATATTGATGGGTTGCGGGTGGATGCAGTAGCTTCAATGCTCTACCTAGATTACTCCCGCAAGGAGGGGGAATGGATTCCCAACCGACATGGCGGCAAAGAGAATCTCGAAGCGATCACCTTTCTCCGTCGCTTCAATGAGGCAGTATATGGGCGCTTCCCCGATGTCGTGACTATTGCTGAGGAGTCCACTTCCTGGTCTATGGTCTCTCGCCCAACCTATATCGGGGGCTTAGGCTTTGGTATGAAGTGGGACATGGGGTGGATGCACGATACCCTCGAATATATGTCTCACAACCCGATTCATCGGAAGTATCATTACAATCAGTTGACTTTTCGGATGCTTTATGCATTCACCGAGAACTTTGTGCTGCCACTTTCCCATGATGAAGTTGTTCACGGCAAAGGGTCACTGTTGAACAAAATGCCGGGGGACGTTTGGCAGAAATTTGCCAATTTGCGATCGCTCTTTGGCTATATGTACGCCCAGGCGGCCAAAAAGCTGCTATTTATGGGTGGTGAGATTGGTCAGTGGCGAGAGTGGAACCACGATACGAGCTTAGACTGGCATCTGTTGCAGGACCCTAATCATGCGGGTTTACAAAAATGGGTCGCCGATCTGAATCGGACTTACCGCAGCGAAAGCGCCCTCCACGAACTGGACTGCGACCCTGCTGGGTTTGAGTGGGTTGATTGTAATGATTCAGAAAACAGCATTATCAGCCTGATTCGTAAAGGCATAGCTCCTAACGATACGGTGCTGGTGGTCTGCAACTTTACCCCCTTACCCCGATTCAACTATCGGATTGGCGTCCCTGCCGGTGGCTTCTGGAGAGAATTGCTTAACAGTGATGCTCAAGAATACGGTGGCAGTGGGCTAGGCAACTTGGGTGGGCAAGAAGCAGAGCCAAACCCTCATCACGGGCGACCATATTCGCTGAATCTTACCCTACCACCACTGGCTGTCAGCTTCTTTAAGCTCAACTAGAACGGGGTGTGGGGTGTGGTGAAAGATTCTCCTACACCCTACACCCCGTCCTGGGCAAAAAGTTTAGCGGGAGATGAATCTCTAAGCCGGATAGACGGTAGAATCTTCATACGGCAGTACTTACTATCTAAAACGATTGGCACCCTTTAGAAGCCCCAAGGTATGGCAAATTAGTCAAGGCTCTGGGGAATTTGCTAATATGCGACGGATTGGTATAAGCCTGTAAATGAGAGCGTTGGTACCTTTGGTGCAACGGAGTCTTAATGAATCAGGAAACTTTAACCGCGAGGTTAGAAGTCGCCGCCATAACTTTTGATTTGGCGGTGAGATAAACCAATTGGAAAAAAACAATAGAAGCTATCAAATATGTACTTAGAACTCTGGCCCGGTAAAGTCTATCCCCTGGGGTCATGCTGGGATGGTAAAGGCACAAACTTCGCTTTGTTTAGTGAAAACGCAACGGGTGTAGAGCTTTGTCTATTTGATAAAGAAGATCAGGAGACACGACTCAGCCTGAATGAGGTAGATAGCCATGTTTGGCACGGCTATATACCGGGGATAGGACCAGGGCAACGCTACGGATTCCGAGTGCATGGGCCGTTTGCGCCGTCTGAAGGACAACGCTTCAACCCCAACAAACTCCTGATTGACCCCTATGCTAAGGCAATTGATGGCGATGTCATCAATGGGCCTGAAAACTTTGGGTACCCTTGGGATGACCCAGAAGCAGACCTAGGCTTCAGTGAGACCGACAATGCCCACCTGATTTCAAAATCTGTTGTTGTCGATCAGTCCTACGATTGGGAGGGTGACGGACTACTGCGCATTCCTTTCCATGAAACGATCATTTATGAAACCCACGTCAAGGGCTTTACCAAGCGCCAACCAGACATCCCGGAAGAACTGCGCGGGACTTATGCCGGACTAGCGCACCCGGCGTCGATTGCCTATCTCCAATCCATTGGGATTACAGCGGTTGAACTGCTCCCAGTGCATCACTTCCTGGCATATCCAGGACATCTTGCTGACAAGGGACTGAAGAATTACTGGGGCTACGATTCAATCAATTTTTTTGCCCCCTATTCTGGTTACAGTGCTGATAAAAAACCAGGTTACCAGATCAATGAATTCAAGGACATGGTCAAGGCGTTGCACAATGCCGGAATGGAGGTGATTCTAGATGTGGTCTACAACCACACTGGTGAAGGTAATCAGCTCGGTCCTACCCTGTCGTTGCGTGGGGCTGACAATGCGGCTTACTACCGTCTGGTAGAAGACGATCCCCGTTACTACATGGATTACACGGGCTGTGGTAATTCCCTGTACGTGCGCCATCCACAAGTTTTAAAGTTAATGATGGATAGCCTGCGCTACTGGGTATTAGAGATGCATGTAGACGGGTTTCGCTTCGACCTAGCCTCGGCGCTAGCGCGAGAATTCTATGAAGTGGATAGTCTGTCAGCATTTTTTGACATCGTCCACCAAGACCCTGTCCTCGCGGATGTGAAGCTAATTGCGGAACCCTGGGATGTAGGAGAAGGCGGCTATCAAGTTGGTAACTTCCCGTTGCTCTGGTCGGAGTGGAATGGTAAGTATCGAGACACAGTACGAGATTTTTGGCGGGGTGAGGATCGAACTCTCGGGGAGTTTGCCTACCGCTTCACTGGTAGCTCTGACTTGTACGAGACGAATGGGCGCAGTCCTTATGCCAGCATCAACTTCCTCACAGCCCACGATGGCTTTACCCTTAACGATCTGGTTAGCTACAACGAGAAGCACAATGAGGCAAATGGTGAAAACAACCAGGATGGTGAAAGTCATAACCGTTCCTGGAATTGTGGGGCAGAAGGGGAAACCGATGACCCAGAAGTGTTGAATTTGCGGGAGCAACAAAGACGGAACTTCTTGGTAACGCTCATGCTTTCCCAAGGCATACCAATGCTGCTATCTGGGGACGAAATGGGGCGGACTCAGAAGGGCAACAATAATCCCTACTGCCATGACGATGAAATCACCTGGTTAAACTGGGAGTTGGTTGAGGGCAACGCCGCACTGTTAGATTTCACCCGTCAGCTCATCTACTTCCGCCGCAAGCATCCAGTATTTCAGCGACGCAAGTTCTTTCAAGGTCGAGCAATCCACGGTACAACTGTCAGCGATATTAACTGGTTCAATCCCGATGGCGGTGAGATGACTGATGAGCAGTGGCAGGATGGTTTTGCCAAGTCAGTTGGGATTTTCTTGAATGGAGAAGAAATTGCTACACCTGGTCCTCAAGGTCAACGGGTCCTTGATGAGAGCTTTCTCATATTCTTTAATGCCCACTATGAATTGATTGAGTTTGCTTTACCAACTGGGATGCAAGACAGGGAGTGGGAAGTTGTGATTGATACTAAGGAGCCTGACTTCATCGAGCCTGGGACTATTTACACAGCTGATAAAGCTGTGCCAGTCACGGCGCGATCGCTGGTGTTGCTACGGCGTGTGGGGTAGCCGGTGAAGAGAGCTGAGGGAGCTGAGGGAGCTGAGGGAGAAACATTAACCGGAGGCGGAGCGTCTCCGGTTAATGTTTCTCCCACCCTCTTTCTCTATTCTCCCTAGATTTCTTGTTTGATCTCTTAGCACATTTTGCTGCAAAGTCCAGATGTCAATATCGGAATAGGGGAAATTAAGCGTGAAGATTGGTGCTGATTATCGCGGGTCAGGTAATTGTGAATTTACCGTTTGGGCTCCCTCTCTCCAAGAGGTAGCAGTACAAATTGTTGCTCCTAAACAGCACCTTCTTCCCATGCACAAAGATGCGTCGGGATACTGGAAAGCAATAGCTTCAGACATTGAACCAGGAGCGCTTTACTTCTACAAACTGGAAGGGACTACTGATAGGCCAGATCCAGCCTCAAAGTTTCAACCACAGGGCGTACATGGACCTTCACAGGTGGTTGACCTGAGTAAAGTTTCCTGGACTGATACTGCTTGGGCTGGCATTCCCTTGGAGGAAATGATCGTTTATGAACTGCACGTTGGTACTTTCACGCCAGAAGGGACTTTTGAGGCGATAATTCCTCAACTTGATGCCTTACGAGAACTAGGGATCAATGCAATTGAGATTATGCCAATTGCCCAATTTCCCGGCGAGCGCAATTGGGGATATGACGGCGCTTATCTCTACGCAGTGCAGAATTCCTATGGGGGTCCCGAAGGCTTCGAAAAACTCGTCAATGCCTGTCACCAGCACGGTTTAGCAGTCATTCTCGATGTTGTCTACAACCACTTTGGTCCTGAAGGAAACTACATCAGTGACTTTGGCCCCTACTTTACACAAACTTATAAAACCCCTTGGGGCAGTGCAGTTAACTTTGATGATGCCCGTAGCGATGGGGTTCGCAACTTTTTTATCGAAAATATCCTGTATTGGCTCCGTGACTATCACGTCGATGCATTGCGCTTGGATGCCATTCATGCAATTTACGACCTAGGAGCTAAACACTTCCTACAGGAACTAGGAGAAAGCGTTGCCGCACTTTCTGAACAGCAGGGCCGTAAACTTTATTTGATTGCTGAAAGCGATTTAAATGATGTCCGCGTGATTCGCGATCGCGAGGTGGGAGGTCATGGTATGGATGCCCAGTGGAGTGATGATTTCCATCACTCACTTCACACATTACTGACTGGCGAGCTAGCGGGATATTATCAGGATTTCGGCAAGTGTGAGCAACTAGCAAAAGCCTTCAAAGAAAGCTTCGTTTACTCCTGGCAATACGCTGCCAACAGACAGCGGTATCACGGCAGTGATGCTAAAGACTTTCCAGGCCATAAATTCGTTATCTGTGCGCAAAATCACGACCAGATAGGAAATCGCATGCTGGGTGAGAGATTGTCCCAACTGGTTTCCTTTGAAGCGCTGAAATTAGCTGCCGCTGCCGTCTTACTTTCGCCTAACATTCCACTGCTTTTTATGGGTGAAGAGTATGGTGAAGAGTCTCCCTTCCTCTACTTTGTTAATCATACAGACCCAGATTTAGTTGAAGCGGTTAGAAAAGGAAGAAAGGAAGAATTTAAACACTTTCATTTAGAAGGAGAGTTTCAAGATCCACAAAGTCTTGAAACCTTACATAAGTCCCAACTGAAATGGGAACAGCGAAAATCAGGCAAACATAAAGTTTTGCTTGAGCTTTATCAGCAATTAATTCAACTACGCCGGTCAATTCCCGCCCTGAAAAACCTCGATAAGCAAAATCTAGAGGTTTCTTGCATAGAAGCAGACAAACTCCTGTTCCTGCATCGATGGAGTGATGGTAGCCAGATATTCTGCATCATGAACTTTAATGCAAAAGATATTTCTTTTACGCCGACTCTACCGAGTAGCAACTGGCAAAAGATTTTGGACTCTTCTGATACCAAATGGATGGGTCCTGGAGCTAAATTGCCAGAAAAGCTTGTGTCAGGGCAGGAATTGATAATTCCCCCCCAAAGCTTTGCTCTCTATAATTCGTAGAGAGCAAAGCTTTGGGTGGGCATTGCTCACTTTATTAAGTTGGAACATTACTTAGGAGTAAAAGTTAAATTATGCGGATTCCAACAGCAACATACAGAATTCAATTCAATTCTGCTTTCAAATTCGAGTCGGCAAAAAACATCGTTGCTTATCTAGCTGAGCTAGGGATTTCTGATCTCTACGCTTCGCCCATTTTTAAAGCTAAAGAGGGCAGCACTCATGGTTATGACGTTGTTGACCCCAATCAAATAAATCCCGAGCTGGGGACAGAAGAGAACTTTGAAGCACTGGTGAATGAAATCAAGCAACATGGTCTGGGATGGTTGCAGGATATTGTGCCCAACCACATGGCTTATGATAGCCAAAACCAGTTGCTAATGGATGTACTAGAAAACGGCCCTGATTCTGATTCATTTGACTATTTTGACATTGACTGGAGTCACCCCTACGAAAGTATCAAAGGGCGAGTACTTGCCCCTTTGCTGGGAAATTATTATGGGGACTGTCTGGAGAATGGCGAGATTCAACTGCAGTACGACCAAACTGGGCTGAGTGTGAATTATTATGGCCTGAGACTTCCTGTAAAAATAGAAACTTATGCTCAGTTCATCACTTATAATCTGGGAAAATTAACTAGAGCCCTGGGAAGAAAGCATCCAGACTTCATCAAGGTAATGGGTCTTCTTTATCTTTTGAAAAACACGGATGATGAACTAAAAGGTAAGGAACGATATGACCAGATAGCCTTTGTCAAAGGACTCCTCTGGGAACTCTACAACGACAATCCAGAAGGGAAAGAGTTTATCGATAGCAACATAGAATTTTTCAATGGGGAGCCGGGCAAGCCAGAGAGTTTTAACCGGCTAGATAATTTACTTGCAGAACAGTTTTACCGCCTATCCTTCTGGAAAGTGGCAGCGGAAGAAATTAACTATAGGAGATTTTTTACCGTTAATGAACTGATTTCTGTCAAAGTCGAAGAACTCAGAGTTTTTCACAGAACTCATGCCTTAATCAGCCAGTTGGTTGAGTCCGAAAAGATCACTGGACTTAGAATTGATCATATTGACGGACTTTACGATCCAACAGAATATCTGAAACGACTCAGAGAGAAAGTAGGAGATGCCTACATCACGGTAGAGAAAATCCTGGAACATAAAGAAGATTTACCCGAGTATTGGCCAGTTCAGGGTACAAGCGGCTACGACTTTTTGATTTACGTTAATGGAATTTTCTGCCAGGGGGAAAATGAGCAGCAGTTTAGCGAAATTTATTCTAGATTGACAGGCTTTAACACTCCTTATGAGCAGCTTTTTAGGGATAAAAAAAGGCTAATCATCGATAAAAATTTGGCGGGAGATGTAGACAATTTGGCTCAACTCCTGAAAAGAGTATCTGGTCATTCCAGAGAAGGTAATGATTTTACCCAGCATGGTCTTCAAAGAGCCTTAACGGAAGTGTTGACATACTTTCCAGTTTATCGAACATATATTAATCTGGATGGGTTAAGGGAAACAGATCGCCTCTATATAAAGGAGACGCTCGCCGTAGCCAGGGAGCAAGTACCGCTACTTTTGAAAGAACTTAACTATATCGAGAAATTACTTTTGCTGGAAGATGAGGAGTTTTTAACGCCAGAACAAAAAGTGGAACAGCGTCACTTTGTGATGAGGCTGCAACAACTGACTGGCCCTTTGATGGCAAAAGGGATTGAGGACACACTTCTATATGTGTATAACCGCCTTTTGTCTTTGAATGAAGTGGGCGGTGATCCTAATCAATTTGGTATCACAGTTGCAGACTTTCAAGAGTTCAATCAAAAACAGCAATCTAGCTGGCTTCACAAGATGAACGCCACGGCAACCCATGACACTAAACGCGGTGAAGATGTCAGAGCGAGAATTAATGTGCTTTCAGAAATCCCAGAGGAGTGGGAAAAGCATGTAAAAGTTTGGAGTGAACTCAACGCTGATAAGAAACGTAAATTGAATCGTCGGGTTGCTCCTGATAAGAATGATGAGTATTTCTTCTACCAAGCACTTATAGGTGCTTTTCCATTTGCTGAAAGTGAGCGGTCAGAATTTGTGGAGCGGGTTAAAGACTTTGTCGTCAAGGCGATTAGAGAAGCTAAGGTTCATACAGCTTGGCTCAGACCTGATAGCGATTATGAGGATGGCTTCGTTGCCTTTGTTGAGGAAGTTCTGAAGCCTTCAGATACGAATCAATTCTTGAAGGAGTTTCTGCCTTTTCAGCAGTGGGTGGCTGATTATGGCATATTCAATTCTCTTTCCCAAACCCTGTTGAAAATTACGTCTCCTGGTGTGCCTGACTTTTATCAAGGAACGGAATTATGGGATCTGAGTTTTGTCGATCCAGATAACCGGCGTCCAGTTGATTTTGAGCAGCGCTCGTCGTTCTTGAAAGATATCAAACAAGTACAGACAGACACCTTGAGCCTGATTTCTGAGTTGTTGTCAAGCAAAGCCGATGGCAGGATTAAGCTGTTTTTGATCTCTAAAGTGCTGGAGGCAAGAAAACAAAATTTGTCGGTTTTTCAAACAGGCGATTATCTGCCTCTGGAGGTGGTGGGTAAGTTTAAGGACCATATTGTCGCTTTTGCCAGAAGTGATGGCAAGACTGTGGCAGTTACTATTGTTCCAAGACTGTTAACAAGCTTGGTGGGACAAGGAGAATATCCGCTCGGTGAAAAGGTTTGGGGCGACACCCAGGTGAAGCTGCTTGAAGGTATGCCGTCTACCTGGCAAGAGGCGATCGCTTCCCAGTCACTTAAAAGTGATGGCAAGGTGTTAATTGGGCAAGCCTTGAAATACTTCCCTGTAGCTTTACTTATGAGCCAAAGCAACAGTTAAAGTGGCGCTTAGGCGTTAGGTGGTTGAATGAACGCAGAACAGAAACGAATTCAGGAAAACACCGAACTGAAGGAACACTGGAATCGTTGGGGCTCCTATTTGAGTGAGCGCCAATGGGGTACTGTCCGCGAAGACTATTCGCCCAATGGTGCAGCTTGGGACTATTTCCCCCACGATCATGCCCGTTCGCGCGCTTATCGCTGGGGTGAGGATGGTTTAGGCGGCTTTTGCGATCGCCATGGTCAAATTTGTTTTGCTTTAGCACTGTGGAATGGACATGACCCAATTTTGAAAGAGCGCCCATTTGGTCTCACCAACAGTCAGGGGAACCATGGTGAAGATGTTAAAGAATACTTCTTCTACCTGGACAACACGCCAACCCATTCTTATATGCGCTGGCTCTACAAGTATCCGCAGTCGGAATATCCTTACACACAGTTGGTGGAGGAAAATGCTCGGCGGGGTAAAGACCAATGGGAATTTGAGTTACTGGATACAGGGGTGTTTGACGGGGATCGCTATTTTGATGTCGTTGCTGAATACGCCAAAGCCTCCCCAGAAGACATCTGCATTCGGTTCAGCATCACCAACCAAGGTCCAGAAACAACAACCCTCGACCTACTGCCAACTTTGTGGTTTCGCAACACTTGGTCGTGGGCAGGCAGTGAAAAAAATGCTCAGGTGTCTAAAGCAGCCGAGGGCGTCATCAAGGCGAATCATCAGAAATATGGCGATCGCTGGCTGTTTTGTGAGGCGAAGCCAGAGCTACTGTTCACGGAAAACGAGACGAACCAGCATCGTCTCTACGGCATCGACAATCCTGTCCCTTACGTCAAAGATGCGTTTCACGAGTTGATCATTCACGGCAAGCAGAATGCAGTGAATCCGCAGCAAGTGGGCACCAAAGCCGCTGCTCATTATCATCTGGAAATTGGCACCAAAGAGACTGTCCACGTCCGACTGCGATTCACAGACCAGCAGATCGATGCGCCTTTTGACCAGGAGTTTGAAGCTACCTTCAAGCAACGTCAAGCAGAGGCGGACGAGTTTTACGAGACGCTAACGCCGAATCTTGATGCTGATGCCCGTAACATCCAGCGTCAGGCATTTGCTGGATTATTGTGGTGTAAGCAGTTTTATAACTATGACGTCCAAATTTGGCTACAGGGCGATTCAGCTGAATCAGCACCGCCTGCCCAACGTCTGAATGGTCGCAATTCTGACTGGCGGACTTTGCATGCGGAGGAAGTCATTTCGATGCCAGATAGCTGGGAATATCCCTGGTTTGCGGCTTGGGATCTGGCTTTTCACTGCATTCCCTTAGCAGTAATAGATGCGGACTTCGCCAAGCGACAACTCCTCCTGCTCACCCGCCAGTGGTATATGCACCCCAATGGTCAGTTACCTGCTTACGAGTGGGCTTTTGGAGATGTCAACCCACCCGTGCAGGCTTGGGCGGCATGGCGAGTGTACAAAATTGACCAGAAGCAGACAGGAACAGGCGATCGCGATTTCCTCGAACGGATGTTCCACAGATTGCTGCTCAATTTCACCTGGTGGGTGAATCGCAAAGATCCGCGTGGCGATAACCTTTTTCAGGGGGGGTTCCTGGGTCTCGATAACATCGGTGTATTTGATCGGAGCGCGCCATTACCAACGGGCGGCTCTCTAGAACAAGCTGATGGCACTGCCTGGATGGGCATGTTTGCCTTGAATATGCTGACAATTGCCTTAGAACTAGCCCGTGAGGACAAGGTCTATGGCGATATGGCTCTGAAGTTTTTTGAACACTTCCTCTACATTGCTGAGGCGATGAACCACGTCGGTCGTCAAGGAATTGCCTTATGGGACGATGAAGATGGCTTTTACTACGATGTTCTGGCTTTACCGAATGGCCAAGATTGCTTAATGAAAGTGCGTTCCATGGTTGGACTTACGCCTTTATTTGCCGTTGATACACTGGAGCCTGACTTATTAGAAATTGTGCCTGGGTTGAAAGCCCAAATTGATTGGTTTTTCGGCAATCGTCCTGAGCTAGTTAAGAATGTTGCCTCGATGGAAGTTAAGGGTGTGGGCGAACGGCGATTGCTAGCGATCGCCAGTCCCGAAGAGTTGCGCCGCGTACTCAAACGGCTGCTAGATGAAAATGAATTCCTCTCACCCTACGGTATCCGTTCCGTCTCTCACTATCATCTAGAGCATCCCTTTAGCTTTCGCTGGGACAACAGCGAGTACAGTGTCGACTACGAACCAGCGGAGTCGACCACAAGTACATTTGGCGGTAACTCTAACTGGCGGGGACCGATCTGGTTTCCCTTGAACTTTTTGCTGATCGAATCCCTTCAGAAATTCCACCATTACCTTGGGGACAATTTCACAGTCGAATGCCCTACCGGATCTGGGGTCATGCTGACTCTTTGGGAAGTTGCGAATGTGCTATCACAACGGCTAACCAGCATTTATCGACGGGGTAGCGACAACCGGCGTCCCGTCTATGGTGGTATAGAGAAGTTCCAGCAAGACCCCCATTGGCGCGATTTGCTTCTATTCCACGAGTACTTTCACGGCGATAATGGTGCAGGTCTTGGTGCTAGTCACCAGACAGGATGGACAGGGCTTGTAGCTAAGCTAATTCAGCAAATCAATGACAAGTCATGAAAGCAACGCAATTCAGTTGTCTTTAATAGACCTCTAGTATCCAGCTTAGTCAACAGCCGGTTGTGCCTAGCCAGTTTTATTGGCTAGTGGTGAACCTCAACCGCCGCGCATTTCCCATCCCTTTATATGGTGGGGTTAGCGGCGGACAGGGTTGGTCACGTCAGGTAAATGGGGTAGTGTTACGGAAGCTGTCACCACGGGCAAAGTAGCCCAAGAGTTTTATCTAAACTAGCTTTTAAAAAAGTTGAGAATGGCGTTACACATTCTCTTACTTCACTTGGCCCAGATCCCAAATAGAACTTGGCGAACTACGCTATCGGCAAAATGTTCATCCAGCGGGGCATGACCTTGCAGCAGACGATACCAAATGGGTCCAGAGATCACATCAATTGCTAAATCGATGTCGAGATCCGCCTGCAGTTCACCACGCTCCACACCTCGCTGGAGAATTTTACGTGTAACGTTGCGGCGGTGAACCATAAACTGCTCCTGAAAGACTTGAGCCACCTCCAGATTGGACTGCGCTTCCGAGATCATGCCGACCATTGCCGGTCCAGCGCTAGTCGTCGTAAAGAGTTTGAACAATCCCCGCAGGAGGTTGCAGAGGTCTTGTTCGACAGAACCTGTGTCCAGCGCTGTCAGTTTTTCTGCTGCCAGTTGGTTATACAGCTCCATAAAGATTGCTGCCTTGGTTGGCCACCAGCGGTAGATCGTTGTCTTAGCTACCGATGCCCTAGCTGCAATGCCTTCAATAGTAATACTGGCATAGCCATTCTCGGCTAGCAGTTGGGCCGCAGCACTTAAGACAGCACGATGGGTTCGCTGACTGCGCCCGCTCCGACGACCGCTAGTTGATACTCCATTGGCGCTAATGTTTGGTTCCAGATAGTCTTCCATATTTATGAGCATAAACAAAACGCTACGTCTTGTCCACCACCCATTGACAAAAACGCTACGTAGCGTTTAATCTAATCATTAGTACAGCTTAAGTTGTTTGAAACTGTGAAAACTCTGGAATAACACAATATGTCTGATGACTCCAATCAACTGACGGCAGCCAAAGCCGGAGCATTCCTCATTGGCAAGGAACTTTTCGTCAACCGTCTTGGCTATGGTGCAATGCGACTAACTGGACAACCAGGGAATTTTGGTCGTTATCCTGACTGGGAGGCAGGGCAAAAACTTTTGCGTCGAGCAGTTGAGTTAGGCGTGAACTTGATTGATACAGCAGAAGCTTACGGTCCTGGGTTTAATGAAGACTTAATTGCCTCGGCGCTGCATCCTTACTCACCAGATACCATCATCGCCACCAAAGGAGGCATTAACAAGCCTGCACCCGACAACATCCAAGCAGATGGCAGACCAGAGAACTTACGGCGTGGTTGTGAAGCTAGTTTACAACGATTAAAAGTTGAGCAGATCGCTCTGTATCAGTTGCATCGCCCAGACCCCAAAGTGCCATTGGCAGAATCTGTAGGGATGCTAGCGACTTTAAGGCAAGAAGGAAAGATTCGCCATGTTGGGCTGTCCAACGTGACGGTGGAACAAATTGAGCAGGCTCGACAAATCGTTCCTATCGCCTCAGTACAGAATCGATTAAGCATTGCAGATCGCACCGAAGAAAGGGTGTTGGATTATTGCACACAGCATGAGATTGCTTTCATCCCCTATAGTTCCTTGGGAGCCCATCCGCAAAGACGTGGTTTCCCGCTCGCTACTGCAGAAGGAACCCTAGCAGAGGTGGCTCAGCGTCATGGAGTGAAGCCGAATCAGATTGCCCTGGCTTGGATGCTGCACCGTGCCCAAAACATTCTTCTGATTCCAGGAACAACAACCATTGAACACCTGGAAGAAAACATTGCTGCTGCTGCCATCAAGCTGACAGAAGAGGAAATTCAGTTACTCTCATCCAATTCAACTGTTTCGTTAGCACAAAATTAGAAGGATTTATGAACAATCAAACCCGATCCATGAGAGCTGACCATGTAGCCTTACGAGTCGCTAACTTTGCGGAAACCCTCAGCTGGTACAAGGAGAAACTGGGCTTTAGAGAAGAGGTGATGTGGACTGTTGAAGAATTGCCTGGAATGCAGCTAGCGTATCTTGAGCGCAATGGATTTCGTCTTGAGATTATTGGTGGCGGCGGCTTCCAACCAACTCAAACAATTCCAGCCAGCTTCCGAGAGGCATGGGATATTCCAGGCTATGGGCACCTCTGCTTTGAGGTAGAGGATATTGATGCTGTCCTAGCCGAACTAGAGCAGCGCGGTGTGCCAACGTTTGTCCCTGCCGCAACTTATCCCTTATCGAACTACTGGCGACGGGTGGGCTTCGTGTTGGATAACAGCGGTAATGTGATTGAATTTGCCGAATCACTCGCAACACTCCAGCCCACAAGTAGAACGTGAGTGATTTAACACTACAGATTTTGTCTCTAAGAAAATCTACTCGGAGTTTGACGAATGAGCAGCATGGAATCAAGGTTTAAGCTCAATTTTGCACCGCACATCGGTCTGGGTAGCCCAGAGTCAGGAATGTTCCGAGAACACGCAGGTGCTGACCCGATAGACCAAATCAAGTTCATTGCCGACCAGGGCTTCAGAGCCATTGAGGACAACTTTCTCAAGATGAGACCAATTGCTGTACAGGAAAAGATCGGTAGGGAGCTTGAGCGTCAGGGAATGCAGATGGGTTGCTTCGTGAACAACCTAATTCTCGACCAGCCTACCTTTGTGAATAATACTGAGGAAGCCCGCGAAGTGCTGCTACGTCAACTTCGTGAAACCATTGAGGTGGCCAAGCGGGTGAACGGGAAGTGGGTAACAACCCTCTCAGGACCATTTGACCCCCGGCTAGAGCAGGCTTACCAAACAAGCAATATGATTGAGAATCTTAGATGGTGTGCCCTGCTATGCGAGTCTGAAGGGATTACCCTTGGCATCGAGCCAATCACTGGTAAGTGGTGGCCGGGGACGTTTCACACCAACATTCCTCACGGCTACTTGATTACTAAGGCTGTTAACAGCCCTGCTTGCAAGTTAATCTTTGATGTCTTTCAGCAGCAGCTCGAAGGAGGAAACATCATCAATAACATAGACTATGCCTGGGACGAGATCTGCTACTTCCAAATTGCAGATGCTCCAAGACGCACGGAGCCGACGACTGGAGAATTGAACTATAGAAGCATCTTGCAGCATATCCATGCCAAAGGCTATACCGGCATCATTGAGATGGAGCACTCCAATTCCCAGCCAGGAAGGGAAGGGGAGCAAGCTGTTATTGATATCTACATCGAGCTAGAGCGAGCAATAGAAGGACACGTTGCCGATGAGTGAGTCGAGGAATGCTTCGGACTCACCTGTCACTGTAATTGCTGCCCATCGAGTTAAACCTGGGAAGGAGAAAGCCTTTGAGGAAACCATGTCAGGCATGATTCAAGCGGCGGTAGTGGTAAATATGTAGTGAAAATTTATATTTACTAACTAGAATTCTTTCTGTTCATTAGGTTAGATTTTGATTTCTATTAGAATCGGCAATTAACCAGACCAAATTGATAATATTTTCAAATCTTAACTAGGGTGGCAAAATGCTAGTTTCAATAAGGTAAAAGTTATGGTCAGGTTTGACCATTTCAGCGCTCATGGCAACTCCCAGACCTACTTGCCCCAGTTGTGGTTCTCAACACACAGTCAAAAACAGGGTGGGGTAGTTCATTCATTCCACAACCAGCAACATTGCGTGTCCGTTAGGATCTTTAACCAGGCAGCCTTGGCGGTAAGGGCGCGAGCTATCTGTGAACTGCACAAGTCGTGGTGAGACGAACTGAACCCCCTTCTGCCGCAGCGTATCCACTGCCTGCTCAATATCGTTGACAACTAGCTCGACTTGCATGTGTGCAATATCGCAACTTTTCCAGTCATTTGGCATTGGACGACCATTTGCCGGAGCAATATAGTCCAGCAGTTCAACACCTAGACTAGCTTGGGCAGGCCGCAGGTCTGTAACTCGGACTTCGGCTTCTGGTAAACCATCGAGGTGAGCTTGCGTTTCACCCTGGTTGAGACTGCTTTCCTTGACCTGCATTCCCAGGAGGTCACGGTAAAAGTGTAGGCTCTGCTCCGTATTGGCAACGGCGATCGCACTGTGATCGATTCCCAGAAATAAACGCTCAGTGCTCTGATGCCACTTGTCTTGTCCTTTGTCGGCAGGAAACCAAATTAGCTCTAAGTCGTGGCGATCGGGGTCTTTGAACTTGAAGGCTCGTACACCAGCGGAGGCTTCATTGCTGGGCGGTATCGTCTGTGGCTCAACCGAGATGGGGTCAACTGGAAATGAGCGCAGGTGAGCATAGGCGCGATCCATGTCATTGACCACGATCGCCAGATGTTGAAACCACAGGTCATTGCTTTGCGAATCTCTTGGGATGGCTTTTCCCTCAACGTTGAGATACTCCATCAGCTCGATGAGTTCATCTCCAAGCTGCAAGGTGACAATCCGAATTTTTGCCTCAGGGACGCCTTCAAGGTCGCTGTAATCCTTTCCTTCAACCGTGAGGTCTGAAACAGGTTCAAAACCCAGGGCTTGTGTGTAGAAATCCTTGGAGTGAACCACATCTGTCACTGTTAATCCAATGGCTCGAATTCTTTGCACCTGTCCATTGGTGCGACTAGGCATATTCATATGCATCAATAGATGTACGACACTATACCTTATGATTATGAACCGTTCTGCCTCTCTAATTTTCAATCCGGCTGCCGGTCAAAACGACCCAGAACAAGATTTGGCAGCCATCCGAGCAATTTTGGAGCCGAATATTGACTTGGATATTCGGTTCACGACACCAGAAGTTGGTGCGGATACGATCGCCGCTGAAGCATGCGCTCAAGGGGTCAGTGCGATTGTTGTGGCAGGTGGCGATGGCACTGTGTCTACTGCTGCCGCTGCCCTGGTGGGCACAAACACCCCCATCGGCGTGATTCCACGCGGCACGGCTAACGCCTTGGCTTCGGCTTTGGGACTGCCAGATACGATTGAAGCCGCTTGTCAGACGATTTTAGGCGGAGCCACGCGGCTCATCGATACAGCTCAGTGCAATGGCTTGCCGATGGTCTTACTAGCAGGGATTGGGTTTCAGGCGGAAACGATCAAAAAAGCTAATCGTCAGGCTAAAGATCGCCTTGGAGCCCTGGCCTATTTACTAGCTGGGCTTCAAGAGTGGCGAGAGTTATCAAGTTTTGAAGCCGAGATTGAAACCGAAGACAAAGTGATTAGTGTGACCGCATCGGCCTTGACGGTAGCGAATGCGGCCCCACCCACGTCATTTTTGGCTCAAGGTCCGGCGGGAGTGATTTTTGATGATGGGTTGCTAGATTTAACAGTAGTGGCGCCCACCAGTCGGACGGGAGCGATCGCCGCCTCTTACCACTTAATCCGAACCGCCCTGAATGAGAGTGCCGCTACCGACCGAAATGATATTGGATATCTCCGAGCCCGACGGGTGATTATTCGCACCAACCCCCTGCAGAACGTGGTTCTCGATGGGGAAATAGTTGGCACTACGCCCATTAATGTGGAGTGTGTGCCTGGAGGATTAACGATCTTCGTGCCGTTGGAAGCGGCTCTGCCCGCTCCGATTGAAAAGCTGGAAGGACTACCGAACTTAAAAATTGAGTCCAAGCCAATGAAGGGGTTTGAGGACTAACTCCTGTTTCACGACTAAAGCAGCGCACATCAAAGGCGGTTTCTAACCCTGCTGTTTGAAGACACATGAGTTCCCTGCCAGTTTCATCCAACCCTGGCAGAAATACGAACAGTGGATAGCTTGAACTAGATTTTCCGGGAGTTAGAAAATAAGGCTGTCGATGAATTTTAGACATTTTTCAATATAGGAATCACTTTAGAGTTCTGGGAAATTCTTGCTGCTGAGTACATCAGTAACAGCATACATTTCACTTGACAATTGAAAGAGTTATTTCTACTCTATCCTGGAATTACTTTAAAAGTATTGCAGGGACAAGTGTTTCTTCCCATTGAGGTAATAAGCATTTATTTCTAGAAGCATATAATAAATTCACTTCTATTTCATCATCTTGTGCCGATCACCGGATAGCATAAGAAAGTTTTTTAAAGCTTTAAAAAATAACAATCTTTGGTTAGTTTTTTGAAGGATAATTTTATAAGAACCTCTTTTAAAGAAATGTTTCCAAAGAGAAGGTATAGGATATTAATTTTTAGGATAATTTACTCATGAGTTTTCAGAAAACAAATATGCAGGATAGTAGGCGGATACACGCACTAACTCATGTTGCCAGTTGACTAGAGCGGATAATCGGCGATCGCCTTTCAGAACGAGTTTAGGATCGGGCCGCTTGTAGCTGAATTTTACCGTATTATTATCAGAAGTAATTCTGGAGTCTGATACCGTAAGGAGAAAGCGATGTCTGCTCTGCCGCTCAATCAAGAGGGTCTACCGTACCCAGATCCCCTCCATCCGATCATCGTCCACTTTGTGATTGCAATGGTGTTTTTTGCCTTCTTCTGCGACGTGGTGGGCTATTTTGCCCGCAAGCACCATCTGTTCGAGGTGAGTTCTTGGAACATGCTTGTCGCCTCAGTTGCCATCTTCGTCGCCATCATCTTTGGGCAGTTTGAAGCCGGTTTGGCACAACCCTACGCAGCAGCCCAGTCGGTAGTGACTTATCACACACTCACTGGTTGGTCGCTTGGGGCGATTGTCGTCGCGACCACAGCCTGGCGCTTCGTGATTCGCGATCGCGACCCGGTGAAAGTTCCACCTGCTTACCTGGGTTTAGCAACGTTTTTGGTCTGCCTGGTGTTTCTCCAACTTTATCTCGGAACTCAGCTCGTTTGGAAATACGGGTTGCATGTCAAGCCAGTCGTGGAAGCAATGCAGCAGGGGGTCTTGAAATGAAATCGCCAATCTCTAGTCAGTTGTGGTTCAAGCCAGGGATTAATGGACTACCCTACGAGCTACCAATTCATCCGAATTTAGTGCATTTCACGCTGGGTCTATTCATCATTGCCATTGTCTTTGATCTAGCAGGCACCTTTTTTCCCTTAGACCGACCAATCCTGAAAACTTTCGGCTTCACTGCCCTGCGCTCCGGCTTCTATCATGTCGGCTGGTACAACCTGCTAGCTAGTGCAATCATCACATTTTTCACCGTAGCGATGGGCTTTTTCGAACTGGTGCTCGCCAACCCACCAACTGGCGAGAAGAGTGCTTGGGGGTTAGCGGTGGGTACGACGATGGTTTTACACGGTTTGGGTGGCATCTTTCTGTTGGCAGCGATCGTTGCTATGACCGTGTGGCGAGGGTTACAGCGCTACCATTGGCGCTCTGACAAAGTCAGGCAGGTGCAGTGGCTCTACTTATTAGCCGGCATTGCGATCATGCTCATCATGTACATTCAAGGGACACTGGGGGCACAATTAGGAGACGAGTTTGGGATTCACACGACTGCTGCCGACTTGCTGCGGCAGGGCAAAAACCCCAACGTGGTGCTCAAGTAACCTAGCTAAAAGCCCCAAGAACGTTTACTAATTTTACAGAAGTTTACGCTATGCTCAGAATTTTAGAATATCTGCTATTGGCTGTTTGTGTCGCGGTGATTATCATCTTCAGCTTCTGGCTCGGACACCAGGCATACTCCTGGATGCCGGTTCAAGCATCTACGGATGCGCAACAGGTTGACAATCTATTTAGCTTCTTGGTGACGCTGAGTTCGATAATCTTCCTGGGAGTGATTGGCCTGCAAGTATATTCGCTGATCTTCTTTCGGACACGCAAGGAAGACTATAGAGAGGGACATCCGGCTCGGGGCAGTTGGAAGATCGAATCCCTGTGGATGGGAATACCGACTTTGCTAGTGTTGTGGATCGCTGGCTACAGTTTCAGTGTCTATGCACGAATGGATATTATCGGTCCGACAAAAGTCCTGACGGAGTTGCCCGTCCCGACGGTAGCCGCACCGGCTGAGGCGGCCACAGTCAACAACTCCCCAGCCGATGAAAGAGTTGAGGTGATTTCCAAACAGTGGTCTTGGACTTTCCGCTATCCTGGCAAGAATGTCACCAGTACCGCATTGCACCTACCGGTGAATCGGCCCGCTCGCCTACTATTACTGTCGGAGGATGTGCTGCATGATTTCTACGTCCCTGAGTTCCGCACCAAGCAGGACATCATCCCCAACCGTCCGATTGAATTGCGGATTGTTCCGATCCGCGTGGGGAAATACCAGCTACAAGATGCCCAATTCAGTGGCACCTACTTTGCCCTGATGCATGCAGAAGTGTATGTTGACTCCGCTGAAGATTACGCCAAGTGGCTGCAGAAGGCTGCTACCCAACAGCCAGCCAAAGCCACCAATCGAGCGGCGGCTGAACATGCTCAGCCACCAAAAAGAGTTATGAGAAGTAACTGGTACACTGTCTTGCCTGCTGAACCTCCGATTGTGAATCATTCCAGTTAAGAGTAGATTCATTCAGGCTTTGTTATAGTTCACCTCAGTTGAAAGGAACTTAGATGACAGCAGATAACTCTCTTCAAGGCACTGGTGAGGAGCGTCAGGCACAAGGTCCCGAAAGCGAATTTCAGACGCACTGGTGGCAATACTTCACCTTTAGTAAAGACCATAAGATCATCGGTATCCAGTACTTGGTGACCGCCTTCGCTTTCTTCCTGCTCGCTGGTCTGTTTGCCATGATCATCCGTGGCGAACTCATCACCCCCGCATCTGACCTGGTCGATCGCCAGCTGTACAATGGCTTATTCACCATGCACGGCACGGTGATGATCTTCCTGTGGATTATTCCATCTTTAGTTGGTCTATCTAACTACCTGATCCCGCTGATGATCGGAGCTCAGGATATGGCGTTTCCGTTCCTCAACGCACTCGCCTTCTGGATGGTTCCACCCGCAGGCATCCTGCTGATGTCGAGCTTCTTGCTGCCTAGTGGCACAGCACAGGCAGGCTGGTGGTCTTACCCACCGCTCAGTACCCAGAACCCGTCCGATCCCCTGCTCAACGGCCAATTATTCTGGTGCCTAAGTGTAGTTTTGCTGGGAGTCTCGTCAATCATGGGGGCGGTCAACTTCGTCACGACAATCGTTCGGTTGCGGGCGCCAGGGATGACGTTCTTCCGGATGCCAATCTTTGTTTGGTCAGTTTTGAGCGCCCAACTGCTGCAACTATTTTTTCTACCTTCCCTAACTGGCGGCGTACTCCTGCTGCTTTGCGACCTGTCGCTGGGGACAAACTTCTTCGAACCCTTTCGCGGCGGTGACCCGGTTCTCTACCAGCACATGTTCTGGTTTTACTCCCACCCGACAGTTTACGTCTGGGCTCTGCCCGCCTTTGGCATTTTCGCGGAAATCCTGCCTGCCTTTAGCCGCAACCCGCTATTTGGCTATAAGTCAGTGGCGGTGGCGACAATTGGCATTGCTGTGATCAGTGCTACTGTCTGGGCGCACCACATGTTTGCTAGTGGTACACCGATGTGGATGCGAATACTTTTCATCTTCACCTCAATGTTAATTGCCGTGCCCACTGGGATTAAGGAGTTCGCCTGGACTGCCACTGTCTGGAGGGGCAAGTTGCACTTAGATACACCGTTCTTGTTTGCCCTCGGAGGTGCAGCAATGTTTATGTTTGCTGGCGTCACTGGCGTGATGCTGGGCGCGATGCCGTTTGACCTCCACGTCAACAATACCCACTTCGTGGTCGGTCACTTCCACTACGTCGTCTACAACACGATCACGGTAGCAATCTTTGGAGCAATTTACTTCTGGTTCCCCAAGATGACCGGACGGATGTACAACGAGAGCTGGGGCAAGCTGCACTTCTTGCTCACCTTTATCGGTGCCAACCTCACCTTCTTCCCCATGATGCCGTTGGGCTTACTGGGCATGGTGCGCCGAGTCTCCTCCTACGATCCGCAGTATCAGGGGTGGAACATCATCGCCAGCTTAGGTGGGTTCCTGCTAGGGGTGTCCATACTACCCTTTATCGCTAACATCATCTTTTCCTGGTCATACGGATACAAGGTCTCCAACAATCCTTGGCACGCCACCGGGCTGGAGTGGACGACCTCCTCACCGCCCCCGCAGGAGAACTTCGAGGAAGTTCCCACGGTGACCTTAGCTCCCTATAGTTACGGTAATCCTAACTATGCGACTGTAGACTCAACTGATGAGGGGGCAGTGAGGCGGCATTATAGGTAAGTCTTGTTGAGATGGGGTGGGCTTTTCCCACCCAACACGACTGCAGATGCCTCCTCTGGTGGAGTAGCTGTGGTTTTATCCCTTAACGGAGTCAACGATGGCAAATTTCATCCCTTCACGTCAGTTGCCGCCGCAGCAGCCTCAATCTGAGACGGGCAACCGCCGGGGTGATCGTCCCCACGATCGCCCCGGCGAGGGCGGGTTCTTCTCTGATGATGAGCGCGGCAAAGTCTTGTTTGGCGTCACCTCATTCCTGATTTCGGAGAGCCTGATCTTCTTGGCTTTTATCGTGGCTTACACTGCTCTGCGACTTTCTTCTGCCAACTGGCTACCACCCGGTGTCTCGCCACCCAAATTGGAGAGTTCTACAATCATTGACTCGGTGGTACTGCTTTCCAGTAGCCTCGTCATCTACTTAGCAGAACGTGCCCTCGCTCGCCGCCAGCTCAACCGATTTCGCTTGCTATGGCTAACCACGTCTGCCATGGGAGCATATTTCCTGGTCGGTGAGGTCCAAGATTGGCTCAAGCAGGAACTGAAGTTGTCCACGGGGGAAATCGGCGGCGGATTCTACATAATTACGGGCTTCCATGCTCTGCACGTTACTGCCGGAATCCTCTTGCAGACAATTATGCTTGTTCGCTCCTTCATTCCGCACAACTACGACAGAGATCACTATGGTGTAACTGCGGTCTCCTTGTTCTGGCACTTCGTTGACGGCATCTGGGTCGTCGTGTTCTCGCTTTTCTACCTCTGGTAGTCGAATAAGAGCTAGATACTACCGCCACTTCTAGCAGCATTGGCGGTCTTAACGTGATGCTGCAACATTGGTGTATTCGAGCGGAGTGCACCATTACCTAACGGGCGGCTCTCTAGAACAAGCTGATGGCACTGCCTGCATGGGCATGCTTGCTTTAAATAGCTGACATTCTAACCAGATTCTCCGCCCTGAGGTTTTGATAGCGCCTGTAGCTCTTCCCAAGTGAAGTGCTTGGGCAGTTCAATTGGTTTGGTATCGGCTCCTAACCCCAACCCAACTGTCGAGCTGAGTTCTTCAGTGACTTCAAGAGCGGAATCTGGCAACGTATTGCCTGCAATGCCACCAGCGATTGCCCCTGCAACCCCACCAATAGCAGCACCGGCTTTTCCACCAATCAAGCGACCCAGTGCTGCTCCTGCTACGCCACCTCCTATGGCACCTAGACCTGTGGCAAGGGGATGGGAATCCATTGCTTCTAATCCGGGATGTTGAGGTTCATCCTGTGGTTTGATTTGCTGTTCGTCGTTCATCTGAGTATTCCTCCTTTGTGCAAATAAATCATCGTCATCTCATTTCAATCGTTCAACCAGATGCTCGCCAACGCGCAAGGCATTCGCCATAATCGTTAGTGTTGGGTTAACTCCAGAGTGGGAAGGGAAGAAGCTACTATCGACAACGTAGAGATTATCAACATCGTGCGTGCGACAATTGAGATCCAGCACGGAGCTTTTGGAGTCGGATCCAAAACGACAAGTGCCACACTGGTGACCCACTCCCTGAATTGGTACATTAGTCCGGGGATAAAGGCCGAAGGGAACCACGTGGTTGAAACCTCGATTCACCCCTTTGAGAACTGAAGTCCAACGGTGAACCAGGCGATCCGCAGCTTCGGTATTGTTCACCGTGTAGTCTAAATGAATTTTGTCTTCAACGACGCGAACACGGTTATTTGGATCGGGTAAATCTTCGGTTTGCAGCCACCAACCGACTGATCGCTCTGCAACAAGGTTTAATTCAAACTCTGGAATCAGTTTCACATACGGCGCTAATAGAGGTGGGGCTTCTGCTGGAATCATATCTGCCGAAACATTACCGCTATTTTGCACCATGCCCATTGGATACGGAAAATCAGGTTCTCCCCAATAGAAATCGTTGACCGAGATCGTCTTTTGAAACACAGCGCGATTCGGTTCGAGACCCAATGACAGGAGTGCAATTGCCTGGTGCTTCATGAAATTACGCCCCACCTGATCGGAACTGTTTGCCAGTCCATGCGGATGCCGATCATTTGCCGAACGCAATAGCAATGCGGCAGAGTTGATGGCACCACAGGCGACTATGACAATATCAGCTGAGAAGTGATGCAACTCGCCGTTGACATCGGTTTCGACTACAGTCACTTCTTTGCCAGACGCACTAGTCTGCAGCTTGAGGACTTTGGCGTTCGTCATCAACGTTACTGTTGGGTGAGCCTCACAGGTGGGACGAATGGCGTTGACCTCGGCATCGGCTTTTGCATGTACAAGACAGGGATAGCCGTCAAAGGTATCGCAGCGAATGCAGGGACTCTTGGTGCGATCAGCCTCGTTCAGCTTCATTCCCAACGGCAGATGAAACGGGTAGTAGCCCAATGTGTGGATATCGTCGGCGATCGCCTGCATGTCTGGCTCATGACTTACCGGAGGATATGGATATGGCGCACTGCAAGGCGGTTCGGTCGGGTCTTTCCCTCGCTCTCCGTGAACGTCATACAACTTTTCTGCCTGCGTGTAGTACGGCTCGAAGTCTGGATACTTCAGTTCCCACACGGGAGAAATACCACCCTTGTGGATCACCTGCTCAAAATCTCGCTCTCGCAGCCGCAGCAACGCTGCTCCATACAGTTTGGTGTTGCCGCCCACCCAGTAGCCCGTCTGGGGACGAAATGCCTCGCCGTTTTCGGCATACCAATGTTCGTTCGTGTGGTACCGCTCTTTCTGGTAGACATCCAAAGCACTCCAGTTAGCTTTTTCTCGGGGGAGAAAGTCACCCCGTTCCAAAACGAGAATCTTTTTCCCTGTGGGTGCTAGTCGATACGCTAGCGTCCCGCCTCCCGCTCCCGTACCAATAATAATGATATCGTAGTGTTCCGAGAAGTTCATTGTTGAAGTATCCAATTTTGTCTACATATTAGAGCGTTCTTTCAACCTTTATCAAGCAAAACAGGGGCTATGTCAGCGAGCTTCTCAACAAGAGTTAGAGTTGTTTGTTAACTTAACAATGCTGAATAGCTCTCGTGATAGATGACTGCGCTCAGACTAATACTTTAAATTCACAATGACTTCTATCTAATGGCGGAGCAGTTATTTCTATCTAATGAAGGACTTTGATTTCATCTCAGCTTCATTTTTGTGAGTTTTAATCGAATCAGCCATAGCTTAACATTTGTGAGAACTGGTAAAGCTGATTTTCTGGAGATTTGCATAACTCATTTGCCTAGCAAAGACGATAATTTTCTCAATCAGTAGAGTTGGTTGTTAACTTGACAATAACCAAGTTAAATGACAGGAGATACCCATGCCTGAAGCCATTGAGATCTATGACGCTCGTATGCATGCGCTCGTGCGCCCAGGCGCCTCACTGCAAAAGGTTGCCAACAACGCGGTCCATAGCGAGGGTCCTGTTTACTTCCACGAAGACGACAGTGTTGTGTGGAGCGATGCTCACGGCAACCGCCTGTTGCGCTGGAGTGCCAGTGATGGAGTTATCGTTCTGCGGGACCCGTCCGACCATCAAAGCGGTAATTACCGCGACTTAGAGGGCCGTCTCGTCGCGTGTTCGAGCGGCGAACGCGCCATCATCCGACGCGAACACGATGGTGAGTGGAAGGTTTTAGTGGACCGTTACCAGGGCAAGCGCCTCAACAGCCCGAATGATCTAGTGGTGAAGCGTGACGGTACGATCTGGTTCACTGACCCGCCCTACGGCATTACTCAACCAGACCAGGGGTACGGCGGCGAGCAGGAACAACCTGGGAGTTTTGTGTACTGCTTCGACCCGGCGACGGGCGAGATCGATGCTGTCGTGACGGACATGGTGCGTCCCAATGGACTTGCTTTCAGTCCAGACGAACACCTCTTATATGTGTCGGATACCGCTGCCTTCAATATCCCTCAGGGACCCCATCATATCCGTGTGTATAAGGTGGTGAACGATCGGCAGGTAACGAACGGTCGTGTGTTCGCAGTTATTGATCCGGGGCAACCCGACGGGCTTCGCGTGGACGAGCATGGTAATGTCTTTACTAGTTCTAAGGACAGCGTGCAGGTGTACGCGCCTGATGGTACTCGTTTGGGAAAAATCTTGGTGCCGGAAACATGCGCCAATCTCACCTTCGGCGGGCAGGAACGCGATCACCTCTTGATCGCAGCGGGCAAATCCTTATATGCCATTGACCTCAACACTCGTGGTGTGCAATAACAATGATTCACAAATTTGCTATTGGCGTTGCGATCGCTTTTCTACTCGCTAGTAACGTTTCATCTAATCTCCCAGAGTTAGACCTACATCTGTTAAGTTCAGTCAATACTACATTCCCCACCGGAATCCAAGGTGCGGTGCTTTTACTGCTGAGAGCTTGCGTCGGCGTGTTATTCCTGCTGCACGGCTACCCGAAGATCACCCATCTTCGACAGTGGGCCAATTCTCTGCACATGCCGATCTTTCTTTGCTTTCTATCAGCTCTGTCCATGTTGCTCGGCGGCGTTTGCCTAATTTTGGGATTCCTCACATTACTAGCAAGCTTACCAATTCTCGGCTCAATGGCGTTTGCGATGTTTTTAGAAATCTCACAAGGATTACCTTTTGTTGCCCGCGATCCATACTTAATTCCTCCCGAACAGTATAAGGGGCCGAAAGGACAAGGCGAACCGCCGAACTGGGAAAAGGCGTTTATGTACTGCCTGATGCTAATTGCGATCGCGGTTCTAGGTCCTGGTGCGTATTCGCTGGATGCTCTGATTTTTGGACGGTGAATCATTAAACTTTGTCTAATGGCCAACCGAGGGTAGCTTTCCCAGGAAGGGACGATGAAGCGGATTCTAGGACAGAAGAATGGAAAAATCAGCGAGTAAACTTGCAAATCTCCGAATGTTAAGATAGATATTAGTTAACTACCTGTTTCATTTTCATCTAGCAGTAACATAATTGATGGCAAGACAGAAAAAGACTGAGCAGAAAGAGACCAAACAGAAGAAAAGCGAGTCGAAGAAGGTTGAACCGCTAATGGGTGAAGAACTCATTAATAAGGTGAAAGATCTAGGCAACCTCAGTAAAGAAGAAAAGGCTAAAGCCTGCGGTTATTATATGACGACCAAGAATGGGCTTGAGCGTATCAACATGATGCAATTTCTTAATGTCTTGAGGGTATGCCGCCGCGTGGGGAGTCAACTTGTGCTTTGTGGCACCGGGACCAGCGACACGTCGTTATACGGACTTTTTGTTGGCTACGGCTTGGGGTGGGGATGTGGGACTAACAACCGCCGCCATGTCACCTTGTATGTGCCTGTATGCCTTCCTGGGACAACAGCTCGCTCAGGGTGGAATTCCTAACCACCAGTATGCCGACTGGATTCACACATACACTAGCCCAGAGTTTGACCAACTGGCGCAACAACTTGAGAGTTTAGCTGAGCGATACACTAGCTCCAAGTCCCGGATGCATTCGACCTACCGCTATGCCATGCTGTGTGAGCGAGACTTTTTTCAAGCCGCTTGGGCAGAGTAAGCATACCAGCTCACAGAGTTCAACAAAATTAAGAACTGGGGTGACGATGACTCAGGGGGCAACCACTTCTGCAGACTTTTCTAACAACGGTGCAGGTGTCAAGAGCTTGAGTTTCCAGTTATTATGAACCCAATAACTAGACACTGACAGCGTTATCGAATGTACATACATATTGTTTTCCGGGTTTCCATTGTAAAAACAATCAACAACGATAAAGTAAATAGTTTCCTGACGAAATTCAATATCTCTGGTGTAGAGAAACTCTAAATCAATTTCGCTATCTTACTTAGCTTCTGAGAGCAGAGATTCAACTTTTGCTTCTGGATTAGCAACTTCATATTGAGCAGATGCACTTTGAGAGGGAGGGATAGACATTATAACAATTGAGTTGTTCTATTACTTTAGATAGATTTGTAGTTGGGTTGAGTCTGTAAATAGGCTAGCTCTGTTTGAAATAATACATTGCAATTGTCAAAAAAACACTCCCAAGGAGACAAAACAGCGGTTTAAACTAAATGAAATTCCTTAACCGCCGGGAGAAAGTTTTCGTTTTCGTGGTTAGAGCGGCTGAGTTTAATTAGAGCAAAGCGCTGTTCTGGGGTTAGGGCTACCCATCGGTCTAGAGTGATTGTCACTCCGATTTCCTGAGCCGCTGCTTGGACACTATTAGGCACGGTGGTCATATCTATCCAGGCAGGATTTGCTTCAACGGGCAAATCGGTTGCTGCTATGCCCGCATGTTCTAGGACGAGGCGTTGTAATAATTCTCGATAAGCTTGAATTTCGCTTTCTGTAGTACAAGGCAGTTCCACTAGTGTCTGACGCTCCTTTGGGCTAAACTGATGCCACTGAGGCAATTTCAATTTAATGCCACAGGTATCTAGCTTGAGGCGAACCTGCATTGGGATGCAACGCAGCGAAGCGACAAAATCGGCTTCAAATTGAAAAAATTGAGCCATAGAATTTCCAACTGTCTTTATTTCTGGCTAGTGCTAATTCATGCTAATTCACAAACAGTTTTTTCAGAACCTTAGGCTTGACTGCTGGCAATCTTAGCGGTGGAAGCCTTGCTGAAGACTTGAATCGGCTATCATGAACAGAATTGGTGCTACATGGTATTCCCATTAGTTTAGCTTAACGTGATGGAATTTCTAGTTGCTTTCGAGCGGTCATGACACGCCTCATAACTGTGTTGGGAGTGACGCTCTTATTCTCTACAGCCATTTGGGGGCTAAAGAATCAGCCGACAGAGGCGTTATAACGGCAGATGGGACGGTCTACTTTGCTTTACCACCCAGTTTAGTCAAAACCAGGACGACTTATAGGGACCCTGCTGTACCATCAACCTACTATTTCACCTTGAGCTTGCCGCAACAGGCCGGCGAGCCTTTGCAACGGGTCACCTTTGCTCAGTACAAAAGACACGTCCGGAATATTAACTAGTAGACCTAGGTGTGAGTTTGCCTACCCTTCATCATTGCTTTAAGGCTTTACCCTGATAAGTCCACTTGAAAGGCTTAGCCATTGTGCGATTGAAGTAATCGATGAATTCAAGGATACGGGC